>Ga0315274_10000150_pt1 | contig 102867 bp, 103 predicted proteins | sample YL17G02_20_MG_FD_203700 | JGI IMG/M metagenome (GOLD analysis project Ga0315274, IMG submission 203700) | Sediment microbial communities from Yellowstone Lake, YNP, Wyoming, USA - YL17G02_20 | ecosystem: Environmental > Aquatic > Freshwater > Lake > Sediment | place: USA: Wyoming | collected...
CAGCTCAAGAAGCTGGTGGCGGACTTGTCGCTCGATAACGCGGTACTAAAAGAAGCGTTACGGGGAAACTACTGAGCCCGACTCGGAAGCGTAAGGCAGTGGAACATGTGGAGGAGAAGATGGAACTTTCCGAACGTCGGGCGTGCGATGTGCTGGAGCAGCCCAGGATGACTCAGCGATATAAGCCGAAACAGCCGGATAAGGACAAGCCGTTGATAGCGGCGATGAAACGTCTGGCGGGCAAGTACCCGCGTTACGGGTATCGGTTCATAACCGCCAAGCTTCGTCAGGATGGCTGGCAAGTGAACCATAAGCGTGTACAGCGACTATGGCGAAAGGAGGGCTTACAAGTGCCTTATAGACGCAAAATAAAGAAATCCCCCGGCAGCTCAGCAAATGCCTGTTTTGTGAAGAAGGCCGATTTTCTCAATCATGTTTGGACGTATGACTTCATTGAGGACGCCACCGAAGATGGCAGAAAGTTAAAGTTCCTGACTGTGCTTGATGAATACACGCGAGAATCTCCGGCGATTGAGGTTGGCCGGTCGATCAGATCGAAGGATGTGATAGCAGTCCTTGAGTATCTGTTTATGGTTCGCGGCGTACCCGGATACATTCGCAGTGACAATGGACCCGAGTTTATAGCCGATTCGATTAAGAGATGGCTTGCAGACAACGAGGTGGAGACATTGTATATCGAGCCGGGCAGCCCGTGGGAGAATGGTTACATTGAGTCGTTTCATGCTCGGCTGCGAGATGAGCTTTTGGATCGCGAATTGTTTTATAGCGTCAAGGAAGCCGGTGTTCTTGCAGAGAATTGGCGGCAGGAGTACAATCATCATCGGCCGCACAGCAGCTTGAACTATATGACGCCTGCGGCGTTCGCCGCCGCCTGTTTGGCTTCGGCTCCGGCTTCGGCAGGGCCTGCGCCTGCGCCAAACAGGACAGAGAACATGGACAACTCTCTAATCGTAGCTGGTACATAAACAGGGGTCACATCAGGGACGGTCACCGCTTTTTATCAACATGCCATAATTCCTATTTCTCTCATTGCAATTCTACCTCTCCCCACCCCTCTTTCAACAGACAAAATTTGCCTCTACAAGCCGCTGGCAGGTACCACAATCTTTTTCCCAAATCGAAACGCAGATCCGGCGTCTTTCGACGGATAGAAAATAGTGAATCTTAAATCCAGTCTCACCTATTTACCCATATACCCACATACCCACTTACCAATAACTAACTAGCCACTCCTTCCCTTCTCAAATCATCAATCTCGCCGTGCTGGCGCACTTATCGCAGCAGGCATCAATAATCACTAATCAATTCTTTAATGGCGTCCTACGCCAAAGGTGGTAGTGAAAAAGTATAGAAAAGTGTCAATTTTTGATCATTTTTGCTAAAAAAGGCGCACTTTTAGTTACTTTTGGTGATTTTTCGGTACTTTTTAGTACGTTTTTACCCCTATTTTTAGCTTAAAAATGCAATAGTCCTATAATAACACTATTATCAGTATCGCCAACCACCCCACTTCTCAAATAATCAGTAATCAATCATCAATAATCATTTTTTTCTGGTTATATCCCGACTTTTTTACTCTTCAATTTTGATTTTTGCTCTTTGATTTTTGATTTACTATCCCCTACCCCCTATCCCACCCCTAAACCCTATACCCTATCCCCTGAACGCTGAACTCCGAACGATTCAGTTCGCGGGTAGTTCGGAAGACCAGCCGGTCTCATTTCCTTTGGCGTCTCGTGCCTTTACACGGAAATGATGTGCCTGGCTCTTTCGACCAACCTTAACCGTGTAGGTGGTAGAGCTTTGCCAGTTGCTGCTAAAACCGCCTTGGGTAGTACACTGGAAATAGTACTGAACAGGCGTGCTTTCATCCGTGGCTTCCTTTGCCGTCATGGTTGCGTAATAGTCGAATGTGCCCCCACCACCATAGATTTCATCGGGCTCGGACGCCCATTGCATAGGGTCGGGGCTCGGCGGCGTGAGGTCAACGGTAACCGAGACTGACTGAGCGGTAGTGTTCTGCTTTGGCGATTTATCGCGGGCCTTTACTTCAAAAGTATATTGACCTTTCGGCAAAGAGGTGACCTCATATACGGGACTATCCTGCCATTTGCTGCTGTAGGCCGGATGTGACGTGCACTCGAATTGATACTCCACACCACTGTCATCCGAAGCAGTAGTGGCCACCATTCGTATGGATGTCGCGGAAGATGCGTACGGCGGTGTCTGCCATGTGGCTGGATTCGGCACCGGTACGGCGGTGTCTTCACGCAAAGTTATCGCGTAAGAGATTTGCGACCACTCGGTTTCCAATAAATTTGACTTATTGCGAGTCTTGACGTGGAATCGGTACACACTTTCGGGCAGGAGACTGGTTTCCTCCCAGCGAGGCTCCTGACCTGGCAGGAACGAAATCCAGCCGCTGTTGTACCACGGGTAGGCGATTTCTTCGAAGTAATATTCCACACCGCTGCCATCGGTTGACATTGCGGTCGTCGCGACCATCGCTACTGAATATGGCGACGTTGCATAAGGCTTCACCGCCCAGGTCATTGGACTTGGTATCGGCGGCGCCGGGGGCGGCGGGACGGCTCGCCAGTTCTCGGCAGAAACCACAAAATCATACAAATCAACTACGCCATTCCTATTCAGGTCGCCCGGCAGCAAGTCCTCCCTCAGAAGCCACTCCCCCGCCAATATCTCGATATCTCCGCAGTCGACCAAGTCATCGTGGTTCAAGTCTGCGATATTGCCTAAGCCAATCAGCGACATGCTTGCCTCAGGTGTGCCGCCGTATGCGCCCATATTGATTCTTTTGCCGTGCGGCCATAGCTCGCCGGTCCAGTCCGAGCCGGGATTGCCTGCATCTATGCAGTAACTTGTCGCTTCATCCGCGATCCAACTGCGAGCGCCGGCATCCCACCTGCCGGCCTGGGACTTCAAATGGTAGTCTCCGTGTACCCAGAAGTCATCGCTTGTATCAGTAGTGCCGTTACCATCCCAGTAGCCATTGACGGCAAAGAGAGGGTCCACAATAATATCACCGATGCCTGCCGCAGCGCCTCCGCCAAAATTGCCGCCCGTATTTGTCCAAAAAGCATTATAGGAGCTATTGCACGAGCCGTAGATTGCCGCCGCCGAGGTCGCCTGGTTGAATGCAACGATATTATTGCAGACCGCGCCGCTGCATGCACTAAGCCCGCCACCATCGCCGCCCGAGATGTTGCCTACAATGGTGTTATTGCAGACCGTCTTTGTACAGTTGTATAGACCGCCGCCCGACAAACCAACCTTGTTGCCGGCGATGACGTTATTGTGAATATTGCCGATGCAAGTGTGCAGCCCCCCGCCCCTGTAGGTCGCGAAGTTACCCCGAATCACATTGCGGGCAATCTCGCCGTCACAAAAGTACAGGCCCCCGCCGGAGCCGGCGGTTACGTTTCGGTTGCCTGAGACGATATTATCTAAAATCGGCCCTTTACAAAAAGCAATGCCTATACTGTTGTCCGAAATCGTATTGCCGGTGATAAGGCCGTCGCAGCCGTATATTCCCTCATTCTTATTCGAGGTTATCGTGTTACTCAAAATAGTGGGTGCAGCATTGTTCTGCCCATAGATGCCCCTATTGAGGCAATTTCTTATTACGTTCTTGGATATTGTCGGCGAAGTCCCCGTGCAGTAAATCCCCTTTCCAGCGATTGTAAAACCCGTCAGGACTGAACCGGCGCCTTCGCCGAAATCAAAGACCACACCGTATTCGGTCTTACCACTAATAACCGTTAACTGTACGACCGCAGGGTCATTAGGGTCGGTACTGGTGAGGGTAATCGCCCTGCCGTTGAAAACGACCGTCTCGTTGTATGTGCCGGGCTTGACGAAGACAATATCACCGTTCCAGGATTTATTAACCGCCTCCTGGATGGTCTTATAGTCGGCAGGCCCGTTGTCATCGACAGTGATCAACTTGGCCTGACAGGCAACAGTTAGAAGAAAAAACATCACACCCACAAGCAGGTTTTTCATTGCTATATACGGCCTCCCCGGGTAGTCCTTTGACATAGTAGCATTGTACAAAAAACGCCGCCCCAATTCAAGCAAAAAGGCGTGAAGCTTTACCGCACTACGCCTTTATGGGACTCAAACAGCAAATTTACCCGCAACTGCCGGTAGTTGCAGGCGTGTTATCAGCATCCAAAAGCAATGCGGTGTACCCGTCCTCTGAGGAAGGGTCATCAAGGACGAGATAGAAAACAGAACACAGAATAAATAATACAGAAGTCGAAGATCCGGCCCGTTCGGAGTCGGGTCGACGGACTTTAGACAGAACAGAAGACAGAATTGAAAAGGTAAAAAGGCTGTCTCCAGATTTCCTCACCCAGTGCCGCCCCTAACGATGGTGCCAACTGGCACGCAAGCGCCCAGTGGCTTTCGGGTCCGTTTAAGCAATTTGTGAGTGCTGTCATCCACTGAATCGTTCATTGATCACACCTGTACATGCTAGCAGATGGTGAGAAGATCCTTCATCCTGGTTTTTATGTCTTGGTTCCTGGCAACATCGACCAGCCACTTCTCAACACCTTTGCACATGTCCTCACAAAAGTTATTCACATGGAGAAAAAGAGCTTCACCAAACTCCCTGCTACCGATTGCCACGTTAGTTAGACGGTTACAATGGCCCGGAACAAAGCCGTGGAGCCCATGAGAATCTGGAGATAGGAAACAGACCTCATCAAGGATTTTCTTGCTTCTCTGGTTAGATATATCACCAGCCCCTTCATGTAATGCTGCGCATCGAAGAGCATAGCAATCTTCCGGAGTTAGGAAGGAAGAAGGATAGATCCCAGCCATGTACGTTCTAAACCAGTCTTCATATCGCTCACGTGAATCCTTCTCGGGATCCTCGAGCCTGCCGCAGATGTCTGGCAGAGTAAGGGCAAGAAAGAGGGCCGAGTACGAGTTTCCCGTGCGGAGCGAGAGACGCATGGCGGTTACATAACGAAGCATTTTGTGGAAACCCTTCACTTCATACGATGAATGCGGGAACTATCCCGACTGTTAGTGCTAACTATGATTATATGGTTCCATATAAAACGCATATATGATCTCATCTGCAATAAACAGCCCCCGTTCTCCCTATCATCCACCAAGGATAGGCTGTGCACATTTGCGAAGCTTTCACATATCTGTTCCATTGTCACCGCGTTTTTCTGCTTGTTCAAGGTATCCTTGAAGCTTGCCTTTGAAGGTCTTTCTCATCTGAAGAAGGTTGATTATGGACCATTTCCTGATCTCGTTTAACGCTTCACTGTCCATATCGATATATCCATCACGATATAATGCAATCCTGCAAGCTCTTTTCTTGTCAAGTCTCTCCCATAAAAGCGACTGACCATAATCTCGCTCAATCTTTTCTTTATCTTTTAACATGATGTCATGTACAGCTTTGTTCTTTTCATTATCTCCTGTGTCAATATAGAGTTCTACGCGAGCCTTCTTTCCTTGTACAAAGCTCATGCCATAATCAAAACCTGATACTCCCGAGCTGAAATAGCGCCAACTTTGTGGCTGAGCAATTTTAGCGTTTGTGAATTTGTGAACATCTCTGAGCTCGTCGATGAGTTGCTGGAAATAACTACGATAGCTCTCCCTTTTTTCCGATAGGTCTGCAGAGGAAGACCTGTTTACACTTTTCCTCCACTCATTAGGGAAAACGATGGGTCGAAAGTTGTATGCGGGATTAGACTCATCGATCTGTAGGACCTCAATGACAACCCCGTAGAACTCCGTATCGTCATTAGTTCTTTCGTTGAGCCATTCTAACGCCTGTCTATGTTCTTCTCTGATGGTCTCGGCAATCCATATAACGATTGATGCATCAAATCCAGAAGCGTATGTCAGTAGTTTGCCTAAATGATCGTGATCGGTCCCTGTGACTTGATTCTCGATAACGACAGTTCTGTTTGTCCCCAAATCCTTCGCCAATAGATCTAAGGAAAAATCTCCTACCGATGCTTCCTTTTGCTCTAGCTCCAATTCGAGACCAAGAGCTTCTCCTAAGTCTGCGATATTCTCAGCTAACCAAGGAGTGAACTCTGTAGCCTCGTGCGACCAAATATCTCTTAAATTAAGCCGTTTTAGATTTCCAAAGCTTGCCATTTTGACCCCTTGTACAGACAATGGACTACCAATTTGTCTCAGTCAACCTACGTGTATGCCCATAACTATCTATCGTATGGTTGCACATAAGACGCCTTTCAAAACATGTCAGCCCGGCTGGGAATACAGCACTGCCCTCGGCTCAACAGGCGGTTGCAAATCTTAATTGGCCAGCGCATTGTAGTCACGCTCGCTGCACTTTCTGGCACAATCAAGGTTGTGGAATACCGCTTTTATCTTGCAATTGTATATTCGGACGAAAACGGGCATGAGATAAGCAAATAATGGAACGGGAAAAGCGAAAAGTGAGAACACAGAAGACAGGAGACAGCAGATGGGGCGTAAAGGGAAAAGGTGAGAGACGAAGGAGGACGGACGAATGACGAGAGACAAAGAATGAGAAACTGCCGATTTGGTATTGACCGGCGGGATTGGTGGGCTCCGCACACCCCACCATGACTTTTGAATGGATTTCTCCGCTTCGTCCCGACCCCGGCGAGCCGGGATGACTTCGGTTGAAATGACGGTATGTTGGTTGTTTCTACTCGCTTGCATTTGAGGCACCGTCCCTCTATGATGTCCTCATGATTACAAAGGCGCTGGACCATGTCCTTTGCGTGTACCCATACCGACGTGAACTCAACGACGTCGGCTTCTTTCCGCCGGTGGGGTTGGAGTTCATTGCCAAGGTCATACAGCCGTTCACCCGGAACCTGGACTTGGTGGACCTCCGAAAGGAAAAGGGGGCGACGCAGGACTTCCTCCGGCCGGACACAGGGATGGCGTGTTTCTCAGTCAACTGGAATCGCGATCGAGACATCGTACTCGACCAGATCCATGCCGTCCCTCCGGGCGTCTTTACCGTCCTGGGCGGACGCCACGTGACGGAAGACCCGCAGCGATGGCTGACCGACTGTCCCAACGTGACGGCGGTGGTGCGAGGCGACGGCGAGGAAGCCATGGATGAGATCTGCCGCGGTGTGCCGCTCCAACAGATTACCGGCCTGAGTTTTCGGTGCAACGGCAAGATCGTCCACAATCCCAACCGTGTGCCAGGCCCGGTCAGGGACGACATGTTTCCGGATCGCCGCTTGCGAAGGTACGCCTACGACGCAACCATCGGCGGCGCCGGAACAGGGATCGAAGTGGACTTGATCGTCTCCTCGCGCGGGTGTCCCTTCCACTGCAACTTCTGTTCATTCAACCGCAATCCATGGGGTACGAGGCGCAAGTGGTCGGCCCGGTCCCCGGAATCGGTGGTGGCGGAATTGGAACAGACCCGCGCCCTGTTCGTCGGCTTCACAGACGACCTGTTTACCTACGACATGGATCGCGTGGAGCAGATCTGTGATTTGATCCTGGCTAAAGGCATTCGCAAGAAGTACTTCGTGAACGCCCGGCTGGAGATCGCCAAACGACCGGATGTCCTGAGAAAGATGGAGCAAGCGGGTTTTGCCATGTTGATGCTGGGCATCGAGTCGGCCCATGATCGGACCCTGCGATCCATGCAAAAGGGTTTCGACACGGCCAAGATTCGAGAGTATTTCAAGGTACTGCGCGAGACGAAGATGCTCCTGCACGGGTACTTCATCCTGGGCAACATCGGCGAGAGCCGGCAGGACATGCAGCAAATCCTCCCTTTTGCCCGCGAATTGGGCCTTGACACCATTGCCTTGTCCGCGCTTCGTGTGAGCCCCTACTCCGGCCTCGACGAACTTGTCGCCGCCACCCCGGGCTACCAGGTGGCCCCCAGCGGGATAATATACTCCGACCAGTGTTCCACGTCGGACCTCCGCACGATACGGGATCAGATCAATCGGGGGTTTTACGGCGCGACCCAGATACTTAGAATCTTCCGCAAGTGCCTCCGGAATGGGTGGGCCCGTTTCTTCCTTGGCCTATTGCCTCGGCTACCCAGGATCGCCTGGCACACCGCCGCACACCGGCTCAGGCGGGCCAAGCAACACGCCCGGGCGCGTGCCCATCGCCCCGCCATCGGATGACGGCCAACCGTCGAAGGATAGGTAATTATCGAAGTGGGAGCGGGACTATTCGCGTGCGTGTGCGGCTTTCTCCCCATACAATAGCTGCATGGTCACATACAAACATGTCCTTGCATTGTATCCGTATTTCGGTGATTCTACCGCGACGATGGGTGTTTTCCCTCCGACCGGCCTTGAGTACATCGCCACGAGCATGAAAGACCTGGTCGGTAAGGTGACGCTGCTCGACCTTCGGTATGAGAGGGCCTACCAGGACCCGAAGGTACTGAGCAAGTTCATCAGGAACGAGATAGACCTTCTCTGCATCGGCATCCAATGGGATGGTCGGTTCAAGAACGTCTGTGATTTTATTTCTCAGTTGCCTGATGAAGTATGCACTGTCGTCGGAGGCTACAAAGCAACGCAGGAGGTCGAGTACCTGTTCGACCGTTGTCCGAATATCGACATGGTCGTCCGAGGTGAGGGCGAGGAGATCATCAAACAAATCGTCACGGGCGTCCCGTACAAGGATATCCGTGGGCTTTCCTATCGGGCCAACGGAGGGGTCATCCACAACGAAAACCATCCTCTGCCTGACATTACACGTATCGCGTTTCCTGACAGGTCCTTGAGAAAGCACGATTATTACTGGCTTCAGGATGGTGTCAGACTCAGCCGGCACACATTCGACACGGTGCTGACAACAAGGGGATGTCCATTCAAATGCAAGTTCTGCACATTCAGTATGAATCCACTCGGGCAAAAGAGGAGCTACGCGGAACGGCCGGTCGAATCGGTCATTGAAGAACTGAAGACGGTTACGGCTGATATTGTGCTCTTCAGCGATGACAACTTCTTCACGAACCCGCAGAGGAGTGAACAACTTTGCGACCTGATTATCGAAAACAATATCAAGAAGATATTTGTTGTCCAGGCGCGGGTTGACGTGGCGAGGCATCGCAGGGTCCTCGACAAGGCCCAGAAGGCGGGGTTTAAGGTCTTTCTGATTGGGGTTGAGTCGCCGCACGACTGGATATTGGAGCAGCTTCAAAAGGGCATCACCCAACAGCAGATACGGGAGGCGTTTGCGGTCCTGACGCAGTACGACTTTTATCTGCATGGGTACTTTATCTACGGCAACATCGGCGAGACGGAAGAAGAGATGCTCTACATCCCGAAGTTTGCGAAAGAGCTCAAAGTGGATTCCATCAGTTTCCAGAAACTGCGAGTCGAGAAGTTTTCGCCCCTAAAGGAAGTGATTGAGAAGACGCCGGGTTACCACTACGAACATATCGGCGGTCCTGTTTATTCAGACCGTTACGGTCTCAATGAGCTTAAGCAAATCCGCAACCGCATCCGGTCGAAGTTCTACGACCTGTCGCAGATAATCCATATCATCAGAAAAGCCCGGCGGATTGGGCTTGTCGGCGGGCACGACCTGATGAATGCACTTCTTAACCTGCCTCTGTTCATGTACGGGTTGGCCGGACGAAAATCGCGAAAGAACAGAAGATAAGTTAGGGAAAAGCAAGAAGAAAAGTTAAAAGTCAATCCGCCTTCGTCTCTATAGGGCGACTACGGCGGACGAGAAATAAAAAGGCAAAAGTGACGTATGATAAAGAACAGCCCCATACCTTTCCTTGACACCTTTTTCTTTCACCGCAGTTTTGCCAAGGCCGCGTTGACTTTCTCGAGGTCGAATCGTTCAGGATTGAATTTAGGACTCAGCCACTCGACGAATTCCTCGTGACGTTCGTGCTTTGGGTCTTTGACGGCTTCGAGCATCTCATAGTAGCCCCAGATGCCGCCGCAGTCCTCCGGCGGGCAGGCGAGTTTGCCCTTTATGCACACCGGACACTTCACGCCTTCGGCCGGCGGGCCGATTTTGACTACCTCAATCGGTTGCTCCCAGCCGTCGCCAAAGTCGTACTCATAGACGAACTTGCTCTTGACTACCGGTGCCAGTTCACTCAGCATTACCTTGCTTTCGTCCTCAGCGTCGTCCAATTCGAATCGCGGATCACTCAGACATCGGTCGCGGCGCATACGCATCGCCAGTGCGTCCCATTGCCCGTTTTGAAACAGCATTCGCATTTCGTCGGCCGGCGGTTTGGATTGACGGTTACGAACGACGAACTGATGCAGGTGCGAGTTGGTCCAACCCATAACAATCTGGATTACCTCATGCAGGTCGCTAAGGTACATATCACTGGGCACGGCGACACGTCGCCAAATTGGGGGCTTACTACCGCGTAATGTGATTTTGAGTTCGTGTACCTGTTCTGGTTGGGCCGTCTTCGGTCGCCTCGTTGATTGCCTTCCCTTTGTAATAGTTGGTTTCTTCGGCATACCAAGCTCACATTTTGAGTATTATTGTGAGAATTGTCAGTAAAAACAAGAGGGATTTTCAATTTCATATTTACGATTTTCGATCCGCCAAAAGGCGCTAGATCTCCGCTTACGCTCCGATTTGGTATTGACCGGCGGGGCTGGGCGGTTTAAAAATACAAAGCAATATTGGTTTTCAGGAGTGAAATATGGACTGTAGAAGAAGCGGCATGACGGTCAAGGTGGTCTGTTTACTGAGCGGGCTTGTTGGCTTAGCGGTATTTCCGAGTCTTTCCTCCTGCCGGAATGCCGGAGATGCTGCAAGCGGCATCGCTGTAAAGGCGGACCTGGAGATACGAGCGATGACTTTTAACATCCGTTACGGCACCGCTAATGATGGACAGAACCGCTGGGAGAATCGCAGAGAGCTGGTATGTAATGTGCTCCGTGATAATCAGCCGGACGTGGCGGGATTGCAGGAGGCCTTGCGGTTTCAATTGGACGAGATTCGCAAGGTGCTCACAGACTACGGTGAGCTTGGCGTGGGTAGAGATGACGGCAATACGCAGGGGGAATATACGGCCATTTTGTATCGCGTGGAGAAGTTTCGTGTCGATGAGTCGGGGACATTCTGGTTCTCTGACACGCCTGAGGTGCCGGGTTCAAATCAATGGGGCAACGCGTGCGTGCGGATATGCACGTGGGCAAGATTCATCGACAAGAAATCGGGCAAGGGATTCTACATCTATAACCTGCATTTGGACCATGTTTCTCAGTCAGGAAGAGAAAAGAGCGTGGTATTGCTGACGCAACGCATTTGCAGCAGAAAGCACGGTGACCCGTTTATTGTTACGGGTGACTTCAATGCCGGAGAAAGTAACCCCGCAATTCTGTATTTAAAAGGGCGGACGGAGTTAGGCGGTGCGGCGAATCCGATCCCAATGGTCGATACCTTCAGGGTTCTGCATCAGGACTCGACCGATGTCGGCACCGTGCACTCCTTCAAAGGCGGCGTGACCGGCGAGAAAATCGATTACATTCTTGTACCCAAAGCTGCGAAGGTTTCGGAATCGCAGATAGTGCGAACATCATTCGGTGGGTATTGGCCTTCGGACCACTTTCCCGTCATCGCCCGCCTGTATTTACCCGCACCCGAAAACTAACTGTTCTCTCTATATACGCAGCTCGGCGTTCTGGCTCAGGAGCAGTTTCTGTAATGCTTTGACGTCCAGGTTTCGTGGAGAGATATTACCTTTGGCTGCAAGTGCTGCTGCGCAACCTGAGGCGTGGCCAATGGCCATCGCGGGAGCCATTGAGCGAGCGGACTGGAACGGCGCCTGCTCGCAAGATATGCAGCGGCCGGTCAATAATAGGCTCTCCGCTTTCTTGGGGACCAGCGAGCGGTATGGGATATCAAATCCTTCGTGGTTAAAAAAGAATCGTTGGCCATGATAACCTGGCATTGGGTTTGAGCTGATGGCGATAACGTCTGGGAATCGCGTGCCTTTGATGGCGTCCTGCTCGGTGACGATGTATTCGCCGATAATACGCCGGGTCTCGCGGACGCCGATGCAAGTGGCTGTTTGCATCAGATAGACCGATTCCGTGTCCGGTTTCTGCCGTAGCTGCCGGACCTGTTCCCAGAGTTTCAGGCGAGTCTCGACTTCGGCCCGTGTCAGGTTCTCGACATCTAACCCATCGCCGCTGAAACCGGGACCCCATTTTACAGCGCGGTCGCGGATGCGGATTCCGCCGAACGAATCCTTAATACTCGGCGGCAGACCACCGAGGCGATACATGAGGCTCATGTCCATTCGATCGCCTTTCGAGGCCGGGCCCATAAATGGTGCACCGGCTCCGGCAGCGATGTCACCGTCGCCGGTGGCATCAACCACGAGATCTGCGGTGATTGCCTGACGACCGGACTTGGATTCCACAATCACTCCTGTCACCCTGGAACCATCCAACATAGGTCCGACAACCCAACTGTGCAGTCGCAAATTTACTCCCTCTTTTTTAATCATATTCAGAGCGGCAATCTTGGCAGCCTCCGGGTCGAAGCCGACGCAATAGGGGATGTCGCCTTTGGTGATGTCGTGCGGGACTTGTTTGGCGTAATTGTCCGAGTCGGCAATACCGCCGAGACGGACAAGCTCGGCGATATACTCAGCGGGGATACCTTTGACAGTCTGAATTGCCTCGGGCGGGCGCTGATTGCGAAAGCCGTTGTAGCAGGTCATCAGGCCGGCGGTGCCGTTACCTCCGAGGAATGGATAGCGTTCTATTAGAAGCGTCTCAACTCCGCTTCGGGCCGCCGCCAGAGCAGCGATAAGGCCGCTTGGACCGCCGCCGGCGACTATTACTTGATAGCGACCGACAATTGGAGTCTGAAGCTCTTCTTTGTAGGTCTTGGCAGGACTCTGCTGGGCCAAGATTGGCTCGGTACGTGAAAGTAGCTCCACGCCCACTGCCGCCGTGCCTAATGCGGCCCCGAGGAACTGCCGTCGTCTAATATGGTCTGCTGTGCTTGGAATGTGTGTGTCTTTGTTGTATTTGCCCATGGTATTGTACCTCCGTATTTTTGAGCAGGTTAGGTTCAAAAACATCGGTCATTTTGACGAAATCCAAATCCCATTGCTGGTTGCAGTATTATCATTAATGAGCGACCTTTGCTGGGGTTTTCATCGCATGACTGGGATGGCTCTTTTTTCCTCGAACATATTGCGATAGTCTGCAGGGTGGTAGAGCTTGAAGTCAATCGCTTGTATGTATTCTTCGGGGCCGCAGTGACGGACGTTCTCAATCAGGGACGATATTTGCTTTTGTGAGCGGAAGGCAGAGATAGCCTTGAGCTTGTTCTCCAAATATGAGATCGGTGCGTGCATTCGCAGTGTGGGTGAGCCGGCGAAGTCGCAGTAGACGGCGTAGGCATTGACGTAGGGTATTTTGTTTAAGGGTTTACCCAGCTCGGGCCAGATATTACCCGCCGTATGGAAGAGGCTGATGAGAAATTCTTCATAAACAATTCGGTGATCGGGATGCAGGTCGTTGCCGGTGGGTAAGAAGCTCTGCGTCGGTTTTATCTTCCGCAGGTAGTATGTAAAGGCATTTTGCAGTCCTGTGAAGCCATTGATTGCCGGCGGCTCGTTAGTTTGCACGGGCGTTCTGCCGCGATAACTGCTCAGGCGGCAGTCCGGAAAGCCGAGCCAGATAATGTTCTTTTCAGGTATGCCCAGGCTCTGGTAGCACTCGAAACTTTCTTTGCGTCTGATGTCGGCAATCGTTTCCTTTTGCTCGATGCTGCAATAACCCATACTGCCATCCGTTACAATGAGTATATACACCGGAACCTTTTCTCGTTTGGCAAGCTGAATCAGCAGGCCAGCCCCTAATGCCGCATCGTCATCGTGAGGGCTTACTATCAGGAAGTGTTCCTTATCTGCCTGCCAATGTCGTGACACACTCGAAAGATTTGGGCCTACCCGGCGCTCATTCCCTACTAAGCGTACAAATTCAAATTCGTCTCGTTGCATTCATTCGCCCCAAATGTGTTCAGCAGTAACTTAGTTTGTTAGACCTGCGATTGCGGCGCCAATCAAGGTCGCGTTTTCGACATAGATGATTTCGTAGTATATGTGCTTTTGCTCTTCGAGATATTGCTTGAGATAGTACTCCACCCTTTGCTTGAGCGTTTTCAATTGGTAGAACGTTGTGCCTTCGGCGACAATGCAGAGGGGCCGGCATGGGTTACATCCCCTGCCGGATTTGATGGCTACCGAGGACAAATTGATTGCGGTCAATTTCGCGGCTCGCTCGATGAGTCTGTCGATCAGGTAGTATGCGGTCATAGCATCATCTTGGCTCACGTCGGCAACAGCAGATGACAAGGGGTGATCGCCCGCACTGGGGTGATGCATGAACTCATTAACGTCTTTGGTGGTCAATTGTTTTATCTTCTCAAGATTGGCGGCTGTGGTAGTTGAAAGGAGGCCTTCGTGGGCGGCCGCGAGAAGCGTCTTTAAGCAAAGAGGCCCCAAGTAGGCCCCCGATATCATCTTCTCGAAGATATTTATGCCGGGTTTAACCGACAATGCATCGAGCTCCTTGTCGACTTGGCCTCGTGGTGCTTTTCCGAAATTGCCTGATTCCACATTTACTATCTGGCTTTTTGCCGGGTCGAGGTCTTTCTTTTTGGTGATGTTATTATTGCTTTCCACGTAGCTGGTGTTAGTCCCCGTACCGAGGATAAAGCCTATATAGCTGTCGAATGTTTGACCGCCGGCATCTGCTCTGCCGGCCAGAAGAGTGGCGACGGTGTCGTTCAGCAGGATGATTTGTTTGTTGCTCCTGTAGCCCAATTCGCTGATGGCAAGGTTAAGATTTTCGCCTATCATTTCGCCGGCCACCTCGCCGGCCTGAATCTCCTTGGAGAAATACAGCACACGTCCGTCCTTATTGGGTGACATTTCAATCGGATATGAGAAGCAGAAACCGATATTCCGGCTTTTATCAACCACGTGTTCGATGTAGCTGGCCATGGTGCTGAAGAATTTCTTCTTGCCCACCTCCCCTTTTACTCCAGGCATGGAGCTTAGCTTGAAGTTCTCGATTACCGGTTTTCCATCGCTGCCGAAAAAGACAGTGGCAGCGCGGAAGTTGGTGCCGCCGGCATCCATCACTATGACAGGTTCATCCCTGGGTATTGGCCGGCCGATTTCTATATAGGTCGGCAGCATAGCAAGCGAACTACGCCTCCCCGCTAAACCCTTTTCCATCTCCTTATGAAAAGCTTTGCAGGTTCTTTCTATACTTATAACTTTCGGGTCCATACCGTATTTTCTAAGAAAGCTTTCGACCTTGTCTCTTGTTTTATCCACAGGCTAATCTCCTAATATTTTGACAATTTTGAGTCGCTTAATCCGGATAACCATTAGCGTGTTTGCAGTGCCATTGCCACGCAGAGGCAACCATGTCTTCGAGTCTGGGTAGTTGTATTTGCCAACCGAGTTCGTTTTTTGCCCTTGTTGCATCAGATGTCAGTATTGGCGGATCCCCGGGCCGGCGGTCCGTTTCAACAAATTTGAAGTTCTTGCCCGACACTTTTTTGACTGTATCGACTACTTCCCGGACTGAGTAGCCCTTGCCGTTGCCGAGGTTATAGATGAGTTCTCGGCTCTGCCCTAACTTATCAAGCGCCAACAAATGTGCCCTGCACAGGTCGTCAATGTGGATGTAGTCGCGGATGCAGGTTCCATCGGTCGTGTTGTAATCGGTACCATAGATTTTGACTTCGCTGCGTTTACCCAATGCAGCTTGAATAGTTAGTGGTATTAGATGTGATTCAGGCCTGTGGTCTTCTCCTAACAGTCCATTCCCACCCGCGCCGCAGGCGTTGAAATACCTCAATGCAACGTACCGCAGTTTCCCTGTTTGGCTCTGGTAACGGCACATTCTTTCTACCGCCAGCTTGGTCTCGCCATAAGGATTAATCGGTTCTTTGAGACAATCTTCAGTGATCGGCACTTTTTGGGGGGTGCCGTACACGGCGGCAGTGCTGCTGAACACGAATTTTTCCACCCCCGCAGCCTCCATCGCCGACAGTAGATTGTGCGTGTTTACAAGGTTATTGTAGTAGTACTTCAGCGGCATTTGGACGGATTCGCCGACCTCGATAAAGGCCGCAAAGTGCATGACCGCCTCGATTTTGCGACGCTTTAGCGTTTGAACGAGCAGCTCGTAGTCGCCAAGGTCGCCCCTGACAAATACTGCGTCACTAATTGCGGCCTTGTGCCCTTTGCTGAGATTGTCAAAAACGACAGGTTCATGCCCGGCCTTAGCTAACATCGCCGTCATATTACTGCCGATATATCCTGCCCCGCCACAAACCAAAACCTTCATTACTCCGAACTCCGAACTATGAGATTCTGTTCAATCTGCTCAAGGATAACACCCGCCAGTTTTTCGTCTCTGCCCAAATCAATCCACGCCATCTCTTTCTTCTGCTCCGGGCTGAGTTTCAACGTTTGCATCGACGTGGTACTGAGCGAGTACATCCGGTAGGCCTGGGTGCTGCTGGTTACCTGGTGCTCCGGCAGGCTCAGTCTTTGCGTTTTGACATCGCAGCTTATCAGCAGTTTGGTATCTCGTCGGCTGAAATTCAATTCTACGACTCTTCGAATGCTTTGGATGTTTGATTCTGCAAAGTTAAATGAGCCGACATTATCGCTTCGCCACAGCTCGAAGAACTGTGCTCCGGCAAGAGGTCGCGTTCTGAGGATGCCGGCATTGGCGTCAGATTTCTCAATGATAAAGTGCATTCTGCCAAGGACTGCCTCGGTTGTCTTAATGGCGTCAGGTATCGTTGCGTTCGTGACGTAAACCGACCCAGAGTTTTGTCCATACTGCTGCTGTTTGGCGCAACCGGCCAGAAGCACCAATATAGTGCAGGTTTGTATCAGCACTGAATTAGTGTTGTTGTTCATTCTGTTTACAGTTAGCTCCTGCTTGGGATTCTTGAACTCGGGACGATTATACAGTTACCGAGCTTTTGCCTCAAGGACATGTTACTTTTTGGACCAAATGGGTCTGGGCAGACAGTTCCTGCCTACTATCTTAGGCATTAGCGAACAAGCGGTTTGAACCAGTTAGGCCGGTCCGGCTTCTGGGAAGTGCCAAGCAGCGTGCGCCAAGCTTCGTCGGTTAGTCTGTCGCTCATCGGGTGTTTGAACTCGTAATATGACAGAACAGGACCTGCCGTCGAAAAATGCTCTCCCCAGATTTCCTCACCCAGTGCCGCCTGTAATGAATAAACTCCAACTCTGGCGGGACGCCTATCCTATCCCATACCGCAATAAACACCCCCGCTGTCACTATTATCCCTTAGATTAGTCGCTTTGACAGCAAATATCCAAAACCAATCGTCACAATGGGATAGATCAAATATGTCAGCCCTATATCCATCATGTAATCGGCGAAAGACATCTTCATTGGTCCCCACATGAAAAGCAGTAGGTCAATCAGAATGCTGAGGATAAAGGCGATGACACCAAGTCGGATGCCCGCACTGAGGAATCCCTTGTTGATCTTCCTGAAATACACCGTCGAGAAGAACACGACACCAATCGTTAGAGTAAGGGGCATGATCGTTTCAAATAGCGCGCGATTGGACCCTCTGATTGGGTAGATCACGAAACCCACAATAAAAGGAATCAGCCAGAGTAGAAAGCCATAGAGAAACGCTCTAACGGTGACTGTCGGGCCCGGCAAAATGAATCTCGTTGTTACGGTGCCGAAAGAGAAAGAGCATTTGAAAGGTAGTCTGAGTGATTTCATGGGATTGTCTCCTCAAATTGTTCGGATTTCTTGTGTTTCAATTGTTCAATGCCAAGAAAAAAAAACGGGGATGAGTGCCACACCCAATTTGTATCACATGCTTCCATATAAGCCGAATCTCCGCCTGACTTCGGCGACTCGCCTACCGGACGAGAAGGACTCAGTCGAGCCAGGAACCACGTCTTTCAATAACCTCGCTGATCCGCTCTTTCAGAGATGTCCCTAATAAAAATACTTAGGGTTGAGGTTAGCCTAACTCCAAGGTTTGAAGCACCTAGACAATGCGAGCTCTTGTTCCTCATATGAAGTTTTCTTCTTGGGTTCTTCCGCCGATTGTGACATTCGAAGAAAACGAACATTACCTAAAGGTATTTCATGAGTCAAGATCGTAGGCACATTGTGTCCACGAACTTCAAACATGATTGGTGAACCTTTATTATCCTTCCGAAGGCGGCCAAAACAGGGATGCGCGAACCCTGCATATTCTATACGCCACTCACCCATTTGTGTCGTATAGGATTTGCACTCAAGTGCAAGATGGTGTGGTATTCTCAGGCGTTCCATGGAACGAAGAATGTACAGCCTATCCGGTTCCAATAAAATAGCGCCGTTTTCCCAGATTATGGGATCCCAATATGTGTGAGGGTCGTAACACTGTTCTTTATCAGGATCAATAGGCGGGAGGTCATTACATTTCTTTACCGCAAAGGCGGAACAATTGGCCACAGGATCTGGAGCGAGATTGAGACGGAAGGGAAACCATATATCATCTGGTTCCTTTTCACAGGGGATTCTATAAGGTTTTCCGGTCTCATCGAAGACCGGGAAAGTATCATCCTCCTCGTGATATAGTTCATCTTTCGTCAGCGATATGTCCTGTTCTTTGCCCTTGAACAGACGGAGTTGTGACAGTACGGTCCCTCGCTTAACTAGTAAATCAAAACTTATTGGAGTAACTTCGACATATAACTTATGTTCCTTGTTTTTCTCAACGAAGTCGAAAGCGTTGGATTCATTCACGAGAAGCCGTACCAGAACATCGAGTCGACCAATGGAACTTCTTCCAGTAGCCTTACCCTGAATATTCGTTCCTCTCAGATCCAAATCGCAGTCTGCTTTGAATAGATAAACACGGTGTTTTTTAAGCAGGACTGGGTTGCTGTCGAGCGATTTTGGTTCGTTGGGGTGGTAGGAATGTTGTTGGATGAGATCGGTAACCTTGTATTTGTTTCCAGTCCGGCAACTGCCTTTCATTTCCCAATATTCATCACCCAAGGGCAGATCTATGGACGAGAGGCCAACAAATTTTTCGTCAAAAGGGCGACCCGATATATCTAAAAGTCTAACTGTATCACCTTCTGTTTTAATCAGTTTTTTTACTTGTCTTGCACATAATATCCCCGCGCTCATCAAGAACTCCTTAAATATGGACAGGAATATCGAGAGCACGCAGCAATGGCGATTTCGGCTCCAACCTTTGGAAAGATTGAGGAGGCCGTAGTTGGGGGTAGACCTTCTTTGCGTGTTCCAGAATAAGTTGATTTTGTAGCGGTTTTAAGTTTGACATGTGGATTGCATATCCAAAATCTATTCCAGAAAAGTACTCATCAAACACCGCCTGTGAAATGCCGCATTCTTGTTTGTATGTATTCCAAAGGTTCTTTTTCTGATCGTGGTCTACCCGTGCAATCGTTGCTGTGAACATGAACTGCTGCATGGGGTCCGTAATGTAGAATACAATCGTTGCGCCTTCATATTTCTTGGAAAACTTGCGTCGAATTTCGACCGTCTTACGACCATGAAGCATGAGTTCCGCAAATTCAGGCTTGATCGACATCAGTAAGATCTGTTCGCGTTGCATTTGTATAGGTATAACACCGTAGAGTGTCCGGTCAATTCCATGGGAGAGATCGTTCTTGATAATTTCGGCTATTTCATGCCTTGGACATGAGTAAACGAATTCATCCAAACCGCGCCTGTAGCGATTTGGCTCTACAGCTATTCGCCGAAAGCCAATGGATTCGAAGAAGGACGTACAACCTTCTTCAGCTGCTTCGCTTATAGTAACATGGAATTTGCTAGTATCGTGATCCAATAGACGAATAAGACCTTCGGTTAGCAAAGCCCTTCCGATACCCTGATTGCGAATGGATTCCCGCAGGCGCAAAGTACACAGCTTAGCTGAATTGCCAGGCTTGCCGATGAAAAGCCCTTCAAGCGAATTTCCTGCATCAACTACGAGAACAATTCGTCTACCTATCTCTAAGCCTGGGCGCACACGTTTATCCCACCAAAATTCTATACCTGGATATATAAAACTGCTTTCGATAAGAAAGTCTCGGATTGCGGTATAATCTGCCGCCTGAGCTGGACGGATCAGCAATCCACTATACTCGCACTTATTTATCATAACATCATCCTTGACATTTTAGACGTACTTGCTGTAATTATTATAACTTATTCTGAATATTTCTTACAATCTCGTAATATATCAAATTTGGAAGTCTGTAGAAATCTGGAAATTTCAAATTTGGGGACACCATACTTATATCAGAATAATACATCTCCATTCGTAACATCCGCCGCTTTCTGCGCACTTACCTAACTATTTGTACAGTATTGTCCTATTTTATTCGAGTTCATCAGTTGCGGCCTGTAGCCGAATCAAAGTTAGAAAATCTCAAAGTCTCACCGCCACTGACAACATTGTTGCCTGGCTTATCGGAAATGGCAAGAAAAAGTCAGCACTCAGACGTTGAAAATCCGTCTCTAGGCGGAACAAGATAGAGTCGATTATCTTCCCCTTACTTCTCTACTGCTCTGTCGTAGGTTATTTGATGAGTTGTCATGCTGAGCCGCAAGGCGAAGCATCTGGCTTGCGTAACGGAGATTCTTCGCTTCGCTCAGAATGACATCCATCATTTGGTATGCAACAGAGCACTAGTTTTTGAATTTTGCTATATGGTTTTGATTTTCTTGTTCTCCGTAGCCCTGCCTCGCCGGCAGGCGGGCCGCTGCTACGGGCGAAGGATGAATGATGTTTGATTTTTGACTTCCCTTCCCCGTTTTCCTAATCCTCCCATATATCCACTTACCAATAACTTTCTGGCTACTCCTTCCCCTCTCAAATCATCAATCTCGCCGTGCTGGCGCACTTGGCGCAGCAGGCATCATTTATCCTTAAATCAATCTCGTTTCCCCATCTACTCATCTACCTCTGTACGCTCCACGCTTCTTCCCCAACCCCTTATCCCAGCCTTGACCAAAATCCCGATTCTTACTGTACTCTATAAGTATATACGCATATACTTATACACAATAGACAAAGCCTTCAAAGGCCAACTCTAATCCTTATCTCCCACTCCGTCTCAGATGCAAAATATAAAATGGTGAATCTTAAATCCAATCTCACCTATTTACCCATATACCCACATACTCATTAATCCTTAACCGCTGCACGCTCTACGTTAGCCCTTGACCCCTAACCTCTATGTCCTAAACCCTATACCCTTGTACCACACAAGTGGCATCAAAATCCGCTCAGAAATGATCACTTTTGGTGCATTTTGGTACAAAACCGGTCACTTTTGCTTACTTTTGGTGAATTTTCGGTACTTTTCGGTACCTTTTTACCCCCATTTTTAGCTCAAAAATGCAATAGTCCAATAATATCACTATTATCAGTAGTGAAAATGAACCCATTTCCAAAATTTTCCATCAAAACCCCATTTTTTCGGTTATTTCCCGACTTGTTTACTCTTCAATTTTGATTTTTGCTCTTTGATTTTTGATTTACTACCCCCTAAACCCTATCCCCTATCTCCTGTCGGCAGCATTATTTTGAATGTTGTTCCCTGGCCGGGTGAGGATGTAACTGAAATGATTCCTCCGTGTGTGTCTATTACTTTCTTACAAAATGCAAGCCCAAGACCTGAGCCGGATCGTTCACCGGGTGTGCCGTCCTTTGTTTTTGTGGTATAAAATGACTCGAAAATGTGCGGTAAATCGGCTGAGGCAATTCCGCCGCCGGTATCACTTACCTCTATGCGAACGCAGTCATCGCTCTCTGAGGCTCTTATAGCAAGGATGCCGCCGTGGCCGAGCATTGCATCGCGGGCATTGAGTATGAGGTTCATAAGCACCTGTTGAATCTGGACCGGCACAGCCCAGACAGTCAGCTCGGCTGGAATCTTTAGCTCAACGGTAATGCTATCCTTTGAAAAGTCCCGGCAGAGGCAAGTGAAGATTTCGTCGATCAATGCAGACAGGCTCACTTTTTGTATTTCTTGTTTCCGGCCGTTAGCCAAAGCCAAGATGCTTTCCATGATTTTGGATGCGCGATTACAACTGCGAACCGTTTTCTCAAGTGTCTTTTCCACTAAATCGCGGTCGCAAGGGGTTTTCAAAGCCATCTCAGCATAGTTGCCGAGCGGCGCGAGCAGATTGTTGATCTCATGCGCGATCATGCAGGTCGCCGAGCCGATATTAGCAAGGGCCTGAAGCTGGTTGTTCTGGCGTTTCAGCTCTGCGTTTTCCACCTGGTGCATCGCCGCACTCTTATGCAGCGATACTCGTTTTTGCATTAAGCTTGTCAACTGTACATCTCCAACATAGAATGCGGTTACTCAGGTCGTTATGGCTGAGAAGTTACCGTTTGCAGAAACAACTTCCCTGCAGGTGGCTATATCGACAAGGTATTTGATTTTTCTTGAGAAGCGAGGTTTCTGAGAGAGTTTTGAGTTTTGAGTGTTGAGTTAAATGGGTTCTACCTCAATACAATCTCGCAGTATCACCGAAAAACTTGTTTCGTTGCCTCTCAGTGGTAGCGTCAAGCGATTCCTGGACTATCTTAGCGTTGAAGCAGGTCTGGCTCCCAACACGATCTTAGCGTATGGCCGTGATCTGCGGAGCTTCCTCGACTATTGCCAGCTAAGGGCAGTTACTCGACTGCAACAGCTCCAACCCGCTATAATACAGGACTATCTGCGGATTATGAGCCAGGAGCAAAAGAGCGAAAGCTCGATAAAGCGATCTTTAGTTGCAATACGGATGTTCCTGCGGTTTGGCAAGCTTACCGGCCTTGTCAAGGACGATTTTGCCTCACTGCTTGAGAGTCCGAAAATCTGGCAGAGGTTGCCTGTCGTCTGCAATAAACTACAGGTAAAGGAGCTATTGAATGCGCCGTTGCCGGATGAGCATTTTTACTTTCGTGATAAGGCAATCCTTGAATTATTGTATGCGACCGGGATGCGAGCAAGCGAGCTGGCGGGTCTGAGGATTGCCGACCTGAATCTCACGGTCGGTTATGTGCGATGTATTGGCAAGGGCAACAGAGAACGTGTGATACCGGTTGGTAAAATTGCCATTGCTGCAACAGTCGAATATCTCAGTCAGCTTCGCCCGAGGCTGGCCAAGGCGAAAAGTGAAGACTTTTTGTTGCTGTCTCGAACCGGTCGACCCTTAAGTCGTATTGAAATATGGCGGTTAGTAAAGAAATACGCCATCCGGGCAGGTATGCCCCGAAATCTGACAGTGCACACATTAAGGCATTGTTTTGCCACACATTTGCTCAGCGGAGGAGCGGACTTGCGAAGCATTCAGGAAATGCTTGGGCACGTTGACATAGGCACAACGCAGATATATACGCATGTGGACAACGAAAGGCTGCGGAAAATTCATAAGAAGTATCATCCGAGACCGTAGAGATTTGGTAATTCCACAAGCAAGTGAAGATAGGAGTCAATTCGGGACCGTTTTGTGTGATGTTTATGCGAGGAAATTGCCTAATTATATATGAATGATTATACAAAACGGTAAAGATGCGATTGACTTGGTTGCGGACATAGGGGTATTATGACGCTTAAAGTGAGTGGTTCGGTCCAAAGAGGGGCCGGAATCAGGGCAATGCGCATGGGTGCCGCACGGCTTTATATAGTAGCGTTGCTTTTGGTGATATGCTGCCGCGAGGCGAGCGGTGGTCAGGAGAATCTGTCGCCGGCGGCTGACTCGTCTATTTCCGGCTCATCTCAAGGTTCTCAAGAAAAACAAAAAGATTCGACTGAGGTCGATAAGCAACTTAATATCTATAAGACTACATTGCTGGACGGCAAGACCGAGCAAATACGTATAGATGCTGCAACCATGATGCTGTTTAGCGAGAATCCTCTCGCCAGGCAGGTACTGCTGGATGTGCTCAGACAACCCGATAATCATGCTGCAAGGGCCGCTATCTGCAAGGCGCTGAGTCAAACTCGGGCGGAGCATAAATTGATCAAGAGTAGCGAAGACTTCATCCAGCCTTTAATCGAGTTATTGGTCAAAGAAGAGGATTTCAGTAGAGCCAGACTGGTTGCTGAGGCAACGTTGATTTTCAAGTATGGGCAGGTCCGAGAGCATCTTGAAAAGGTCGTCTCAGATGTTTCTTTGCCGGCACGGGCACGGTTGAACGCGATATATACGCTGCAGTTGCACCCGGACTTACAGATCGTTTTCAAACTGTTGGCTTTGACTGAGGACCCGGATGCTCAGGTTGTTTCAGCTGCGGAGAAGGCCTTACGTACGCTGGGCATACAAATCAGCAGAGACGCGAAAGCCCGCGAGGCTATAATAAATGCCCTGCAACAACTTGGATCAGAAGAGTTTCTTCGCGACCGTCTGATACGCCAGGAAACTGACATACGGACATTCGAGACACAAGTAAGCCTCTGGCAAGGAAGGTATCTGGGGTTATTGAATGATTTGTATGATTCAAAGAGCGACGATGCGGCTCGAAGTCAGTTTCTGGCTCTGCAATTGGGCGGAACCGAGACTATCGTCAAATTGTGGGCGTTGGACAAGCTGGCTGAAATGCGAAAAGGTACAGACAGGCCAAAAATCTCTGGTCAGCTTGAGAGTATCCTGCTCAATTTGATTTCAGATGAGAACAAAGATATCAGACTGAAGACGGCGGTACTTCTGTCTTTGATGTGGGAAGTGAACGCGGCCGAGCGACTGCTGGCTCAACTTAAGATCGAGCAAGACGACCAGGTGCGAACCAGATTGTTTATTGCGCTCGGGGGGACATGTTACTTTGCCTCGTTGCCCAACACAGGGCTGAAGATTCCCGGCGAAATTAGGAAAGAGACGCTCGAATGGGCAGTGACCTATTTGTCCGCCGAGGATACCGACAAAGCCCGCGCCGGCGCAGATGTGATTCGTAAACTGCTTGAGCAAGATGGCCTGTCCGCTGAGCAGGTAAGCAGATACCTGGGTGCAATTTCGGCCAGGTACAGCCGGCAGAAGGCCAAGGCGGACAGGTCGCTATGTGGTGAGCTTCTTAGTGCGATGGCGGGTTTGTGCGCTCAGAGGAGCATGTGTAAAGACCAGGCGGCAACTTTGTTTAAATCCGTTTTCGAGGAATCACTTGGCGATGAAACCGACCTTATCCGACAGGCTGCGGTCGATGGACTCGTGAATATCGATAAGGCTGCTGCCTTGAGGAAGCTTAGAACAAGTCTCATTAACGACTCAAATCCTGCTATAAAGAAGAGGTTAGTGGAATTGGCTGGGGAAGCGGGGGGCAAAGAAGACCTGGTGTGGCTTACAGAGAAAGTTAATTCTGGGAACGAATCCGAATCGGCTTGGCAGGCCATGCTCAAGATTTTTGGGCGAGCAAGTGCTTCGGATGTGTATGAGTGGACGAGCGATCTCGATTCGCAGTTTGCCAAAGGAAAGTTGTCAGACGAGCAAGCCGTGGCATTTCTTCAGATGGCGGAGCAAAAAGCCGTTATCGAGAACAAGGTAGAAATTCGTGACAACATTAGACTTAGGTTGGCTCGACTCTACGCGCAGAAAGGTCAGTTCCAACAATCGGCGGAGTATTTGGGGCTTTTGCGCGATAGTGCAGCGAATAATAGCCAGAAGCAGTCGATTTTATCGGAACTACTCCAAGTTTATTTGAGGTGGCCTAAGGTTGACCTGGCAGCCAAGCTTGTCGAGAACGCATTGCAGGAGGCTGACTTGGGCCCCGACAACGCATTACTGCGTACTCTTGATGGTTATTTCACAAAGCCGGCGCCCGGGACTGACCCTGACGCAGTGCTTAAAGCCTTAATTGGTATTGGATTAAAAGCGACAGAGGACAGGCCTGGGTGGCGGCAGCAGTTGAAGCGGTGGTCTGAGGCATTTGCCAAGGCTAGTTCACCTGAGAAGGCTGACGCCACCAGCAATTAGGACCCGCCTGTCTTAAGGTGTGCAATGGTTGTAGTCTTACTGCTGGAAACGAAGGGACAATTTGTTGCGTTCTTGATTCGGCGGTGAGCGGGGCCAGATTTTTTTTGTCGTTTTTTTTGTTTTTTATATTTGAACTCATCTGGATGGGGTTGTATACTGCTATGTTTACATTTGGGAGTTGACAGCAGTTTCAGCCTTGCTTTTGGGATTTATCGAGAAGCAGGGGGCGTAGAGTTTAGGTTCTGCGGCTCGGGGTGGATACGGGCTGTTGCTGTTGGTTTTGGTCTGGCGATTTGTGAGGCCATAAGCAGTTGGTTTATATAATGTCGCTGCTGTAGCTCAGCCGGCAGAGCGCGTCCTTGGTAAGGACGAGGTCATGGGTTCAATTCCCATCAGCAGCTAAATGCAGGCAGGTCAAGCTTGGTTAGCTTGCAGGCGATATGATGGCAAGCTTGGTGACAAGCAAATAAGTTAAGGTTAAGAGAGCGGTTTTCTGGAAAATTCAGTCAATGGTAGGCTACTTATCCCTACCCTCGCACATTGGAGGTTTAAGTTAAGATGGCTAAGGCTGTTTTTGAACGGACAAAACCACACATCAACGTTGGGACAATAGGACACGTTGACCATGGCAAAACGACGCTGACTTCTGCCATGACTAAGGTAATGGAACTTAAGGGGCTCTCGAAGTTCAAAACGTACGACGAGATCGCCAAGGCATCGGAGGCGCACGGCCGGCGTGACCCGACAAAGATTCTGACAATCGCAACTGCGCACGTGGAGTATATAACAGAGAAGCGGCATTATGCGCATGTTGACTGCCCTGGTCACGCTGATTATGTCAAGAACATGATTACCGGGGCGGCCCAGATGGATGGCGCGATCCTTGTGGTCAGTGCGTACGACGGGCCAATGCCCCAGACGAGAGAGCACATCATTCTTGCCCGTCAGGTTAATGTGCCGAAGATGGTGGTGTTTCTCAATAAGATCGACCTCGTTGACGACCCTGAGCTGATAGACCTTGTGGAGATGGAAGTGAGGGACCTGTTAAACAAGTATGAATTTCCAGGTGATGAGACACCTATTATTCGAGGCTGCGCTATTAAGGCGATGCATGCCACATCGCTGGATGATCCTTCGACCAAGCCGATAGAAGAACTGCTGAATGTGATGGACGAGTATATCCCGATTCCTCCAAGACAGATTGACAAGCCCTTCCTCCTGCCGATCGAGGATGTGTTCAGCATAAAGGGGCGTGGTACGGTTGGGACAGGCAGGGTTGAGCGGGGGAAGGTTCATGTGGGCGACGAGATTGAGATTGTAGGTCTTTCAAGTGAGACGCGTAAGACGATCGTTACCGGCGTGGAGATGTTCAACAAGACGCTTGACGAGGGTCAGGCAGGCGACAACATTGGTATTCTTCTTCGCGGAATCGAAAAGAAAGAGCTCGAGAGAGGGCAGGTTGTAGCCGCGCCAGGCAGTATAACTCCTCATACCAAGGTCAATGCCGAGGTGTATGTCCTGACGAAAGAGGAAGGTGGTCGTCATACGCCTTTCTTCAAGGGCTACAAGCCTCAATTCTACTTCAGGACGACCGACGTTACCGGCTCCGTGCTTGGACTGACAAGCTCAGACGGCAAACCTGTCGAGATGTGTATGCCGGGCGATAACATAACGATTGAATTGGAGATTATCTCCCCGATTGCTATGGAGGAAGGTCTTCGCTTTGCGGTTCGTGAAGGCGGTCGGACGGTTGGCGCAGGTGTGGTGACCAAGATTATCGGCTGAGAAGGTTCTGTCAGCTTGGTTTGTTCGCGAACCGGTCGATGGAGTACCTAATTTTTGCAAAGAAGACCGATGAGTATCGCATAAGTTAGGTAGTTGTGCTTTGGGGAACCGGAATCGCTTGATGGCATAGAACTCTATGGCTAAGAAGAGCAAGAGAGAAAATGTGTGGCTTGAGTGCACCGAGTGCAGCGAGAGAAACTATCGCACAAACATCAGCGTCGCGGAAGGTTCGCCGAAGCTGGAGTTAAAGAAGTTCTGCAAGAAGGAGCGTAAACGCACTGTTCACAAGATTCGCCGTAAATAGTGTCTCAGTGTGCAATTGCTGGAAAAGACAGGGGATAGGCCAGTAGCTCAATTTGGCAGAGCGTCGGTCTCCAAAACCGAAGGTTGGGGGTTCGATTCCCTTCTGGCCTGTTTTGGACGACTGGCGGGTGGATATCGAAGGTTGATGGACTGCATTAGGATTGGGTCGTAAAATGTTTGCGATTTACAAACCAGGGCAGGGTCGATACACAAGACTATACAGCGGTTTCGGCTTGGCGGTCATTGCCGGGTTGGGCTGCTGGCAGCTTTACAGGAAATTGGAAGCAAATGACCTGGGCTTGTGGATTCAGACCATGGTTCCCACCGGCCTGTTTTTATCGGCGGCGGTCATCGCTTTTTGGCTGGTTAACAAGCCTTCGGTTGCTGATTTTATGATTTCGGCCGAAGGAGAGTTGAAGAAGGTGAATTGGTCAAGCAGGCGTGAGATAGCGGTTTCGACGTTCATCGTTATTTTGGTAAGCATTGTGCTGTCTGTGCTTCTTGGGGCAACTGATTTTAGCTTTCAATTATTTTTCAATTGGCTGCTTAGGTGAACGGTATGACCGTGCGACAGGGGCGACCCCGGAAGGGGTCGAATGCGTAGTAATGGCCCGGACGCAAGCTACCCAGTTGCAATTAGCAGGAAATCTAATGACGGAATGGGTAGATTTTATTAATCACCTAGGGTTTTAATTAGTGGGGGGAAAGCAGCTAACAGCTCCCTTGAGGTTGGGTGACTGTGAAGTGTTGAGTTCTTTGTCGGGTTGAGGCTTGGCAGAAGTTTTTGTCGAGCCGCAGGTATATATATGCGTTGGTACGTCTTGCGGGTTGCCGCGAACAAGGAGATGCAGGTCAGGGATGCCCTTGAACGCAAGGTAAATGAAGAAGGTCTGGTTGATATTATTGGTCGCATTGAAGTGCCGACCGAGCAAATCAAGCGTATCCGCGGCGGCAAGCAAACTGTCCATAGACGCAAACTGTATCCCGGTTATGTCTTCATGGAGATGGAGGCTACTACAGACGGCAAGGTTCAAGAGAGGGCATGGTTTTTGATTAAGGGGACGTCGGGAGTTGGGGATTTCATTGGTACTGAAGGGGTACCTACTCCGATGCGGGATACGGATGTGGCCAAAATGCTGTTAGAAGCTGAAAAGCCTGAAGAAGCGCCAAGTATCAAAGTTGAATTCAAGAAGGGTGATCAAATCAAGATTCGTGAAGGGGCGTTTGAGAACTTTGAGGGTGTCGTGGATTCCATCGATGCCGAACGGGGGATCGTAAGTGTTGTTGTAACGATATTTGGACGCAGCACCCCGTTGGATATTGAGTATTGGCAAATAGAGAAAATATGAGGTAAATGGTACCGGCGGGGCAAGTTTCATCGCATACAGTCGAATTGATGCAGCAGAGCAAGGTGGAGAATGGCAAAAGCAAAGGCAGTAGCGGTCAAGATTAAATTACAGGCGCCTAGCGGACAGGCGACGCCGGCTCCCCCGATAGGACCAGCATTAGGTCAGCGCGGCGTGAATATTGGGCAATTTGTCTCACAGTTCAATGAGCGTACAAAAGACCTAAACGGTATTGTCGTGCCGGTCATAATCACGGTATATACGGACAAAAGCTTTACATTTGAGGTAAAAAGCCCGCCGGCGGCAGTATTGCTGAAGCAGGCTGCTGAAATTGCCAAAGGCAGTGGTACTCCAAATAAAGAGAAAGTGGGAAAAGTCACAGCAGAGCAGGTTCGTAAGATTGCGGAAAGGAAATTGAAGGATTTGAATGCCTTTGATTTGGAGCAGGCTGAGAAGGTGATACGTGGCACTGCCAGGAGCATGGGTATAGAAGTAGAAGGATAAGCAGGCGGGTGCGTTTTACAAAGTCATTGGGATACGAGACGTTCTATGAGAGACAATAGAAGTAAGAGATATAAGAAGGATGCAGAGCAATTGCCGAAGGAGCCGGTAAGTCTGGCTCAGGCGGTTGAAAAGGTCAAGTCATTCAAAGGGGTGAAATTTGACCAGAGCATAGAGTGCGTGGTCCATCTTAGTATTGACCCAAAGCAGTCGGAGCAACTGGTTCGCGGCTCGATATCCTTGCCTCATGGGGTAGGTAAGCAGAAACGAGTTATCGCTTTTTGCGAAGGTTCCGACGTTGAGGCTGCCACGAAGGCAGGTGCCATGGAGACTGGTTGTGAAGACTTGATAAAGAAGGTTACGGACGGCTGGATGGATTTCGATGTTGCTATTGCATCGCCCAGGGTGATGGGCAAGGTGGGCAAGCTCGGCCGTATTCTTGGGCCACAAGGGAAAATGCCTTCACCGAAAAATGGAACGGTTACTGAGGACGTAGCCACGGCGGTTACTGAGTTTAAGGCAGGCAAGATTGATTTCAGGAACGATGCGGGCGGCAATGTCCATGTTGCTGTTGGCAAACAGAGCTTTGACAACCAGAAGTTGATTGAGAACATAGAGGCATTCATCTCATATATAAAGAAAGTTAAGCCCGCCTCTGCCAAGGGCAACTACATCAAGAAAATATCTATATGTGCTACAATGAGCCCCGGCGTTTTAGTCAGCATCTGAGGTGATTTTTGTGGCTGGTGGGTGGTTCCGTCCGTAGGAATAGTAATCGAACAAAGCTTATGACCGGCTCATAACGGGAGATAAGATGAGTAAGTACGTTAAGCAGTTAGTGCAGAAAGAGCTTGAACAGCGGATTGCCGAGGAGCATATCAGCGAGTTTTTGGTGGTGAGCACCAGGGGTGTCGGGGGAATTGACAATAATGTCTTGCGCGGCGAGCTCAAAGGCAAGGGTATCAAATTGTTGGTAGTGAAGAATTCGCTATTCAAGAGAGCGCTGAGCAGCCGGCAAATGGAACCAGCGGCGGGCCTATTCACTGGGCCTTGTGCCGTTGCCTACGGCGGCGACAGTATTGTCGATGTTGCCAAGGAGATAACCGAGTGGGTTAAGAAAATTCCGGTGATGGAGGTCAAGGGAGCCTTTCTTGATGGCTCAGTATTGGATTCTAAGGCAGCAGAACAACTATCCAAAATGCCTACTCGCAGCCAATTGCAGGGCAGAATTGTGACAGTGGTGCAGTCACCCGGAGCGATTTTGGCTGCTGCGATTGGAGGTCCTGCGTCCATTGTCGCAGGTTGTATAAAGACCATCGTTGAAAGAGCTGAGAAACAGGCGGCTTAAAAGCGATGAGGTTTAGCACTTCAGAGGATCGATTTCATAATTGGAAATTGTGGACTGCTTGGGTGGTTGCCCCCTTGGCGGGTTAAACGAGGCGGTGGAGTCTCGGCTACCACAGAGCGTTAAGTTTACAGGAGTTTATACAAATGACAGAAGAAACAGCAGGCCAGACAAAAACGTGGAGCAAAGACATCAAGGAACTCGGTGATATGATAGTTGCCCTGACATTGACCAAGGCAAAAGAGCTCGGCGATTATCTCGAGCAGGAGCACGGCATAAAGCCGGCTGCGGGCGGCGCCGTCATGGTGGCAGGACCTGCGGCAGGGGCTGGTGCGCCAGCCGAAAAGCCGGAGGAAAAGACCATCTTTGATGTGATCCTAAAGGGATTTGGTGATAAGAAGATTCAAGTCATCAAGGAAGTAAGGGCTCTAACGGGATTGGGACTGAAGGAGGCTAAAGAATTGGTTGAGGGTGTTCCGAAGTCGGTCAAGCAGGGCGCAAGCAAGGAGGAAGCTGAGGCTGCCAAGAAGCAGATTGAGGATGCGGGGGGTGTAGTTGAGTTAGCTTAATTGGTAGATGTTTGCGGTCTATTCGATGTAAGGCAAGTGAGCCGGTATAGAACCGGGTGCCGGGTATCGTTTACTCAAATGGTTGGAGTGTCAGATGGTTGGACAAACCGTTCGTAATTTTGGCAGAATACCTGATGCGGTAGAGGTTCCAGACCTTGTGGTGGTGCAGAGAGACAGCTACAAGCGTTTTCTGCAGAGGGATATCACGCCGACCAAACGCAGCAACACGGGCCTCGAGGCTTTATTCAGGGAGATATTTCCAATTGAAAGCTATGACAAGAAAATGCAGTTGGAATATCTCTATTATGAGCTTGAGAAGCCTCATTATACACAGAACGAGTGTCGACAACTGCGTCTAACATACGCGTATCCGCTGAAGGTGGTCTGCAGACTGCGGGGTGAAGGTGCCGACCCGCTCGAGCAGGCAATCTATGTCGGCGAGATGCCTATTATGATCGGCGGCGGGGAGTTCATCGTCAACGGCGCCGTCAGGGTCATAGTAAACCAGTTGCACCGCAGCCCCGGTGTTGACTTCCTTATCGAGAGCAAGGAAGGCGACAGGGTGCTGCACGGCGGCAGGGTAATACCCGAAAGGGGTAGCTGGATAGAAATTGGGGTTACGCAAAGAGACATTTTGATTGTTCGGATTGACCAGTCCAGCAAAATCCCTGCGACTGTATTTCTGCGTGCAATGACCCCTGATTACAGCAGCACCGAACAGATATTGCGGTTGTTTTATCCGACGAAGATGGTACCCGTAAACAAGCTGACGTCCACGATGTGGTCGGTCGGGCCGATTGTAAACACTGAGACGGGCGAGATCATCGTTGAGGCCGGTGCGCAGATCAGCGACAAGGTGTCCTTGATACAGCAAAGCGAAATCAAGAAAGTCGAGATCATAGAAGACGTTCGCGATACCATCATCTTTAATACGATTGGTGAGGATGACTGCCAGAGTCACGAACAGGCGTTGCTGAAATTCTACATAAAGCTGAGGCCCGGCAACCCGCCGAACCAAGAGAAAGCTAAGGCCTTCTTCGCTGAGAAATTCTTTGATCCAAACCGATATCGACTCGGAAATGTCGGCAGGTTCCGACTCAACCGAAAGTTCGGACAGAATGTCGATGAAACCGAGATGACGCTTAAGCCTGAAGATTTCCTCAACGCTATGAAGTATATCTTGGCTTTGCGTAACAACCAAGGTGAAGTTGACGACATCGATCATCTTGGAAACAGAAGACTGCGGACGATTGAAGAACTGGCTGCGGACGAAGTCAGGAAGGGGCTGTTAAAGCTCAGACGAACGGCTCAGGAACGAATGAGCATGAAGAGGGATACTACTGAGCAGCCGCGGGTGGCCGATCTGATTAACTCCAAGAGTGTTGCCAGCAGCGTCAGTTTCTTCTTTGGTCGCAGCGAATTGAGCCAGGTTGTCGACCAGACAAATGCTCTCAGCCAGTTGACCCATGAGAGACGTCTGTCGGCGCTTGGCCCGGGCGGCTTGAACAGGCGAAGAGCCGGCTTTGAAGTGCGTGACGTGCACATCAGCCACTACGGACGGATTTGTCCGATCGAAACTCCCGAAGGAACCAACATTGGTCTGATTTCGTCTTTGGCGATATTCACGAGTGTTGACGAGTACGGATTCTTGCTCACGCCTTATCGGAAAGTCAGTAGAGGCAAAGTGAGCAATGATGTGGTATCTTTGCGGGCCGATGAGGAAATGAGGGCTGTATTTGCACCGCCGAGTGAAGTGAATCCGCAGACGAGCAAAATTGACTCAGAGGTCGTTCTGGCGAGGAAGGCCGGCGAGCTGGCGCATGTCTCTCGTGAAGAGGTAGAGTATGTTGATGTGTCGCCGAAGCAAATCGTCGGGGTATCGGCTTCGCTTATTCCTTTCCTGGAACACGATGATGCAAACCGTGCTTTGATGGGTTCCAACATGCAGCGGCAAGCGGTGCCGTTGCTCAAGACCGAGCCGCCATTGGTCGGCACCGGCATGGAGGCGGTTGTCGGGCGGCACTGCAGTATGGTAGTACGGGCGACAAACGGTGGGGTTGTGACGGCAGTCGACGCTAAGAATATTGTGATCAACCACACCGATGAGTACAAGCTTGAGAAATTTGTCGGACTGAACGAAAGAACCTGTCTGAACCAAAAGCCTATAGTCAAACTCGGCGAGAAAGTCAAAGCAGGTCAGATTATCGCCGATGGCGGTGGAACATCCGGCGGCGTTTTAGCCTTAGGCAAGAATGTGCTTGTAGCCTTTATGTCGTTTGACGGCTTCAACTTTGAGGACGCGATTATTGTCAGCGAGAAGCTTTGTAAGAACGACAGCTTTACCAGCATTCATATAGACGAGTTCACGGCCGAGGTACGCGAAACGCGCCTGGGCAAGGAGGAATTCACACGTGACATTCCAAATGTCGGCGAGAGAGCTTTGCGGAATCTGGATGAGCGTGGGATTGTACGTGAGGGAACGAGGGTCTGCACCGGTGACATTCTTGTCGGCAAAGTAGTGCCCAAGAGCAAGGTCGAACTGACACCTGAGGAGAAGCTGCTCCATGCGATATTCGGAAGGGCGGGCGAGGATGTCAAAAACGACTCGCTCGAGCTTCCCAGCGGCTATGAGGGCGTGGTGATAAAGACCGAACTATTTACAAAGCGCGGCGCCGGCGACGACGATCAGAAAAAAGCATTGGCCGAGGAAATAAAACAATTTGAGCTGGAAATGAAGGCCAAGGAATGCGCGATATTCAAGCAAATGATCGAAGCCATTCACGGCCAGTTTGATGTCAGCATTATTGATCCATCCACCAGGCAAAAGGTCGGCGCCAGCGATGATGATGAGGTCATCTACGAGCAAATAGATAATTTCGATGTCAAATGGATTAAACCCGCCTCGGAGCGTGACGATGTGCAGAAAATCGTCGATAGGTTCTGGGTCAAGATTACCGAACTTCAGGAGGAGAAGAGCCGCAGGATAGAAAGGATGAAGCACGGTGATGAGCTGCCCAGCGGTGTGCTGCAAATGGCAAAAGTATATGTTGCCATCAAAAGGACATTATCGATAGGCGACAAGATGGCCGGGCGGCATGGCAACAAGGGTGTTATCGCCAAAATTATGCCTGAAGAAGATATGCCGCTCCTCGAGGATGGTACCCCTGTAGATATATTGCTCAATCCGCTTGGGGTGCCGAGCCGAATGAACGTGGGCCAAATTCTGGAGACGCACCTTGGGTGGGTGGCGAGGGTGTTGGGCTTCAACGCTATAACACCTGTCTTTGACGGTGCCACTGAGGATGACATACAGAAGCTCAACGAAGAGGCGAATCAGCTAATGAAGCGAAGAGCCGTCGAGCTTAGAGAAAAAGGAGAGGCGCCTTCTGATGACGAGTTCTTTACAGCAGTGCCGAAGACTTTGAAGGCTCAGTTATATGATGGCAGAACCGGCGAGCGTTTTGATCAGCAGGCGACAATCGGCTACATATACATGATGAAACTGCACCATCTTGTCGACGACAAGATTCATGCGCGTGCGACCGGGCCTTACAGCCTGATTACGCAGCAGCCGCTTGGCGGCAAGGCCCGAACCGGCGGACAAAGATTCGGCGAGATGGAAGTGTGGGCGTTGGAAGGCTACGGCGCAGCGTTCGCGTTGCAGGAAATGCTCACGGTTAAAAGCGACGACGTGGAAGGACGGACGAAGATTTACGAGTCAATGGTGAAGGGACAGAACGTCCTCGAAGCGGGCACACCTTTGTCGTTTGATGTGTTGTGCAACGAAATACGTGGGTTGTGTTTGAATATCCAGCTTGAGAAGAAACGGCTTGGGAGAACTCCTCTATAAAGATGGATTTTAAATCATCACCTTTGAGGGGCTTAAAATGTTAACAAATATCTACGATCGGATTAACGATTACGGTTCGGTCAAGATTTCACTTGCCAGCCCAAACGATATTCGCAGTTGGTCGTTTGGAGAAGTGCGAAAGCCCGAAACCATAAACTACCGTACTTATCGGCCGGAGAAAGACGGGTTATTCTGTGAGAGGATATTCGGGCCTGAGAGGGATTGGGAGTGTGCGTGCGGCAAGTACAAGGGTACAAAGTTCAAAGGGATAATCTGCGATCGTTGCGGAGTTAAAGTCACGCACAGCCGGGTTCGCCGCAAAAGGATGGGGCATATAAATCTGGCGGCTCCTGTGGTTCATATATGGTTCTTCAAGTCGATACCTAATCGTATCGGCACCATTTTAGGAATGAAGACGTCGGACCTCGAAAAGATAGTCTATTTTCAGGATTACGTAGTCACCGATGCCGGCCAGTCTCCACTGAAGGCGGGGCAGCTATTCAGCGAGGAAGAGTACCGTGAGGCGACCAACAAATACGGTGCCTCATTCAAGGCTTCGATGGGTGCCGAGGCTATCAAGACGTTGCTGGAGAATCTTGATATAAATGGTCTTGGCAATCAATTACGAAAAGCCATAGCTAAGACCAGCAGCAAGCAGAAGGTCAAAGACCTCACCAAGCGTCTCAAGAGCATCAATGACATATTAGACAGTAATAATAAGGCGGAGTGGATGGTGCTTGATGCGGTTCCGGTGATCCCCCCCGATTTGCGGCCTCTGGTGCTTCTTGAGAGGGATAATTTCGCCACGAGCGACCTCAATGATCTGTACCGGCGAATAATAAACCGTAACAACCGCTTGAAGAAACTGATCGACCTCAATGCTCCTGAGGTGATTATCCGCAATGAGAAACGAATGCTTCAGCAGGCGGTAGATTCATTGCTCGACAACGGGCGGTGCCGCCGGCCTGTCCTGGGCAGCAATAACCGGCCGCTGAAGTCCTTGACCGACATGATCAAGGGTAAGCAGGGCCGGTTCCGCGAGAATCTGCTCGGTAAGCGAGTGGACTATTCGGCACGCTCGGTGATTGTGGTAGGACCTCATCTGAAATTGTATCAATGCGGACTGCCAAAGAAAATAGCACTCGAGCTGTATCAGCCATTCATTATTCGCAAGCTCAAAGAGCATGGTTATGCCGACACCATCAAAAGCGCTAAGAGGATGATTGAGCGACGCGACGACCAGGTCTGGGACATTCTCGAAGAAGTCATTCATCAGCATCCTGTGTTGCTAAATCGAGCACCGACTTTGCATCGCATGGGGGTTCAGGCGTTTGAGCCGGTGCTGGTGGAAGGTAACGCCATTATGCTGCATCCGCTATCTTGCAGGGGCTTCAACGCCGACTTTGATGGTGACCAGATGGCTGTGCATCTGCCGCTGAGTATTGAGGCGCAGGCGGAAACTCATATACTGATGATGACCACCAGCAACATCTTTTCGCCTGCTAATGGTTCGCCGATGGTCGGCCCATCACAGGATATGGTGATGGGAAATTACTATTTGACGGTCATGCTTGATGAACTGCGACCTGCGACTGCGGTCTCTGACTCTGCGGCAAAAGGCCAGAAGCTGCCGCTTTTCCGCGATACTTTTGAGGCGATCATGGCCTATGAAATGGGTAAGATTAGGCTGCACGATAAGATCAAGGTGCGTGTGAGTCGGCCGATCGCAAAGGAGAAACGAGAAGGAACAAAACCGGGAAAAGGCTCCGGCATCGCTCAGGGAGGCCCGTGGCTGGTGGATACTACTGTTGGCAGGTGCTTATTCAACGATATGTTGCCGCATGGTATGCCTTTCTACAATATGACCATGTCTCAAAAGAAGCTTAGTCGAGTTATAAGCGAGTGCTTTGAGTATTCCGGCAGTGCTGCGACTGTGGACTTGCTCGACACAGTGAAAGACTTGGGTTTCAAATACGCGACTCTTGCGGGGCTCAGTTTCGGACTGACTGATTTGAAAATACCGAATAAGAAGGCTGATATTATCACCGATACAGAAAAGAGGGTCGGCAAAATTCTGAAGAACTATAATGACGGTGTTTTGACCGATCGTGAGAGATATAACCAGGTTATCGATGCGTGGACAAATGCCCGAGTGGCTGTTACCAATGAGATGATACGAGGCCTGCGCGAAGATACTACGGATGATGGTAAGCCGTATCTGAACCCGATATACCTGATGACCGACTCCGGTGCAAGAGGCAGCATTGATCAGATACAGCAGCTTGCTGGAATGCGGGCGTTAATGGCCAAGCCCAGCGGCGAAATCATTGAAACACCGATTAAGTCGAACTTCCGTGAAGGTCTGACGGTTCTTGAATATTTTAGTTCTACCCATGGTGCTCGCAAAGGATTGGCCGATACGGCATTGAAGACCGCAAACTCAGGTTATCTGACACGAAAGCTCATAGATGTTGCCCAGAACCTGATCATTTTTGAGCGTGACTGTGGAACTTTGCAGGGCATTACCAAGAGCACAATCAGCCGCGGCGAACAAACTGATATACCGCTTTCCCAGTTGATTATAGGCAGGACAGCCAGGGATAATATTCGCAATCCGATTACCGACGAGATGATTGTCCGCGAGAACGAGGTTATAACTGCCGAGACAGCGGCAAAGATCGAGGCTTTGGGCCTCGATGCCATCCGAGTCAGAAGTCCCCTTACGTGCGAAAGTCCTTTCGGAATTTGTGCTAAGTGCCACGGCTGGGACATGAGTACCAGTCGGCTGGTCGAGGAAGGTACAGCGGTGGGTATCATCGCTGCACAGTCAATTGGTGAGCCGGGCACTCAGTTGACATTGCGTACTTTCCACACGGGCGGTGTTGCATCCAGAGCGATTCTCGAGCGCGATCAGGCGGCTACCCATACTGCAAGAGTGCAGTATAGGGACATAAATGCTGTGACTGTCACAAAAGCCGACGGGGCAAAAGATGTAGTAGCCCTGAAACGAAACGGCGAGATAGCTCTTCTTGATGATAAAGACAGGGAGCTCGATAGATTCAAGGTTCCATACGGCAGCATAATCTTGGCGGAGGACGGACAGAAAGTCAAAACGGGGGTGACGCTGTTTAGATGGGACCCACACCGCACGCCGATCCTGGCCGAAATTGCAGGTATCATACGGTTCGTGGATGTTGTGGATGGCGAAACTGTTCAATTGGAAGAGATGAAAGCAAAGGGGGCCGTCGTAAAGACTAAAGAATCAGAGACACGAACTCTGGAACGGTATGTGGTGATCGAGCATAAGGGAGACAAACATCCACAGATCATCATTGAAGACGCCAAAGGCAAGATACTTGACGTCCACTATTTGCCCGCGGGGGCGAGAATAGAGGTAGTTGAAGGCCAGGAGGTTCAAGCTGGTCAGCTTCTTGCGCATCAGCCGAGAGCAACAGGTGGTACACAAGACATTACCGGCGGCTTGCCGAGGGTGACTGAGGTCTTCGAGGCTCGGAAGCCCAAGGATCCGGCGGCTATGGCTGAAATTAGCGGCAGGGCCGAACTGCGAAGCGACAAGCGAAAAGGCAAGATGACGATCACTATTCGTAATGATGAAAGCAAGATGGAGAAAGAGCACCATGTGCCGCGGGACAGACACTTGAATGTCCACACGGGCGACATAGTGGAGGCCGGAGAGGCTTTGACAGATGGTCCGCTGGTGCCGCACGACATTCTACGGATAAAAGGTGAGGAATCCCTGCAAAGGTATCTCATCGCGGAAGTGCAGAATGTTTATCGCTCACAGAATGTGAATATCAACGACAAGCACGTTGAGATTATCATTACACAGATGATGCGAAAGGTAGAGATTGATTCGGTCGGCGATAGTTCCTTCCTGCCGGGCGAAGTGGCGGATAAATTTGAGTTCCGAAAGGAAAATGAGAGATTAACCAACAGCATAAAGATTGCCAGCGTGGGCGACGTGACGGATCTGAAGGAAGGTCAGATCATCGACAAGAAGGAGCTTGCCCGCCTCAATGACAAGGTTGAGATGTTGGGTGGAACGACGGCAAAAGGTAAGAAGCCAAAACCCGCTACTGCGAAAACGATGCTCCTTGGCATCACCAAGGCTTCACTTTGGTCGGATAGCTTTATTGCTGCCGCGAGCTTCCAGGAAACAACAAAGGTGTTGACTGAGGCGGCGTTAGCTGGTAAAGTGGACAAATTGCACGGTTTGAAGGAGAACGTCATACTTGGTCATTTGATACCGGCAGGAACGGCCTTCAAGCCTTATCTGGAAATAAAGTGCAAGCATCTTGCCGAGGCGCCTTTGCCTAAGGAGTTTGCCGAGGTCAAAGAGGTCAAGGATGCCGAGGCTAAAGCAGAGTCTAAAGTGAAAGAGTTTTTGGGTATTGATTAGCTGAGACGTTTTTTGTGAGAGATAGCGAATATGCCGACGATGAATCAGTTGGTTAGGCGACCAAGGTCAAAGACCAAAGGCCGTAAAAGGAAATCCGATATCAGCGGCTCACCGCAGAAGAGGGGTGTATGTCTGATTGTAAGGACTATGACGCCCAAGAAGCCTAACTCTGCATTGCGAAAAATTGCTCGTGTAAGGCTGACCAATGGCAAGGAGGTTACTTCGTATATACCGGGTGTCGACCATAACCTCCAGGAGCACAGTACTGTGCTGATCCGTGGTGGGCGTGTGAGGGACTTGCCTGGTGTACGTTACCATATCATTCGTGGCGTGCTCGACTGTGCAGGTGTGGCAAACCGTAGGCGGGGCAGAAGTAAGTATGGTGCTAAAACGCCTAAGTGACAGACCGGCACCCGTAAAAGTTGCGATTGAATATGTTTTCTTACAACCGTAGGTAGAGAATAATATGGCGAAAAAGAAGCCAACATCTTCAGATGACCAGCTTAAGCCCGATCCAAGGTACAATAGCAGGCTGGCGGGAAAGTTCATTAACTGCATGATGTGGCAGGGCAAGAAGAGTGTCTCGCAGCGAACGTTCTACGATGCTATGGATATCATATCCAAGAAAATGAAAGACGCTTCGCCCCTTGAGGTTTTCGAGACTGCTTTGAATAATGTAAAGCCCCTGCTGGAGGTGCGCAGTAAGCGTATCGGTGGCGCCAGCTATCAGGTGCCGATGCAGGTTGGCCCAGCACGGCAGCAATCATTGGCTATCCGTTGGATACTTCAATCCGCAAGGGGCAAGGCCGGCAGGTCGATGCGCGATCGCCTGGCGGCTGAGTTCATGGACGCCTATAACAAGCAAGGTGGCGCGATGACCACACGTGATAATGTCCACAAAATGGCCGAGGCAAACAAGGCTTTTGCTCACTTCGCGTGGTAAGATTTTTTGCTGTTAACTGCCATGGTTGATATTCAAGAATCGCCGTGGCAGTTTTTTTTATATTCAGTCCGTGCATCTCGCTATCTGAAGCAGACAGCCGGCAATTGCAAACGAGCTTGAAATCTGTGGCTGTCTCAGGCGAGGTGTTACAAGGGTGTTCATAAAATGGGTGCTTTAGAGAATCTGCGCAACATTGGGGTTATGGCTCACATTGACGCCGGTAAGACCACTGTGAGTGAGCGGATACTATATTACACAGGCAAGACGCATAAGATGGGAGAAGTGGATGATGGCACGACGGTGATGGACTACCTCGAAGAAGAGCAAAGACGCGGAATTACCATCACTTCCGCTGCGACGAAGTGCTTTTATAAAGGTTCTGAAATCAATCTCATCGACACACCGGGGCACATCGATTTTACAGCGGAGGTCGAAAGGTCATTGCGTGTTCTGGATGGCGCGGTGGCAGTGTTTGACGGTAGCGAGGGAGTTCAGGCACAAAGTGAAACCGTGTGGAGGCAGGGGCAGAAATATGCGCTGCCGTGCTTATGCTTCATAAACAAAATGGACAAGACCGGCGCCGATTTCGAGATGAGTGTGTCAAGCATTCGGGAGAAGCTCTTGGCAAACCCCGTACCGGTACAGATTCCCATAGGGGCGGAGGACTCATTTGCGGGCATCGTTGACCTGATCACGATGCAAGCGGTTTTTTATGAAACGGATCAAATGGGAGCCTCTTTTAGTGAGACGGAGATACCCTCTGAGTTACAAGAAACTGTCCGGCTGTATAGGACCCGATTGATTGAGCTTGCCGCCGAGTTCGACGAGGAACTGATGGACAATTTCGTCCACAATAGGCAACCCACGGTTGAAATGATCGACAGAGCAATAAGAAAAGGGACCATTCATGGAAAGCTACATCCGGTGTTTGTGGGATCGGCCTTGAAATACATTGGCGTGCAGAGGATTCTTGATGGTGTTGTTGCTTACCTGCCATCGCCGCTCGATAAGCCTGTTATTATAGGACACAAGCCAGGCGATGAGCGGAAGAAGGTTCAGATTAAGTGCGATCCGGAGGCCAGCCTTGTCGCGATTGCCTTCAAGATCATAACAGATGCTCATGGTGATCTTTATTATGTGAGGATTTATCAAGGCACCCTGAAATCCGGCAGCAGGGTTCTTAACGTGAATCGCGACAAGCGAGAGAACATCACGAGGCTATTCGAGATGCACGCCAATGATCGCAAGATTCTGGATTCGGCACGCGCCGGAGACATAGTTGCGGTTGTTGGGCTTCGAGAAACCCTCACTGGTGACACTCTTTGTGATCCCAAGAAGCCTGTGTGTCTACCCAGTATTTCATTTCCACAGACGGTCATAACAATGGCTATCGAACCAAGGACGGCTGCGGACAGAGCCAAGTTGTCGGAGGCCTTGCAGGCTTTACGGAAGGAAGACCCTACGTTTGCTTTCAGGACTGACACAGAAACCGGCGAGACTGTCGTTAGCGGCATGGGTGAGCTGCATCTGGAAGTATTGCAGCACAAACTAGTTAAGGAAAAGAAGGTAAATGTCAGAGTTGGCCGGCCGAGAGTAGCCTATAGGGAGGCTATTACTAAACCGGCAGAGGCCGAAGGAAAGTTCGTGCATCAAACAGGCGGTCGGGGTCAGTATGGGCATGTTGTGCTCATGGTCGAGCCTTTGCTCACTGAAAATGGGCGTTGGCAGGCGAATTTTAGCTTTATAAACACAGTGGGTTCTGATGTGGTGCCGAGGGCGTACATATCGGCTGTGGAAAGAGGAGCCAGAGATGCCTCCGGCAACGGCGTATTGGGTGGCTATCCCGTTGTGGGGATTAAGGTTACACTCATTGGTGGATCGTTCCACTCGGTGGATTCGTCAGAGTTGGCGTTTGAACAAGCGGCTACCATCGCGATGGAAAAAGCCATCAAGCAGGCTGAGCCGGTGCTTCTCGAACCGGTGATGCGGCTCCAGGTGGTCGTACCAGAGGCCAATTTCGGGGCTATTCAGGCCAACCTGCTTGCGAAGCGGGGCGAAATTACAGACTGCCGAGCGCACGGTAATATGCGAATTATAGATGCAAAAGTGCCTTTGGAGGAAATGTTTGGCTACTCCAGCGACATCAGGAGTCTCACGGCCGGCAGAGGTACGTTTACAATGGAGCCTCTTACATACGAAAAAGTTCCGGAGCAGATTGCTAAACAGATACTATTTTAAGGATTTTTTGATTTTTTTATGGGTAAGCAAATTTTTTACGACATTTTGTTGACAGAAATATGAGGGTTTGGTAGATTTGAATTTTTTCAGCCGTAGCGAGCATCGCCAGGATAGGCTTTGCGTTTGTAGTTACGGTGAAGCATATCTATAAGTTTGTTGCCAGGGAAGGCTTTTAGTTACTCTTTTTACGTAGGGGTGTAGCAAAACCGCGTGTGGTTTTGAAGAGGTTGCACGACAGCCTCGACCCTGAATCTTTAAGGAAGGCCCACTTGACAAATTGACCAGAGTCGTCTGATTTCTGCACAGCAGATGGTTGTCGAGACTTTGCCTTTCCTGCCCATGATCAAACAATACATGTTTTTGATTAGTGGAAAAAGTATCCGCTAATAGTAGACTTTAGCGTTGTTGGGGGGCAGATATACCGTGATGTGTGGTTTTGCGACTTTGTTAGAGACTGAGACGGCTGACTGTCGTACTTCCGCCAACCGTTGTCGGGGCATGGCCCGTTACTGCTGTTGTTGCTTTCACCCTGTCGGCGGGTGGTGCAGAGGATAGTTATGGCTGCTGAAAGCGAAAGAATCAGGATTAGAATGGAAGCCTATGACCACAAGGCGCTCGATGCCTCTGCCAAAGAGATCGTGGAGCATGCTCGCAGAACCAACGCGCGTGTGAGTGGTCCTATACCTTTGCCGACCCGCATTGAGAGGTACACGGTTCTGCGAAGCCCTCACGTTGATAAGAAATCTCGCGAGCAATTCGAGTTGAGGACGCACAAGCGTTTGATTGATATTCACGAAGCGAACGCGCGAACGGCGGAGGTTTTGAATCGTCTTGTTGTACCGGCCGGCGTGTTCGTCAAAATAAAGGCATAGGCCGGTTGAGCTGCGGATAGCCGGCAATGGCAATTGGCCCTTGTCGAGCAATGCCGTAGTAAATTAGAATGTAGCAGTTATGAATTGTCGCATTTGTGATTGTGCTTCTTTGCCGTAGGAATGTTTGGCGATGGCGGTACTGCTGGGAAAAAAGGTTGGCATGACGAGTTTGTATGATGAATCGGGCCGGTTGGTGCCCGTGACGGTCATACAGGCTGGTCCCTGCGTGGTCACGCAGGTGAGGACTACCGACACAGATGGATATAGCGCCGTGCAATTTGGCTTCGATGATGTGAAGTTATCCCGTTGCACGAAACCGCAAATCGGGCATGCTCAAAAGGCCAAAACTAATCCCAAGAGATTCGTTAAGGAAATGAGGCTGCATGGTAATGCCGCCCCACAGTACAAAATTGGAGATTGTGTTACCGTGTCGGTATTTTCGGGTGCGAAGTTTGTGGATGTTGTGGGTACAAGCAAAGGCAAGGGTTTTGCAGGGCCTATGAAGCGGTGGGGTTTCAAAGGTTTCCCGGCGTCGCATGGCACCGAAAGAAAACACAGGGCGCCAGGCTCGCAGGCAAGCTTTTGTAGTAATGCCGGTATGGGTGCCGGCATAAAGAAGGGTAAGAAAATGGGGGGACACATGGGTGATTGCCGAGTTACAGTGAAGAATCATAGACTTGTTGCAATAGATGAAGAGAAGAATTTGTTGGTTGTCAAAGGTTCGATCCCGGGTCCCGCCGGGGGCTATTGTATTGTTCGTAGTGCTCTGTAGTCATAATTGAACGCTGGAAAATCATAGATGATTGAGTTAGCTGTCTACAACACAGATGGCAAGCAGGTTGAGAGCATAGGAGTTGATGAATCGCTGCTCGGCGGTCGCGTCAGGTACCGGCTTCTCAAGCAGGCTATTGTAATGTATCACGCCAACAAGCGTGTTGGGACTGCTGCGACTAAGAACAGGAGCTTGGTAGAAGGCTCGACAAGAAAACTGTTTAGACAGAAGGGAACAGGGCTTGCCAGGGTAGGGACCCGCCGGACGGGCAAGCGCGTCGGTGGAGGTGTTACGTTTGCCAAGATGCCGCGAGACTTCCGCCAGCAGATGCCCCGCAAACAAAGACAACTGGCAAGAGACTCTGCTGTGCTGGCAAAGCTGCTGACCAAGAATGTGGTTGTGGTCGAAGGGCTAAACTTTGAGAAACCACGGACAAAGGATTTCACGGCCATTCTAAAGAAATTGGAGATCGAGCGAAGTTGCCTTGTAGCTACGAGGGAGTATGACGAGAAAGTTTACAGGTCGGCGAGGAATGTACAGCGGGTTTCGGTTTTGCCTGTTGCGGAATTGAACGCCTCTGAAATTTGCAGGCACCACAAGATACTGTTTACTAAGGATGCTCTTATGTCCTTTTTGGATAGGGGCGGTGCAGCAGAAAATTAGACTGATTTCTTGCGTAGTTGATTTGGGTTATATATTTCGATGGATGATTATAGCGTAGTAGTTCGGCCCTTGATTACGGAGCAAGCGACGCATCTTGCGCATACCAAGGGTGCGTATTCATTTGAGGTTAACAGGAGGGCCAACAAAACGTTAATAAAAAAGGCGATAGAAAAGGTTTATTCTGTCAAGGTTCGAAAAGTCAGAACAGCCAACTACAGAGGCAAACATCGCCGTAAAGGCAGGATTATTGGTATGACGCCGAGCTGGAAAAAGGCTGTTGTGTTTCTGGAGCGCGATTACCATATTGACTTGTTCTAATCGCATTGAAAGGCGTGAGAAGTGAACTATGGCTATTCGAGTGTACAAACCAACGAGTGCAGGGCGTCGCAACGGTTCGGTGATTGACTATGCCAGCGAACTGACAACCGGCAGACCGGAGAAGGTGCTTTGCAAAAGAATAAAGAAAAATGGTGGGAGAAACCACTACGGGATTACGACCGTTCGTTTTAGGGGCGGCGGGGCCAGAAGGATCTACCGCATTGTCGATTTTAAGCGCGATAAAGATGGCGTCCCTGCCATTGTGCAAACCATAGAATACGACCCCAACAGAGACTGTTTCATATCTCTCGTCAATTACGCTGATGGGCAGAAGAGATATATATTGGCTCCGCTCGGCATAAAGGTTGGGGATGTAGTAGAAAGCGGACAGTCTTGTGAGCCTAAGATAGGTAATGCAATGCCGTTAGGGTCGATCCCAAGCGGTCTTGAGGTTCATAACATTGAACTTTCTGCCAAACAGGGTGGAAAATTAGTTAGGGGTGCCGGCTTGGCTGCGAAGATTGTTGCCAAGGAGGGGGACTGGGTAACTGTAGTTTTGCCGAGCGGTGAGATGCGCGCGGTGCGTAAGGAGTGCCGGGCTACAATAGGCCGGTTAAGTAATTCTGACCACCAAAATGTTAGTCTCGGCAAGGCTGGGCGCACGCGCCATATGGGCCGCCGGCCACATGTTAGAGGCAAAGCTCAAAATCCGGTGTCGCATCCGATGGGGGGCGGGGAAGGCAGGGCAAATGGTGGACGACATCCGTGTTCGCCTACCGGTGTTTTGGCTAAAGGCGGCAAGACGCGAAACCCAAGAAAGATAAGCAACCAAAGAATAATCAGGAGACGTCCAGTCGGCCCCCATAATAGACCAGGGGGATAGATGTTGTAGCGATGAGGTAGGCCTCGTAAATCCGCCGCAGCAAGTGTGGTTTGCAGTAGCAGCGGGAATCGAGGACGGGTATCTGAGATGAGAAAATGGGAAGATCTTTAAAAAAAGGACCATACGTAGACCCAAAGCTGCTTGAAAAGGTTACAAAGCAGATTGGTACGGGGACTCGTGAGCCAATAAAAACCTGGGCAAGAAGGTGTACGATAATCCCGGAATTTGTTGGTTTTACATTCATGGTCCATAACGGAAAAGTGTTCAACAAGGTTTTTGTGACTGAGGACATGGTTGGGCACAAGCTTGGTGAGTTCTCGCTGACGCGAACGTTCAGGGGACACTCGAGTAAGAAGATAGTCGCCGCAACATGAGGTTTTTTATATAACCGATTGTTGTCTTGACCGCAGTTGATTGGATAGGCCAGGATATTGACGTATGCTGAGCCCAAAGAAACTTAAAGAGTTTTGTCGCCAGCGCAAGATGAGCGTGGAGGTGTTAGCCGGTCATCTTGTCAGGGCAGGACTTGACAAGAAGGCCGCGATCTCGGCGCTGCAAAATTGGCAAAGAGGTCTCATAAGGCCGATACCTACAAAGGATGATGTCAGTCGTTTAGCCTCTGCTCTCGGCGTGGAGGCGAAAGAACTAAGTGATTGGCATTCTTCCTGTATGTATGCTCCGATGTCAGCACGAAAAGTGCGATTGGTGACGCAATTGGTAGCCGGCCGAAAAGTTCAAGAGGCGATCGATGTTCTTAAATTTACTCGAAAGCGTGCTGCACCTATGGTTGACCAGGTACTCAAGAGCGCGGTTGCCGATGCAGATGAGCAGCAGGCTAAGGTGGATAATCTTTATATAAGTGAGGCTCGTGTTGACGACGCTGGTATTCGTATGGGCACCAAAAGATGGATAGCAAAGGATAGGGGTAGAGCACATCCCTTCAATCAAAGAGCCTGTCACATACATATTACCGTCACTCAATCGAGATTGCAGGGTAGATAATAAAAGAGACATCTGAATATGGGTCAGAAGACATCGCCAATAGGATTTAGAACCGGGATAACACTTGGATGGCAGAGCACATGGTTTGCTCCCAAGGCGACCTATGGCGAATTCCTTGTAGAGGATCAAAAGGTCCGCAAATACATTGACGAGAAGTTCAACCGACAGATGCCGAAGGGGGCGGTAGCCAAGGTTGAGATAGTGCGGACACGCAATGAGGTTACTGTCACTTTGCATAGCGGCAGGCCCGGCGTGGTAATTGGTCCTCGGGGCGGTGAAGTTGATAAGTTGAGAGAAGAGTTAGAAGTGCTTACCGGCCGAAAGGTTACTGTCAACGTTGTTGAGATAAAAGAGCCTGACCTTAATGCTATGTTAGTGGCTGAGGGGATTGCTGAGCAGTTGTCCAAGCGGGCTTCATACAGAAGGACAATGAAGCAGTTCTGTGAGGCTGCGGTTAATGCCGGTGCTAAGGGAGTAAAGATCACATGTTCAGGTCGCCTGGCAGGCTCTGAAATGGCCAGGCGGGAGACGCAGAAGCTCGGCAGTATTCCGTTGCATACACTGGATGCCAATGTTGATTATGCTACTGCGACCGCAAGAACGACCTATGGCGCCATTGGAATCAAGGTTTGGATATACTTGGGCAAGTTCGGCGAGGAGATTGAGCCGGGCCAGCAGCCGAGGCGTCGTCGTCCCAGGCGGATGGAGTCAGGGCATGGCGCCCGTTCTTATCGAAATGCGCCGGGTGGGTCAGAACGGTCTGAAACCCGTGGAAGTAGTGGCGAGGCTGCGAAGTCCGAACCTTCTGCCGGCGAGGCAGGTAACCCACCGTCTGCATGATGATTTGGACGATATAAGGATTGTGTTATTTTGGATGTTTAGAGGTTTGAAGTAATGGCTTTAATGCCGAAAAGAGTTAAGTATCGCAAGAACCAGCGGGGCAGAATGAAGGGTAATGCCGGACGCTGCAACTTTGTTGCTTTTGGCGAGTACGGCTTACAGTCGTTGGAGACCAGTTGGATTTCTGCGAAGATTATCGAGGCAGGCCGGGTTGCCGCGACACATTACCTCCACCGGGAGGGTAAGGTTTATGTTCGGCTGTTTCCTCACCAGTCGGTCAGCGGCAAACCTTTGGAAACCAGAATGGGTAAAGGCAAAGGTGAGCCGGAGGCTTGGGTTGCCAGGGTTAGGCCGGGCCATATATGTTTCGAGGTTGGTGGTGTTACCGAAGAAGTTGCCAAACAGGCTTTGGTTCGTGTCGCCCACAAAATGCCGGTTCGATGTAGATTTGTGAAGCGGCGACATACGTCGTAATGTGGCTGTTGAGCCACCCGTTTTTAAGGTGTATCCCTGAAGGGAAAGTTGAAATGAAGGCCCAGCAGTATCGTGAGATGGGTCATGACGAGCTGGAGGATAAGCTGGGAGAGCTCCAGCGGCAGTTGTTCGATCTGCGCACGCAGGCTGTAACCGAAAAAATGGAGAACTGTAAGGCCATTATCAATGTGCGGCGCGAGATTGCCAGGGTTAAGACAATAGTACGTGAAACCAAGAATAAATAGGGTTTCTCGTTGTTTGGGACTGATTGGAAATCACAGATGCAGGAGCCGAAGGCAAAAACGTTAGCTGGTGTCGTGATAGGCAAAAGCTCCGACAAGACTGTCAAGGTTGCTATTGACTTCACGGTGAAACACAGAAAGTACGGCAAATATTCGCGGCGCCAAACCAGGCTCGCCGTCCATGATGAGCATAATCAGGCTGGTTTAGGGGATCTTGTTGAGATTAGCGAATGCAGACCCTACAGCAAAAACAAGAGTTGGCGTCTCATCAAGGTCGTTGAGAAATCGGTCAAGATATAGGATTGTACACGAGATACAGGAACAATGATTCAGCCGTATACAATGTTGGATATAGCCGACAACTCCGGTGTTAGGTTGGCGATGTGTATTCGGGTTTTTGGAAAACGGTCGGCACGCGGGCAGTTCACCCGCTCTATGGCCACAGTGGGTGATGTGGTTTGGGTTGCAGTAAAAAAATCCTTACCTACCTGTCAGTTGGATAACAAGAAGGTTCACAAGTGCGTGATTATTAGGACCAAGAGTCCGATAAAACGCCCGGACGGCAGCTATGTAAGGTTTGACAGCAATGCGGCTGTAATGATTGATGGAGAAGGTAATCCCGTCGGGACCAGAATTTTTGGTGCCGTGGCCAGAGAGCTTCGTGAGAAAAACTATATGAAGATTATCTCATTAGCTAGCGATGTTGTCTGAGAGGCTGGGGCAGGATTTTATGAGGTTGGCGTAATGGCGCTGCATGTAAAAAAAGAGGATATAGTTGAAATCATCGCCGGCGACAATAAAGGTTCTACCGGCAGAGTGCTGCGGGTTGATCCTGTTAAGAATAAGGTAGTGGTTCAGGGTCAGAATATGGCAAACAAGCACGTTAAACCCTCACGAAAAAACCCGCAGGGAGGCCGGATTCATGTTGAGCAGCCTATCCATATAAGCAATGTCTTACCTGTGAATCCCAAAACATCCAAGGGATGTAAGGTCCGCTATGTGATTGGCAAAGACGGAAGCAAGAAGCGTGTCGCCAAGGACGGCACTGAAATCGGAATTGTAAGAAAGGCTAAATAGTTTCAGGAATTCAGATGGCTGGCAGTGTTGTAAGTATCCACCTTTTTGGAATCATTAGATATTGAAAAAGCATGAAATGGCTCGCTTGAAAGATTTGTACAAGTCGAAGATAGTACCGGAAATGGCCAAAGAGTTCGGCTACAAGAACCTTATGGCCGTCCCAAAAGTCGCAAAGGTCGTTGTTTCGATGGGCGTTGGCAAAGCCACCCAGGACAAAAAGTTTCTGGAGTCAGCCAAGAGCGACTTGATGATGATAACCGGCCAAATGCCTCTGGCTTGCAAGGCGAAGAAGAGCGTGTCGAATTTCAAAGTTCGTGAAGGCACTGAAACTGGCTTGAAAGTTACCATGCGTGGTATCAGGATGTACGAGTTTCTGGACAGACTGATCAACCTTACGATACCTCGGATGAGGGATTTTCGCGGCCTTGATCCCAAAGGGTTTGATGGGCGAGGCAATTACTCAATGGGACTGGCCGAGCAGAGTGTGTTCCCTGAAATCAATCCTGCGAAAGTAGAGTTTCAGCAGGGGATGAATATTACCTTTGTTACGACAGCAAAGACCAACGAGGAGGCCAAAAAGCTACTGTCTTTCTTCGGTATGCCGTTCAGAAGCGAGGCGTAGAGTAAGCGTGGCGAAAAGCGCAGCCTGTCGGGCAAGGTAGTTGTGGAGATCATTGATGTCAACCAAGGCACTGGAGAATAAGGCAGCAAAGAAGCCAAAGTTTCGCGTCAGGGCGTATACCCGATGCCAGCTTTGCGGAAGGGCCAGAGCGGTCTATCGCAAATTCAAGATATGCAGACTTTGTTTCAGAAAGCTGGCCCACGAGGGCAAGATCCCCGGAGTAAAAAAGGCCAGTTGGTAGTTCGTGACCGGCGGAAAAACCGGATATCTGGGATGGGAAGTCATGAGTTTTTTTAACGATCCTATAGCTGATATGTTGACGCGGATTCGCAATGCTGTGCGAATCGGCAAGAAACAGGTCATTGTCAACGCCTCGAGAACCTGTGAAGGTATTGCTGCGGTCCTGAAGAAGGAAGGCTATATTGTTGACTATGACAGAATAGACGACGGCATACAAGGTGTGCTGCGAATCAATCTTAAGTATGACGTGGAAGGCCACCCTGCTATCAGCGAAATAAAGAGAACAAGCAAGCTCGGTCGCCGAATCTATTCATCTGTTGATGATCTGCCGCGCGTCCTGGGCGGAATGGGTATAGTAATCGTTTCGACAAGCAAAGGCATAATTAGCGATAGAAACTGTCGCGAAATAAATATCAGTGGCGAAATACTCTGTACGGTTAGCTAAATGAGTCGTATTGGTAAAAAACCTATTGATATCCCACAAGGAGTGAAGGTCGAGTTAAAAGACTCGTCGGTGACTGTGTCGGGGCCGCTGGGCAGCCTTCAAATCGGTTGTCTTCCGCAGATTTCTGTAACCGTCGACCAGGCGCAGCAAAAGATTCTTGTTGAAAACAAGCAGCCCGAAGACAGACGCAGCAAGCAATTACACGGCACTATTCGAGCGTTGATTGCAAATATGGTGACCGGCGTTACCAAAGGCTATGAAAAGACAATAGAGATCTACGGAACCGGTTACAGCGTCAAGGAGCAGGGTGGAAAGCTCCTCATACAGGTCGGTTTCGCCCACCCGGTCGAGCTGACGATACCAAAGGGGATAAAGCTGAAGATAGAGGTTGCTGCCACCAGAGGTGATGATGTGCCGGCCCGGTTTACGCTTTCCAGCATAGACAAGCATCTCTTGGGACAGTTTGCCTCCGACGTGAGGAGAGTAAGGCCGCCGGAGCCTTACAAGGGAAAAGGCATACGTTATGCCGGCGAACACATAAAACGCAAGGCGGGCAAAGCGTTTACAACCGGAGCTGCATAATTGGGACTGGTTCGGCATGAGAGTTGACAAGAGCAACAAAGCCGTGCTGCGACGTAAGCGGCATGTACGAAAGAAGGTTTTTGGGACGCCGGAAAGACCCAGACTATCGGTGTTCCGTTCGAGTAGGCACGTTTACGCGCAGATAATCGACGACTCTGCCGGAGTGACGCTTGTCTCTGCAAGCACCAAGTCCAAAGGCTTGAGGGATCAATTGACAAAAACTCGTGACAGGAAAGCCGCCGAGGTCGTGGGAGAGACCCTGGCGAAGCAGGCTCTTGGAGTTGGTATCAAATGTGTTTGTTTTGACAGGAACCGCTTTAGGTACCATGGGCGCGTCAAGGCCTTGGCTGAAGGTGCAAGAAAAGGCGGACTGGTTTTTTAGAACAGTAAAGTTGGAGATAGGAGAAGTGACTGTCCGTGGAAGCTGTTAAGGTGCCTGAATTTGAAGAAAAGCCGTTTGAAGATACGGTAGTAAAAATCTATCGGTGCGCCAAGGTCTTAAAGGGTGGCCGGAGATTCCGATTTGGGGCTTTGGTTGTGGTGGGTGACCGTGCCGGCACGGTCGGACTCGGATACGGCAAGGCCAACGAGGTCCCGGCGGCTGTAGAAAAGGGGATTAAGGAAGCAAAGAAGGCTTTGAAAAAGGTGCCGCTGGTTGGGCGGACTGTTCCGCACCAAATTGTAGGCAAGTTTGGGGCCACCAGGATAGCTATAGTTCCTGCCAGCCCGGGTACCGGGGTCATCGCAGGCTCCAGCGCCCGAGCCGTGCTCGAATATGCGGGCGTGCAGGATGTACTTACTAAAGTTTACGGAAGCACCTCTGCCAAGAATGTTGTTAAGGCCACTCTTGATGGTCTATTGAAGATGAGGAGCAAGGAGACGATCGAGTCTTTGCGTGGCGTGACATTCTAAATGAGGATAATTGCTGGTTGACGATTGGGTGATTCGGATGTTGATTCACGAAATAACTTCTGTAGTCGGCAAACACAAAGCTCGCAAGCGTGTGGGTCGGGGGCGAGGAAGCGGTCACGGCAAAACTTGCGGCCGAGGGACCAAGGGTGCCGGCAGCAGAAGTGGGGCAATGTCTTTTTCGCTCTACGAAGGCGGCTCAATGCCTTTATTCAGAAGGCTCCCCAAGCGCGGTTTCAGCAACTTTAAGTTTGCCGACCGATTCGAAGTTGTTAACGTCTCTCAGTTGGAGCGATTCGAGGATGGTTCTGAAGTGGATATCGGGCAATTGTCGCAAGCTGGGCTGGTGCCAAACGTCAACAGCAAGGTCAAGATTCTTGGCGATGGCGAACTGACGAAAAAGCTGAGGGTGTTGGCTCACAGGTTCAGTAAGACTGCTGAAGATAAGATAGTGGGTTGTGGCGGGACTGCAACCAGGATAGCCCGAAAGCAGAAAAGGTGATAATGGCGCTACGCCGCCTGAGGTCGGCGTGTAATTCGTAATAGTGTTTCGACACCGACAGTTACCTGTAGTATTGGTGGACAGTTGAGGCCTGATTTGTCCGGCGTTCGCATGAGGCAATAGATTTGTAGGTACCGAGGAACACCAAGGTGCTAAAGACAGTAGTCAACATTTTCAAAATCCAGGACTTACGCAATAAGATTCTCTTTACTGCGGCGTTACTGATAATATACCGGATAGGTTTTCACATCCCCAATCCGGGATTTGATCAGGAGAAGATTAGGGCCGCGGTCATGAGCCGTGATACTGAAAGCCCTCTCGGCAGGGCTGCTGAGTATCTCCAGATGTTTACCGGCGGGACTCTCGACAAGAGCAGTCTCTTTGGCTTGGGTATTATGCCTTACATTACAGCTTCGATTATCCTTATGTTGCTGGGCGAAGTAGTGCCCGCGCTGAAAAAGCTCCGTCAAGAAGGCCAGACCGGCTATAAGAAGATAAACGAGTACACGCGGTACCTGACGGTTCTTGTCTGCGCGATTCAGTCGGTGATGTATATTAGAATGTTGGGGGCATATACATATCCCGGCATGCGGGGGCAAGCAGCTCTGATGAGTGTTTTAGGCATGACTGCCGGCACAATCTTCCTGATGTGGCTCGGTGAGCAGATAGATGAGTACGGTATCGGCAACGGCATCAGTTTGATAATCATGGCCGGCATTGTCGCCCGTGTACCGTGGGCTATCAGCCAGTTCTTGCAGAATGTAAACTTATCAGTCGGCGCGCAAACAGGCTCCATAGGACCTGCGAAGATATTATTCCTGATGGCAGCATTTGTATTCGTGGTTGCCGGGACTATCCTGATAACGCAGGGCCAGCGGCGTATACCCATTCAGCAGGCCAAACTTATGCGCGGGCGCCGAATGTTTGGCGGGTCGAGACATTACCTGCCGCTCAGAGTCAATCACGGTGGAGTTATGCCCATCATCTTCGCATCCAGCTTCATGATGTTTCTGCCGATTATTGCTCAGTGGCTTTTGAGCGTATCTCCTACATCCAGGGTACTTCAGACAGTGCTCGGTGCTTTGGGGTATCGTGCGTACACCTACAACCTTCTGTATATGGTATTGATATTCTTGTTTGCTTATTTCTGGGTGACGGTCCAATTCCAACCCAAGGAGATGGCTAAAAACCTGCGGGACTCAGGTAGCTTTATACCAGGCCTTAGACCGGGACGCAGGACTGCAGATTATCTTGAAACTGTTATGATTCGTATCACGTACTTCGGCGGCATCTTCCTTGCTGTGATAGCTATTGTGCCGATATTTATCTCTAGTACGATCGGGATAGACTGGCGGGTAGCGGCATCATTAGGCGGCACAAGTTTACTGATAGTTGTGAGTGTCTCGCTCGATCTGGTGCAGAAGATAGAGGCTAACCTGATTATGCGTAGTTATGATGGGTTCAGTGAGACCGGCCGAATTAAAGGAGCTTATTCATGAGGGTGGTCTTGCTGGGAGCTCCGGGCGCGGGGAAAGGCACTCAATGCAAGCGCATCGTCGCTCGGTATGGATTGGCACATCTATCCAGCGGTGATATCTTGAGGCGAGAGCGAGCCGAAGGAACTGAGCTGGGCAAAAAAGCCCAGCGATATATGGACTCAGGCGCCCTCGTACCCGACCTGCTCATCGTAGAGATGATGAGTAAGGCCATAAAGCAGACTCAATCGACAGGATATGTTTTAGACGGCTTCCCGAGAACGGTGAACCAGGCCGTTGAGCTTGATAAGGTGCTGTCCACAAATGGCCAGGCCATAGATGCTGTCATAAATCTTTGCATAGATGACCAGGTGGTGGCGGACCGCATGACCGGCAGAAGAAGCTGCCCCAAGTGCGGGGCGGTGTACCACGTAAAGAATCTTAAGCCGAAGGTTGACGGGCTGTGCGATAACGACTGCACACAATTAACTCAACGACCTGATGACAGTTTGGAGGTTGTGTCGCATCGTCTTGAGACCTATCACCAGCAGACTAGGCCGGTGCTCGGTTATTACAAGGGTCGCAAGGTGATCTATGATATCGATGCAGACAGGGATCCCGACCAGATAAGCACATTAATATTTGAAAAGCTTGATGCTCTTGTGAAAGCATCAAGTAAAGGTCGCGGCACAAAATGCCGGACGTGAATTTGAATAAATGGCTATAACGCTTCGCAGCCGAAGAGAAATTGAGCTGATGCGTAGGGCCGGTGCTGTTGTAGCCAAGGTTCTTTCAAAACTACAGGATGTTGCTAAGCCCGGGATTAGCACCGCCGATTTGGACGGCATCGCGTTGAAGATAACTTACGAGGCCGGGGCGCGGGCGTTGTTCAAAGGTGTTCGCAACACCCGTATTCGTATGCCGTTTCCGGGCGCGATTTGTGCGTCCATAAACGAGCAGGTGGTCCACGGTGTTCCCTCTGAGCAGGCAAAGCTCAAAGAAGGTGATATTTTAAGTATAGATTTTGGTGCTCAGCTTGATGGCTATTGTGCCGATGCCGCTGTTACGGTTGGGATAGGTAAGGTTTCACATGAAAAGCAGCGGCTTATGGATGTAACCAAACAAGTATTGGACTTGGCTATAGCAAACGTCGTGCCTGCCGTCAAATGGAGCCAGGTTGCCGGCCAGATGCAGCATTATGCTGAGTCGGCAGGTTTTTCGGTGGTCCGGGAGTATGTTGGACACGGAATCGGCACGGAAATGCATGAAGAGCCGAAGGTGCCCAATTTTATCAGCCAGGATTTATTGGCCGACGACATCACTTTGGCTGCCGGCATGGTTCTTGCGATTGAGCCGATGATAAATGCCGGCACCAGCGCTGTTCTAACGCTGAAAAACGGATGGACGGTGGTGACGAAAGATGGCAAATGTTCGGCTCACTTTGAACATACTGTTGCAGTAGTCGAAAATGGTTGTGAAGTGTTGACTGCGTAGAAGTCGGGCAAAAAGCTTTGGAGTAGGTTTTGCCGGCGGATATGCAAGGAACTGTTGAGTTTCAGGATTCGACGATTTTTGATTCCGTACTGCCAAAAGGGCTATGCCGAAGAAAGATGCCATAAGGCTGCAAGCCAAGGTCACCGAGGCTTTGCCTAATGCGATGTTCAGGATTGAGCTGGAGAACGGCCATAAGGTGCTGGCTCATGTTTCCGGCAAGATGCGGATGAATTTTATTCGGATCTTACCGGGCGATACAGTAACGGTAGAAATGTCGCCGTACGATTTGAGCAGGGGCAGGATAGTGTTGCGGCATTAGCAATAGTAAATTATGCGGCGCCTGCTGTGGCCGGCACTTGGCAACTAAGATGGCTTAACAATTTGGATTGACACAATGAAGGTCAGAAGTTCTGTAAAACGTATTTGTGAGAACTGCAAGATTGTTCGACGCAGAGGTGTCGTTCGCGTTATTTGTTCCAACCCACGACACAAGCAGCGTCAGGGTTAGGGTCTATGGCGGTTGGGTTCTTCAGGGTGTTTACCGTTAGAGCTGGATTGCCTTATGAGGAGACAAGATGCCGCGTTTAGTTGGTGTTGATATTCCCGTTAACAAAACGATATGGATTGCCTTGACCTATGTCTACGGTATAGGCAGGCACACATCCGAACAGATATTGAAGGAGGCGGGCATTGATAACAACACAAAGGCCGGCAAACTTACTGAGGATGAGCTTAGCCGGATAACGCAAATAATCGATCGGAACTATGTCGTGGGCGGGCAGCTTCGCAGGCAAGTGACCCAGAACATTGCCCGTTTGCGGGATATCAATTGTTATAGAGGATTCAGACACAAAAAGGGATTGCCGGTTCATGGTCAACGCACACGCACTAACGCTCGTACCCGCAAAGGTCCGCGGAAAACAGTTGCCGGCAAGAAGGGTGTAAAAGAGAAACGTTAATCTGTTGGGCGTTTCATGCTTTATATATCGTTTGTTACAAAGGACCGGTTCTGCTAAGGTACTGAAAGATACTCAATAAGAGAGGAAGATGGCAAAGAGTGGAAAAAGAAAAGTAAGAAAGAATGTCGTACGGGCTATCGTGCACATAAAGGCGACGTTCAACAATACATTGATAACCATAACCGATGTAGATGGTGACACGATTTGTCGCAGCTCAGCCGGTTGTGTCGGATTCAAGGGCGCCCGCAAGAGTACGCCTTTTGCTGCTCAGCAGGCTGCGATGAATTGTGCGAATGCTGCCCTCCGCAACGGTGTGCGGGAAGTTGAAATAAGGGTGAATGGGCCGGGTTCCGGCCGGGAATCTGCGATCTCAGCTTTGCAGCAGGCTGGTTTGCGCATTACCTCGATAGAGGATGTCACACCGCTTCCACATAATGGCTGCAGGCCGCCGAAACGAAGACGAGTGTAGCGCACGCATCCTCAAGAAGTTGTGCAGGAGATTAATGAAAAATGGGACGTTATATTGGTCCATCTTGTAGATTGTGTCGGCGCGAAGGGGTGAAGCTGTTTCTCAAGGGTGTCAAATGCGAAACTGCCAAGTGCCAGGTTGAGAGAAGACAGCGAAATCTCGCCCCCGGCATGCACGGCTGGCATAGAAGCAGATTGAGCGAGTACGGTGTTCGGTTGCGCGAGAAGCAGAAGGTAAAAAGGTACTACGGCGTGGCAGAACAGCAATTCATGCGGTATTTTCGCCGTGCCGAGCGCACCAAAGGCAACACAGGTGAGACGCTTCTGCAACTGCTGGAAAGACGCCTGGATAATGTTGTGTACAAACTCAATTTTGCACCTTCGCGCAAAGCTGCCCGACAATTGATCACCCATGGTCACATTCATGTAAACGGTCGCAAAGTAGATGTCAGTGACTACGTTACGAAGGTCGGCGAAAAGATCACGGTGAAGGGTTCTGAGAAGAGTATTAAGAAAGTTAAGGACCAGTTGGCAAGCAACCCGAATTTCACCAATCAAAGCTGGTTGCAGCTGGATCGTGAAAAACCTGAAGCCATTTTAGTTGCGTTGCCTGCTCGAACAGACATCCAGATTCCTGTGCAGGAACAGTTGGTTGTCGAATTCTGTTCGAGGTAGCCTTGAGAAAAAACCCAAAATGCAAAAGTGGAACTGTTTGCACGGAGGACGGGTGGAGTTTTGCATTTTAGTTTGTGATTTTTGAAGTGAGTTTTGATCGGAGGCCTGTATGCGAATTACGTGGCGTGGTTTGGAGTTGCCGACTCGCGTCGAAAAGGACCCTATAGTGTCCAGCGACAGATACGGCCGGTTCCTTATTGAGCCATTTGAGCGCGGCTTTGGCACCACAATCGGCAACAGCCTTAGGCGCGTGTTACTTTCTTCTTTGGAAGGCAGTGCTGTAACCTCCATTAAAATAGCAGGCGTCGATCATGAATTTACTTCTATGCGTGGCGTGGTAGAAGATACTACCGATGTTGTTTTGAACGTTAAGAGCTTGATAGTTCGGCTTAAGGACCACGGGTCTAAAACGATGACTGTTTCGGCGAATAAGGCCGGCGTTGTTACGGCGGCCCAGATAGTTGCCGACCCTGCGATAGAGATCATCAGCAAAGATACGGTTCTGGCGACCCTCACCGAGGATGTGAAGTTTGAGCTGGAGATGGTTGTAGAGAACGGCAGGGGATATGTGCCGGCCTCCGAAAGAATTAGTGACGCCAGTCGCTTTGAGCAGGAGATCGGAAGGATACACCTCGATGCTGTGTATTCACCTGTTACGAGAGTTCGTTATTCCACAGAAAACACTCGTGTAGGACAGCGCACGAACTATGACAGGCTTATTTTGGAGATATGGACTAACGGGACGATTACACCGGAGATGGCGCTGGTAGAGGCGGCGAGAATACTGCGAAAACACATCAATCCCTTCGTGCAGTATTGTGAGATGGGGGAAACGACTGTCGCAGGCCAGGTGCCTCAGGAAGAACCCCAGGAAGGAATCGATGAGGAGCTGAATAAGAAGCTAAACATGCCGATTCAGGAATTGGAGCTGTCGGTGCGGGCGAGCAACTGTCTTGATTCGACTAAGGTTGAGACCGTCCGTCAGTTGGTTATGATGACCGATGCCGATCTTCTGAAGATACGCAGCCTGGGCAAAACTTCTTTGCGTGAGATAAAACGCAAGCTTACGGATATCGGGCTTTCATTGGGCATGGCTAATGTTTAGGGTATCGGTTTCAAGGGTATAGTCTGATATAGATTTCTGACAGTACTAAAGCAAGAAGAGGTTTGGCAATATGCGTCACAGGATAGCGGGGCGTTACCTAAATAGAACAACCGCCCACCGTCGGGCGCTGCGACGGAATTTGGCTTCGGCTCTCATCGAGCATGAGACGATTTCGACCACCCCTGAAAAAGCCAAAGAGGTTAAGCCTTTTGTGGAGAAGCTCATTACCTTGGCTAAGAAGGGAACACTGACAAGCAGGCGTCAGGTTATTGCGCAGCTTGGCAATCGCAACATCGTGGAGCTTGAAGACGGTAAAGCTGTTCGTAAGGGCACGGTAGTCGGGAAATTATTCAGTGAGCTGGGTCCGCGGTATCTGGACCGGCCTGGTGGGTACACACGGATTATCCGATTGTCTTTGCGGAGATTGGGCGATAACAGTGAGCTCGTCTTGTTTCAATTGCTGGGTAAAGATGAGCCGCGAAAGAAAAAGGCCAAGGCTCAAAGTAAGAGACGTGCTCGCAGGAAGAAAGCTAAAGGAGCGGCCGCAGAGGTCGCGCAGGCACAGGCTACCGGCGAAGTCGAAGAGCCTACAGCCCCAGATGAAGGTTCGCAGGGCGCACGAGCCGACAAAGCCGAATCGACTGACGAGGCAAAACAGTCTCCTACGCAAGGTGATGCTGGAAAAGCCGACTAACGCATATAAGATACGTCCCGGACCTCTCTGGAGCAAAATTCCACAATGGCTGCAGATACCTGTATTTTCTGTAAGATTGTAGCCGGGCAGGTTCCAGTCGCGAAGGTCTACGAGGACCCGGTCGTTTTAGCTTTCTTGGATATCGGTCCTATAAGTGACGGCCACACCCTGCTGATTCCTAAGCAACATTTCGAGAATCTCCATGATTGTCCCGCCGAGATTCTATGCGGCGTTGTGTCTCGTCTCGGCAAGTTGGCAAAGGCGGTTGTCTCTGCGGTGAACGCGGATGGTTACAATATACTGAGCAACAACGGTCGCCCTGCCGGCCAGGTTGTCAACCATTTGCATTTTCACATAATTCCCCGCCGTGCTCACGATGGTGTCTTTGATAGATGGCCTTCTTATAAGTACCCCTCGGGTAAGATTGAAGATATTGCCGGGAAGGTCAAAGCAAATCTGTAATTCCCATTTGCGGCAATTAACACTTGCTATCATTTGTTTTCTCTGGTACTCTTTGTACGAGTATTATTTGGTGGTGGCGCCATTGGATGAATGGGATCAGCTTGGCGCTGACTACTCGATGAAAAGTTAAGAATTGACGATCGCGGGGTAGAGCAGTCTGGTAGCTCGTCGGGCCCATAACCCGGAGGTCGCAGGTTCGAATCCTGCCCCCGCTATTAGGACCTGGAGATAAACCCAGGTCCCTTATAGTTGACTTTCGCACTTTTTTATCGCGAAAAATCATCAGAAAACAAGGATTTAGGCCTGATTCGAGTTTTGTGCATGTTCGATAAACAGCTCAAACATTACAAAAATAGTCATGCTATCATGAAAGAGCCTATAAACCTAATTTTCCCTAGATTAACACCCTTCAAAAAAGGCGAAAGTTCACTTATAGTTAGAAGTCTTTGTCCATCCGTGTCCTTTATTCGATGTTAAAGCGAGCGATTTTACCGTGTTTTAGATTATTTTTTAGTGACCTGCTTCTTCTTTTCTTTATTAGAGTTCGTGTGCCCATCGGCACATGATTACAGGTGGACAGGTACTTCAACAGGGGGCTTTCGTGGCAGGAAGATTGCTGATGCCAGATCGGGAATAATGCTAACACCTTAAGATCACCCACGTTCGGCCCGGATGGATTTGTGCACCCTACGGGGTCTCAGGTTCAAGAAGGTGTGGTGGTCAACCGGTTACTGGGGCAGTTAATTTTTTCTTGCTTTATCCGATAATCTCTACAATAATACTCCAATCTGGGATTTTAACCTTTTCTTTATACTCACGTGTTGAAGCGTAGGTTTCTTATACGGAAGCATAAAATGCCATGATCCTCCCGAGGGAAACACATGAATCAGAAAAATAACAAGAAGAGTTCCAATCCTTCCGACGTGTCAGGGGTGAAGAGTTCGACAGTTATCGCGTTCGTTTTGCTGTTTGCTATCATAATTTGTATTTGGTTATTCACCCCGTTTCTTATCCATATTGCCTTCAAGCACAACATATTCCCAAAGCCGGAAGCCTCAATTGGTTTTTTTGGTGACCAGTTTGGTTCCGTGAACAGTCTCTTCTCAGCACTTGCATTTGTGGCCCTCGTGGCCGCAATAATATTACAAATGCACGAGTTGAGGATTCAGCGCCGTGACTTGACGCTTTCTATTGATGAGATGAGAAAGGCCGCTGATGCACAGACTGCCCAAGTTCGCATTCAGAGTCAAACCGCACTTCTTCAAATTCTCCCCGACCTTATCCATGAAGAGGCGGCTCGTCTTATGCGCTCATCTATGTGGTTAAAATGCCACTACCCAAATCCTGCAGAAATGACCCTCGAAGACTTGCGTCATGCGATTGATACTTTACGTGGTCTTGTGTTAGAGAAGGAGGACGCTAAGAATAAGACAAGTGCTGAGCTTACTAGTTTACAACAGGAAATGTCCCGGCAACCAGAACTACGTAAGATATACAAGGATAGTGACGCCCAGATGGACGTAGCAGCGTCATGGGGTCGTCAAGGTGAGCTTTATCGTGCCATTCCTGCAAAGGAATTAGAATTGTCAACGTGCGATCAAGATTTCGTTGCTGCAAAGGCGTCTTTGGAAAGTCTCAATTCCCTCGTGAAGCTGAAAGCCGATCTTCGCACAGCCTACCAGAATCTAAAAGCCTACCGAGAATGGGCCTTGAAGCACGAATAGGTTGATGTGCAGGCTCCGTATGCTTGCCTCTATACAGGCAATTGCGATAAAGATGCATTCCTGTTCTTGCTTGTTGCCTCAACGCCCACGTCAGTAGGTCAATAAAATAAGTCTCTTCGGGGGGTAATCAGTTTGTACATAATTCGGATAGGAAACCAAAGAATCACAACAAGCAGAAAAGGACCTGGATTATCCTATTCTCAGAGGGTATAAAACGAGGTAGTCGGATGTTCGAAGACATCCCCCGCTATTTGTACAACGAAGGAACCTGTGTCAAATTAGGTTCTTTTTTTTGTTGCTGATGGCCTATAGAACCGCTTTGCCGCGTTTCATTTCGGTTTGCCATTTCCAGGTTGCATATAACGGCGGATAAACAAGCAGTTCGAGCAGAAAGCTGGTGATGATACCGCCAATCATCGGCGCCGCTATACGTTTCATCATATCGGCACCCGTGCCCATAGACCACATGATTGGAATAAGCCCCATGAACATAGCCATAACGGTCATAATCTTGGGCCGAATACGTTTAACCGCACCATGAATAACGGCCTCTTTCAAATCAGCAAAGGTTTTCAGCCGACCCTGGGCTGCCATTTCATTATATGACAAGTCCAGAAACAGCAGCATAAATACGCCGGTTTCGGCGTCAAGCCCCATCAGAGCTATCATTCCGACCCAGACAGCAATCGAGATATTGTAGCCCAAAATATATAAAAACCATATAGCCCCAATCAGCGAAAACGGCACTGCGAGCATTACGATGCCGGCTTTTACGGCACTTTTCGTATTAATGTAAAGTAGTATCAATATGATTAGAATTGTAAGCGGTACTACAATTTTTAGACGCTCTTCGACCCGCAGCATATTCTCGAACTGGCCGCTCCATTGCAGAGAATAGCCCGGCGTCAACTGTAGCTGCTCGCGTACCGCCTTCTTTGCCTGGGCGACATAACCGCCGACATCCTTATCCTCGAGGTCAACATAGACATAACCGGCTAACATTCCGTTTTCGTCTCGTATCATTGAAGGACCAAGAGATATGCTGATTTCAGCCACCGCTCCCAATGGTATCTGGGCACCCGACATAGTAGGGACCAGGACCCGCTGAAGTTTCTCCAGGTTGTCGCGGTAATCGCGGGCGTAGCGAACATTCACACCATAACGCTCTGTTCCTTTGATTACCGTGGTTATGTTCTCTCCTCCAATGGCCGAAACGATGACTTCCTCGGCCTCTTGTATGGTAAGCCCGTAACGTGCCAGCTGCTCACGCTTCAGGACAAAATCCACAAAATACCCGCCCGAGACTCGCTCGGCATATACACTGCGGGTTCCGTGCAGGGGCTTGATGATTTGCTCAAGCTGCGTACCGATCTTCTCAATCTCATTCAACTGGGCGCCATATATCTTAATGCCGACAGGCGTGCGCACGCCGGTCGTGAGCATGTCGATTCTTGCTTTTATCGGCATCGTCCAGGCGTTGGTAACGCCCGGTATCTGCATTTTTGTGTTCATTTCGTCAATCAATTTTTCCCATGTCAGACCCGGCCTCCAATACTGTTTATCTTTAAGAACAACCGTGGTCTCCATCATTGAAAATGGAGCCGGGTCCGTCGGAGTATTGGCACGTCCGGCCTTTCCAAATACGCGTTCAACTTCGGGGAAAGTCATTAAAATTTTATCCTGTATCTGCAGAAGATTCGCCGCTTCCGTAACGGATATGCCGGGCAGCGTCGTCGGCATATAAAGAATTGTGCCCTCATTCAACGGCGGCATAAATTCCGAGCCCAATTGGAAATACACAGGCACCGTTACTACCATCAGAACAACTGCACAAACGATAGTAAATGCGCGATGCTCAAGAACAAAGCTGCAGACCGGCTCGTACACCGCGAACAATACCTTGCTGACCGGATGCTTTTCTTCCGGATAGTACCTGCCGACCGTAATTGTATTGTACAACCATGCAACTAACTTGGGCCTGAAATGGCGGTAATCCATCCGTGCAAAAAGCATGCGGATAGCGGGGTCAAGCGTTATCGCCAGAATTGCCGCAATAGCCATTGCAAGGTTCTTGCTGTATGCCAACGGCTTAAAGAGTCTGCCTTCCTGATCGACCAGCGTGAAAATCGGCAAAAAAGCAACCGCTATAACCAGCAGCGAAAAGAACACCGATGGTCCTACTTCCTTCAAGGCAGTGAGCCTTATGATGTGAAAATCGCCCTTTCGCCCGCCTGCCTGCCACAACTCTAATTTTCTATACGCATTCTCCACTTCTACGATTGCGCCGTCAACCAGGACACCTATGGATATGGCAATACCCGAAAGCGACATTATGTTGGAAGTCAGCTTGATACCGTACATCGGAATGAATGATAACAACACGGCGATGGGGATAGTTACTATTGGTATGATTGCCGAGGGGAAATGCCACAGAAATAACAGGATAACGGAACTGACAATAATCATCTCTTCGATGAGCTGATGCCGCAGGGTGTCAATAGCCCGCTTGATGAGCTCCGAACGGTCATAAGTGGTGACCATCTCCACACCTTTTGGCAGAGATGGTTTCACTTCTTCAATCTTGGCCTTGACGCGATTTATTACGTTTAGCGCATTTTCACCCTGCCGCATGACAATAATTCCGCCGACTGTGTCACCCTCGCCGTCCAGGTCTGCTACGCCCCTGCGTATATCGGCTCCAAGCACAACACTTGCAACACTCTTAACCAATATAGGCGTGCCGGCGCCATCCGTGCCGATGACCGTGTTTTCCAAATCTTGCGGCGATTTAACATATCCCTTAGCCCGAATCATATACTCGATGCCCGACATTTCGAGAAGCCTGGCGCCGACATCATTGTTGCTCTGCCTTATTGACTCAACAACCTTCGTAAGCGGGATGTTGTAAGCAAGAAGGGCATTAGGATTGACGTTGACCTGGTACTGTTTTTGAAAACCGCCGATGGAGGCGACCTCCGCGACTCCCGGCACACTTTCAAGCCAGTATCGCAGGTACCAGTCCTGAAAACTTCGCAAATCGGCGAGGCTGTTACTGCCGGACTTATCGACCAGCGCATATTGATATACCCACCCGACGCCAGTTGCATCGGGCCCAATCTCCATTTGAACGCCTTGCGGCAGTTTGGCGGTGATCTTGCTGAGGTATTCAACTGTGCGGCTGCGGGCCCAGTAAATGTCCGTACCGTCCTTGAAAATTATGTAAACATAAGAGAATCCAAAATCGGAAAACCCGCGAATTGCTTTGACTCTTGGAGCTCCAAGCATCGCAGTTACAATGGGATAGGTAACCTGGTCTTCGATAATATCGGGGCTTCTGTCCCATTGACAATAGATTATTACCTGAGTATCGGACAGGTCGGGAATGGCATCAAGCGGCATATTCTTGATGCAATAAACAGCCCCCGCCATTGCGGCTATAGTGAGGAATATGACGATGAACCTGTTTTTGGCGGAGAACTCGATTATTCTGTCAATCATGGGTGATCACTGCCCTCCTGATTTGGTCCCGCCATTTGATTCAGAACAGCATTCAATTTCGATTCCGAATCGATCAGGAAGTTGCCGGAAGTGACGACTTCCTCATTTACCGCAAGGCCCTGCAAGACCTCGTAATAACCTTGTGCCTTCGCCCCAAGTGTTACAACTTTTGACTCGAAGTAACCGTTTGGGTCGGTAGCAAAAACAATGTCACGAGTGCCGGCGTGCATTACTGCATCCTCGGGCACCGCCAGTTTTTCACCCAGGTCGTAATCTATCTTGACATTAACGAACATCTCAGGTTTGAGTTTATTGTCGGTATTATCGACCAATGCCCTTGCCTTTAGCGTACGGGTCGCAGCTTCTAATATGGGCGCGACAGAGACAACCCTGCCATGGAAAGTCTGGCCGGGATATGCCAGCGTTTCAATTTCGACAGGCAGACCCTCCTTTACAAACCCTGCCTCATATTCATAAATTGTTATGTACACCCAGATATTTTTATCTTCACTGCTGGGTAGATATAAATTGTTCTGCGCCTTGCCTCGCTTTTCCAGCTCATCTATTTCCGCGTCGCTCATTCCCAAAAGAAGGAGTTTGTATCTTGCGGCCTTGATTAATAGCGCCGCCTGCTCATTCGCGTAATTCGGGTCAAGCTTCTGCACAGCTTGGCGACTTTTCAAAGCCTGGATGTATTCTTCCTGTGCAATAAACAAGGCAGGATCGTATGCCACCCGGCCAACCGTCATAATCTGCCCGGCTAACTTGCGCTTCTGTACTTTCTCTTTTTTGACCCCAATCAATTGTTGCTTTGCAGGATTTATGTAAACTCCGGGATGAGCCTGGGCTGTTTCCTTTTCATATACCGGTATATAGTCCATACCCATTTGGTCCTTCATAGGAACTGGTGAAGTAACCTGGGGGTTCATCGGATTACGGTAGAATAGGATTTTTTTGGAGTCGCCCCCCGCCGATTTCTGTTCGGGTGCGGAGGCGCTCGCCGACTCTTTTCTCACCAGGCTCATCCCGCAGATTGCACAATTCCCAGGTTTGTCCGACGTGAAAGTAGGGTGCATTGGGCAATAATATAACTGTTTTGTCGTCTTTTGAGCAGACGTAAAACGGGTAATGAGGTGGCGCCTTTCCACAAAGACACTTATCGCCGCCACCAATGCCAGGATGATGAGAATGGTGACGAATACTCCGTTCTTCTTCATTCATTTCCCCCTTTGGTAGTGCCATTACCACCAATGAACTCACAGTAGGTGGGTTAGCGAGGTTTTTTTTACTTTGCTGACTGCCCGAACCTGACTCCTACTTGGCAAATTGCGGTAGTTTCGCTGCGTACTTCTCCGGCTCCCTTTCAAACAGCCCCTTGCAATCGGCACAACAGAAATAGACCTTCTTGCCTTTGTATTCAACGAAGATATTCTTGTCGATTGGCTCGCCGGTGACCGGACAGGTTGTCTGCTCAATAGCGGCGGACGCGACATCTTTAGCCACAGAGTTTGGTTTCATGCCGGCCATCGAATGCGGCGCTGCAGCAGGCTGCGATTTCTTACAGCCATACCCCGCAACCAATCCAGCAAATAACAGACCTACTAAGAGCACAATGTTAAGTTCTTTCCCTTCGGCTTTCATTGCAGTCTCCTTTGAGGGATTGGCACAATATTCATTCCCGCATCATACCCCCTGTCTTTTGGATGTATGATGGCGCATCAACAAATCTCTAGTACGGCGTTTCATAAATTCCGCTACTATGTTGTCATTTCGACCGAAGTCCCGATGAATCGGGGCGTAGTGGAGAAATCTGCTTTCTGAAAGTACGTGTCTTTTTGTATGGTCGTATTATTTTGTGAAATACTGTACTAGTGTGAATATATACTATTCCCATAGGATTTATGTTCAATATAATTCTCCATTTCATCTTCGACCGCCAGCACTATCACAACCTTATTTTTTACCCCCAAGAGATATTTCCCCTATCGGCAAGCCGGTCGCTCTCTCTACAAAAAAGAATCGCGGATAGTCTATGAGGCATAGCTTGCTCACGGCTTATCCTGGGCCTTTGGCGGAAGCAGCTCTGCTCCAACCAGCATTTCCAGCTCAGCGAGTCTCTGTTGGTTGTTCGCCGCTGCTCTTTCATACTGCAATTGGAATCCCAGTAAGGTCTGCTGGGCATCTATCAGGCTCAAGAAGTCTATAGTCCCGGCTTTGTACGCGGTTTCCGATGCTCCAAGCAATTGTTTCGATTTGGGAACCAATATATCGCCGTAGAGTTTCATCTCCCTTGCGCTGTCGTCCAGCTCATACAGAACTTCATGCGCACTGGCAACCAGCGTATTTTCTGCTTCTATTTTCTGGTGTGAAGCCCTCCGTAATTCAGCCTGGGCCTGAAGTTTACCGGCTCTATAACTACTGCTCCACAGGGGTATATTCGCGCCGAACATTAGCATAAGTGAGTTATTGTTACCGCTGGAGCCGGACATTTCGCTGTCGGTGTCCATCAGTCCGACTCCCACACCTATGTTGGGGTAAGATCTCTTTCGTGCCACCTCGATTTGGCTTCGTGCACTGTGCACATCCAGCTCCATCGCCTGAAGCTGCGGGTTTCGTGTCTTAAGCATCTCCAGAACCTGCCGGTGGTCAACTTTGTTTGCCTGGAACTGCTGCTTCCGGGGCCAGGGCAGCATACCGGGACTCTTTCTATTCAGTGCTGCATTGAGTCTGGCGACGACCGGTTCTCTCATCTGCTCTATTGACTTCAATTGTTCTTCCGCTTTGGCAAGCTCTACCTGCGCACGTATCACATCAGGATGATATGCAGTAGCGCTGATATATTTTGCGCGGGCGACTTCCTCGAGATGTTTAATAAGCTCCAGGCTCTCTTTTGTGGACTCAATAGCACTTGCCAGATACACATACTCGAAAAATGCCTCTTTTACTGTGAAGAATAGTTCCAGCTTCTTTGCCTCATATCTCTTCTGTGCCGCATTTGCAGAACTCGAGGCGGCATCTGTCTTGGCCTTGATTTCGCCGAACCATGGAAAGACCTGCATTACGCCGACCTTTGTTTGAGACATTTCAATAACTCGCTCATAAGTAAATTCCAGATCGGGCAAAGCCTTTGCCTGTGGAATTTGCTCAAGGGTGGCTTTCCACTGTTCGAACTCCGCTTTTACACCGGCATTATTGAGGGCGGCCAGTCGCAGATAATCCTCTAATCCAACCGGTGTATTGGCATCGGTGTCGGCTGCCTGGGCGGAGACTACGGTTCCAGCCAATGTATATATAACGATACTCAACACGACTGTACATAAACGCATTTTCGTGCCTCCTTATTGGTATATTGCTGCTCACCTCCAGCGCCGTTTTTGTATGTCCTTGTCTATAGAATGTTCGGCTTAATCGCTGATTTTCAGCACAATTTTTCCAAATTGCTCTGCCGCCTCCATCCTGGCCATGGCCTCTCGTGCGTTTACCAACGACATCACCGAATCTATCACAGGTCTGAGCCTTGTTGTCGTGATTGCTCTGAACATTGCGGATAAATCCGCGTCAGAACCCATTGTGGAACCGAGAATTGTCAGTTGATTCCAGTATAGCGTCCGTAGGTCCGTCTGTGTCGCAGGTCCTGACGTCACGCCGCACAGTACAATCTTGCCCCCTTTGCGCACAATTGAAAAATCTATCGGCCATGTGGCGGCCCCAACCGTGTCGATAACGACATCCACACTTGCACCGCCCGTAATGTCTTTTATATACTTCAACATATCGCTGACGGTTCGGTAATTTATTATGTAGCCGGCGCCGATGTCTTTGGCGCGACGGAGTTTTTCATCGGACGAGGAAGTGACTATGACTTGCCCCCCTGCAAGCTTGGCAAATTGCAGGGCGGCCAGAGCAACTCCCCCTCCTATGCCATGTATTAAAACGCTCTGCCCCGGCTGGACCAGACCTTTAGACATAACCATCCGCCATGCTGTCGTATGCGATAACACAAATGCCCCCGCCTCCTCCCAGTTCAGGTGGGCAGGTTTAGATAGTACATTGCGAGCCGGGACAGCAACCTTCTCAGCAAACGTGCCCGGTCGCGACATACCCATAATGCCAAATGAAATGCATTCGCTTTGCTCCCCTCGCCGGCAGGACTCGCAATATCCGCAGGAAAGCCCCGGGTTTATGACCACTTCATCGCCAACCTTTGTGTTTTTCACATTTGAGCCTACGGCACAGACTATCCCCGCCGCATCCGAACCCAACACATGCGGCATGGATAGATTCAGGTTGCCTCGACCTTTTCTAATCCAGATATCCAGATGGTTTAGACCAGCGGTTCGCACCTGCACAACAACCTCGTCTTCGGTAGGCTGTGGGTCTGGGACCTGCTCAATTCTGACCTTTTCCAGGTCACCATGTTCGGTAATTACTACGGCTTTCATTTGATGACTCCGTGATAAATTCGTTTTTGAAAGCTCTTATGCTACTTATTGAATACTATCCTGTCATTTATTCTTTTTGCTTAAGATGTATTAGTGCTCTGTCGTCGGTTATTTGATGAGTTGTCATGCTGAGCCGTAAGGCGAAGCATCTGGCCCTCTTTTGTCATGCTGAGCCGAAGGCGAAGCATCTGGGCCTCTTTTGTCATGCTGAGCCGAAGGCGAAGCATCTGGTCCTCTTTTGTCATGCTGAGCCGAAGGCGAAGCATCTGGTCCTCTTTTGTCATGCTGAGCCGAAGGCGAAGCATCTGGCCCTCTTTTGTCATGCTGAGCCGAAGGCGAAGCATCTGGTCTGCGGATAAGATGTATGCTTCGCTGCGATTATGACCTCTAACTTGCAGAGGAGATTCCTCGCTGCGCTCAGAATGACAGAGGCTTCGCTCAGAATAACATCCATCATTTGGTATGCGACAGAGCATTAGGTATTTGCCTAACCGGTATTGTAGCTTCTAAATTATTGATACCTGTGGAGCCCCACGGCTTTACAGCCGTGGCATTCAGCCTACGTAGCCTTATCAGCTACTACGGCGAAGTAGGCTCTGCGAAGGCGGGTAAAAAAATGGGCCGTAGATATATTTACGCAAGAGGTAGCCGCTGCCATACTACTCGGTAATGTAGATTTTTGGTGTCGTCTTTATAATAATAGGTGACTGTCCCTAGATTCTTGCTTCTCGTTTTATGTTCGGAGCTTTCAAAAGATATCTCCTCAGAAAAAGTTGCGTAAAGCTCTGTTCCGTCCTATAATATAATAGGGCTATCCACTTGTCTCCAGTAAACACATTCAGTTGTGGCCGATCAAAGCAGTAGACTCCTATGGGTTGCGGTCACTGGAGTGAAGTGGATACCCCTATAATATAATAGTGGGAAAAGGATATTCAATGAGTTTAGAAAACAGATATATTGCCCTGAAAGGTAGCATAGTTGAGCGAAAGAGAGATTTTGATGCATTCATCGAGATGCTTGAAACAGAAACCACCTGGCTCACGGCCCCGGCGAGTACAAGGTTCCATCTGAGCGAGGAAAAAGGGCTGCTCCAGCACAGCGTTAGCGTGGCTGAGAATATACTTGAACTCCGAGATCTTCTTGCACCTGAAATCCCTGATGAAAGTTGCATAATCGTAGGTCTGTTTCACGATGTGGGCAAAATTGGCATGCCCGGGAAACCTTATTATCTTCCCAATCCTGACCAAGAGCAGGTAAAAAATCGAGGCATACGTTACATTGTCAACAGTGATTTAGTGCATATTGACCTTGCCACACGGAGTCTTTACCTGGTGGCAAGATATATTAACCTTAATGAGGATGAGATTCAGGCCATAAGGTATCACGATGGACAGTACATCGCCGAAAATAGGTCCGTTGCTCACAGGGAAACAAAGCTGACCAGACTCCTGCAATACGCAGACAACTGGACCGGCTGCGTTTTGGAAAGTGATAAATCTTACCTCGAAAAATGAATTCACTTATATTAAAAGATGTTGTGCCCTTTTTGTTAGTTCTACATTATAAGTCTGGAGATCTTTATGGCTGGAAATAGCTCATTCCGAATGTGGGGCGAACGCGGACTTATAGCAACATTTTTTGCAGATCTTCATCAGTTAGATGACATGGCTGAAGTACAAAGTTTCCTGAAAATGGCAGGCCTTTTTCAGGAACAAGCCGAAAGCCATGGTACACCAGAGAAAATTTATTCTATCATCGAACCTGATTTTGGAAACAAAGGATTTGGCCATCCCGATGCGATCCTTGGGATTAAGTACAGTGACCGCTATATTGTCGTTATAGTCGAAGCAAAGCGAACGGTGTATGAAAAGGCCTGCAGACCCTCTTCATGTCGTGGGCAAAAAGAATTAAAATTCAATAGTACACTAAACGGCCAATTGGAATTGGATTTTTGCCTGGCTATGGCATTGTCTCAGTATAAAGAAGGTGAATCAAAATTGATAGAACCAGGATGGGTTTTGAACACCCCATATAATGAAGACAGAAAAGGAAATCTCCGTTACGTGAAAAATCCCAACGTGCTAAGACAATTAGCGGCACCGCTTAGTGGCAAAGATTTGAGTCAATACTATTACCTGATCATAACAACCGATATGGAAAACCCGTTAACCACTGCCAGCGAGGATTTATTGCCACAAGTATTTACTCCCGAGCTTTCAGGAATCAGCATGAGCTTCCGAAATGTCTGGGTTGAGTATCGTAAGCGATTCGGTTGGTTGAACTACGATAAAATGAAACAATTCATTCATCGAATCAAAGACCGACTACCTATAGAATCATTATTCCTTCCTACTTACGAAATGAACATGGGTAGCTTCGGGGATCTATCTGACGAAGATGAAAATAATGGTGATGATGGGGGATGTAAAAAACCTCCCATGGAACCCCCCTTGGAACCGCCTCTCAAAGGGGTGTGGATAGTCAAATTTGAGAACAAGAAATGTCAACTATCGTGTCAAAGATTTTCTTACGCGCTTAGCTATCTACAAAGTCGTAAATGGATTGAGCTGAACCGTGGAGAGAAAGACGAAAAGAAAATGCGAAGATTACTAAGTCAAGTTGAGGTACTCCAAAAGGCACCAAGAAGGAAGCATGACGACATATCCTTTTGGGAGAAGTTTTTCTATGATTTGGGCGATTGTTGATAGAATTACAAAGAATAGGGACAGCCGCGAATGGCGGTTCCTTGAATGATTCACAAGAAGTCGCGCCCCTGCCCGCATAGCCCCGCCGGCCATGGGCCAGAAAAATCCAACGTTGCCAACAAACACGCTACCAGTCTCCCATCTAAATTCTTCCTAAGATAAGGCCGCAGCCCGGCAACTCTCTCGGCGTCTGCGGCCAGAAATCTTACATACCACTTCCCATTGAATATACGATCGTCGTTTCCCTCCAGGTAGAATCTGCCAACGCGTCCAGCAACACGTTGCCCTGCGACATCGAATTCGGAATCGTCAAGGCCGGATGGCACCCTCGCCTTCTTGAGGCACACTTCCTCTTTCTTGCTGTCGCAAGGGCAATACGGCCCGCCGGGTCAAAACCGAAAAACCCGTCAAATCCAGCCAAAATCTATAAATAATATAAAGAAGTTTATATGTTGACAGACAGACCCATCGAGTGGATGATGGAAAATGTCACGTTTGATATTTTTGGTTTGATGAAACGAGAAAGATATGAATATGTTCGAGTTCATAGAAGGGGCCGTTGTCCAACTGAAATCTGGTGGACCGAAGATGACCTGCACCGGCCGCAAGCACTACATGGTCGCTGCCTATGACAAAGAGATGGTAGAATGCCAATGGTTTGTGGGCAGCAAATTAGAGTCTGAATGGTTTTCACCCGAGTCACTGGTCATTGTCGATTAATCTGAAAGCAAAAAGAAATGACAAAACCCCCCCCGCAGTATAAATAGGGACAGCCACCGTTTTTGACAGACTCCTCGCCCCTTTTCCTTGCCTACTCCCCCGCCCTTTTCCGCCCAGCAATGATTGTACAGTTTTATACGCCTTACCCGCCCCTGCCCGCCTAGCCCCGCCGCCCATGGGCCAGAAAAATCCAACGTTGCCAAAAAACACGCTACCAGTCTCCCATCTAAATTTTTCCTAAGATAAGGCCGCAGCCCGGTAAGGTGATAACGCTCGCCAATCGCTCGTTACGTCGTCCTGCGCTTCATAACTGATTTCCACACGGAAGCGGTCCGGGCCTACTCTATTCTGCGTTATGCGGAGTAGAGGCGCGTTAATCATACTTTTCTCCCTATAGACAGGACCGGCGTTCACTTCTTTCGATGGCGGATAGGCCTACACCGGACAGCCCTCCGCATGTTTGCTTCCACATAGCGAATTATATCCACCGGCACCTGTCTCGTCCAGCGGTTTCCCGCGAACATAGGCTTTTCATAGAGACTTCTCCGAGATGAATTCGTTTTTAGCAGGTAACATTCCACCTGCTCAATGCTATCCTGTCATTCGGTCTTTTTGCCGATGATTCAGCTGATAGCTGGATGTTTTACGATACCTAAGTCTTGCTGGTGCAAGAGTTTTTTAATTTCGCAGCAAAACAGTATGCCGCCTTGTCAGTTTGTTCTTGACGGCCATACCCAAATAGGTTTTATTTGTGCCATCATGGCTGATTGAAGAGGTTAATTAGTTATGACTGGTGGTGACCAATAAGGGTTTGTTTGTTTTTCGGGACGGAATTGATTCCGAGTCTCGGGCATTTTGGAAAGGATTGAACAATGCGGAGCGTTAGACTCTTGTGTGGCTTTGTTGCTTGTTTGTGTGTAGCGTTTACCACCGGCTGCAATTCCGAGTTAAGGGATTTGAGAGTTCAGAATGACACACAGCGCAATCGCATAGCGCAGCTTGAAAGCGAATTGCAGACCGCTTCTTTGCAGCTTGACCAGTGCAAGCGCCAGCTTGATTCTTTCCAGCAGAAAGGCGGCATTGAGGGACAGGCCCTCCAGCAAAAGATAAAAGCGCTCGAAGAAGACCTGGCCAAGAAGAAAGAGCTGATCGCTTCGATGCAACAAAGGCTCCTTCTCGGTGGTGCACCCCTGCCGGTTGAGCTTAGCTCAAAGCTCGAAGATTTCGCAAAAGGTAATGAAATGATCGAATATGATGCCGCCCGAGGCATTGTAAAGTTCAAGTCCGATCTGCTCTTCGAAAAAGGCAGTGACCAGATAACCACCGCTGCCACCGAAACATTAAAGTCGCTCTGCCAAATCCTTAATTCTAAAGAGGCAGATGGCTTCGACATCATAATTGCCGGCCATACCGACGACATCCCCATCCTCAAAGCTGAGACTCGCGCAAAGCACCCGACCAACTGGGCTTTGTCTGTCCACAGGGCAATAGCTGTCCTGGATGTTATGGCCAATAGCAGCGTTGCTCCGAAGCGCATGAGCGTACGGGGCTTCAGTGAATACCGTCCTGTAGAGGCTAATAAGCCCAATAGAGGCGGCAACGCCAAGAATAGACGCGTTGAGGTATTCATCGTCCCTTCAGGCATTTAGTACCGGCATATTCTCAAACTGTGAATTTCTCAAAATTTAGCCCGGCGTTTTACGCCAGCTTGTTTAGCCGGTGTTGATCTGGTGTGTCCTGACACCAACCAGATGCAGTAGTTCACAATCAAAAACACGCCTGCAGATATCACCATGATGGTCAAAAGGATCGAAAGGCAAGCCCCTGTCAGGTACACTTCTGTTATGAAGCAGAAGTCTGTGGATTTACCCTGAAGCGTTAAATCGAGGCTTTGGGATGTAAATGCAGTGCAATCGCTTGTTCACTGTTTCCACTCATATTCCCCCAATTAAACATCTCGATAGATAATTTTTCCCTCGCAAAAATTTTTACACAAAATCCACCTACAACCGTTATTTATATATGAGAACTGGATATATTCAGATTTGACGCATGACGAAGGAAGCAAATGAAGGATACCGAGCGATTAGAAATCTTTAACGACGTGCGGGCCAGGCATCTGGCATTTCTATCGGCTGTTCTTTGGAAGCTGACCGGCGACCGCGAGCTTTTCATTGAGGCGATGCAATACGCATTACTTGGAATCTGGCAGCACGTGGAGAAGCTCAACGGCAAGAAGGCTCAGAGCTACATTTACCGAATCTCTCTATCCGCTAATTCGAAGGCCTGGCGGAATAGGATAGGTCGAGACGGCCAGATCAACCCCGAAATGGTCGAATCCGGCAAAGGCCCCTGTGAACATGCTGATAAAGTGGAGCTGGAAGTTAAGGTTCGGCTGGCAATAGCAAAGCTGCCAAACAGACAGGCAAAAGCCATCGTGATGCGATACCTCGAACAGCAGGACTACCAGACTATCGCCCAGAAACTCGGTTGCTCACAAGAGGCGGCAAGGTCCCACGTATCTAAAGCAGTTGCAGCTTTGAAAATCAAACTGGCAAAATTAGCCGGACAGGAGTGACAATATGAACAAAGAGAACATCGAACAAATCCTAAATAGTCTCGGCGCCGAACAGATACCCGCCGACGTACACAAAATCGCACTGGAAGCATCGAACAGTTTCACCAAAACACTAACCCAAACCAAACCTACAAAACGCCGCATCCTACTGGGATTTTTTATTGAAAGCCGGATTGCAAAGCTCGCTGTTGCTGCCGCAATTGTGATAATCGTTCTATGCGGGCTTACATTTTGGCCTACCGCCGGCTCACGGAACGCAAAATGGTGGCTTGGACCTTCGACAGTCTGGGGACAAGAAATTTTGGCGGTTCTTGACACAGTTAAAGGTGTAACGTGCCGGGAACAAAGTTTTATCATATTGGCCGACGGTACGACAACCACGAGCGCTACGTGGGATAAGTTGTATGTCTCACGCGACAGCTACCGCAGGGACATCTATGATGGGAGCGTTTTCCACGAGATACAGTGGTACGTTCCTGACGGAAATGACATGATTCAACACTATGTGCGTTTCGACCTGCGGTGTTATGGTGCTTTAAGACATGGTGGGAGCTTTGGCCGATACGACCCTGTTGAAAGGATGCGGTTTTATGTCGGGCTTTTGGACAAAGCGGATAAGTTTCTTGGCGAAAAGGTCTTCGATGGGCGGCGTTGTGTAGGTTTTGAAATCTCCGCCGGTAAATATGGAAATAATCCTGAGCAATGGCTCGACTGTATCTGGTTCGATGTGGAGACGAAATTGCCCGTGTGTATTGAAGAGCGCGGCAGACCTATAACCGATAACCCGGACAAAACCTTCACAAAAATAAAGGACCAATTCGATTATAATCCGCAACTATCACCCGATACATTCGTTCCATTTGTTCCACAAGGCTTCATCAACGCCCATCCCGACCAGATGAAAGACCAACAGGAACATCAGAATCAATAGACATCGTTAGATGTTTTACACGGCCGGGCCGCGAAACCCGGCCTTTTTGTTCGCGATCGCGGCATAAACTCTTGTTTAGCCCTAACCCCCGTGGTCGGTGGGTAAATCCTTGTCTTCTTCCGACAGTATCTCATTCAGTGAGCCGGAGCGAAAGCCCTGTAAGTCAACGGTTACGAACTTAAAGCCGAGCGATTTGAGCTTCTTGACTACTTTAGAACGGACTGGTTCAGTGGCAATCCTGGCAATGTCCTCAGGCTTGACCTCGATTCGAGCGATTTGTTCGTGATGACGCACGCGAAATTCCACAAAGCCCAGGCCTCGCAAAAAATCCTCCGCCTTTTCAATTTGCTTAAGGCGGTGTTCGGTTATCCCCAAGCCATAGCTCAACCGCGAAGCCAAACACGGCGAGGCTGGAACATCCGCCGTAGGCAAACCCATCCGGCGACTCAGTCGGCGAATATCAGATTTCGTCATTTTTGCTTCCATCAATGGAGAACTAACGCCGAATACCTCTGCGGCCTTGTTGCCAGGTCTGAAATCGTCCTTGTCATCGAGATTACTGCCGCAAATAACGTGTTCGTAATCCTCTTCTTGAGCAATTCGTTTAAGGAGCTTGTAAAGATGTGACTTGCAGTGAAAGCACCTGTCAGCCTCATTAGCGGTGTAATTGCTGTCGGAAATCTCGTCCATTTCTACTTCCTGTACCGTGGCACCGATTATCTTGGCGCACTCTATCGCCTGTTTGTACTGGGATTTAGCCAAAGATGGGCTAATACCGATACAGGCCAAGACATTCTCGCTGCCAATGGTATCAACCGCAACTTTCAATAGAAAAGTGCTGTCCACGCCGCCGGAATATGCCACTACGACTTTACCGAGCTTTTTGAGGATTTGCCGCAGCGAATTGTATTTCTTCTCAAGTGCCACACAGCCGATGGAGGGACTTGAACCCTCAACCCCGGCTTTACGAAAGCCGTGCTCTACCATTGAGCTACATCGGCGAGTCAATGATGATTTATTATTGATTATTGATGATTTCATGTCAATCACTCGGTTAGCTGGGTCGGTGCGATTTCATCGCACCCTACCTTCTGCCTTCTGACTTCTGTTTTGAGATTGGCTTTGTTTTGCATAATCAGGTCATAATTTACCGGCGAGCATTGCTCTATAGTCGGTTCCTTCATCGTCTGCCCTGAGCGGGTCCAGCCTACGCATAATGTGAAGTCTTTGAAGCTCAAGTATCGTTTTATACAGGCTGTGCTCTATTCGGCGTTCGTACATCAAGAGGCGCTCGAGCACCCTTGCATTTGAGAAGTCCTTTATGACTATACGACCGAAAGTTAGATCAACGTCTGAGTTGTATTGATCGCCCTGCGGATGGTCTAAGCCTTTGGAAAACAGCGATTTGGTGAGTTTGGCTAATGGGCTGCAGGTTTCATTTGCGTTCATCGCGTCGATGGTCTGGTTCTGCATGCGACCGGCCCGTTTGAGCCGCCATGACAAACTGACAATACGCTCGGCTAACATAGATTCCATCGCGCCGACCGGAGCCAGTTCGGTGAGCATTTCGTCACGGTACAGCTCAAACTCAGCCTGGCTTTCTGAGCCGATTATGTCCTGACCGGCCGTAAGTCCATGTTTGACCGCGTTTTGTGAGACGATGGCCTTTCCCTCAGGCGTCCGGGGGCCAGTCGATTTTTGGGCGTTAAGACGGTTGGCGAGGATTTGCGCTTCGGTAGCCATTATTTAGTCCTTAGTCGATAGTTGTTAGTCGATAGTGATTCACGAACGATTATTTTTGACTTGGGTTTGCTAACCCTGAGGACCTTGCCCTACGGGGCGGTTGAGCGTTTGCATACTTGCAAACAGACGCGGATTTTTAACATATTTTCAAAGAAAAGTCAACAAAAAATGTTAGCCACAAAGGCACCAAGACGCGAAGAAAATTTAACCACGGATTTCACAGATGGATGCTGATTTATTATTTTTGTAACTGTCTTGACGTTTCTTGCGTGCCGTACTAACATTTTCAGTGATAGCGAAAGGCAATTAGATGTTGCGAGTGCTCGAGACAGCCGATCTACGAAAATCACATGCAACTAGCCCGAATTTACTCGAGCGGATACACCAGGTCCTGCGGTCCCATCATTACAGCCGGCGAACGGAACAGATTATTACAACTGGGTCAAGCGGTTCATATACTGTCACGATATCAGGAATACGGACGGTGTTCATAGTAGGATAGATGGGCCGTAGGCCGGTTTATGCAGTCTGTATAAACCGGAAGCCACCGATAGAGGACAAGTCTGTAACTGATTGGTATGATAGATGTTATGCAAAAATGTGAGAAGAGGTGGGAATTTCTTATACAGAAAGAGGCAGTCCGTGTTTACTATCTTATACGGACTGTATAATCATTGTTAGGCGGCCACACGAGGCTCACTGCACATGCGCTTTCATCTTGGAGCCATACCTAGTTCGCCAGACTTCGTGCCTGACGCGTCGTGGAGGTCACTGCGCCAGCCGTCGCCTTGGCTCGAAAAACTTCTCCTGCTACCGATCGGTGTAGTCGCGGCAGTAGTAGTGGCAGAGCTTTGGTTTCTCGTTACGCCGTTGCGAGACATTACGCCCGCAATGTCCCTGCCGGCTTTTCTACTTTCGTTTGCGGGTATGGTAGTCGTCCACGAGCTTATCCATGCGCTAGTCCACCCGATGGCGGGGCGTTCGCCGCACTCCATTCTGGGCTTTGGGCCATCGGTGGGTTTCTACGCACACTATGACGGCGAGTTGAGCCGTAATCGTTTGGTCGCCATCCTGCTCATGCCTCTACTCATCATCAGCATAGTTCCGCTTCTTGTGTCGGCTGTTACACAAGTCTCATCTGGCTGGGCCGCGTTTGTTTCTGCATTCAACGCTTTTTGTGCTTGCGCCGACATGCTGGAAGCAGGCTTGGTTCTATTTCAGATTCCAGCTACTGGGATTGTTCGCTATCGGAGCTTGAGGATATACTGGAGAGAGCATGACACATTGGCCGCCTAACCATGCGCTGCAGCGAACCCGGCCATCGCGCTCAGGTTGCAATCCACACGTCCCGCCGGCCGGGTCGCTGAGCTTTTGTCGTTAGGGATGAAGAAAGAGAATATAATACTACTTGAAGCAGGGCTGGCATGGCCGCGGTAGCTGGGTCGGTGCGATTTCATCGCACCCTACCTGACTGTTATTATTTCGTATCTCACGAATTATTTTCAGAAGTCAGTGGCGGACTTTTTTCTCTAATCAGGATAAGAATAATCCATCCAATTATCGGTAGAAGAGCTAAAAGACACCAAACCAGGCTTCGGCGTTTTGTCTTCATGTAAAAAGCAAAACCTATTATTAACAAAGTAGTGCTTATTAAAAAAATTACCCAACCAAGAACAGTTAAGCGCGGTTGGTTAACCTGCGTAATGCAACAAAAAAGTTGAAGAATGACACCCCAGAAAATCAACCGATGGAAATTCTTACGTAGGTACTCTTTTAACATTGAATAGATCTCTAATGAGAAAAATCCTTTTAGAAACGTAGGGTGCGATGTTTCGCACCATTTTCATGTTTTCATATCGCTATTTGCTCTTCACGAAAATCCGTCCCCAGAGCGGATACAGCGTCCCGCCGATTAAACTCCAGTGCCTCCTTCAGCGTCACCTTGGGGGTTTCCAGCAACTGCTCATGCGACCGTTCCTGGCAGTTTACCCCGGGCACTTCTTCAATCCATCCGATCCACCAGCCATTGTCTTGCTTAGTCACAGCCGTATATACTCTGTTCATAATCGCACCATCAACTTCCATCTATTCTAAGATACGCCTACCTATAGCTATACATCTTAAAAAAAAGACCGCAGAGGTCAAGAAACTTGTTGTCCATTCAGCAACCCTGGAAGCGGTGTGCCGTGCACACCCTACGCTACTCTTTCATTATTCTCTCTTACCTCCGCTCAGCCGGCGTACTCTTTTTTATAGGTGGCTGTCCCTAGTTTCTACTTAGTTTCTAGTTTCGCTAGTTTCGGGTAATTTAGGCATAAGGGCTATTGCTCGCCGAGGGCTTCGATGTCGGAGGCGTCCTTTTTTCTGCCGGTCGCCCTTTTATTGGCGATGAAATCATCCCGGCTGATGAAAAATACCGGCGTCTGGCCGTAACAGCCGGAGACTTTGCCGGCATCCGCCTTTTCCCACGAGACTCCACTAACTCGCGTAATGATGTCGATGCGTATGGGAGGAACGCCAAGCTGAATGACCTTGCCAGGCGTGGTAAAATCGTTCTCAGACAGATCCAGCGACCCGAAGCCAAACTCGTTTAGCGCGGCAAGAATCCGCTCGGCGTTCTCGCGGATCGGCCTGACAAAAAGGTCAATGTCGCCGGTAAAACGTGGCGCACCGTGAAAGGCCAGGGCGTAACCGCCTACAATGAGGTATTCAACCTTGTGCTTGTTGAACAACTCGAGCAGTTCTTTGAAGTCGTTGCGAATTTCCATAATACTCGCGTCTGAGGGCATCGACCGCTGCGAGACGCTCTTCAGCCGGGCGGCTGAGCCAATACTGAAGGTTCTGCTTAATCTCTGAGTAATCATCCAAACGTTGCTTCTGTACGGTCTTGCGAATCATATTTTTATTATACCAAAGGGGCACGGATTGTACTAATCAAACCATTCGTCTTTCGGATCGAAGGACGGAATTGAGACGTTGACGATTCGCATCCGGCCGACTGCGCGGTGGCGGCAGCCGGATTTAATCAAAACCGTGTGCATTGGCTTGACCGGCACGATTTCGCCGTCAAGCTCCATATACCCATTGCCCTGAAGGATAAGGTATATCTCAGTATGCTCCTTGTGATAATGCGACTTGGAATTCCCTGTTATCTCAACTATATGTAACGTTGCAACAGGGTTATCCGGGCTGACAAAGGCCCGCTGAGCATAGCCACAAGGGCAGCTCACCATGTCAATCTCATCGAAATGCTCTATCATGTAGTTTGCCATAACTAACTCCTGCAATAGACTACGTTTGGATAGCCATGGTGCAATGCTATCCTAAAACCGCCAAATCATAAATGGTTGAAATCTGCATGAGCCTATTGTATATTTTGGCCATGCGTATCTGTTTTAGCAATAAGTATGAAAAGACCTTTAAGAGCAAGTTATTATGGATTCAAAACCTAATGCCATTTTGGCCCAGTCCGGCGGGCCGACCGCAGTAATCAACTCAAGTGCCTGCGGCGTGATACAAGAGGCCAAAAAATCCGGCAAAATCGGCGCTGTTTACGGCGCAATCAACGGAATAATTGGCGTCTTGAAAGAAGACTTGTTCGACCTTTCGGCAGAAAAGGGGAAAATTATTGAGGCCCTAAAACAGACTCCTGCCGCAGCCATGGGCTCGTGCAGATACAAGCTCAAATCCCTCGAACAATCCAAAGCCGACTTCCAGCGAGTCATTGATGTTTTCAAAGCTCATAATATCCACTACTTCTTCTACGCCGGCGGCAACGACTCGATGGACACCGCCGATAAGGTCAACAAACTCGCCGCTGAAGCCCACTATGAACTAATCTCTATCGGTATCCCCAAGACCATAGACAACGACCTCGCATATACCGACCATTGTCCTGGTTATCCGAGCGTAGCCAAATACGTGGCGACCTGCGCGATGGAGGCTGGGCGAGACACTGAGGCGCTATACACCACCGACACCTGCACCATCTTAGAGGTGATGGGGCGAAACGCGGGCTGGATAGCCGCAGCAACGGGGCTTGCCGCACGCTCGCCGGAAGATGCACCGCACCTTATTTATATGCCTGAGGCGGCTTTCTCGTTCGAGAAACTCGTTAACGACGTTAAGGAAGTGCTCGTCAATTTCGGCAGGGTCTTTATCGTTGCGGGAGAGGGCCTCAAGGACGAAAAAGGGCAATACGTTACGGCTGACTCCGGGACATTCGGTAAAGACAGTTTTGGCCATGTTCAACTGGGCGGTGTTGCAGAGATGTTAAAGGCTGTGATTGAAAAGGAAGTGAAAATAAAGGCCCGCTTCAATAAGCTCGGCACCAACCAGCGTAGCGCAATGCACTTCGCATCACTGACCGACGTCAACGAGGCCTACTTGTGTGGGCAGATGGCCGTCCGATATGCACTGAAAGGCGTCAACGGCAAGATGGTAACGCTTGTCCGCCAGGATGACCCCAGATACAAATGCACAACCGGCCTGGCCGACTTGAAGGAAGTCGCCAACGGCGAAAAGAAAGTGCCGCGGCACTTCATAAACGATAAGGGCAACCATATTACCGATGCAATGCGTGAGTACGTTCGGCCTTTAGTTAAGGGCGAAGCGCCAATCACAATCGGCAAAGACGGCTTGCCGATCTTTATGAGATTCGAGCGTAAAGTCCTGGAAAAGAAACTTCCAAAGTATATGTAGCACCGGGTCCGCAAACAGAAGTATAGACTAATTTAACTCTTACGCATCCACGAGGACGAATATGCAAAAGCTTTCCGGCATAACAAATAAAGTGGTCGTCATCACCGGCGGTGGTGGCATCTTGTGCAGCACGATGGCTAAGGCGATCGCAAAGGCCGGTGCTAAGGTAGCCGTTCTGGATTTGCTCCAAAGCGCCGCAGAAAAAGTCGTCAAAGAAATCACTGCCGACAAGGGCCAAGCTATCGCTATCCAATGTGACGTACTCGACAAAAAGAGTCTTCAAAAGGCGAAAGAGCAAATCAACTCCAAGCTCGGTACAATCGACATACTCATCAACGGGGCCGGCGGTAATAAGAAAGAAGCCACAACCACGCCGGACCTGTCGTTCTTTGACCTGCCCAGCGACGCTATTCGCTTTGTCTTCGACCTAAATTTCATCGGTTCATTCCTGCCGGCACAGGTTTTCGCCAAAGATATGGTTGAAAAAGATGCCGGCGTCATCCTGAACATTTCAAGTATGAATGCGATTCGGCCGCTGACGCGAATACCTGCGTACTCAGCAGCTAAAGCAGCGGTATCTAACTTCACACAATGGCTGGCGGTTCATCTATGCCAAAACTATTCCAAAAATATCCGCGTCAATGCAATTGCACCCGGATTTTTCCTGACAGAGCAGAACCGGTTTCTTCTGACCGATGAGAAATCCGGTCAACTGACGGCCCGCGGCAAGGCAATCATCGAGCACACCCCGATAGGCAGGTTTGGCCAGCCGGAAGATTTGGTCGGAACCGTTATGTGGCTGCTCAGCGACACTTCAAAGTTTGTCACCGGGATAGTCGTTCCAGTTGACGGCGGATTTTCCGCCTTCGGGGGAGTCTGAAGTTAAAGTCCGCCACATGAATACCAGCACAAAACCATTATCAAGAAGAGATTTCATCAAGTCCGCAGGAGCCGCTTCGCTCGCACTCGGTATGGTAACTTCATCCGCTGCGGCCGCCGACAAACTTCAAAAGATCCCAGGCAGTAAGCCAAGGAATGTCGTATTTATTCTCAGCGATGACCACAGATACGATTTCATGGGCTTTATGGGAAAGCCAAAGTTTCTCCAAACCCCGAACATGGACCGCATGGCTCGCGAGGGTGCGCACATCCAAAACGCCTTTGTCACAACGGCACTTTGCTCACCCAGCCGGGCCTCAATCCTCAGCGGGCTGTACTCACACAAACACGGCGTAGTGGATAACCAAACACCTGTCCGATCGGACCTCATCATTTTCCCGCAGTACCTGCAACAGGCAGGCTACCAGACAGCCTTTATGGGCAAATGGCACATGGGTGCTGAAACCGATGAGCCGCGACCGGGCTTTGACAAGTGGATCAGCTTTCGCGGGCAGGGTGAATACTACAATTGTATGCTAAACATAGACGGCAAAAAAGTCCGGGCTGAAAAGCACATTACCGATGAACTAACGGGCTACGCAGTCGAGTGGCTAAAACAGAAACGTAACAAACCGTTCTTTTTGTACCTATCGCACAAAGCGGTTCATGCGATGTTTGAGCCGGCCAAAAGACATCTTGGCAAATATGAAAATGTCACTCTCGAATACCCCAAAAGCATGGCCGATACCGAGGCCAATTACAAAGGCAAACCCGCATGGGTCAAAGAGCAGCGCAATAGCTGGCACGGCGTGGATTACATGTACCACGGCCAGATGGACTTCGACACCTTCTACAAAAGATATTGCGAAACACTGCTGGGCCTTGACGAGAGCATAGGACGAGTTTTGGACTGCCTCGGCGAACAGGGCCTGGCCGATTCGACACTGGTATTCTACATGGGCGACAACGGATTTTGCTTCGGCGAGCACGGCCTTATCGACAAACGCCATGCATACGAAGAATCCATGCGTGTGCCGCTGCTTGCATATTGTCCGCAACTAATTAAGCCGGGCACGAAAGTTTCGCAATTAGTCCAGAATATCGACATCGCCCCAACAATCTTAGAGGCAGCGGGTTTGCTTCCGCCGAACAACATGGATGGCTGCTCTTTTCTGCCGCTGCTAAAAGGCGAGCAAATCCTCTGGCGTGACGCCGTATTCTACGAGTACTATTGGGAAGCAAACTTTCCACATACTCCAACCGTTTTTGGCATCCGCACCAGCCGATTCAAATTCATTCATTATCACGGAATCTGGGACACGGATGAGCTATATGACATAGCGAACGACCCGGATGAGATGCATAACCTCATCGAAGACCCGCAGCACAAGGCCACGGTTGAGCAACTGCGAAAAAGAGTGTATAACTGGCTCGAACAGACAGACGGCATGAAAATACCATTGAGACGAGAAACCGGAGGCAAATCCGATAAACGCGGACCTAAAGTGTCCAAAGCGTATAAATTTTACGGAGAAGAAAGATGACAGAAGTTGATCCGGCAAAATCCTTGAAAGACTTCAAACCAAAACACGACTTTTTTGTTGGAATAGATTCAGACGGCTGCGCTTTCGACACTATGGAAATCAAACAAAGAGAATGTTTCTGCCCGTGGCTTATCGGATATTTCGGTCTACAGCCGGTCGCGCAGGCAGTGCGTGAATGCAAGGAATTCGCAGATTTATATTCCAAAAGCCGCGGTGCAAACCGGCACAAAACCATCAAACTCATATTGAAGGACCTGCTGCCCACGCATCCGATGGTCAAGGCCAGGAATTTCCAGGTTCCACAGTTTCCGTACTACTATGCCTGGGTCGATGACCCCAAAAGTACTCTAAGCAACGAAGGTCTCAGAAACGCTCTCGCCCAGGCGAAAGACCTGCAGGCCAAGAAAGAGCTGGCTCTTGCCTTGCAATGGAGCGAGCGAGTCAACTGGGCTATCGAGGAGATCGTCAAAGGCGGTATGCCGCCGTTTCCATTCGTGCGCGAGAGCTTAGAGAAAATCCGGCCGCTCGCCGATGTAATAGTTGTGTCCGCTACTCCCGGTGAAGCCCTGCTACGTGAATGGCAGGAACATAAAATCGCCAAAAACGTAGATATTATTGCCGGTCAGGAGATGGGGACAAAGGCCCAGCATCTCGAATACGCGGCTAAGGGTAAATATCAAAAGGACCATACTCTCATGATAGGCGATGCGCTGGGGGACCTCAAAGCCGCAAAGGCTAACAACGCCCTATTCTATCCAATAAACCCTGGCGGCGAAGACAAATCCTGGAAACGCTTTCATGATGAGGCCTTCGACAGATTCATCAAAGGTACATACGCAGGCAAATATGAAGATCAACTCATTGCCGAATTTGATAAATGCCTGCCCGAAAAACCACCGTGGATGAAATAGTCGATAGTCGATAGTCGATAGTCGTTAGTCGTTAGTTGTGGTTGCGAAAAAACGGGGCCAAGTGATTCATGGCTGTGATTGAATGTCAAAATGAAAAGGGTTCCATTACGAAAACGCAGGTTAGTAGCGCGGTGGAGCAATTCTTTGCGAGTCACGACTGCACGGGTAAGCGAATCCTTTTCATAATACCGGACAATACTCGCTCAGGGCCAATTGGTGACGTCTTTAAGGTCATCTTTGGCATGGTGGGCAAAAAAGTTAAAGCCCTCGATTGCCTCGTTGCGCTGGGGACGCACCAGCCGCTTGCCGATGAACAAATCTGCAAACGCCTCAGGATAACAGCCAGCGAACGAAAAGGCACATACGCATCGGTGCGGCTTTTTAATCACGAATGGCAAAACGCCGGCGTTTTCAAGTCCATCGGCACAATATCCGCCGAAGAAATCGAAAGTCTAAGCGGCGGTTTGTTTCGTGAAAAAGTCGATGTAAGAATCAATAAGATAATTTTCGATTACGATGAGTTTTTCATTTTGGGGCCGGTATTTCCGCATGAAGTTGTCGGTTTTTCCGGCGGTCATAAGTACATATTCCCCGGCATTGCAGGAGAAGAGATTATCCACTTTTTCCACTGGCTGGGAGCGGTAATAACGAATCTGGCCATTAACGGCAACAAGTGGACGGCGACGCGAAAGGTGGTCGAAAAGGCGGCGTCATTTATAAAGTTGCCGCACTATCTATTCGCAGTCGTATCTGTGCATAACCAACTCAACGGTCTTTTTATCGGCGATAGTGTCGAGGCATGGGAAAAGGCGGCGGATTTGTCGAGCCGGATACATATTACCTACAAAGATAAGCCCTACAAAACAATACTCAGTATTGCACCAAAAATGTATGATGATATATGGACGGCGGCTAAGGCGATGTACAAGCTCGAACCGGTGGCGGCCGACGGCGGCACTATTATCGTTTATGCGCCGCATATTACTGAGGTCTCATATACGCACGGCAAAATCCTTGATGAGATTGGCTATCATGTCCGCGACTACTTTCTCAAACAGCCGGAAAGATTCGCCGGGACGCCGCGAGCTGCGATGGCACATTCCACACACCTTAAAGGGGTCGGAACTTACGAGAATGGCATCGAAAAGCCGCGTATTAACGTCATCCTCGCAACGGGCATAAGCAAAAAGCGCTGCCAGAAAATAAACCTTGGTTACATGAATCCGAAAGATGTGAAAAAATCCGACTACGAAAACAAGGAAGACCAGGGTATATTGGTCGTCCGTCACGCCGGCGAAGTTTTATATAGACTGGCTGGTGGCTCAGTAATGGAAAAATGATAATGAACTGTCACGGAATAGATGTTTCACATGCCAAGCTGACGGAACTTTGCCGGAAGTGGAAAGTTACAGAGCTGTCTTTCTTCGGTTCTGTCTTGCGTGAAGATTTTGGTCCCGACAGCGATATTGATGTGCTTATTACCTTTCAACCTGATGCTCCTTGGAGCCTCTGGGACCTGATGGAGATGAAAGAGGAACTCGAAATCCTTTTTGGTCGCTCAGTGGACTTGGTCGAGAAGGAAGCGCTGCGGAATCCTTGGCGTAAACGCGAGATTCTGAGCACCTATAAGGTGGTTTATGCAGCCTAACAAACAAGACATGGCCCGACTATGGGATATGCTGGATGCGGCTCGAGCGGCAGTGCAATTCACCTGCGACAGGCAGTTCGAAGACTTCCTCGCAAACCGGATGGTGCGGAACGCTGTGGAGCGAAATCTGGAGATTATCGGGGAGGCTGCGAGATGCGTTTCCCAGACCTTCCGAGACGGTCACCCTGAGATTCCCTGGAGAGCAATTATTGCTCTGAGAAATGTACTCTCCCATGAGTATGGTGACATCCGGTATGAACGCCTTTGGTTGCTGTGTACTGAACAGCTCTCTGTGCTGATCCGCCAACTGGAATGTCTTGGCGTCAAGGATCCACCGGAGAAGGGGCGCTAATGCTCAACCAATTCGCACCATGTCAAAAAATGGTCAGGTGCGCTGTGCACGCCATATCTCTAACACCTTTTGATGAGGAGTGATATAAGAATGTCAAATGCGGATATTGGTCTTATAGGTCTTGCGGTAATGGGTGAGAACCTGATACTGAATATGGAAAGCAAGGGATTCACGGTCGCCTGTTATAATCGTACAGTCTCAAAGGTTGATGACTTCATTAATGGCCGAGCAAAGGGCAAGAACATTATTGGCTGCCACTCGCTCCAAGAGTTTGTGGCAAACCTCAAGAATCCCCGTAAGATAATGCTAATGGTAAAAGCCGGCCAGGCGGTGGATGATTTTATCGAGCAACTGCTGCCCCTGCTTGAGAATGGAGATATTATCATAGATGGCGGCAATAGCCACTTCCCTGACACAATCCGGCGAACCCAGTATGTTGAGAGTAAAGGCAAGCTCTACATCGGCACCGGTGTATCCGGCGGTGAGGAGGGGGCGCTGCTGGGTCCAGCTATTATGCCCGGTGGGTCGCCTGCAGCGTGGCCGCACGTAAAACCCATCTTCCAGAAGATTGCAGCCAAGACCGATGACGGCTCTGCCTGCTGCGAATGGGTCGGCGAAAACGGCGCAGGCCACTTCGTCAAGATGGTCCACAACGGCATCGAATACGGCGATATGCAGATGATTTGTGAGACCTACCACATAATGAAAGAAGGTCTGGGCCTTACAAATTCACAAATGCACGATGTCTTCGCTGAGTGGTACAAAGGCGAACTCAATTCGTATCTCATTGAAATAACCCGCGACATCCTGGCATATAAAGATGAGCAGGGCAGCGAAGTGATCGACCTCATTCTGGACACCGCAGGTCAAAAAGGCACCGGCAAATGGACCGTTGTCGCCGCCCTTGATTCAGGCCAGCCGCTGACGCTTATCAGTGAGGCCGTTCTCGCCAGATGTCTATCAGCCATAAAGGATGAACGTGTGGTCGCATCGCGAGTCCTCACCGGCCCGAAAGCAATATTCAAAGGCAACAAGGAAACCTTCATCAACGATTTGCGTAAGGCCCTTTACGCCTCAAAAATCATCAGCTACGCCCAGGGCTACCAACTGATGCATGCAGCAGCCCAGGAATATAAATGGAACCTAAACTATGGCGGAATCGCCCTTATCTGGCGGGGAGGCTGCATTATCCGCTCAGCCTTTTTGGGCAAAATCAAAGAAGCCTTCGACAAGAACCCTGAACTGACAAACCTTCTGTTGGACCCATTTTTCAAAAAGGCTGTAACAAAATCGCAGGCCTCCTGGCGGCGGGTCGTGACCGCGGCAACCAAGCTTGGTATTCCCATGCCGGCCATAACCTCGGCGCTGGCATTTTATGACGGCTACCGCCATGAGCGGCTGCCCGCGAATTTATTGCAGGCTCAGCGAGATTACTTCGGTGCACATACTTACGAGAGAGTAGATAAGCCTCGCGGCCAATTTTTCCATACAAACTGGACCGGCCGCGGCGGAACAACCGCCTCCACCACTTATACGGTGTGAATCCTTGTGTGTCACTGCCGCGCAGACCCTATCCTGAGCAAGCTCGAAGGAGCCTGCCCAGAGCGAAACTGACTGAGTAGGAACTCAGAAAAAACTGCAATGGCCTGGATTCTTGCTCCTAGATCGGTTTGAAGAGAGGTTTCCCAAAAATGACGTCTGCAGAGCATTTATCGTCTTGTTAGAGCCTCTAAGCTGTGACGAACAATTAAATGCTCAAGCAAGAGACATAGAAAATATAAGTCAAAAAGTTGTTTAAGGTAATTGTCTCTGCAAAGAGCATTTGGTATCCTGAGTCAAATAAGGGTCGCGGGCACAAAGAGGACTTCGCATTAGAGGCAATACTATGTTCAAGATAGTAATGCTAATCGCGGTGGTGGGGCTGGTGGTTGCGTGGATTATTTACGCAATCTATGAATACAAAGCGCGGCAGGAAGAGAAAAGGCAGCCGAGGCAGGTTTCGGAACGGCTGCAAAAGACAAGAAGCGAGATGGCTGAGTATGCAAAGAAGTTGGCCGAATACAAACCGCCAAAATACCAAAAACCACCCGGCCGGGACGAGCAAAATAAGCCTCCACAACCAACCTAAACGACCCTAACATCTACGAGGTAAAAAATGCCCGAATTCATGTCTGAAGATTTTCTCCTACAGAACAAACCCGGCAGAATTCTCTACCATGAGCACGCGGAAAAGATGCCCATATACGACTACCACTGCCATCTGCCTGCCAACCAAATCGCCGCGGACCATCGCTTTGAGAATCTCACTCAGGCCTGGCTGGCCGGCGACCATTATAAATGGCGGGCGATGAGAGCCAACGGCATAGACGAAAAATACGTCACTGGTAAAGCGAGTGATTACGAGAAGTTCGAAAAATGGGCCGAGACCGTACCCTACTGTCTCGGTAATCCCCTTTATCACTGGACGCACTTAGAGCTAAAAAGATACTTCGGGGTAAATGAGGTACTAAATCCCGACACGGCCAAAGAGATTTACGAAGCCTGCATCGAACTTCTGCCCAGGCCCGACTTTAGCGTTCGCAATCTATTACGCAAAATGAATGTTAAGCTCGTCTGCACCACCGAGGACCCGCTCGATTCGCTCGAACACCACAAGAAAATCCGCCAGGACGGCTTTGAAATAGAAGTCCATACCGCCTTTCGGCCTGATAAGGCAATGGCTGCGGAAGATACATCGCAGTTTAATGTCTTTATAGATAAGCTCGAAGACATCTGTGACTTTGCAATAACCGATTTCGAGTCGTATGTCGAAGCACTGAGAGAACGCCACGAGCATTTTCACCAAAACGGCTGTCGGCTCTCCGACCACGGCTTAGAGACCGCATACGGGGAAGAATACACGGGCAACGAGATTGAAAAGATATTCGACAAGATTAGAGCGGGCGAAGAAGTAAATCGCAGCGAACAACTCAAATTCAAATCAGCGATGATGTTTGAATTCGGCCTGATGGACTACGAATCCGGCTGGGTGCAGCAACTACATCTTGGGGCGTTACGAAACAACTGCACGCGGTTATTCAAGACCCTGGGGCCCGACATCGGCTGCGATTCTATCGGCGATGCTGAAACAGCCAAACCGCTATCAAGGTTCCTTGACAGGCTGGACTCACGGGGAAAACTGCCCAAGACTATTCTCTACAACCTCAACCCGCGAGATAACGCTGTATTTGCAACAATGGCAGGTAACTTCCAGGATGGCTCAAGTGCCGGCAAAATCCAGTATGGGGCAGCCTGGTGGTTCCTCGACCAAAAAAACGGCATCGAAGAGCAATTGCGGGTACTTTCCGACATGGGGCTGCTCAGCAGATTTGTCGGAATGCTGACCGACTCACGCAGTTTTTTGTCGTATCCCCGGCATGAATATTTCCGCAGAACCCTTTGCAACATGCTCGGCGGCGAAGTCGAGGCGGGCCTATTGCCGAATGACCTGGACCTGCTTGGAAGAATGGTCGAGGATATCTGCTTCAATAACGCCAAGAACTACTTTGCCATGAACCTGGCCTAAGCCAGATAGACACAGTCGCCAGGCTTGATTGCAGGTATTTGATTCCGCTTTGCCTTGACATCCTCTTTGTCGAGTGCAAAGCTGGGTGTAATCTCAATGAGGCAATCGGGCGAGCCGTCGAGTTTTCTGGGGACTGCGACACCGGCTGATTCAAGCCAGTCCGCAGCGCGGGCGACCATCATTCGTCGGGTTGTTTCTGCGCTGTCCGGGCCTGTTGCATTTTTTGTCGGAGAAAATTCCTCGCTCCGAACAGTCTCCAGAACAACCGAGTTCGAGGCCAACGGCAGTGCATCAAAGATGAAGGTCTCAAGCTTTGTGCCATTCGGCTCAGAAGGATTCACAGGGTTTCCGTTGAGATCGATGTACGGGATTTTTTTGACCGCCCTATGCAGGGGCAAGGTCAGATGCCCCACCTTGAGCCTCTCTACAAAACTTACACTGATGACGTGTATCGCAATGCTGCCGAGCTGGAAGAGCAGAGAGCCGTCCGGGTTGCGTTTTTCCGCAAGCTCATTCGGCAGGTCGCTGTACTCAATGACAGTCACTTTGCCATCGACAAGGCAGAAGTTACCGACCTTCTCATAAGGATCGGCTTTCACCAAAGCCTTCGAGGACATTTCGGCGACATCAATAGCGTGTAAGCCTATAAAAAGGCTGTCGAATACGTTCACAAGAGGATTATCAATTTGCCAGTAGCTTAGGTATTCAATCCCGCGTTTTTTCATATCCGACAAAGCCCCGCTTTTGTGCAGCGCCTTCAGGGTTCCACCATGGCCATCAGGCGAGCAACTTATGGCAGCCTTGTCGGCGAGGAGAATTTTGCCATTGAAGTCGAAGTTGGGCAGTGTTCCCTGCTGGAATATGAATACGTCCTTTTCACTAAGGCCGTAGTAGTTGTTTTTGCGAAAGATATTAACTGTCTGGGCATGATTAAGCGGGCTGGTCATAATGTACCAGGGACAGGTATCGCTGTATTTTAGGCCGGCTGCTGCAATGGTTTCGGCGAAGATTTGGAACAGCGTTTTATTTTTGATCGGGCTAACGGGAAAGTTACCCTTTGGGCCGTCAAAACCAAGACGCGTACCCTGTCCACCAGCAACAACGAGGGCCGCAACTTTGCCAGATGATATGAGTTTTTTGCCTAACGACATAGCATTACTGTACTTGTGCTCTTGCTCATGGTTAATAGGCTGGGGTGGATATGCTGGAGCCGGTGCAAGGCCGGGTGAAATTGGGGGTGGAGGGCTTTTTTTTACAAAATTCGCCACGCACTGGTCTATTTGCTCAAAATCCAGCTCCCTAACCTGGGCCAGCAAGCTTTGCCCCTGTGCGGGGGTCAATTCGGGCCAGAAAACCAAAACATGGCCCTGATTATGCTTTTTCAGTAGTTTTCTTGCAGCCTCAATTATTTTTGTTGTTGCCATAGAGCAGATTCCAGGTTCAAATAACCGAATATTACTCAAACGGAAAAATTTTTCAAGCAATTGAGGAAATTTGACGAAATTTACTTGACAAGTAAATATAGGACTGATAACATTTGGATAAAGATTTAGGACAGGTTGGTTTAAGGTCCTTAATTATAAATTCAAAACTGCCATCATAATTTTTTTCAATTTCATATCAAAAACCTGCCTGCCCAAGTGGTTCAGCTTTCTTAGTTTGTGCGGTCTATGTGCGTGCTGCGCTGAGTTTAGGTTTTCAGCAAGGCTTATTGTGAATTTTGGCCGATCGTTTGGGCGCAAATAACGTGTGTAAAGAGGTTCGCCGAAATAGCATCTGTCACTATTGTGGCGGTGAGCATTTATCCATTAGGATAACTTAGCTGGTGTGGCCAAAACGGTCGGTTTTGCGAATCTCGACGTAGTTGAAAGGAGAAAGAAATGAAGAAAAGAGGTTTTACATTGGTTGAGCTACTGGTCGTTATTGCGATCATAGCTCTGTTAATGGGTATTCTGATGCCCGCGCTGGCGAGGGTCCGGCAGTTGGCATTCAGAATGACCTGCGGAACAAACTTGTCCGGCTTAGGCAAGGCAATGCTTATCTATGCCAATGACTATGAGGATGAGCTGCCCCGTGCAGGCGGCAGGGGGTCGTCTTGGGGTGGGCCAGTCGCCTGGGCTGCCGCTGATCGGCGTCTTGCCTACACCCTTGCTACGGACGGTACCGGCGGTAAAGCAACGATTAGCTCGTGTTTCTATCTGTTAGTCAAGTATGCAGAGGTAACACCAAAATCATTTGTGTGTAAGAGTGATGCTGGTACTACAGAGTTTAAGCTTGCCAGCGAAACACTTCCTCGGGCCGACTTTGAGTTCATCGACGCCTGGGACTTCGGCGGCATTGCGCCCAACACACACTGCAGCTACTCGTATCACATTCCCTTTGGGATATACGCTCTGACAACATCCAGCGAGCCGGGGTTCGCAGTGGCTGCCGACCGCAACCCGTGGCTGAACAGCCCTGCTGCAGTCGCAAGAACACCTTTCACCTCCTTCATGCCGGATACAACTGGGTTCACTGGCGGCACCGCAGAAAGGGCCCGCAACGGCAACTGTAACGCCCATCAGGGTGACGGGCAGCAGGTGCTCTTCCTCGATAGTCATGTGTCCTTTGAAAAGCGTGCATACTGCTCAATTGAGGATGACAATATCTACACAACTGTAGCGTCCACGACCAGTGGGACGGGAGATGCGCTCGGTATTCCGCCTGGGGCATGGTCAGCTATACCTATGAACAGGAAAGATGCTATTCTTGTACATGATCCTGATTCAGCCGGTGGCGGCGGCACCACCACGCCAACAACAAAACGCTAAATTAGAAGGTGTTTGTGTGTGAGCTATATGAGCGGCCTTGTGCAAAGTCGGCACAAGGCCGCTTTTTTCCCGTCCGGTGTTTGAAAGTGGATGCCGGTATTTTAAGGGCGTTCGGCAAAGTAACTAAATCTTAGATTGTGCTTGATATGTAGAAAATCCCAAATATTTTTTGCGGATTTTTATTGACAGAACAAACGACCTTGTGATAACGTACAATAGAGTAGAAGACAGGTGGATTTAGAACGTAATTATATAATATCTGGTTATCATACCTGCTTCTTCAATTCATATTATTTAATCTGCCTGCCGACAAGGCTCTTTAACAATTGAGCGTACTCGCTTGGTTAAGAGGGTTTGTGCTCAGATAGGGGTAAACGCCGATACCAAGGGTAATCAGGGCAGGTTGAATAAACGCTTTATAGCATTGGTTGTCATCATATCAAATTTTTCCTTCTGCCATCGTTAATCTGCCTGCCAAAGAAATTCACATCGACATTTCGGCGTGCGCCTATTGTCTGAGTTCTGCTCTGTGTTTGCACTAGATGGATAGTGCGAATCTTGGTGAAAGAAATCGGTTTTGACGTGTCCGTTAAACCATCCGTTTATGAGCAGAACAAACAAAACAAAGGAGATTTGCGGGAAGGACGAAGGCTAACACTGGGCGGTTCTCAACATACTTGCTACTTGCGCGGTTTGTGCGCTCTGAGGTTGAGAACAAAAGGCTTCCAACTGGATTCATCTGTAAAACGTAACTGAATTGTGCTCAAGAACGGTCGGCCCGCGAGTCTCGGAAAAAGGAAAGGGCAGAACCATGAAAACGAAAGGCTTCACACTGGTCGAGCTATTGGTCGTTATTGCGATCATAGCTCTGTTGATGGGCATTCTGATGCCTGCACTGTCGAGGGTCCGGGCGTTGGCATTCAGAATGACCTGCGGAACGAACCTGTCCGGCATAGGTAAAGCGATGCTTATCTATGCCAATGATTACGATGACGAACTGCCCCGTGCAGGCGGCAGGTCGTCGGTTTGGGGTGCACCAGTTGCCTGGAATGCCCTCGATCGGCGTAATGCCTACACCCTTAATGCGGACGGTACCGGCGGTAAAGCAACGATTAGCTCCAGTTTCTATCTGTTGGTCAAGTACGCCGAAGTTACACCCAAGTCATTCATCTGCAAAAGCGACGCAGGCACGACCGAGTGGAAACTCTCCAGCGAAACACTGCCGCGGGCCAATTTTGAGTTCATCGACGCCTGGGACTTCGGCTCCAATCCCAACACGCATTGCAGCTACACATATCATATGCCTCATGGGATTTATGCCTTGACCACATCGGGTGAGCCCGGCTTGGCGGTGGCAGCCGACCGCAACCCGTGGTTGAAAAGCCCCGCCGCAGATGCCGGTAAATTCTCTGACTTCATGCCGGATGTTACCGGATACAGCGGCGGCACTGCAGAAAGGGCCCGCAAGGGCAACTGCAACGCCCATCAGGGTGACGGGCAGCAGGTGCTCTTCCTTGATAGTCATGTGTCTTTCGAGAAACGTGCATACTGCTCAGTTGAGGATGATAACATCTATACTATTGCGTCAGGAGCGGCGGTGACCAGCGGGACAGGGGATAAGCTTGGCATTCAGCCTGGGGTATGGTCTGCTGTGCCTGCAAACAGAAAGGATTCAGTTCTGGTGCATGATCCGAGTGTAATCAGCGGCACTACCCCCCCGGAAACAAAACGTACTGCTTGCTTCCCCGGCGAGACTCCTGTGTGGGTGGATGGCAAGATGGTGGAGATCGCGAAGGTCGCTGCAGGGCAAATCATTGGTAAGTTTAGCAGCAGGCAGGCGCACTACGGGCAGCAACAGACATACTGCGGGGGTGAGATTGAAACTGTCCAGGTGCATGATGAACGCGAGGGACCATGGAAGTGCTATGATGTAGTACTGGAAACCGGAGATTGTATCAGCGTCGCAGATTCGCATTACTTCCTGGCCGATTCGGGGCAGTGGGTTTCCGTGCAGCAGATAAAATGTGGTTCACAACTGCAATCGGCAGCCGGTCCAATCCACGTCACAAGCGTTACAACCAGACCAATGTTACTTGTAGGTAAGGTGTACAACCTCAAGGTTAAAGGTGGGGACAGGTATTTGGTGGGCAAAGACGGCATAATTGTGCGCGACTGGTAATGCATAGTGATGACGTGACTGTCCGGCTCTTGCCACGTGCTATCGCCGATAGCGATAGGACTCAGCCAAGATAGCCCCGGCTTGTGCACACACAGCGGCCTTGCTCGGCGGAGGGCAGGGCCGCTTTTTTCTCTATGGTGCGTCTGCCTCAATTATCCACCATCAGCCCTTTATAAAGAACCGCTGGCCGGCCGGTGGAGATTTGTCTTCAGAGTGCATTTGTGGTAGAGTGTAGGCTACAATTTTTGAGGAGCATATAAGTTGGGGCAAACACTTATTTACAAGATACTTCAGAATCATCTGGTTGACGGCGAGCTTGTGCCGGGGAAGGAGATTGGCATTCGTGTTGACCAGACTCTAACCCAGGATGCGACAGGTACAACAGCGTTTCTGCTGTATGAGTCTATGGGTAATGGTCGGGTCAAAACGGATTTGTCAGTCAGCTACGTTGACCACAATATGGCTGGATTCGGCCCTGAGAACCACAACGACCACTTGTACTTACAGACCGTTTCCGCCAAGTGTGGCGTCCACCATTCGCGGGCAGGCAACGGAATCTGCCACCAGGCTCACTTAGAGCGGTTCGCGAAGCCTGGGGCCACACTTTTAGGCAGCGACTCGCATACGCCGACAGCGGGAGGCATCGGCTCCCTGGCCATTGGTGCAGGCGGCCTCGATGTGGCTGTCGCCATGGGGGGTGGGCCATTTTATCTTACGTACCCGAAAGTCCTGGGGGTCAGGCTCACAGGCAAGTTAAGCGACTGGGTGGCAGCAAAGGATGTGATACTCAAGCTGCTCGGTATGCTCACCACAAAGGGTAATGTGGGCCGGGCGGTCGAATATTTCGGCGAGAGCGTCTCAACACTTACTGTCCCACAGCGGGCCACCATAACAAACATGGGGGCGGAGTTGGGGGTTACTACAAGTATCTTCCCCAGTGACGAGCAAACAAGAAAGTTCCTTGCCGCTCAGAAGCGAGAAAGGGACTATCGACCATTGTCGGCTGATCCGGATGCCCGCTACGACCGAGTTATCGAATTGAATATGTCAGAGCTCGAGCCGATGGCGGCATGTCCGGCTTCTCCTGACAACATAAAACCTGTATGCGAAATTGCCGGTATCCAAACAGGCCAGGTTGTAATTGGAAGCTGTACGAATTCGAGCTATGCAGACCTGATGATGGCAGCAAAGGTTCTGAAGGGCCGGCGCATCAACAACATAGTTGAGTTTGCTGTGGCCCCCGGCAGCAGAGAAGTTCTGAATATGCTCGCCCGAAATGGGGCGCTGGGGGATATGATATCCGCCGGCGCTCGTATTCTCGAATCGTCCTGCGGGCCATGCATCGGCTTAGGTTTTTCGCCCGCGGATGGGGTGATTAGTCTGCGGACGTTTAACAGGAATTTCGCAGGCCGAAGCGGTACAAAGGGCGACCAGGTCTATCTTGTCAGTCCCGAAACCGCCGTCGCTTCGGCACTTACCGGCAAAATTACCGACCCACGAGACTTACAAAAATCGCTTAATATCGAGTATCCCAGAACAGAACTCCCAAGTGAGTTTTTCGTTGACGATAGTATGATAGAGCCACCTCTTAACTCCAGGCAGGCGGCCAAGGTTGATGTCCTTCGCGGAAGCACAATAGTTGTGCCGCAGATGCCGTCACCTTTGCCGGAGAAGTTAGTGGGCAGAGTCCTGTTAAAATGCGGCGACAAGGTAACAACAGACCATATCATGCCGGCAGGTGCATATTTGAAACATAGGTCCAACGTTCCGGAGTATGCCAAGGTTGTGTTTAAGCCATTCAATGAGCACGGCAAGCCGACATTTTTCGATAGGGCGATGGAACTGAAAAATAAGGGCCTATTCGGCATTGTCGTGGCCGGCGAAAGCTACGGGCAAGGTTCCTCCAGAGAACACGCAGCGTTATGCCCGATGTACCTTGGCGTTCGTTTGATTATAGCCAAGAGTTTTGAGCGAATTCACAAGGCCAACCTGATAAACTTCTGCATCGTTCCAATCGAGCTCGCTCGGCCGGCTGATTTCGAGAAGATTGAAACTGAGGATGAATTAGTAATAGACAAGCTGCTTGAATCTATTAAGTCAAATGACAGAGTGAAAATCATGGATAAGAGTGGTTCTTATGAATTTACATGTCAGTTGGTGCTGTCAAAGAGGGATAGAGAGATTTTGCTTGAGGCAGGCCTTCTAAATCATGTGCGCCAGGGGGCCCATAGACGTAGGGGTGCTGGGTAACCTGAGTTTAGCAGGTATCATTTGTTATAGAAGCATAAAAGTTGACAGTGAAAATGAAAGCTTCTTTTAGAGCGTATATTGATGAATCAGGAGACGAAGGTTTCGTCTTTCGCAAATCTCCGAACAAGGAGGCAAGCAGCGACTGGTTTGTTCTGGCGGCTTTCATTACACGATATAAAACAGACCTCCAAACTGTCAAGACAATCGATCAGGTCCGTCAGGAATTCCAGCTTCATCCTCACAAACACATCCATTGGAAGGACCTAAAGCATTCTCAGAAGGTAAGATATGCCCAGATAATCGCAGGCTTGCAGGCCAGAACGATCGCCGTCTGTATTCACAAGCCATCTCTACTTGAACCTGAGGCATTTCGGGAGAAATACCGTTTGTATTTCTACGCTGTCCGATGCCTCGTGGAGAGAATTTCGTGGCTTGCGCGGGACAGGCATGATCCCGCAAAATGGGGTGGCGATGGTACGGTGGAATTGATCTTCTCCAATCGACAAGGAATGCCATACAATGACATGAGAGAATACCTGCACCGCCTCGAGAACCAGAAACAGACGGGTCAGGACATTCGGATCGAGTTTGACAGAATCCAAATCGACAAACTGGAGACCCAAACGCCTGGCCGGTCAATGGGATTGCAACTTGCAGATGCTGTTGCAGGAGCATTTTTCAATGCGATGGAACGGGACCGGTTTGGAAACACAGAACCGCGATATGTACAAACATTATTACCGATTGTCTATTGCGATCACGACCGCGGTGGCTGCTTGGGGTACGGCCTGAAGGTATTCCCTCCGGAAGTAGTACCCAATCTGGTGTGTCAAGAAACGATGAAGTGGTTGTTGGTGATTAAATGATAATGGCAGACTCCAGGACGTAGGATCCCGCACCGTATGGCGCTGCTGCCTTGAGGGCAACCTACGTTTATCCCTGCGCACGTCTGCCTATAATATAATACGGTGTGATGCGAGCTCGGGTCAACAAAAACTTGATAAAAATAGCAGATAAAAAAGTTACAACCATCTTCGGCACGGGCAGAACCAACCGAGGCGAACAGGCATACGCAATTGCTGAAGAGCTTGGCAGGCTTCTGGCTGAGGCTGGTTTTACGGTAGCCAATGGCGGGTATGGAGGTACGATGCTCGCAGCGGCAAAAGGTGCATCGCAAGCGGGCGGCAAAGTTATCGGCGTAACCTGCTCAGCTTTCAAGAACAGTAAGTGCAACCAATATGTCGCGCGCGAGGTCGTTACCAGGTCTCTCGATGAAAGACTCGACAAGTTGATAGCGATTGGCCAGGCATACGTGGTGCTACCCGGCGGCACTGGAACACTTCTCGAGCTGGCTAAGGTGTGGGAGCTGAAGAACAAAGGCTTTCTCGATGCAGGTAAACCTATTATACTCGTAGGCGATTTCTGGAAGCCGCTGATCGACCTTGTTGCGCGGGATGACCCGGATTGCAAAAGGTATATCAGACCGGCGGACAATCCTCAGCAAGCAGTGGTTTTGCTGAAAAAATACCTGTCCCGTCCAGAGCCAGGTCAAGAAAGATTTTGAACTCACGGTCTGAAGTTATGATAAAGAAATTAGCGTTCTTGATTCTTATAACGTGCTTTAATGTTGCAGTCTTGGCAGCACCAAGCACAAAAGAGCCTGAGAAAAAACTGTTGTCTGAGGGTGTTGTCCTGCGGGGCGTAGATGGCAAGTTACGGGCATCGGAAGGCGACGGCGAGTGGGTCTTTGAGCTCGATGCGGACGTGAACGAAGCCAAAGCCGGTACCGCCAGCGCGGCCAAGCTCAATATTTTGCCATGCGGTATGCTTGAAGCGATGGTTGCCGACGCTAATGAGCGGTCCACACGCCAATTTCGGCTGTGGGCCTCAGTTACGCAGTACAAAGGCCGAAACTATGTACTTCCAGCCTACTATTTGCCAATGAGCAAAACCGACCTGGAACTACAGGGAATAGAAGACAGTAGACAGAAAACAGAAGACAGCAAACCGACGAACCACAAACCATCGCTTGAGGACAACAAAAATCAAGCCGAGAAACAAACCGATGAGGTGGGCATACCTACAGAGATAATTAAAATGATTCAAAAGGACGTGGACAGGAGACGGAATACAGAAGACAGGAGACAGAAGACAGAATACAGAAAAAATACGCACTATGCACAGAATCGTGTTCTTGTGGACGTGGTCGGCTTCGTCAGGCACGACAAAAACGACCTTGTCTTTGTGCCGGATGCCGTGGGTCGCAATATCGACAAGGATTCCTTTCGGCTTCTGCCATGTCGCGCTTTAGAGCAGCTCGAGCGCGACCAAGCCGGTGCGTCTGAACCCGTGCATTTCGCAGTTGCAGGCCTTATTACCCAATACAAGAGCAATAAGTACCTGCTGTTACAAAGGGTGATACGCGTTTACAGTCACGGAAACTTCACGAATTGACTATTGAGACCTCTGAAAAACTAATTATTCGCGCGCTTTTTATAGTAGGTAACGATAAGATGCGGCTGTCTGAAGATAAAAGGGCTTTTAAGGAGTTTGCGATGGAACGCCAGCAACAACAGCCGACA
>Ga0315274_10000151_pt1 | contig 102847 bp, 85 predicted proteins | sample YL17G02_20_MG_FD_203700 | JGI IMG/M metagenome (GOLD analysis project Ga0315274, IMG submission 203700) | Sediment microbial communities from Yellowstone Lake, YNP, Wyoming, USA - YL17G02_20 | ecosystem: Environmental > Aquatic > Freshwater > Lake > Sediment | place: USA: Wyoming | collected...
GGGGAAGTCACGGGGGAAGTCACGGGGGAAGTCACGGGGGAAGTCACGGGGGAAGTCACGGGGGAAGTCACGGGGGAAGTCACGGGGGAAGTCACGGGGGAAGTCACGGGGGAAGTCAGAAAGCTGGTTTTGGTTTGCCGTGATGCCATGACCCGCAAGAAATTGCAGGAATCTCTGTTGCTGAGGGGTGAGGAAAACTTCAGAAAACTGTATCTCGTTCCTGCATTGGAAGCGGGCTACATCGAGATGACCATCCCTGATAAACCCAACAGCCGCCTCCAAAAATACCGCATGACCGCCAAGGGCCTGGCCCTGCTCAATCGCTTGCAGCAGAAAGGAGCGAAGTCATGAACGATCCCGTGAAGACAAAGGCTCACACAAGAACGCAGCACGGACATTCCTCTCCACCAAAGGGCGGGCTGGAAAACCCGTTCTCCGTTGACGGTCTGCGCGCTCTGGCCCGGCAATTGGTGCACATCAAACAGCAAGCCGCTGCCTTGGGACTGTTCACCGATGACCGGGAACTCCTGGGATGCCCAAGTTGCGGCTTTCTGGAAGACGTAACCTTCGAAGGATTCCTGATTACGTACAAAAATGACGGGAATGATCAAAGGGATTCCGGCCTGCGCTTCCGCCCATTGGACAAAACCAGATTCCAGTGCCCGGCCTGCGGCGCTGCTTGCCATCTGCCCACCGAAGAGGAATTGCCGAAGGAATTGGAACAGAAACCGGCGACTGGCCGTTCGCGAACAACCAGCCAGGTACGGGGAGGAAAAGCTTGATGAGACATTATAGCCGCTACATTCACACGGGCGCAGGCGAGGAATACCGGCCCATCGCGGAGATTGTGGAGAAGTTGGACGCGCTGGAGGAAGAGGCTGCGACCACTAACACAGCGCTTCGGAAGATCCTGCGTTCCTTCGCTGCAGAATGATCGCCCTTATGGACCCAAAGCTTCCAGCCACATGGACGCCATCGACGCTTGGGGCGGTGGCGCATTGCTTCCTCAGTGGGGGCACACCATCCACAAAGAACGACGCGTTTTGGCGTGGATTGGTACCGTGGATTACAAGCAAATGGCTCAACGCTCGGCTCTACCTCGACAGCGGCGAGAAATTTATTTCAGACGAGGCGGTGCGGCAAAGCGCGACGACGGTTGTTCCGCGCAATAACCTGATCTTCGCGACTCGCGCCGGTGTCGGGAAGGTCGCCGTGAACCGCCTCGATTTGGCAATCAACCAAGACCTTGCTGGCGTGCTTATTGACTCCGAGCGCTACGACATCCGGTTCATCGCCTATCAACTTCGGTCGGAACGCGTTCAGAACGTGGTCTCGTCACACAAGCGAGGGGCGACGATTCAAGGCATCACGCGAGACAACCTGAAAGAGTTGGAAATCAATCTACCGCCCCTCGCCGAGCAGAGAAAGATAGCGGGGTTATTGGGGCTGGTGCAGCGGGCGCTGGAGCAGCAGGAGCGGCTCATCGCGCTGACCACGGAACTGAAAAAGGCACTCCTGCACCAACTCTTCACCCAAGGCCTCCGCGGCGAACCCCAAAAACAAACCGACATCGGCCCCGTGCCGCAGAGTTGGGAGGTGGTCAAGCTGGGGGAATATCTGACCGAAGCTCAATACGGCATTTCAGTGAATGACGTATGGACAAAACTGAATTTGACGCAGCGAGGCCGAACTGCGCGAGCTACGGAAACAGGTGACGTTCGCTGTCTTCGCCGAGGAAGACGACATGGAGAAAGTCACCACGACGGTCGAAGCGTTGTTCATGCTGCTGCAAAAAAGCTTTCGGGCATGAAAACCTGGCGCGACAAACAAGAGTTCAAAGCCCGCGTGCTGGAATGGGCGCACAAGCTCGACGTGAAAGCCCACTCGCTTGCGGTGCGCCCGATGCGGCGCAAGTGGGCGTCGTGCTCAACGGCTGGCAATCTGAATTTCAACATGGACTTGCTCGGACTTGACCGAGAGTTGGGTGATTACGTGATCGTCCACGAACTGCTGCATTTCTCCGTGCCGAATCACGGCAAGCTGTGGAAAAGTCTCATGCGGGGGCACCTTGGAGACTACGAAAAAGTGAATGAGCGCCTCAAGCAGCTCACACTTCTTTCGTTCCAGCATCGGCAAAAGAAAAACCCGGGACTCTTTCGAGCACCGGCTTTGTGACTGGGTTTTCGCGGGAAACTTGACGTGGTTTTCGGCAAAACCGGCGGAAATAAGGGGAAACGGGTTGTTGTTTGTGCTCGATGAGTTTTCCTGCTCAATGAATGCATTCAGCGTGTTCAACCCGGTTTCATCTTCCACCACCACCGACATGCGCCGCCGTACGAAGTCGAAAGGGATCTCGTCGATCTTGCGGTACTTCTCTTTCGCTTTCAGGCGTTCTTCCAGTTCCTCATGGTCGAGGATCGCTTCGTCGAGCAGGTTCTTCAACCCGGTATGGTGGCATCTGTTCAGGTAGCATCTCTTGAGCGCGACCGCACGGTCCAGTTTGGTGTCCTCCGCCAAAAACACCTCGCCTATGCCGCCGGAACCCAGGTGCCGCGCGACCCGGTAATGCGCGATCATCTGGCCGGAGAGGGGATGGGAAACTGCCCCACCACGTCCGGGTCCTCGAACAGGTGATAGCTGGCCTTGGGGAACAAATGCCGGAGCAGGCAGGTCTTTCCGGAACGCCGCGGACCGGTCAGCACGACCGCGGGAAAGTTCCGGGCCGCGGTGGCCACCTGCGATTCCAGTGCTCGGCGGAGGTAATGCATGATTTGAGGTTTTTAACTTGTCAGTTTAGGAAACTCAAACCCTTTCAGGCATGGCCCGGTCCCGGACGGCTGGCGCAGAAAGGGCGCGGCGAACTGGCGTGGTCCGGTGCGCTCGCTCATTTCACCAGATTCATGCGCTTGAGGATGGCTTGGACGCGCGGGTGCGGACAGAGGTCCTTCCAGAAAGGAGCGAAGTTAACCCACTCCAGACCGGACGCGTGTTCCTCGAACGCCTTTTCGAGCGAGTTCAGAGCACGCTCGTCATCGCCCAGCGCATGCTGAACCAGCGCGAGGCTGACACGATAGTCGAGTCCCTGCCGCTGGAGTTCCAGCATCTGGTCGAGGACTCTCTGCGCGTCGTTGGTCCTTCCCGCGCGTGCGTACGCCAAGCCAAGGTCCCCCAGTCCGTAAGTCCCGCTTCCGTCCAGCCGGTGCATGGTCTCGAATTCCGCGACGGCTTCGGAGAGTTTGCCTTTCTGGAGATAGACGAGACCGAGGCCGTCGTGTGCAACGACAAACGAAGGATCGAGGGCGATCTGTTTTTGCAGGACTTCAATGGCCAGATCCTCTTTTCCGTTGACGTATAATTCGAGCCCCAAGTTCGCATTGATGACCGGGGAAAGCGGGTCAATCTCTTGCGCCTGTTTGCTCTCGGCCAACGCTTGCTCATGACGACGCAACGAATCCAAGACCCTGGCAAACCAATGATGGGCGGTGGCGTAGTTCGGGTTCAACGCGATCGCCCGCCGGAATTCCGCTTCGGCCCCTGACCAGTCCCAGTCAAAGAAGGCCCTGATGAAGCCTAATGCGGCATGCGGCTCCGCGAGACTGCTGTCCAACTCCAGTGCCTTGAGCGCCGCGGCGCGGGCCTTGGGATAAGTCTCGCGGGTCGGCAGGCCGGCATATTCGCTCAACACCCCGTAACAATCGGCCAATCCCGCATAGGCCAGGGCGTAACTCGGGTCCTTGCCGATGGCCTGATTGAAATACTCGATGGCCTGTTTGAGATCTTCGCCGGTCCGCCGGTTCCACAGGTAACGTCCATGCAGATACAGCCGGTACGCTTCGGCATTTTCCGTCGTTCGTTTCGCCAGTTGTTGGCTCTCCTCGCCCAGCAATTTCCCTTTGAGCGCTTCCGCTACGCGCGCCGCCACGTCGGTCCGGATGGCCAGCAGGTCGTCGAGGGCCCGATCGTAAGTCTCCGACCAGACGTGGAAGCCATCCGCGATGTTGATGAGCTGGGCGCTCACGCGCACTTGGTTGCCCACCTTGCTGATGCTGCCTTCGAGCACGGTGCTGACGTGGAGTTGTTGGCCAATCTTTTGGATGTCCTCGTTCTTGCCCTTGAACGCGAAACACGACGTGCGGGCCGGGACTTTCAAGCCCTTGATCTTCGACAGCGCGGTGATGATCTCCTCACTGATGCCGTCGCTGAGATATTCGTCCGCCTTGTCCGCGCTCATGTTGACGAACGGGAGCACGGCCACAGATTTCTGTTGGGCCGTCGCGGTCAGGTTCGTGCCGGGTGCGGGTGGTTTTGATCCGCCGCCACGAAACAGCACCCAGCCACCCAGCGCCAACAACCCGGCAGTAACGAAACCAATTATCCAACGGAGCGTCGCGTTGCGGCTGGCGCCAGCTTTTGCCGCCAGCTTCCAAAGGGCGGTCGGCTGGGGTTCCGCGGGAGCGGGGGTGACTGCAGGCGTGGGAATCTTCCCGTGAGCCGTGGCGGAGAGCGCCCGTTCCGAATCGTCCTTCAACTTGCGCAGGTCGGCGGCCAACTCCTTCGCCGAGGCGTAACGTTTCTCCGGCTCCTTCTCCAGGCACTTGCAGATGATGTCATCGAGCATGGGCGAGAAAACCGGGTTCTCCAGACCCAGCGAGGCCGGCGGCTGGTTGACAATGTTGTTGATCGTCTCGCCCACCGTCTGGCCCAGGAACGGTCTCTGCCCCGCCACCAGTTCGTAGAGCACCACTCCCAGGCTGAAGATGTCCGTGCGCGGATCCAGCGTCCGGCCTAATGCTTGCTCTGGACTCATGTATTGCGGCGTGCCGATCAACGTGCCCGTCTTCGTATGGGCCACCGACGTGGTCGTGGCGCTCAATTCGTCCGGCGCAAACCACTTGGCCAGTCCGAAGTCCAGCACCTTCACCTGCCCCCGCCGGTCCAGCATGACGTTGGCCGGTTTGATGTCGCGATGCACCAGGCCCCGGGCGTGCGCCGCCTCCAGCGCCTCCGCCACCTCGATCCCCAGATTGATGATCTCGCGGATTTTCAGCCGCCGTTGGCGCAGCACCACGTCCAGCGTCTGGCCTTCCACGTATTCCATGGCCAGGAACGGGCGCCCGTCCTCCGTTTCCCCCACCTCGTGGATGACGCAAATGTGCGGATGTGCCAGCCCGGAGGCGGCCTTGGCTTCGGTGCGGAAGCGCTTGCGCTGGTTCGGATCCTTGGCCAACTCGGCCGACATCACCTTCAGGGCCACCGGGCGCTCCAGTTGGGTGTCTTGTGCCAGGAACACCTCGCCCATGCCGCCGGCGCCCAATCGCCGCGCGATCCGATAATGCGAGATTATCCTGGCGGGCATGGGCGGAGCATAGGGCAAAGACTGGTTAATTCAATCCATAATCCGATCGCCAAGAGAAAACACGCGAAGTGCGCTTTGGCGGCCAGAGAGCGGAATCCGTAAGCAGGCTTTCGTAGTCGGGCATGGAGTCCAGGTCGTCACAGTGTTCGCAGGTATAAGGCCCTGGAGCGCCCGGAGGGGACAAGGCGGCGGCGGGCCTCCTCGGTCTGGGGAATCCCCAACCTGGCAAATCGTCTGCTGCAGGTTGGATTACTTTCATCCATCGCCAGCAAGCCCTTGTCGCCGGTGACCATCGCCCGCGCGGTGTCTATAAGCTCTTGCGCATTCATTTGGGGTTGCTCCACTTCCAGTTCCGAATCTCCGGCAGGTCCTGGCCGTATTTGTCGATGTATTGCAACAGCCAGTACAGCGGCGGGAGCGGGACGAACCCGAGCGTGTTCGCCAGGGGCGAAACCGTCAGCCAGGCGCCGGCCGCGACGATGATTACGGAAGTGAGGATGAGCGGCCAACTGGCCCGGCTTTGGATGAACGGGATGATGTACTTGACAATACTGCCGAACACCCGCCGGCCTTCCAGCACGCCCTGCCACCCGGGTACACAGGCTCATCACTTCATCCACCGCGCCCTTGCAGATCAGCGTGTTCAACCCGGTATGGTGGTAGCTGTTCAGGTAGCCGTACTGCAGCACCTTCTCGCTGGGATCGCCGTGCGCGTCCAGATGCTTTTCGAGCACGATCTTGCCCTGGGTGAGGGTGCCGGTCTTGTCGGTGCACAGCACGTCCATCGCCCCGAAGTTCTGGATGGCGTTCAGGCGTTTGACGATCACTTTCTTGCGGGCCATTGCCAGGGCGCCTTTGGATTCTTGATGTTACCCAAGAGGCGCATCAGGGCCGATTGACGCTTTTCTCGGGCCATCTCGTTCGTCCCGACCCGCTTCAAGCGAGAATCGGCTTCCGCCTCGCTCAGGCCGCCCGGTTGCGATCCAAGCTCCTTCAGGACGGTATCGCTATCGGCACGCGCCTTTTCCAATAGTTGCACGGAATCATGCGCCCCGTTCCCGCCGGGGACGGGCACGGAAGCGATGGTGGGCGCCTTTGCCGTTGTCGGCTTCGAGGGCGCCGGCTCGGCTTCGGGCTTATTTGCGGTCGTTTGCATTGTGAATATCCTGTACGACCTGAGCACCGGCGGGAAGCTGGCGGGCAGGGGGATTTAACTCTGGCCGCGAAGATAGTTTTGAACCTCGTCGTGGTCCCCGGCAAAATCAAAGGTGAGCAATCCTTTTTGCGCCTCAAAAACCAATCTCCATGCCAGCCCGGTTCGGCACTCGTAAATCTTCCTTCCCGGTTTTCGGATGGAAATTCCCGCGTGCGCGTGCGGATTCCCAAATCCCTCCCGCACGAGTTTCAGAGTGGCGGAAACTTCCTCTTCGCGACCCGCTTCCCGCACGAGCCGCTTGAACCGTTTTGTCAGTTCAACGGAAATCATTTCTGTCCCCGGTGAATTTTGTGACGTCACCGTGTGCTCGGGCGGATTTAAGGTGTCCCGCAATCTTCTTTTCCGCCGCCGCCATTTCTTTGTTGCTCAAACCGTATTCCTGTAACGCGTAATCGGCGGAGTGAATTTCCACCGGGCGCAAGGCGACAACTTTTCCCCCACACATGAAACCGATGTCCTCGCCTTGCACGGCTTTCTTAAGCCAATAACCAAGACGGCCTCTGCCTTCGGTGATTGTTAAAGTCTTCATACGCTCATTATCGAGTACACGCAAGGTTTGCGCAAGGAACATTTCGCGGGCTACCTGAGCTGGCGCGCGTTCTAGCCCTTGAGGAAAGACTCCTGCTCCTCGCTGTCGGCTAGATCCCTTTCATGAGATCAGCTTTCACTCCCACTGTCATCGAAGAAGTGATCGCACTGGCGAAGCGAATGCGCGAAGCCGCGCAGCGTGGCGCTTGGCTGAGCCTGCGGTAAAGGCGCCAGAGCATACTCTGAAATACTCATGGCTTTGTTGCGCCCCACTTCCAGTTGCGAATCTCCGGCAGGTCCTCGCCATACTTAGCGATATACTGCTTGTGCTCGATGAGCTTGTCCTTGAGCTGCTGCTTCAGGTAGATGCCCTTGTTGCCGGTCTGCGGCAGGCGGTCGATGGTGTCCATCACGAGGTGAAAGCGGTCCAGATCGTTCAGCACCGTCATGTCAAACGGCGTGGTGATGGTGCCTTCTTCCTTGTAGCCGCGGACGTGGATGTTGTCGTGGTTGGTGCGGCGGTAGGTCAGCCGATGGATCAACCACGGGTAGGCATGGAAGGCGAAGATGACCGGCTTGTCCTTGGTGAAGAGCTCGTCGAAATCCATGTTGCTCAACCCGTGCGGGTGCTCGGTTTGCGGCTGCAGCTTCATGAGGTCCACGACGTTGACCACCCGGATTTTCAGGTCGGGCAGATGCTGGCGCATCATGGAGACGGCGGCGAGCGTCTCCAGCGTGGGCACGTCGCCACAGCAGGCCATGATCACGTCGGGCGCAACGTCCTGGTCGTTGCTGGCCCACGGCCAGATGCCGATGCCCTTGGTGCAATGCTTGACGGCGGCGTCCATCGTCAGCCACTGCGGCGCCGGGTGTTTGCCCGCGATCACGACGTTGACGTAATGGCGGCTGCGCAGGCAGTGGTCCATCACGGACAGCAGGCAGTTTGCATCCGGCGGAAGGTAAACCCGCACGACCTCGGCCTTCTTGTTCACGACGTGGTCGATGAAACCGGGATCCTGGTGGGTGAAGCCGTTGTGATCCTGGCGCCAGACATGCGAGGCCAGCAGGTAGTTTAACGAGGCGATCTTCCGCCGCCATGGCAGGTGCGACGTGACCTTCAGCCACTTGGCGTGCTGGTTGAACATCGAATCGACGATGTGGATGAACGCCTCGTAGCAGTTGAAGAGTCCATGCCGCCCGGTGAGCAGGTAGCCCTCGAGCCAGCCCTCGCATTGGTGCTCGCTGAGCATTTCCATCACGCGCCCGGTGGGCGCGAGAAATTCGTCGTTCGGCACCGTCGCGGCGTCCCACTGGCGTTGGGTCACTTCAAAGAGCGCTCCCAAGCCGTTGGACAGCGTCTCATCCGGACCGAAGACCCGGAAGTTTCGCTGCTCCTGGTTCAACTTCGCGACGTCGCGCAAAAAGGGTCCGAGCACACGCGTGTCGCCGATACCGCGCACCCCCGGCGATGGCACCTCGACCGCGTAGTCGCGGAAATCCGGCATCCGCAGGTCCCGGAGCAGAATGCCGCCGTTGGCCTGGGGATTCGCCCCCATGCGTCGTTCGCCCTTGGGCGCAAGTTCGGCCAGTTCCGGTTTCAGGCGGCCCTGCTCATCGAAGAGTTCCTCCGGCCGGTAGCTCCTCAGCCAGTGTTCCAACAGCTTGAGGTGTGCGGGATGGGTGGCGGGGTCGGAGAGCGGCACCTGGTGCGAACGGAAGGTGCCTTCCACCTGCAGGCCATCGACCCTCTTTGGCCCCGTCCAGCCCTTGGGTGAATTGAGGACGATCATCGGCCAACGCGGACGCGTGATGTCGCCATGAGCGCGGGCCTTCTCCTGGATTGTCTTGATCTGCTCGACCGCCGTGTCGAGCGCCGCGGCCATGGCTTCATGCATCAGCGCCGGCTCGTGACCCTCGACGAAGTAGGGCGTCCACCCGTAGCCGCGGAGCAACTGGTTCAATTCCTCGCGGGTGATGCGGGCGAGGATGGTCGGGTTGGAAATCTTGTACCCATTGAGATGCAGGATCGGCAGCACCGTGCCGTCGGTGGCGGGATTGAGAAACTTGTTGGAATGCCAGGCCGTGGCGAGCGGCCCGGTTTCCGCCTCGCCATCGCCGACGACGCAGGCGACGATGAGATCGGGATTGTCGAACACCGCCCCGAACGCATGGCTGAGCGAATAGCCCAGCTCGCCGCCCTCGTGGATCGAGCCCGGGCACTCCGGCGATGCGTGGCTGGGAATTCCTCCGGGAAAGGAAAACTGGATAAAGAGCTTCCGCAGCCCGGCCTCATCCTGGCTGATATTGGGATAGATCTCGCTGTACGTGCCTTCCAGATACGTGTTGCCCACGACGGCCGGGCCGCCGTGCCCGGGGCCGGAGACGTAAATCATATCGAGGTCGTATTTTTTGATGACCCGGTTCAGATGCACATAAACGAAGTTCTGCCCGGGGGTCGTGCCCCAGTGTCCCAGCAGCATGTGCTTCACATCCGCGAGCGTCAGCGGCCGCTTCAGCAGCGGGTTGTCGTAGAGATAAATCTGGCCGACCGACAGATAGTTGGCGGCGCGCCAGTAGGCGTCCATCTTGTGGAGCAGTTCCAGCGTGAGCGTCTTTGTATTTGTTTTCATGTTACGAAACTAACTCACAGTCTCACTTTCTGCAGCCACAAGGCGTTGCCGATGACCGAGACGGAACTCAGGCTCATCGCGGCGCCGCCAATCATCGGGCTGAGCAGCAAGCCGAAGAACGGGTAAAGCACCCCCGCCGCCGCCGGAATGCCCAACGCGTTGTAGAGAACTGCAATCCAGACCGCCGGGCGGGATGATGACAAGGAACCGAACCGTTGGGGCGTTCAAAGGCCAGGCAATCAACCTGACGCCGCTTCCTTCATGATTCTAACCATCGTGTCTTCCACTTCCTGCGCCACCCCTTCCAGTTGCGGCGTGTTGAACATCGCCAGCAGAGTGGTTGGCTTCAAGGTAGCCAGAATGGTTTTACCGCCCTCCTCGTAAATGGAGATCCGGCATGGCAGGGCGGTCGAGACGCTCATGTCTTGATCGAGCACCTTCTTCGCTTGTTGCGGCTGACAGACCTCGAAGATGAGACACTCGCGGGCGAACTCCACGCCCTTCTTCGCCATGGTCTCTTTGAGGTTGTGCACCTGCATGACGCCAAAGTGATTGGCCTGGACGGCAGACTGCAAGGCAGCCGCCGTCTCGCTCACCGTTTTGTCCGTGGATAATTTGACCAGCATCGGTTTCCTTTCTTCACTTGCCATGCCCAAGTCCGAGCACGCGGCACACCGTGTTCGCGCTCCTGTTCGGCCGGTTTCAGGGTGAGATGCGTGGTGAAGAATTCGTAGGCCTCCTCCCGCGTTGCATACAGTGGGGGGGTGGCGGTGCCCAGACCTCGTCGGCCAGTAATCCGTTTAGTGCCTGTATCAGCTTCTTATTGCCCTTCATTTCGGTTTTCTCCTTTTCTTTGCGCCCTCAAGAGGCGCGGATTCACTTCCGTTACCGCGGTCCGCATCATCTCAACTGCGATGCCGGGAATTCCCAATTCGCCAGATGATCCACGAAGGCTTCCACGAAGTCCTTGCGGCGGTTCTGGTAGTCAAGATAGTAGGCGTGTTCCCACACGTCACACGTCAGGAGCGCCGTCTGCCCGTGCGCCATCGGCGTATCCGCGTTGGACGTCTTGACGATCTTCAGTATCTCGCCTTCCTGAACCAGCCATACCCAGCCGCTGCCGAACTGCGCGACCGCCGCGGTCACGAAGGCCTTCTTGAATTCGTCGAAACTCTGGAAGGACTTCTCGATCTGTTTTAACAGGCGCCCGGTGGGTTTGCTGCCGCCGCCGGCTTTCATGCTTTGCCAGAAAAAGGTGTGGTTCCAGACCTGGGCGGCGTTGTTGAAGACGGCCGCCTTGTCCGCCACGCCGGCGGTTTCCCGGATTATCGTATCCAGTGGCTGCCCCGCCCACGGAGTGCCCGCGATCAGTTTGTTCAGGTTATCGCCGTAAGCCTGGTGATGCTTGCCGTAATGGAAGCTCATCGTCTTGGCCGACACATAAGGTGCCAACGCGTCTTGGGCGTAAGGCAACGACGGCAGTTGAAACTCCGCCTTGCCGATCGCGGGATGGTTCGGTTCAGTTGTTGTCATCATGGCTCCATTGGTTTCGCTGTTGCGATTTATTCTTACTGGTGCGTCAATGCTACCCCGTTGTGGGCGGCCTCGGTATAGGGTATATACCCCATAGCGAAGGGATAGCTCGTGCCGACACCGTCTCGTGACCGTGCAAGCCGAGCATGCGGTTGCCGGATTGCGGCCGGCGCCTCGGGCATCATGAGCGGATGCTTCAACCCCCTCGGCGCCCCAAAGATGGCGAGCGCAGTGTTTGGAATGGAACAAGCCTGGGCCAAAGGTAAACTGGTCAGATCCCGGTTGCCGACGGCCTTCACTTCCCAGCGAAAGATGTGTTTTGTAGCGTCGCCGGAGTTTGTTTCAAGTAGCCGTGGCGAGCCCAAGCACGCGGCATACCGAGCGCGCAATCATCAGTTCTTCCTCCGTGCGAATGACGCGAACCGTGACTCGGCTGGCATCCGTGGAGACCACCCCCGCAGTCTCCGCGTTGCGCGCCTCGTTCAGTTCGATGCCGAGGAAGCCCAGTCCCTCACAGATGCGCGCGCGCACGAGCGGCGCATTTTCGCCGATGCCACCAGCGAAGACGAGCGTGTCCAATCCACCGAGCGCAGCGGCGAAGGAGCCGATCCACTTTTTCGCCTGATAACAGAACAACGCCACGGCTTCCGCCGCCCGCACGTCACCGGCTTCCTGCGCGAGCAAGTCTCGCATGTCGGAGCTGATCTCCGAAACTCCCAGCAGACCCGACTCGTGGTTGGCTATTTCGTAAAACCGTTTTGTGGTGATCTGTTCGGTTCGCGCCAGATACGGCGCCAGGCCGGGATCCAGATCGCCCGAGCGGGTGCTCATCACCAATCCCGCCGTCGGCGTGAAGCCCATGCTGGTGTCAATGCTTTTGCCGTCGCGGACGGCGGCCAGGCTTGCGCCGTTTCCGAGATGCGCGAGGATCACGCGGCCAGTCGTTGCCGCCGGGTCGCCGAGGCGCGCGAGTTCTTCCATCAGATAGGCATAGGACAAACCGTGGAAACCGTATCGTTGAACTCCCTTTGCGTCGAAGCGTCGCGGAATCGGAAGCAGCTTGGCCACGCGCGGCATGGTGCCGTGAAACGCCGTGTCGAAGCAGGCCACTTGGGGCAGTTTCGCATGACGCTGGCGGAACGTTTCGATCAGTTCGATCTCGCGGGGCAGATGATCCGGGTCGTATGGCCTGATGCGATGCAGTTCATCCAACAAGTCTTGGGTGACAATCTCGGGCAGGATGTGTTTCATCCCATGGACCACGCGGTGTCCCAGAGCCCCGACCGTGGCAAATCCGCCCTGCTCTTCGAGCCAGTCAATCAGAACATTCGCCGCCGACCTGTGATCGGAGGCTGCGATGCTGTGACTGTCCTGCTGATTGCCGGCCGGGTCGTTGAACGTCAGATTGGTGCCGCTCAGGCCGATGCGATCAAGTTTTCCATGAAGCCTTCGCTTCAGCGGTTCGCCAATCTGGTATAGCGCGAACTTGATACTCGACGAGCCGCCGTTGATAGTCAGGACGGAGTGCATAGAGCTGGATTTCGGCTGCGGTTTCCTCGTGGCAAAACGTTTTCTCTGTCGCTGGCGTGAAACTGCGGGCGCGTTCCAACACGGCAAAGGCCGCATGCCCTTCATTCAGGTGACAGACCCGACCTGGACCTGCCAGGCGCGCAGCCAGACTGAGTAAATGGGCAACGCTTCGCTCAACATGAATTCCATGCTGAAATACGCGACGCAGGTCAAGGGAAACTGCGGATGATGTTGCTGAAACCACGCGGGCGTCTCCGCCGCCTGACGCTTGGCTCGCAGCAGGTCATCAACGTTCTTGCGGAAGGCAGGATCGGCCAGCACGCGCTCGATTTGCTCCCGCGAGACCGTCTGCAGGACAACCCAAGGGTTCTGCGTGAGTTCCCACAGCGCAGGATCAAGCTTCCGCCACACTTCGTCGGCGCAATGATTCCACGACCAGCGCATATCCAGGGCCAGCTCCGCCAGGGAATCGAACCCCTCGACTTCCGTCGGTAGAAGGCTGTATATCGGGTGGCTGACACGTGTTTGTTTGCTCATGGTTTCGCCAAGAGTTCCTTTTGATCCGGAGTGGACCCCTGCGCCGCCGGGTGGTATGTTGCCCATGAGCGGGCTACTCACTCCAAAGTCGCCTGGCGCCTTTGATCATGCTCCGCTCCGGCAATGCCTTCATCGACCAGTCTTTCATTATCGCTTCGCCCTTCGTCGTCCTCATCGTCGCTGGAGGCCACTGGCACTTTGTGTCCGGTCGAGCCATGCACCGGATCCCAGCGTTCGGATTCGGGCGCCGATTCAAGGACCGCCTCTTTCGGGTCCGTGTCCGGTTCACCCGTTAATTCCCCTTTGGCCTCTTCCTGATCGGATTTCGACGTTTCATGCGCCGAACGGCCGTTGATGACGGCCAGTTCAGCAGCGCGCGCCTGCACCATTTTTCGAGTCACCGTGCCGAGGCCGGCGGAATTCTCGGTCAAAACGCCTTCTTTCAATGGATTTGTCTTCATATGTGAAAATAGGTGGTCCTCCATTAGCTGCTGGGTGCTTCCGCGAGTGGGCGGATCGAGGTTGTCATATCATTGTGCTGCTGTTGGTCTTTGCCTGCGGGTGCGTTCTGTTTGCGGCATCAATCTGCCGCACCGACCGGAGCCAAATGGTGTGCGGGACTCTGCTCGACCGCTTCCTTGGTCAAACTTATGAACACTGTGGATTCATCCCAACTGATCCGTTCGACCTTGCTCGTCGGCATCTCCATTTCTTTGCTGGAAAACCGGTTCCCGGTCTTGATGACCAGTTGACCAATCGCCCAACTCTTGTCGTCCATCATAAAATCACAGATGTGGCCGATCGTCCCATCGCTTGTCTGGAGATGGTAGCCGTTCACGGCTTGCGTGCTAACCGCGCGGGTTGCTATCGGGACCCTGCAACCACGCATTTGCCTGCGCATGGGTCTGACTTTTCATATAGGGGAAGCGTCTTCTGTTTCCCATAGCCATAGTAAACGGGGAAGTCTTGCGTCCGCTATGGGGTGTTCACCCCACCGGAGAATTCATTAAATCCAGAGCCAACAGCGCGATGAGGTCATCGCGTTGCCGGATGTCCGAGCGCTTCGGCCTGACCGGCGCAGAGGCAGGCGCCGAAGATGAAAACGCACCCGGAAAGATAAATCCACAGCAGCAACGCCATGATCCCGCCAAACGCCCCGTAGACCGCGTTCAACGTGGCGAAGTCCTTCAGATAGATTACGAACAGACTTTCGCCTCCTCGCAAGAGAACCGTGGCGCACAGGGCGGCGGCCCAGACTTCGGTAAACCGCGTGTGCCGCCGCGGCGCGAGCCTGTAAAACAGGCTTAGACCTAAGAACACCACCAACAACGGGATGAAAAAGCTTCCCAGGCCATACACCGAGGAACGGAAATCGTGCACTGGAAAGAGCCAACCCTTCGCCATTCTCATCAGCACCGGCACCGCCATGCCCAGGAGGACCGCACCCGCCGTGATGCCGAGCAGCACCAGGCTTTTCAGCGGCAGCCGCCACCAATTGTACACCGCGGTGCCCCAGGCGCGGTTAGTCGCGCAGATGAGCGTGGTGAAGCATTGCAGGGCAGCCCAGACCAGGATGAGAAACGCGACCGCGCTCGCCTGCTCGCGCGCTTTGATCACACCGGCGATGGTGTCAAAAACTTGACGTTGCATCTCGCCACTAATCGGGACGTAGCCCTCCATGCAGGCAATGACCTCTTTCCCGGCCCTGTCCCGGTCAACAAAGGACGAGGCAATCGTGACGAGCAGGACCATCAAAGGAAACAGCGAGAAGAACGCATTGAAGGCGAACGCCCCCGCCCACTGTGCCCCGTCGATCCGCAAAAATGTCTTGACGGCGAGACAGAGTATCGCCCAGACCCGGCGAGTCGCTTGGCCAAGCTCTCCCATGGCTGCGCGCCGTGGCGTTGGGTTCAGGGTGATTGCATGAACTCGGTGGGGTGCACCCCCTCTCGCTGGCGAGCGACGCGGTACTGTGTTCTGATCATCTCTTTGACTTTTGTTGGTCTTGAGATTCTGACCAAGTGCACTTCCGGGGTGGTGTCATCGGCTGCCAGCACCGTGACGGTGCCGTAACCCAGCAGACGTTGCAGGCCCCCCTGATCCACCACCACGTCTTTCACCCGATACAACTCCAATTCATTCACATGCTTTGCCAGCCAACCGCGACGGACGAATAACCGTTGAGTGGTCAAGCGATAACTGCAAGACTTCACCCTGATCCAAACCAGCAGCAGCAGGACCACACCGAGAGCGAGCGGGACCAGGGCCACCCATTGTGGCCATGAGAAATCCTGAGCACGAATCGCAAGACCAATTGCCAAAGCAATGAAAATCACGCCGAGAAGGATCTGACCCGGAAAGGCACGCGCGGCCGGAGACAGTTTGAAAATGTCGGTTTCCTGGTTAGCCTTATCCAGCACAAGAGGGGCGGCCGCCGCCGGTTCCTGTATCAACCGCGCGGTTTGCGGCTCCGTGCTGACGGGTGTCGGAGGGACGAGAATCGTCGCCTGACACTTCCGGCACGCAACTCGTTGGCCGTACAACGATTCATCGCCGACGAGGATTTCATGACAGTGAGGACATTCAAATTTGATCGGGTTCATAGCGCTTCGGTAGTTTGGCTCAACTCGTGAGCAGTTCGCTGACTGATGACAGCGTGGGAACGCGGTCGCAAACAACTTTGATCGAAACCAGGATCGGCACCGACAACAAGGCTCCGGGCACGCCCCAAAGCCAGGTCCAGAAAATCAGCGAAACAAAAATAACGACCGGATTGAGCGTGAAGCGGCGCCCCAGCAGTACCGGCGTAATGAGGTTCGCCTCCAAAAGGTGGAGCAGCAGATACCAGGCAGGCGGAAGGAGTCCCTTCCACAGCGTGTCGAAAGTAATGAGTCCGACCGTAGCCAGCAGGATAACTCCAGCGACGGGGCCGAAGTAGGGAACAAAATTCAGCACCGCCACGAGCATTCCCCACATCGCGGCGTTGGGCACGCCCAGGAAGTACAGCCCCCCACTCACGACCATACCCAGGCCAATGTTAATCAGCGAAACCGCGAACAGGTAATTGGAAATGTTGTGCTGAATTTCATGGCTGATCTCGACCGCGCGCTTCTTGTCGCCCATGGTCGGCATCACGCGGACCAGTTTTTGCAGGAACAAGTCGCCGGAAGCGAGCATCAGGTACAGCAATACCAAAGTCTCCCCCACGCCCACAAGGAAGGTTCCGGTCCAGTTAAATACGCCGGGGAAACGGCTGGTTTTGAGCTCTACCGTAGTCACTTTCTTTTGTTCTTGCTCCGTCGCTCCCAGGTCGTTCACCGCCGTCGCAGCCTGGCTGAAGCGTGCGGCTTGCGGGAACATTTTCTGAACACGTTGCCTCAACCGGGCCATGTGTTCCGGCGTGTCATTCATCCACGCCACCGCTGGCCGACCCAATTGGACGAAACCAATCGCGACGGCGGCCACAAACAGGCTCAGCACAAGCGCAGCGCCGAGAGCCGGCGGAATGTGGCAATGGGACAGCCAACGGATGAGCGGTTTGAGCGCCATTCCCGCCACACAAGCCAGGAAGACGGGCAGGATCACGGCACGGGCGAAGTATAGGAAGCCAATCGTGCCGAGCGCAATCAAGACGATTTGGACGGGTGTCGTTTTAGTCGCCGCGGCGGCGCTCGATGGAGCGGGCGGTGGTTCGCTGCCGGGCACAGGTACGACCGGCACATCGCGCGTCCCGGCTGAGGAGTCGAGGGGCTCAAGCGCCGTTGTCAGTTCATTTAGCTGCTTCATTCCGATGTTCGCGTTCCTCGGAGGTGTACTGATCCAGAGACCGAGGTGGCGTTGCCCCAGGATGAGGGCGAATGCGGCTTGAACCGCTGTGGGCAACATAGTCGCCAGCGGTGAACGGGAACGCGGCTACTTGTGTTCTTCTTTTCCACCACGGGTGCGAAACGCCAACCAGATCGTCGAGGCCACGCGCGCGCCGTTCAGAATCTTTTGGAACCACGAGGACTTCGCGGTGCCGGGCGCGGGCGGACCGCGCCGCAAGGCCGTAACAGCGGCCACCAGCAACGCCGCCGACGAGGCCCACGCGCCGATGGTTTTGACCCGGTGGGCCAGGCCGCGAACTCCGTGCGCCACCGTCTGCCATTCCTCGGACAACTGGGCGCGGTTGAGTTCACTCTCCGCGATCAACAGTTGCTTCCGCGTTTCGAGCGGGCTTACGTGAGATGTTTTTCCAAACATGCGCGGTCCTTTCGGAGTTGATCGAGGGTGGCCGGAAGATTCTGCCAGTCGCGCAGCAGCAGCGTGAGTCGCCGGTAAAGACAAACCGCCGTCGCCCCGTAGAGGCTCGTCAGCACCAGCAGCGCCGCCACTCGCGAGAGTTCCCACAACAAAACCACGATGGCGCCGGTAAGCGCCACTCCAGCGAGCAGACCAAACGCTGCCACGCCGAGGGCCAACAGGATGGCGTGCAGGAGGCGCGCGCGCTCCTCCTGCACTTCCAGCATCAACAATTCGAAGCGGTTTTCACCGATGGTCAATAGCCGTCGTGCGAAACGCTTCGACGTCTCGACGAGTTGCCCGACATGGATGGGGGCCGGTTCCATGGCGTGATCAGTCGTCGTTGCGGCGGCACCGGCGCGCGACGAGATAGCCGATGAGCGCACCGACACCGAAGGCGATGCCGATGGCTTCATAAGGATGCTCGCGCACGGCCTGGTCGGTGGCCTCGACGCCCTCAACGGCCTTGTCTCGAACGCGGCCATACATGTCCTTGCACCTCCCCAGCGCGGCGGCGAGACGCTTGCGGGCTTCCTCGACTCTTTCTCCGGCCACGTCGGCGGTGGCGGTCATCAAGGCGCGCGCATCTTCGGCCAGTTGGCCCATGTCATTACTGATTGCTTGTGTTTGTTTGCTCATAGTGCTCAGTTCTTTCTATTGGTTTGCGTTTTTCAAGGGTAAATGTTCTGCGTCGGCAAGATGGGCTGCTTCCGGCGAGCTCGCCACCTTGAGTACCGAGTTTCTCCCCCCGAACGGGTTGGGCACGGTCTCCTGGGCCCGCGGGTCGGGCATCCACTCGCCGTCCACCACCAGGCAGTATTCATAGGTGCCGGGCGGCAAGACCGTCTCCTTCAGCCAGCGACCGCCGCCGATGGGATGCATGGGCTTGGCTTCGGCCTGCCAGTCGTTGAACGTCCCCGCGACATAAACGGCGCTGGCCGTGGGATGGGTGAATTCGAAGCGAACCGGCTCCAATCGAGGCCCGGCACTCCTGGCATTGGCATGATGTTTGCTGTGTTTCATGGGCGTTTGTTACTTTGGATTGTTCGCTGATCAGTTACGGAAAACAGTTGGGGGCAGGCGATGAACAGCCAGTGTCTTTCACGCTAACAGTTTCATGTTGCCAACTCCTCAACGACGTTCGTTGGCTGGTTTGATTGTGGCACTGATCAACCAGAGGAACGCACAGCTTCTCATGCAGCGGGCATGCGCACGCGCTTTGGTGCAATGGCCAGGCAGCTTTTGCCGGTGCCCCGCCGTGCCCGCTCAGGCAACCTTGACCTCGATTTGCTGGGGTTTGGCCTTTTCGTCCTTCACCAAATGCACCGTGAGCACGCCGTCTTTGAACTCGGCGCTGACCTTCGCGGGGCTGGCATCATCCGGGAGCGAGAAGCTGCGCGCAAAACTGCCGTAGGACCGTTCGACGCGGTGATACTTCTTGCCTTTCTCCTCCTTTTCGAATTTGCGTTCGCCCGTGATGGTCAGCGTGCCCTCCTCCGCCGTGACCTTCACATCCTCTCTCTTCACTTCAGGCAATTCGGCCTTGATCAGGTATTCCTTGTCGTCTTCGCTGATGTCCACGAGCGGAGCCCATTCCGCCACCGCTATCTGTTCCTCCTGGCCCTCGGGCAAGTGGACCGGGGAGCGGCCAAACAGGCTGCCCAAACCGTGTTGTAGGGCTTCCAGTTGTCTTAACTGATTCCAACGTGTAAGTGCATTCATAGTTTCATTTCTTGTTGACGGGCGTGCTTGCGGGCCGTCGCGCCTACCCGCCAACGGTTCGGGCAGCGATGGTCATTGTCAGTTTCGGCTGTGAATTTGTTCAGACGTGTTTCCAACTGCGCCACGTCAACGCCAAGCCCATGATGCTCGCGATTGTCCCGCCAATAAGCATCCAGATGGCCTTGTCTGTCGGCGATCCAGTAAAGAACCTGGAAACGTCGGAACTGAAGGAGTTCGTGGCGTTAATCCCAAGGACCATCAACACGATTCCGCCAACCAGTAGAGCGAGGGCAAACATTTTATTCACAACGGCCTTTCCGTGAGTTTTTGATTTATCGCAAGGTGGCTCCGGGTTGTTCATTTCTGCCCATCACACCACCCGGCGCCCCTGAATCAACCTGACGAGCACCATGACAATGGCAATCACCAGCATGATATGAATGAGCCCTCCCATCGTGTAACTGCTCACCAGACCGAGCAGCCACAGAGCCAGCAGTATTACAGCAATCGTCCACAACATATTGTTTCTTTCTCTTTTTTGTCTTTTCGTTTCATCACTGGAGACACGCTACGCCATCGGCTGGTCGCGTGCTATGGGGTATAACCCTACCATGATCACCTCGCCGAATCTTTCGGCGAACGGAACGCCTTCACCGGCTTCCTTTCCCGTTCCTGGCTCGCGAGCCCCAGCCGCAGGGGTGGCGGATTTGTCGGGTTCACGGATTTCCAGCAGCGAGAGTTTTGCCGCGCGGTCGGGGCGCAGCGTTTACCATGCGGAGACGTTCTCCCCCCGGCGCGTTCCCATTTTTCCACCCCTCTCCCTGGGCAACGCTTCTGCAGCGTGAATGCTGCGCCTATGTGCGACCGATCTGTCGGCCCTTGAGAAAGTACGTTTTCACCTCGCCTTTGCCCTTTACATAGAACTCGCCGCGGTCTTCGAACCGATACTTGTCGCGCAGCTTAGCGTAGGTGGTTTCATTGATCTGGATGCAGCCGGAGGCGCCGGAGGCTTCCATCTGCCGGGCGGTGTTCACGGTCTCGCCCCACAGGTCGTAGCTGAATTTGGTCGTGCCGATGACCCCCGCGACCACCGGTCCGGTGTTGATGCCGATGCGCAGGCTGAAGGTCTCGCCGTTGGGCGCTTCGTGCCGTACAATTTCCTGTTGCAGCGCGAGGGCGGCCTCGGCGATGGCCTCGGCATGGTCGGCGCGCGGCACGGGCACGCCGCCCGCGACCATGTAGGCGTCGCCGATGGTTTTGATCTTCTCCAGGCCCAGCTTCTGCATCAAAGCGTCGAAGCGGGAAAAGATTCCGTTCAGCAGCTTCACCACGTCGGCCGCGGCCAGGCCGGCGGTGAGGCGTGAGAAGTCGTGCAGGTCGGCGAAAAGAATCGTCGCCTCGGGAAAGCAATCCGCGATGAGGCCTTGGCCCGTCTTCAAGCGCTCCGCGATGGGCGCAGGCAGCACGTTCAGGAGCAGCTTCTCGGCGGCGTCGCGGGAGGCCTGCAGCTCCTGCTGGAGTTTAACGGTTTCCGCCATGCGCTGCTGCAATTCGGTGTGGGCCTTGCGCAACGCGGCCTCGGCCTGCTGAAGGCGCAGCATGGCCCGGACGCGTGCGAGCAGTTCGCGATTCTCTATGGGCCGCGCGATGTAGCCGTCGGCTCCGGCCTCCAGCCCGGTCACCTGGCGGTCCGACGAGATCTCGGTCGAAGAGAGCAGCACGACGAAGAGGGAGTGCAACTCTGGACGGGTCTTCATTTCGCGGCAGAGGCCCACGCCGTTGGCGTCGGGGAGCATGACGTCGAGCAACACAAGGTCGGGCGACGCCTCGCGGGCCAGACGGATACATTCCGCGCCGGTGCCGGCCTCGATCACTTCAAAACCGGCGGTCGTCAGCAGGTGCGTTATGCCCAACCGCACCACGGGGTTATCGTCTACGACGAGGATTTTGGCAGGCGGGTTGGGGGCGCTCATAGCTGCAGGCCAGGACGCGCCGGGAGGCGTATGGGCGGTTGGGGGATCAAGATCTTCATGACGTTCGGATCATCTCCTGCAGTTCGGCTTCGAATTGCGCCAGCCTTTGTTCCAGCTCCGCCAGCGCCTCCGCCGCGCCAGCCAAGTCACGCTGGTCGCCCGCTTCCTCGAGCTTGCGCGCCGTGTGCATCGCGGCGTGGGCGCAGAACTGGCCGAGCGAGCCTTTGAGCGTATGCGCCGCACGCTGGAGCGACCGCGCGTCGCCGGACTGGACCGCCGCACGGATTTGTTGGAGCAGCGGCGGGGTGCATTCGAAGAAGAGTTTGGCCAGCCGGCGCAGCAGCTCGGTGTTGCCTTCCAGTTCCGACATGAACTTGGCGCGGTGAAAGGCCGGCCCGGTGGCCGCCGGCACCGCGACCGGCGCCGGCACGGATTCTTGCCCCGTGGGCAGGAGCCGCTCGATGGCTCCGACCAGTTCCGGGCGGCGGATTGGTTTCGTGACGTAGTCGTCCATGCCGGCGGCCAGGCATTGTTCGCGGTCGCCCTTCATCGCGTGGGCGGTCAGAGCGATGATGGGAAGGTGCCGGCCGGTGCCTTTTTCGCTTGCGCGAATCCGGGTGGCGGCTTCCAGGCCATCCATCTCGGGCATCTGCACGTCCATCAGCACCAGGTCAAACGGCTGCTGCGCCAGTGCAGCCAGGGTCTGGAGGCCGTTGCCAGCCACGACGACCGCATGCCCGAGTTTTGCGAGGATGGCCACGGCCAGTTCGCGATTGATCGGGTTGTCTTCGGCCAGTAGCACGCGCAACGAGCGCCGGGCGCGCGGCAGTTCCGGCGCGGGAACAGCCGTTGCCGGGGCCGGTTCGCCGTGCGCGCCGAGGGTATTCAAGATGGCATCGAGCAATTCCGACTGGCTGATAGGTTTGATCAGATACGTCGCCACGCCCAACTCGCGGCAGCGGGCCACGTCTTCCGAGCGGTCGGCGGAGGAAAGCATCAGGAAGAGCGGGCGGGCGAACTCCGGATGCGCGTTGACCTGCTGCGCCAGCGCGAAGCCGTCGGTGCCCGGCATCTTGGCGTCGAGCAGCACCAGGAGGTAAGGCCGGCCCGCGGTTGTCGCGCGCTGCAGTTCCACCAGCGCGCCCTCGGCATCGGCCACGGCGACGGGGTGCATGCGCCACTTGGTCAACATCTCGGTGAGGATTTGTCGGTTGGTGGCGTTGTCATCCACCACGAGCACCGGCTGGTTCAGGAGGTGTTCCCAATCGGCCGGGGTGAAGCGCGGTGTCGGCGCAGTTTGCAGCGCGAAGGTCGCCGTGAAATGGAACTGACTCCCGTGACCCGGCTCGCTCTCGACCCAGAGGCGCCCGTCCATCAGGCGCACGAGCTGCATGGAAATGGCCAAGCCCAAGCCGGTGCCGCCATATTTGCGCGTAACGGTGCCGTCGGCCTGGGTGAATGCGTCGAAAATCATTTGCTGTTTTTCGCGCGGGATGCCGATGCCGGTGTCGGCCACGCAGAAGTGCAGCCGGAGGTGGCCAGAGGCCATCGGCGCGGAATCGTCCTCGGCGCGGCTGACCGTGACGGCGACTTCGCCGCGCTCGGTAAACTTGATGGCGTTGCCAACCAGGTTAATCATCACCTGGCGCAGGCGGCCGAGATCGCCGACCAGTTCGTCGGGCACATCGGACTTGATGTGCAACGCCAGCTCGAGACCCCTCTCATGGGCCCGGAAGCCGATGGTCTTGAGACTCTCGCCCAGCCCGTCGCGCAGCAGAAAATTCTCCGGATACAACTCCAGCTTGCCGGCCTCAATCTTCGAGAAATCCAGGATGTCGTTGATGAGCCGGAGCAGGGATTCGCCGGAGTTTTTCACGGCGGTGAGATAATTGCGCTGCTCGCGGGTGAGCGTTGTGTCCAGCGCCAGCTCCGTCATGCCAATGATGCCATTCATGGGCGTGCGGATTTCGTGGCTCATGTTGGCAAGGAACTCGCTCTTGGCGCGGTTGGCGGCCTCGGCGGCCTCCTTGGCCTGCTGCAGTGCCTTCTCCACGCGCTTGCGTTGGATGCCCAGCGCAAGGCCATCCGCCATCGAGGCCAGCGCCTTGAGCGCGAATTCGCTCAGCGGTTTCCGGGCAAACATGGCCACGACGCCGACGACTCGGCCATCGACCATGAGCGGATGACCGGCAAAAGCCACCATGCCCTCGCGCCGGGCCCAATCCTTGTCGCCCACGCGCGGGTCGTTCAGGACATCATTGGTGAGATGGGGCTGACGCTCCTGGGCGATGAGGCCGATTTTGAATTTGCCGACCGGGACGCGGCCATGGGGGCCGTCGAGGTGCGTGTAAAGGCCCGCGCTGGCTTGCAGTTCGAGCATCTGCGCCGGTTCGTTGAGCGTCCAGATGCGCCCGAAGGCCGCGTCCAGGAGTTGCACCATCGCGACGCAGCATTTCTGCAACATCTCACGTATCGTGGCGCTACTCGTCAGCGCATCGCCCACCGTGGCGCCGAAGGCAGCCAGGCGCAATTGCTCCGCCTGCGCCGTCTCCAGGCGCTTGCGCTCGGTGATGTCGCGCACGATGCCGGCGAAAAAACGGCCCTTGGCCAGCGTCATTTCGCCGACCGACAGGTCCATCGGAAACACCGTGCCGTCCTTGCGCTGCCCGACCACTTCGCGGCCAAGGCCGATGATGCGCTTCTCGCCGGTCCGCAAATACCGCGCAAGGTAGGCGTCGTGTTCGTCGTGATACGGCGCGGGCATGAGCATTGAGACGTTGTGGCCCACGATTTCGCCCGCTTGATAGCCGAAGATTTTTTCAGCCGCCGGGTTGACCGTTTGAACGATGCCATGAGCGTCGATGGTAAGGATGCCGTCCGCCGCGGTCTCGACGACGGCGCGGAGGCGGGCCTCGCCCTCGCGCAGCGCGTCAACCGTCGAGGTGGCACGGCGCTCGGATTCCTTCAGCGCCTCGGCGACCTTTTCGCGTTCCTGGGCGTTGCGCTCCTCGCGTAGCAATCGCCAGCGCAAGTCCAGTTGAGCGACGACCTGGCGGCCAAGGGCGCGGAGGGATTCGGTTTGCTCGGGCGTGAGTTGGCGTGGAACGACATCGATGACGCACAGCGTGCCGAGCGCAAAGTGATCGTCCGTCACGAGCGGAGCTCCTGCGTAAAAACGGATGTTGGGGTTCCCGGCGACCAATGGGTTGTCCGCGAAGCGTCCGTCAGCGAGCGCGTTGGGCACGACGAAGACGTCTTCGTGCAAAATGGCGTGAGCGCAAAACGCAAGGTCGCGAGGCGTCTCGCTGGCGCCGAGCCCGACGTTGGACTTGAACCATTGGCGCTGATTGTCCACGAGACTGACCAGCGCGATGGGCGTGCCGCAGATCTGCGAGGCCAACCGGGTGAGGTCGTCGTAGAGTTGCTCGGGCAACGTATCGAGGACTTCGTAACGGCGCAGTGCGGCCAGGCGTTGGGCTTCGTTGGGCGGAAGTGGGGCGGGGGTCATGGTTACCTCGTTGAACCCCTCGGCGACCGGAACGCTTTGACGGGCGCAGGGCGCGGTGGCTCGGTGGCGGGCAACGGGCGCAACGGCGGTGGATTCGTCTTGTTGACATACTTGCGCACGAGCCAATGCCGCTGCAAGGCCTCGACCAGGCGCTCCAGTTCGCGCGCCGTGGTCTGCACCTGGAGCACCAGGCCCGGCAACTCCTGCGCTTCGTCGGCGACCTTGTCCGTGATCTCCGGCAGGCGGGCCGTGCCTTTTTGCAGGTTGGTCACGAAGCCCTGCACATTCGTGATGGCCACGCCCAGGTCCGCCATCGACTGATTGGCCCTGGCGAGAAGCCTCTGTGCCTCGTCCGCGAGGGTCGTGTCGGTGAGCAGCTGTCCAGCAGTGCCTCGGCCTTCCTGCACGCCGGCCGCCAGTTGGTCGAGACGCTCCACGAGTTGGTGGAGGTCTTCCTGCGTCTTCTTCAAATCCGCGGCCAGCGTGGTCCATTCATCGAGTGCGGCACCGGTCTTCTTGACCACGGGCATCAACTCCGCGCGCAGATCAGCGAGCATTTTTTCCATCATACCGGGCAATTCCTCCGAGGAGAGACAAACGATGGTCCCCCCACGCGACGGCAGCGGTTCGCCGACGCCGCGGGCGATTTCCATGAAGGAATCGCCGGCCACACCGAACACCTTTTTGATCGTCGCCTGCGAATCCACCCGCACGAACGGCTCGAAGTCGCCACGAATCTTCACGTGCGCCTTGATCCGGCCGTTTTCCATCACGTGCACGTCATAGACGGAACCAGCCGAGACGCCCAGGATGAACACTTCGTTGCCGCGACTCAGGCCGAAGGCGCCTTTCTCCGGCAACAAAACGTCGAAGGCAAACTTGCGGGAGAACCATCGCTGCGATCGACCGCTGAACAGCACGCCGGCAATGACCAAGACCAGCACCGCCAGCACAAACGCGCCGGTCAGCTCATTCACGTGGCGGAACTTGAATCGTTTCTCCATCAGCCCTCTGGCTCCAGGATGTGCATCTGGGAGCCAAACAGCTTGGCCCGGGCCGTGGCGCGCAAACCGGCGTTGTTCCAGATCGCCGAGGAAGCACACTCGGCCCTCCGTCGGCGGCACCAGCCCTTCGGCCGCATCGGCCAGCGGCACGCGTTCGTGCTCCGGCTCCAAGCGCACCAGCAACAGAGCGCCCGGCTTTAACTCAAAGGAGATGTTCCACAACCCGGTTTCATACAGCGGGTCCGCTTCGAGGGTTACCTTGGCGAATTCAAGGATGGCAGCGGGAGAAGTCATGCGCAGCGGGGACCATCACAAGTAAGTCAGCAGCGAAACCAGCGCTGAGGTGATAAAGAGGGCGCCCAGGGACCGGGCCAGAGCGCGTTTGGCCGCGAGCGGAACTTCCGTCACCGCCGTGCCCACGCTCAGTCCGTCGGTGGCGCAAATGATGCCAGTCAACAGCGCCGGCAGGAAACACTTCACCGCGATGCTGATGCCGTCCAGCGGATGCACCGCCTTGAGCACGCCGTTGAGAAACACAATGGGATCCACATTCGCCTGCCCGATGAACGCCGCGAATCCGTACCCGCTGATGAACGCCCCCAGGATGAAAATCACCGTGAGACAAAACGCGGCCACCGCCAGGCCCAGCACCCGGGGCATCACCAGAAACAAGAGCGGTTCGATGCCCTGCGCTTCCAGCACGCGCACCTCGCCCCCGACCTTCATCAAACCCATCTCCGTGGCGATGGCGCTGCCGCCCCGCACGATGAGCACGAAGTTGGCAAAGAGCGGTCCCAGTTCCCGCGCCACCACCGACACCAGCAACGGTCCGAGCATCTGCGACTGCCCCACGCGTCCGACCCAAACCACCAATTGCACCACCACTGAAATTCCAACCAGCACAGCCACGACGATGGTGAACCGCACCGACTCCACGCCGTCTGACAAAACCTGCCGCGCGAAAACGCTGCGCACCGTCCGCCGCCAGCGAGACGGCTGCACGCTGAGGAAGAGCAGGGTGGCGAGCACCGCTGCCAGGTGTTGCAGATCCCGCCATTGCTCCCGCGCGAAGCTGCCCACCCCGGCCAGCATCTGCAGGTGTAAACCCGATATGCCGTGACTTATGTTCATACCGGCAAGGGGCTGCGGCAGCTTGGGCGGAGCAACCGGCCCATCATTTTTGAAACGCGCCGAACACTTTTTCCAGCAAATCGGTCGTGCGGGCCACCGGATTCTCGCGGATGCGTTTCTCTTCGTCAGAGATTTTCACGAACAGGCCATCGAGCGCCTTGTGCGTGACGTAGGCGTCGAGGTCCCCCGCGTCAGGGCCGAGGAACGAGCCGGCGAAACTGGCTTTGCTCAGCATCTGCTTGTAGGCGCTCGTGACGCCGGTTTGTTCGGTGGCCTTGGCGACAATGGGGAGGAAGCGCTCGTAGAGATTGGTTTCACTGGTCCGCCGGAAATATTGGGTGGCGGCGTTGTTGGTCCCGGTGAGGATGGCTTTGGCGTCGGTCAGGGTCATCTGCTGGATGGACTGGCCCAGTACGGTCGCCGCTTCGGGCACGGCCTGTTCCGCAGCGCGATTCATGGTCGTAATGAAGTCATCGGCCAATTGAGCCTGACCCAGCATCCGCAGTGAGCGTTCCACCTTTTTCAAAGTGGCAGGCAGGGGGATTTTGACGCTGAGGTCTTTCAGGAAGCCGTCCTGCTTCCCGAGCGAACCGACCGCATGCTCGACCCCCTTGCCGAGGGCTTCTTTGAGTCCACCGACCATCTGGTCCTGGGAGAGCGTGGTGGCAGCGATCTCCGAAGGTTGGTTGGTCGTTGTCTTCTTGCCCAAGCCGAGTCGTTCGAGCCAATCCCCACCCTGGGCGCCGGGTGCGAGCAGGAGTGCGAATGCCACCAAGTGTGAGAATGATCCTTTCATGTTGAACACCTTTCATCTTTAGTGTGGCCTGGCCAAGGCAAGACTGCATTGTTCCTGGCCATCCTGTTTGGTCTTCCGTTTTTGCGTTTTCGGCTTCATCGCAGGCGACACTCCAGGCCGTGGGCTGGCCTTGTGCCATTGCGAAACTCACCGCTCACTTTTCGTAAGGTCTTTTTTTATAAGGTTTGTTGCGCCTTTTTCACCCGCAGCCGGCTTCTTCTTGGCGGGCCGTTCCGACACCCGTTGAGCATTCTTCTCCGGTTTCTTGGCGGGCGTTTGCTGTTTTTCGACATATTTCCCGGCCTTCGGCTGGACTGCCTCTTTCGTCGTCACGGGTCGCGCAGGCGCAGGCCTGACCTCCGCAGGGGAGGGAACGGGCTTGGCTTTCTGGCTCTCCGTCTGGAGCTTCCTCGGGGCCGGCGCTTCCGGCACACGCACGGTCACGGCCGGTTTCTCGACCTGACGCGGTTCGGGTGCGGCAGGTGCCTTCGTTGCGCGGGGTTGACCCTCACTGCGGACCGGTGCCTGGACATTGGTTCCAGTGGTGGCTGGGGTGATCCGCTGGCTGGCGGCGACCTCGGCTTCCTGCTTGCGGCGCAGTTCGCGAACCGGGACCGCCTGAACCTTTCGTCCGCTGGCCTGTTCAATGATTTGGGTACGTGGACCTTCGTTGATGACGGTGTTGTTCACGACTTTGATGTTCGTGATGTTGACGGTCTTGTTGATGATGGTGGTATTATTGACGACCACAGTTGCGGGGCGGACGGGCTGCAAGAAGCGCCGTGGCTGGACAAAGACAAAGGCCCGCGGCGCGATGAGGGCCACATTCACCGCCACGGAACCGCCAGCCGAAACCCTCACTGACGGTTGCAGCGGTGCCCAGCCGACGTAGCCACCGCCTTCGTGCCAGGAAACCCAGGCCGGCGCCCATTGCGTCTGCGGCACCCAATACCAGCCAAACTGCGCGCTCAAGTCCCAGCGACCATAGTGATACGTGGCCCAAGCCCACGGCTCATCGCTGGTCCAGTACCAGCCGGCGTCGGTGCGCTCCCAGTTGCCGTTGCAGTAGGGGCGCCAATCGCGATCAACGCGGCCGGGAATCCAGCAGCGTCCGTACGAGCCGACCACTTCCCATCGTCCGTACGGGCTGAGCGGCTCATAAAAGTCGTTTTCGGTGCGAATCACGACTCCAACGGAGCCGACCGAGCCCTCCACCGGTACGGATGCCGGTTGCACATACACTGGTGGCGGCTGCACGTACACTTCGCGAGGGCGCGGCTGTTCCACGTAGGTGGTGCATCCGGCCAGCGTCCCTAGAAGCGCAGTGCAGAATGGAAATCTGATTTTGCCCATGGCCAAGCGGCTGGTTGTATTCATGTGTCTTCCTCTACGCCTTAAGGCGCGATTTTATCGCTCACCCACTGGCGCGCCTGTTGGAACCCATTCTTCAATTCACTATATCCTTTCTTGAAGCCGGCTTTGACGTCGTCCCACGTGGACTCGGTGGCGCTCTTGGCGCCGTCAAGTTGCTTGTTGAGTTTGGCCGCTTGCTCCCGCAGCGCCTCCAGTTTGGGTTTGGCTTCGGCCTTGGCAGAGTCGCTGGCTTTTTCGACTTTGGCGGAGAGTTGGTCCAGATCCCGATTGATCTCACTCAACTGGTCCTGCATTTTCGCGACGAACTCCGTTTTCTGCGCGTAGGCATAGTCCTTCATATCTTGCGCGGCCTCTTTCGTTTCCTTTTTCACCTTGTCGAACTGCTGCGCCGTAGCTTCGCGGGTTTCGGTCGCCGATTGTTCCGCCGACGGTTTGCAGCCCACCGCGAAGGCGGTGATGGCGAGGAAGGTGATAGCTAGTTGCTTGTGTTTCATAATGTTCCTGTATTTCATATTTTGTGTTTTTGGTCTTATCGCAGGTGATACACTAGGCCGTGGGCCGGCCGTGTGCTATGGGGTGTTACCCTACCTTGAGTCCAGGACGGTTGAGGCGGTCTGTGCCCCGGCCCCGGAACGACCTCCTCCCATTCAGGAATAAACGACGTTCACCGAACTTTGATCGCGACGGAATGATCGCGGCGGTCGTCGCGCAAGGGGATCGTGTTCCCCGCCAGCACCTGTCCGTCGAGGGATAGTTGACCGGCGCCGGGCAAGCCCTCGGGGAGTTTGGTGATGGCGAGGTGATAAGGCGTTTGCCGATAGCGGTAGTGAATGGTGACGGTGGTCCAGGTTTTCGGCAGACGCGGCGCCAGACGCAATTGATCTCCCTCGAGGTTCAAGCCCAGCAGCGTTTCGATCAGCAGCCGATACATCCAACCCGCGGAACCCGTGTACCAGGTCCACCCACCCCGGCCCGCGTGCGGCGTGACCGCGTAAACGTCCGCGGCGATGACGTAAGGCTCCACCTTGTAGGTGGCGATGTGCGTGGGAGTGGCGCCATGGTGGATGGGATTAAGCAGCGCGAACAGCTCCCATGCCTTTTCGTTTTCTCCCAGGAGGGCGAAGGCCATGGCCGTCCAAATCGCGGCATGAGTGTATTGGCCGCCATTCTCCCGAACGCCCGGAATGTAGCCTTTGATGTAGCCCGGGTTGAGGGGGGAATGATCGAAGGGCGGATCCAGCAATTGAATCAATCCGGCCTCGGGGCGGATGAGCCGCTCCTGCACGGCCTGCATCGCCTGGCGTGAGCGCTGCAAGTCGCCCCCGCCGCTGATGACCGACCAGCTTTGCGGCAGGGAATCAATCTGGCATTCCGGGTTGGTTTGGGACCCAAGCGGTTCGCCATCATCGAAGTAAGCGCGGCGATACCATTGGCCGTCCCAGGCATGTTTCCCGAGGTTTTGCCGGAGTTGGCTGGCTTGAGCGAGACAGCGTTCGGCAAAGGCAAGGTCATTGCGCCCGCGCGCCACTTCGGCAAACTGCGTCAGCACGTCGTAAAGGAAGAAGGCCAGCCAGACACTTTCGCCCCGGCCCTCCTTTCCCACCATGTTCATGCCATCATTCCAGTCGCCGCAGCCGATCAGCGGCAGACCGTGCGCGCCGTAGTTCAGCCCGTGCTCGATGGCGCGCACACAATGCTGGTAGAGCGTTCCCGACTCTTCGGAGCGGTTGGGCAAGTCATAGTAAGCGTCCTCGTCCGGTTTGACCGGCCGGGCTTCGAGAAAGGGAATCTTCTCATCAAGCACGCCGGTGTCCGCGACGCAGGCGACGTAGCGGCAGGTGGCGTAAGGCAGCCACAAATAGTCGTCGGAGAAATGCGTGCGCACGCCGCGGCCCGCCGGCGGATGCCACCAATGCTGGACATCCCCTTCGCGGAATTGATGCGAGGCGGCCCGCAGAAGATGCTCGCGCGTGAGGGCCGGTTCGGCGTGCACCAGCGCCATCACGTCCTGCAACTGGTCGCGGAACCCGTAAGCCCCGCCGGATTGATAAAATCCGGTGCGGCCCCACAGCCGGCAGCTCAAGGTCTGATACAACAGCCAGCCGTTGGCCAGCAGATTCACGGACGGATCGGGGGTTTCGACCTGCACCGCGCCGAGAGTTCGCTTCCAATACTCCCAGACTCCTTCGAGCGCCGTGCGGCTGGCGTCGGCGCGGCGAAAGCGCTGAATCAAGGTTTGCACTTCCGCCGCGCTCCGACCGACCCCGAGGCGAAAACTGGTCTCGCGTTCCTCCCCGGCCGGCAAATCGAAAGCGACCTGCACTGCGCCGCAGGAATCCATACCGGCGCCCACTTTTCCGGAGAGCCGCGCGCGCTGGAGCGCCGCCGGATGCGACAGGCTGCCGTTGCGGCCGAGAAACTCCTTCCGATCGCCCGTGAAGGTGCGCGTCACCTCGTTGACATCGAGGAACGCGATTCGTTCGGCGAACTCGCTGTTGTAGGGATTGCGGGCCAGCAACGCGCCGCTTTTGGGATCCATTTCGGTTTGCAGGTGCAGCAGGCTTTTGGAGCGCAGATCCCCCAACACCCATTCCCAGTAGCCCGTGACGGACAGACGGCGGGGCCGTCCGGAGAGGTTGCGCAGTTTCAAGACCACGAACTTCACCGGCGCGTCCATGGCCACATACACGGTCAACTCGGAGGCGATGCCGTTCTCGGTGTGCTCGAACACGGAATAGCCAAACCCGTGGCGGATGACATACGGCGTCGCGCCGCGCGCGGGCAGCGGCGTTGGGGACCAGAACTGCCCGGTCTGCTCATCCCGGAGGTAGAAGGCCTCGCCAGTGGCGTCCGTGACCGGATCGTTGTTCCACGGCGTCAGGCGAAACTCGTGGCAATTCTCGACCCAGGTGTAGGCGCCGCCGCTCTCCGAGACGACGGTTCCGAAATACGGATTGGCCAATACGTTCACCCAGGGGGCCGGCGTCATCTGGTCCGGCGGCAACGTGATGACATACTCGCGTCCGTCGAGCGTGAAGCCGCCCAGGCCGTTGTGAAAAATCGATTCACGCGGTGGTAGCGGCCCGAGTTCATGCGAATCGCGGAACGGGGAGCGGGTGGGCGTCAGCGCCGGGATCAGCGGCTCGGGGCTGCCGGGGCGTTCCAGTTGTTCGGCTAAAGTTCCGTTTTCATCGAGCAGGACAATGCGTGCCACCGATTGCAGGAGCACGCGGTCTTCACTGGAAACCTGTTCCAGCCGCCGAACGAAGATACCGCCAGGCTTGTCCAGCATTTGCGCTTCAATCCCCGATGCGATCAAACGGATGATCTGGTCGTGCAGGGGCTGGCGATACACCGAAGTGTCTTCGTTCAGAACCACCAGTTCGACGATCAGCCCTTTCATGCGCCAGTAGGAGTGCGCCTGGATGAGTTGCTGCACGATCTCGATTTTGGCGGCGTCACTGATCCGCAACAGGACGATCGGCGCGTCGCCGGAGATGCCATAACTCCAGAGCCCGCTTTGGCCGCGCCGGTTGCTGAGCAACACGCCGGGGGTGGCACGCCGAGCGGGATTGGCATAAATCAAGGCGCTCGCCAACCGCGCATAAAGTTGGGCCTCCGCCTCCGAAGCGTTGAGGTGGCGCAAGGTGACCTGGCTGTGCGTCCAGGCGAGGTCCAAGGCGCGGTCGGCCATGCGGGGGTTGTGATATTTTTCGACCAACGCCAGCGCGGCTTCCCGGCTTTCCGTCACGCCCAGGACGAAATCCATGCGTATCGTTTCGTGGGGCGCCAGCGTTACCGTGCGCCGCAGCGCGACGATGGGATCGAGGACGGAACCGGCCGTGTTGGAAAGCGGCGCAGCTTCCTGCAGGGCGGCCGGGCGGGCCAGGGTCCGGCCTCGTCCGATAAAGCGGGCGCGGTCCGTTTCCCAGGAAAGTCCACCCTGTTGGCCGCCTTGCCCCACCATCAAATTCAGGAGCCACGGCGGCTGCTCGCCTGCGGAGCGGGGACGGCGGGTGCAAAGAATGGCGGGATGCTGGCGCACGAATTCCGTTTGCACGAACAGATTGCTGAAGGCGGGATGGGCCGCGTCCGCCGCCGGGAGCGCGAGTACCACTTCCGCGTAACTGGTCAGTTCGATGACCCGCTTCGCGTGCGAGTGATTGGTGAGCGTCACGCGCCGCAACTCCACGTCGTCCTCCGGTGACACGCTGATTTCAGTGTGAATCTCGAGGCCGGCATGGCGCTGACGAAACTCGGCGCGCGCCTGCGTGAAGATGACTTCGTAATGTTTCGTCGCGCGCAAGGTGGGCTGATACGCGGTGGACCAGAATTCTCCCGTGGCCACATCGCGCAGATAAACAAACGTTCCCCAGCAATCGCGCGTGGGATCCTCGCGCCAGCGGGTGACCGCCAGATCGCGCCAGCGGCTGTAGCCGCCGCCCGCGCTGCTGACCACCACCTGATACCGGCCGTTGGACAACAGGTGGACCTCCGGGGCGTGCAAACCGGGATTGGTGAAGATGCGCATGCCGCCTTCGCCTTCGCCGGCCAGCTTCCCTGATTCACCCAATTCCAAATCTTCGGAGAGCACCTTGGCGACGGCATGGGGCACGCGCTCCTGCACCAACAAGTCCGCCGCTCTGAAAAACGGACAGGACAGGAAACGCCGTTGCATGGGACGGTCCAGCACCAGATAAGCCAGCGCCAGCAAGCCCATCCCTTGATGGTGCGCCATGAACGACCGGATGGTGACACTGGACTGGCCGGGCGGCAGACGCGCAGGCGTGTAATCCACCGCCTCGTAGAAGCCGTAAGCGCCAGCGCGCCCCTCGGCGGCGAGACGTTCCAGATTTTCACACGCTTCCCGGGGCGCGACCATCAACGCCATCAGGGCCGCATACGGCGCGATCACCAGGTCCTCGGCCAGGCCCCGCTTCAAACCCAGGCCCGGCACGCCGAAGGCTCGGTATTGATAGTTCAGTTGAGCGTCGGTCCGGTTGTATTCCGACTCGGAAACGCCCCACGGCACGCCGTGCAACTGGCCATAAGCGATTTGTTGCGCGACCGCCCCCTGATACGTTTGATCGAGCAGGGTGTTCTCGTAGGTGGGCATGACCAGCAGCGGCATCAGGTATTCAAACAGCGACCCGCCCCAGGAAACCAACACCGGCTCGCCCCGCGACGCGACCTGCAACCGGCCCAGCGAGAACCAGTGGTCCTGCGCGACTTGTCCTTGGGCGATGGCGACATAGCTGCACAGCCGCGCCTCGGAAGCCAGCAGGTCATAGAAGCTGGCGTCGAGCCGGCGTTCGGTGACGTTGTATCCGATGGAGAACAGATCCCGCGCCGGATCGAACAAGAAGGTGAAATCCATCGCCGCCAACTCGCTGCTTTGCCGGGCCAAGGTCTCCAACGCGAGAAGGCGCTGGCGGGCACGGCCGCTGGCTTTGCGCAGGCAGCGCAACCATTCCGCGAGCCAGGTTCGCTCTGCCTTCCAGGATGGGGCAGGTTCCGCGGAACAGGCTTGCAGCGCCTCTTCGATCAAGGGACAGACCGAGTGCTCCAATTCCGACACTTCGCGTAAAGTGGGTGCCTGGTCGAGCTGGGCGAGCTTTTCCTCAAGCGTGGCAGCCGCCGACGTGCGAAGGCTCGCTTCAACTTCGGATTTCGGATTTCGGATTTCGGATTCGAAAGTCCGACCCTCCTCACGTCGGCGGCTACCGCCTGGGGGCGCCAGCGTCAGCCACGGCGCCAGGAACAGCAAATCCGCCAAATGCTGCCGGCAGTTCCGCTCCAGGGCCTGACTCCACCATCTCCATTCTTCCCCGGCTCCGTTTCCGCGCGCAGCGGCGATCCCCGCCGCCTGGTCCGTCACCCGATGCAGCAAGGCGAACGCTGCGCTCAGCGTTGCCGGTGCGTTCCCCAATTCAGCGTCGAGACTCTCCAACTCAGGGTTCCGGCCGGCCAGTTCGCGCAGAATGGCCACCGTGTCGCGGAGACCGGCGAAGAGTGGATGGGCGAGGATGTTCCGACCGGCGAATTCGCTCAGCCCCGAGCCGAGCGTCAGCAGATGTCCCGCAAGATTGCCGCTGTCCACGCTGGAAACATAGAGCGGCAGCAGGGGCTGGAGCGTGCGCGTCTCATACCAATTGTAGAAATGCCCACGGTGCCGTTCGAGGCGTTGCATGGTGGCGAAGGCGTTTTGCGTGCGCCGCATCAGTTGGCCGACCGGCAGATAGCCAAAGTCGCAGGCCGCCAGGTTGGCCAGCAGCGCCAGTCCCATATTCGTCGGCGAAGTCCGCGAAGCAATGACGGGGCCGGGATCTTCCTGGAAATTATCCGGCGGCAGCCAGTTTTCCTGGGACGTGACAAAGGTTTCAAAATAGCGCCAGGTCCTGCGCGCCGCTTTTCGGAGGAAGGCCAATTGTTCCTCCTTCAACACTGGTGCCAGCGGCTCGATGGGCTGGCTGATCCGCCAGGCAATCCACGGCGCCAGCAACCAAAGGCCGAAGATCGGCGCTGCCAGTGGCAATTGGCTGGGTTGCATCGCGACCAGGAAACACCCACTCGCCAGAGCGACGAACGGCGCGATCCACATGGTCGCATAAAACGCGAAGAGGTCCGCGTCGGCCCCGCGTTCGGAATCGCCGGAAGTTTGCCATTCCAGGAGCCGTTTGTGGGTAAAGAACAACCGCAGCAACGTCCGCCCGATCGCATCCAGGCTGATAAAAGCGTCGTAAGGCAGGAATACGAAGGTGAGCAACGCCTGGCCGAGTTGGCGTCCGCACAACCCGGCCATGCCCCGCAGATGCAACGACAGCGGCAGTTCCTCCGGTTTGCGGAACACTTCGACGGCCGACGACAACACTCCGGGCAGCGAGATGGTCGCCAGCACGAGCAGCGGTCCAGTGCCGCCCAGTTCCGGCAGCAGCATCCAGTTGCCGAGCAGCAACAACATCAGGGCGGCCGGGACCAGACTGCGCCGAAGGTTGTCGAAGATCTTCCATTGCGACAGGCCCGAGAGCGGATTGGCGATGCGCCGGGCATCCGGCCCCGGGACCCGCGGCAAAAGCCACTGGGCAATTTGCCAGTCGCCGCGAATCCAACGGTGCCGGCGGTTGATGTCCGTGTTATAACGAGCAGGATATTCCTCGTAAAACTCCACATCGCTGACGAGCGCCGAGCGGGCATGGCACGATTCGATCAAATCGTGACTCAGCACCGCGTTTTCCGGAAAGCGGCCCGCCACGGCTTGTTGAAACGCGTCCACATCGTAAATCCCTTTCCCGATAAACGAGCCTTCCTGAAACATGTCCTGATAAACGTCCGAAACCGCCCGTGTGTAGGGATCAATGCCGACGTCGCCGGCAAACAGTTTAACGAACCAGGAGCGACCGGCGCTGGGCAGACTCACGCCCACGCGCGGCTGCAAAATGCTGTAGCCTTCGGTGACAATCCCGCGCACCGGATCGAACTCGGGCCGGTTGAGCGGATGGGCAATCGTCCCCACCAGTTGACGGGCGGCCTCGCGCGGCAGTTGGGTGTCGGTGTCGAGCGTGATGACAAATTTGATGCCCGGCAAAACCGACGGATCCCCGACCATCGCGGAGAAGCAGTCCCTGGACCCGCCGCGGAGCAAGGCATTGAACTCCGTCAGTTTGCCCCGCTTGCGTTCATAACCCATCCAGAGATTTTCCACTTCGTTCCGGCGGCGCGGCCGGTGGAACAGGAAAAATACGCTGTGCCGGTCGGATTCGTATTTGTTGTTCAGCATCTCGACGCCGGCCCGCACGCGCTGCAGCAATGATTCGTCTTCCGGCATGATCTTGTCCGGCGCGTCGCGGAAATCCGTCAACAAGGCGAAGTAAAGGTTCGGGTCCCGGTTCGCCAGGTAATGAATCTCGATTGTTTCGATGAGATGATCGATCCCGTTGGCACTGGTCAGCAGGGTGGGCACGGCCACCATGGTGCGGCAATCGGGCGCGATGCCGGCGGAGTAGTCCAGTCGCGGGAGCAAGCGAGGTTTCACCAGGACCGTGGACAGCCAATTGAGCAACGCGACCGCCAGTTGGCTGGCGCACAGGAGGAAAACAGGCGTGATAAACATGAGTTTCCATCCCTGGACCTCGATCGCCCGGGCCTGGTGCAGCAACCCGAAAGTCCCGAGGGCCGTGAGCAAGAGAATTCCGCCTGCATATACGGCCATGGGAAAACGGTGAAGGCCTCGTTCGAGAACGGTTGGCCACGGCCAGCGCACGGCCGTCGCGCGCTCCAACGAGGCTTGCCCTTTGTCGATCAAATAGTAGCCCACGTGGGCGGTACGATCGGAGCGCCCCTTCTCCCGCGCGCTGATCTCGGCCAGTTGGATGGCCCGGTACGCGACGTCCGTCTCTGAGAACTGGCTGTGCCGGGCGAGAGCCTCGACCGAATGCCGATAGCGATCGCGCGTGGAAAACTCCATCCTCCCGTAAACCGCGGCCGGGTCGGTGCGCAACGTCTGTTCGACCAGGCTCAGGTCCTCGACAAACTCCCGCCAGTCCGTGGCGCCTAAGAAACGAAGACTGGTAATGCTGTGGCTGATGGAAACCTGGTCGGCCGCCTGGTTCTGGCTCTCCAGATGAACGAGCTGCTCGATGGACAGCCCTTGTTCGGCGAGCCGCTGTTCCAGCCAACTCCGTGCCAGATGCACCACCGGGTTTTGCCGCGACAAGCGCTGGCAGAACTCGGCCACGAAGGCACTGGACAGGGGCAACTCGGCCTCCGCCATGTCTGCCACCACGACGACGAGGTGCGACGGATGTTTCTCCGCCATGTCCTGCAAGCGGTCCACCCACAGGTCCGCGAGGTCGCGATCGTGCCGGGCGATCATCAGTCGGGCGGTGACCCGGCGCAGATTCTCAATCAACGCCAGCCGCAACATGATCGGCACCGCCCACAACTCGCCCATTTTCAAGGAGGACACCGTTTGGTAGGCAGCGACGAAGGCGCGCAGCGGCTCGGCATCGATCTGCGCATCCACGTGCGAAATCAATTCGAGCACGATGTCGTAAACGCGGGGAAGTCCAGCGGAAGGCCCGTTCCGGAGGCGGGGCAACTCCCGGCTATAGCCCAGAGGCAGATGCCGTCGGGCCATTTGAATCTGCTCTTCGATCAGGTAAAAGTTGTCGAGCAACCATTCGGCGGCGTGAGTGACACGCCGGGTTTGGTCGGCGGCGTAGGTCGCGCGATTGTAGTCTCTAAGAATCCGCTCGTTTTGGTCCAGCCGGGCCAACAGGCTGTGCGAGCCCCGCCGGGAGACGACCTGGTGATGTGCCGCGAGAACTTTGGCATGGTGCGCCAGTTGTTCGAGGCTGAACAGCTCCGCGCGCAAAGGTGGCTCGCTCGCGGCTGGAAGTGGACGCGTCTGCTGCGCCATCCAGTCTCGCAAGTGCCGGGACACCGCTTGCATGGGGTTCTGCGTTTTCAATCGCCAGCCCTACCGTCGGCATTCCCTCCTCGTCCAGGGCCAGGTTCGGACTCGCAGAAATTCTCGCAGCACGGCGGACGTGAACGTGGCAATGAGGAGAGTCCTACCCGCTGGACAGGCGCCAGACGCTCCTCGGACGACGCTGAGCCGGACCCCTGTGCGGAAGCAGGCCCCCTTTTCTCCCGGACAAGATTGCGGAATCGCTCTTCCAATGTCACCAGTTAGAAACTGGAATTCCCCGAGTGGTTCTGGCTGGACGACGGTTCGTTCATCGCCGCAGCCGTGTGAACCTTCAGTCTCTTCGTGTTCATGGCGTCTGTCTTCTCTGCCATTTCGCTTTCCAGTTCTACGGCTGGAGGGGATCCTACGGAGAGAGTTGGAGGTTCGTCTATGGGGTGAACACCCCATAGTGCCGCGCGGGCGCGTCGCTCGTTCCAGGCCGGCAGGTAGGGTTTCACCCCATAGACGAATGGAAGTATCCGTTCGATAATGGCGTCGGTTCGGTGGCTGGCCGACAGCGAGCCACCAACCCGTGCTGGGGGGACGCAACGACCCGGGCGGCCGAATGGCAAAGCGCGAATTCGGAAACTCAATGAAAGCAAAAGCGAGCCGGTTGTCAGGGCGCTATCTGGCGGCGTTGCGCCGACATATCAAGCCAGGTGCCAAGGCCAGCCTGCAATCGGCCACCCGGCTGGGACGCCAGGCGGCGGCTCTCGGACTGGAGACGTTGGAATTGGCCAGGATTCACGAGCAGGCCATGAGGACCCTGGTATCGCCGGGCGGCCCATCCCGGACCAGAGAGGGGATCATCAAGCGGGCGCGGGCTTTCTTTGCCGAGGCCATTGTCCCGATCGAGAAAACTCATCGCGCTGCGCTGAAGGCTGGCGCCCACGAAAGGCAACTGAACCAGGCGCTGCGCCAGCGCATGGCGGAATCGTCTGCCTCGGCCCGGCATTTAAGGCGGGGCATCGCGCAGCGCCAGGCGGCGGAGGCGGCCCTCAAGAAATGTGGGAAACACGGCGACAAGCTGTTAAACGAGTCTCGTCGCCTGCAGAAGCATTTGCGGCATCTGACGCACGAGATTCTGTGCGCACAGGAGGATGAACGGCGGAAGATCAGCCATCAACTCCATGACGAAATGGCACAGACCCTGCTGGGCATCCATGTCCGGCTATTAACACTGAAAAAGGCGGCCAAGGCCAACACGCAAGGCTTCAAGAAAGAGCTCGCCAGCACGCAATGGTTGGTGAGACAATCCGTCCGGTCGATCAATCGGTTCGCGCATGAATTCGGCCTCCGTCATGAAACGTAAATCGAGCGGATTGTTGCGACGCTATCAGGCGGCGTTGCGTCACTACCTCAAGCAGGGTCCGACGGCGAGTTTGGAGCCGGCGACGAGACTGGGACGCCGGGCGGTGGTTAATGGGATGGAGACGCTGGACCTGGCGCTCATTCACGAGCAAGCCCTCATTACACGAGTGTTGCCGAGCTACTCTCCCGCCGGCCCAGACCGAGACCGGCTGGTCAAGCGGGCGGGGACTTTTTTTGCCGAGGCCGTCCTCCCGCTGGAGGGAACACACCGCTCGGCGCTGGAGGCCAACGCCCGCTTGAGCCGGGTGAACCGGACGCTGAACCAGCGCACCGTGGAACTGGCCGCCTCCAACCGGGAGTTACAAAAGGAAATCGAGCGGCGCCAGGTCGTGGAGGAAAGCCTCCGGCAAAGCGAGCAGCACTCCACCCGGTTGTTGGAGCAGTCGCGGCGCCTGCAGGAACAATTGCGGCATCTGTCCCGCCAGATTTTGTCGGCGCAGGAGGAAGAGCGAAAGAGGATCAGCCGCGAGTTGCACGATGTCATCGCCCAGGTCCTGACGGGCATCAACATTCAGTTGGGGACCTTGAAAACGGAGGCCAGGGTCAATGCCAAGGGCCTCAGCCAGAAGATCTCGAGCACGCAACGGTTGGTGGAAAAGTCGGTGGACATCGTGCATCAGTTTGCCCGCGAATTGCGCCCGGCGGTGTTGGACGACCTGGGGCTGATTCCCGCCCTCCATTCCTACCTCAAAGACTTCGCGAAACGGACGGGCCTCCGCGTGAGTTTGACAGCCTCTACGTCCGGCAGGATTAAAGAATTGGAAAGCACCGGCCGGACGGCGCTTTATCGTATCGCCCAGGAAGCGCTGAACAATGTCGCCCGCCATGCGCAAGCCAGCCGGGTGGAAGCGAGCATCCTGGGACTTCCGGACGCGGTTAGCCTGCAAATCAAAGACAACGGCAAATCCTTCGAGGTGGAACGGGTGTTGCACGCCAAAAAGAACGAACGCCTGGGGCTGCTTGGCATGAGAGAGCGTGTAGAGATGGTCGGCGGAAAGTTCACGGTTGAATCCGCCCCCGGCCACGGCACCACCATCCAGGCGCAGATTCCACTTGGCAACGGCCCCCGCGCGGGGAGGCGAAGAACTCGCTAATGGAGTCCGCTGGGAACAAACCTTGAATGTTCATGCAACGCATCACTGTGCTGCTGGCTGAAGACCACAAGATCGTCCGAGAGGGCCTGCGAAAGTTATTAGAGGCCGAACCCGATATCCAGGTGGTCGGCGAAGCCGATACCGGCCGCCAGGCCGTGGAACTGGCCAGGAAACTCCGTCCCGCCGTGGTCGTGATGGACATCGCGATGCCTCTGCTCAATGGTTCGGAAGCCACCCGGCATATTCGCCAGGCCGTCCCTGACACCAAGGTGCTCATTCTTTCCGCGCACAGTGATGACGCCTACATCGAGCAAGCGATCGCGTTAGGCGCGGCAGGATACCTGGTCAAACAGACCTCCGCCCACTTTCTGTCCGAGGCGATCCGGGAAGTTCAAAAGGGAAACACCTTCTTCAGTCCCTCCATCGCCAAGCAGCTCCACAATCATTACCACAAAGCGTCCGATCCAGGGGGACTGGCGAAGAAGAAAGGCGACCGCCTGACTTCGCGCGAGGCGGAGGTGCTCCAACTGATCGCCGAAGGCCAGGCCAACAAACAAGTCGCCACGGAACTGGGCATCAGCGTCAAAACGGTTGAAAAACACCGGCAGCGCCTCATGGAGAAACTGAACATTCACGATACCGCGGGCCTCACCCGCTACGCCATCGCCGCGGGCATCATCGAGAGCAGTGTCCAGTTGACCGTTGTTTAGCCTCGCCCGCTGTGTCGGGGTCGTCTTCCTGGCTCCGAGTTCCGCCCCGGCCTGCGCCTGCGCCGCGCGGCAAGAATGCCTGCGTTCTCGCTAACCTCAGGTGGGGTAAACACCCCATAGCGCCCGCGTGGCGTCCCCCGGTACTGTACCCCCCATGAACCGCAGCCACCAGCCGCGCGCGCAGGAAACGGGATCATGAAAATGAAGTCTGCACCGGAACGCCGGCAGAAAAGGCCCGTCAACACTGCTCGCCGGGAAGCGCTGCTCAATGTCGCCCGCCATGCGCAAGCCACCCGGGTGGAATTGAGCTTCCAGAAAATCCAGGGCGCCCTGCTCATCCAAATTAAAGACAACGGCAAATCCTTCGAGGTGGAACGAGTGTTGAACGCCAACACGAACAAGCGCCTGGGGCTGCTCGGCATGAGAGAGCGGGTGGAGATGCTCGGCGGCAACCTGAGCGTCGAATCCACACCGGGCCAAGGCACCACCATCCGGGCGCAGATTCCTTTCGGTGGCAGCCCTGGGCGGGGGGACGCTGATGGAGCCTTCTAAAGTCAGAATTCTATTGTCTATGAAACGTGTTACCACCATGAAACGCATCACCGTTCTGCTGGCGGAAGACCACGAGATCGTCCGAGAGGGCCTGCAAAAGTTATTAAAGGCCGAACGCGATATCCAGGTGGTCGGCGCAGCGGCCACCGGCCGCCAGGCGGTGGCACTGACCAAGAAACTCTGTCCCGCCGTGGTCGTGATGGACATCGCGATGCCGCTGCTTAATGGTTTGGAAGCCACCCGGCAAATTCGCCAGGCCGTTCCTGCCACCAAGGTGCTCATTCTTTCCGCGCACAGCGATGAAGCCTATGTCGAGCAAGTGATGGCGTTAGGGGCGGCGGGCTACCTGATCAAACAGACCTCCACCCGCTTTTTGTCCGAAGCGATTCGGGCAGTCCATAAAGGAGACACCTTCTTCAGTTCCTCCATCGCCAAGCAGCTCCACACTCATTACCACAAAGCGTCCGATCGCGTAGGCTTGGTGAAGAAGAAAGGCGACCGCCTGACTTCGCGTGAGGCGGAGGTGCTCCAATTCATTGCCGAGGGCCAGGCCAACAAACAGGTCGCGGCGGAAGTGGGCATCAGCGTCAAAACGGTCGAGAAGCACCGGCAGCGTCTCATGGAGAAGCTCAACCTCCACGACACCGCGGGTCTCACCCGCTACGCCATCGCGGCGGGCATCATAGAAAACAGCGTCCAGTTGACCATGGTTTAGCCTCGCCCACTGTGTCGAGGAATTGTCGCATCCGCCTATGCAAATTCTGAAGCTCCTTCGCCAGGAAACCGGCCGCCTCGTCAGGCAGGCACGGGCCCTTTTTCAAGCGGCAGCAATTGCCGTGAAACAATGGCGGCAACAGCCGGTCGTGGACGCGCTGGAAGCGGAACGGCTCGACCGAATACGCAACCCATCAAAGTACCTTGGAAAGCCATAGGAATGCAGCGCGCGGGAATGACTGAAAAGGCCCCTTTTACAGACGAACTATTGTCCTGGTCGCAACTCCAGCCCTCTTTACCAAGCCATGAATGCGTTCCTCGTGTTCGTCAGCGGGATGATCGCCCAGCGGGATTCGGCTCGCTTAACTGGCGCTATCTCATGGCGTTTGTCCATGCCAACCTCCGCCTCGGCCTCCTGGCTCGCGCACGTTTCCATTACTGGGGCTTGCTCCTCTGGACGTTCCTCCGCCATCCCTCCCACTTGTCGCTGGCTGTCACGCTCTCCATCTACGGCCACCACTTCCGCAAGATCTCCAAAGAACTGGGCGCCTGAAAGCCGCACCACTCTGCCATTGCTCTTTGCGCCGTGCGCTCCTTCCATTGTCGATTAGCAGACCCCTTCACAAACCCGCGGCTTGCCAGTGACCTCCGGGAGTAATAGCTTCTACCCATGGACCTTGGCGATTGGGTATGCAACCTTTTGTTGCAGGTGCAACAAAAGGTTGCGGCAGCAGGTTCATGGTCCCAATGCATGGTGGAAGAATCTGGATCTCCGTCGTCTGTCCTCTGCTCTTTGGTCCGTAGTCTGTGGTCCGTGGTCCGTAGTCTGTAGTCCTGCCCGATCACTCATGAACATCGCGGGCGTCCGATGCTCCATCACTTGACGCCTCCAGTTGGGCGAGGCCTGGCCGGTTCTAATCCAGTTGCCATCCCAGGCGCATCGAGTCCGCCAGCCGGCGGATCACGCGCGCCGTGGTGCTTTCCACCACGCTGTACGGCGGCGCCGCGGGCGAATAGAGGAAGCCGTAGCCGACCATCAGGATGAGCCCCTTGCGCTCGGCGATGGCGATCAGCCCGCGGAGGTGGTGGGCGCTGCAGGATTCGAACCTGCGACCTACTCGGTGTAAACGAGACGCGCTAGCCACTGCGCCAAGCGCCCGGTCCGCGCGCAGGTTAACGCAGCCCGGTCGCGGCAGGCAATGTTGAACATTTTGCTTCCGGTTACGGACCCCAACACTAAAATGCGGCGGATGAATTCGCCTGGCCCCTCTCAGTGTCGCGTGGGCCAGGGCTGAAGGACCATCGCCGCAGGTTGCGCATTCAATCAATTCAGCCGCGGCTCGCCCCCAAGCGCTTGCCGTTCAGGGTCTGATCTCGCCGGGAAACCCCTGCTGGCGCAGGGCCTCGAACAGCACCAGCGCCACACAGTTTGCCAGGTTAAGCGAACGCGACGCGGGGTGGGACAGCGGGATGCGCAGCCAACGGTCCCGGTTCACGGTCAGCAGGTTTTTCGGCAGCCCCGAAGTCTCGCGGCCAAAGACCAGATAGTCGTGGGGCCCAAAGCGCGCCTCGGCGTAGCGGCATGGCCCGCCCGATTCGATGTACCAAAGCGAGGCGTCGTGCGCGAGTTGGGCCTGGAAATCGCGCCAGCTTTCCCAGCGCTGCCACTCCACGTGCTGCCAGTAATCCATGCCGGCACGCTTGAGATCGCGGTCGTCCAAACGGAAACCGAAGGGCTCAATGAGATGGAGGCGCGTGCGGGTGGCGGCGCACAGGCGCGCGACGTTGCCCGTGTTGGACGGGATCTCGGGCTCGACCAAAACGACGTGCATGGCGTGCGTCAGTGGTCAAAGTTCGGCGGCCCGCGGGCGAAAACCCCGCACCCGGCGGCTTGGTTTGCCGGTTGCCCGCCGGCCTCCGCTCTCCGGTCCCTGGTTCAGCCGCCTGACCGCTCGCCTCGGAGGCTTGCGGTAAAACACCCGCCACAACACCAGGCCATGCGCCGGTGCCGTCATGCCCGCCTCACGGCGGTCGCGGTGCGCCAGCATCGGCCGCACGGCTTCCGGCCGGAATCGGCCCAGGCCCACCTGCACGAGCGTGCCGACAATGCCGCGGCACATTTTGTACAGAAACCCGTCGCCCTCGATGACGAATGTGAGCAGGGCCCCGCTCCGCTTGAGGTCGCAGCGCGCCAGGACGCGAATGGTGGATCCGGGATCGTATCCGCGATTGGCCGCGAATGACTTGAAATCGTGCCGGCCCACAAAACGCCGCGCCGCCTCACGCATCGCCCTCACGTCCAACGCACGGGTCACGTGCCAGGCCGTGTGGCGGAGGAGCGGGTTCATGGCGGCGTGGTTCCAGACAAAGTACCGGTACTGCTTGCCGGTGGCGTCAAAGCGGGCGTGAAAATCCTCCGGCGCGCGCACCGCCGAGAGCACGCGGATGTCTTCGGGCAAGTGCGCGTTGAGCGCCAGCGCCAGTTTGCGGACCGGCATCTTGAACTGCGCGCGCGGGACCTCGACGTGCACCACCATCCCCAGCGCATGGACCCCCGCGTCCGTGCGACTGGAACTGTGCGCACACGAGGCGGCGGGGAACAATTCCGCCAGGGCCTCTTCCACCCTTTGCTGGATCCCTAAACCGGTCTTCTGCACCTGCCACCCTTCGTAGCAAGTGCCATCGTAGGCCACGGTGAGTTTGAACTTCACAGTCTCCATGCGCGGCCAGGACGCTCAGGACGTCAGGCTGTCCAAATAGCTCTGGAGCAGAATGGCCGCAGCCAGCTTGTCCACCTTCTCCTTCCGTTTCTCCCGACGCACCTTGCCCTGAACCAGGAACCGATTCGCCATTGCCGACGTGAGGCGTTCATCCCAGGTCCGGATGGGAACGGCGATTGTTTCCTTGAGCACGGCGACGAACTCCTGCACCTTGAGCGCCGCCGGCCCGAACGTGCCATCCATGTTCCGCGGCATGCCGACCAGGATCAACTCGACCTCGTGCTCGAGGATGAGTTGCCTGAGTCGCGCGAGGAACTCGGCGAACGGCTCGGCCGGGATAAACTCCAGTGGCTGAGCGATCATCTTCAACTGGTCGCTGATGGCCACACCAATCCGGACCGTGCCGTGGTCGAGGGCGAGGATACGCATGCCCTGTTTCTCGTCAGTTCACCCCCAATTGTCGAGCCGCTTCCGCGTCGATCCGCTTCAGGAAGTTGGTGGCCGCTACTCCCGACACGAGCACGCATAGGATGGGCCGCATTCCCGCCGTCATATCAGGCCGGACTACCGTAGTGTCCTCATGACTCGCGCCGCCGCCTCCACCGTCCGCTCGATGTCCGCCACCGTGTGCGCCGTGGAAAGGAAGCCCGCCTCGAATTGCGACGGGGCAAGATAGATGCCCTCGTCCAGCATCCCGTGGAAAAACCTCTTGAAACGCTCGCGGTCGCTCTTCATCGCGTCGGCCACGTTGTGCACCGGTTCGCCCGTGAAGTAGCCGCAGAACATCGAGCCGCAACGGTTGAACCGCACCGGCACAGCGGCGCCGACGGCAGCCTCTTTCAAGCCCCTTTCGAGCTGCGCGCCCAGCTCCTCCAGACGCGCGTAGACCTCAACGCACGGCGCCTTTGTGGCTGCCGGATGCCGGATGCCAGATTCCATGTCGGCCCCTGCCACATAACCGCCCTGCCACCCTGGCCGAATTTCGCGCTCCGCACTCCGCGCTTCGGACTCGGCCGTTCGCTCTTCCGCCTTCGGCCTTCGGCCTTCTGGCTTCCCCTCCGGCGTTCGCCCCACACCCAACGCTTCCAGCGCCGCGATACCAGCCGCCATCGCGAGCGGATTGCCGCTCAGTGTGCCGGCCTGATAGACCGGCCCCAGCGGCGCGAGGCAGTCCATCACGTCCGCCCGTCCCCCGAATGCACCCACCGGCAGACCGCCCCCGATGATCTTGCCCAAACATGTCAGGTCGGGCTTGATGCCGAACCGCTCCTGGGCCCCGCCAGGCGCGAGGCGAAACCCGGTCATCACCTCGTCGAAGATCAGCAGCGCGTCATGGGTCGCCGTGATCTCGCGCAAGAACTCGAGGTAGCCCGACGCAGGCACATAAAGCCCGGCATTGCCCGGCACCGGTTCCACGATAAGGCCCGCGATTTGGCCCGGGTTGGCGGCAAACGCCGACTTCACCGCCTCAACTTCGTTGAACGGCAGCACGATGGTGTGCTGCGTGAACGCCGCCGGCACCCCGGCACTGTCCGGGTGCCCGAACGTGAGGGCGCCCGAGCCCGCCTTGACCAGAAGCGAGTCCACGTGACCGTGGTAGCACCCCTCGAACTTGATGATCTTGTCCCGCCCGGTGAAACCGCGCGCCAACCGGATGGCGGACATGCACGCTTCCGTGCCCGAGTTGCACATCCGCACCTTCTGCACGCTGGGCACCGCGGCACAAATCAGCTTCGCCATCCGCACCTCCAATGGATTCGGGATGCCAAAACTCGTGCCGCGCCCCGCAGCCTCCTGAACCGCCCGGACAATGCCCGGGTGCGCGTGGCCCAGGATCGCGGGCCCCCAGGTGCAGACATAATCAACGTACTCGTTCCCGTCCACGTCCCACACCTGCGCTCCCTGGGCATGATCCACAAAGAACGGTGTGCCCCCTACCGCCCGGAAAGCGCGCACCGGCGAGTTGACCCCGCCAGGGAGATACTTCAGGGCCTCGACAAACAGTCGCTCGGAACGAACGCACGGTCTCATGGCTTCAAAATAGCGGATGATGGCCCGCCAACTCACGGATTTTCTCTGCGATACACGACGTCAGAACTCCCGCCGCGTGAGGGCACGCGGCCCACGTGACTCTGTAGGCCGGGTCCCCTGACCCGGCGCAACCACTTATGTCGTTGTGTACAACGCCGCTCCTGAGCAAACCGACATCTTGGGCCGGACCGGTACCTGCCGAACCCCCTGTCACATCATAGGCAAGAAAGGCACCAATCACCTCTAGCCGGACTGGGTCTGGCAAAAAGGGTCACGCCTTCGTGCAAACGCCCCCTTCCAGGACCACCATCCCGCTGAACCGAATGGCTGTGCCACAGCACATTACTATTGACTGACCCCAATCCGTGAGCGCGTTTTTGTCCCTTGACGGCGCTAATAATTAGAATTATTCAATTTATTGAGTGGCCGCCGGGGGGAGCGCGGCTGAGATGTGGCATGATACCGGTTGACCAGACCGAACGGAATGACCGACTGAGCGAGCGTTTAGCGACGCGCGGGTTTCGCTTCACGCCGCAGCGCCGGCATGTGTATGAGCTTTTGCGGCAGGCCAGCGATCATCCGACGGCGGAAGAGGTCTTCCTGCGGGTCAAACAAGCGATGCCGGAGATCGCGCTGGCCACGGTGTATAATTGTCTGGACGCCCTGGTGCAATGCGGCTTGGTCAGGCTGGTGAACCTGCATCGGGGAGCGACGCGCTACTGCGCGAACATGAAAGAACACTGGCATTTTCACTGCGATGCCTGCGAGAGTGTCTTCGACGTGGCGGTCGCGGACGACACGGTGCGGGCGGGCGTGGCACTGCCCTGGGGCTTCAAGGCGGAGCGCTACGAAACGGCCATTCACGGTCTATGTCCGGCTTGCGGCAACGGGCGGAAAGGATGAGCGGTTAAGTGAAAGAATGGCAGTATGAACACAGCAACTGAGACAATCGATGGTTTCGTCAAACAGCAGTACAAGTACGGTTTCTATACCGACGTGGAGACCGACGCGGCGCCGCCGGGTCTGAACGAGGGAGTGCTCCGCCTGATCTCGCGCAAGAAACACGAGCCGGACTGGCTGCTGGAGTGGCGGCTGAAGGCCTACCGGCACTGGCTGGTGATGCAAGAGCCGACCTGGGCCCACGTGCACCACGAACCGATCGACTACCAGGCGATCAGCTATTACTCGGCGCCGAAGAAGCACGGGGCGGGGCCGAAGAGCCTGGATGAGGTGGACCCCAGGTTGCTGGAGACCTACGCGAAGCTGGGGATTCCCCTGAAAGAGCGGGAACGCCTGGCCGGGGTTGCCGTGGACGCCGTGTTCGACAGTGTCTCAGTGGGCACGACGTTCAAGGAGAAGCTGGCGGAAAAGGGGATCCTGTTCTGCTCTTTCAGCGACGCGGTGCAGGAGTATCCGGAACTGGTCCGCAAGTACCTGGGCTCGGTGGTGCCGTACACGGACAACTTTTTCGCGACGCTCAACTCGGCGGTGTTTACCGACGGCTCGTTTTGCTACGTGCCCAAGGGCGTGCGGTGCCCGATGGAGCTCTCCACCTACTTCCGCATCAACGCGGCCAAGACCGGCCAATTCGAGCGCACCCTGATCGTGGCCGACGAAGGGGCCTGCGTCAGTTATCTCGAAGGGTGCACGGCGCCGGCGCGCGACGAGAACCAACTGCATGCCGCCGTGGTCGAACTGGTGGCGCTGGAGCGGGCCGAGATCAAGTACTCGACGGTGCAGAACTGGTACCCCGGCGACGAGCAAGGCCGCGGGGGCATTTACAACTTCGTGACCAAGCGCGGGCTCTGCAAGGGCAAACACTCCAAGATCTCCTGGACCCAGGTCGAAACCGGTTCCGCCATCACCTGGAAGTATCCAGGTTGCGTGCTGCAGGGCGACCACTCGACGGGCGAGTTTTACTCCGTCGCGCTGACCAATCACTATCAACAAGCCGACACCGGGACGAAGATGGTGCATATCGGCAAGAACACCCACAGCACCGTGGTCTCGAAGGGCATTGCGGCCGGGCACGGTCAGAACAGTTACCGCGGCCTGGTGAAGGTCCTGAAAGGCGCGGTCAATGCCCGTAACTTTTCCCGGTGCGATTCGTTGTTGATTGGCGGCCAGTGTGGCGCGCACACCTTCCCGTACATCGAAGTCAAGAACACCACGTCCAAGGTCGAGCACGAGGCCACCACCTCCAAGATCGGCGAAGACCAGATTTTTTACTGCAACCAGCGCGGTATCTCGACCCAGGACGCCGTGAACATGATCGTGAACGGCTTCTGCAAGGAAGTCTTCCGCGCACTGCCCATGGAGTTCGCCGTGGAAGCGCAAAAACTGCTGGGCGTGAGCCTGGAAGGGAGCGTGGGGTAATCCGTTCTAAAAGCTGGCTGTCTGATATGTAAAACCCAAGGTACATTCAATCAACATGCAACCCATTCTTGAAATCAAGAACCTGAGCGCGGGCGTGGAAAACAAGCACATCCTCAAAGGGATCGACCTCACGATTTATCCCGGCGAAGTCCACGCGGTCATGGGCCCGAACGGCAGCGGCAAGAGCACGCTGGCCTCGGTCTTGGCCGGCCGGGACGGCTACGAGGTGACCGGCGGCGAGGTCTTTTACCAGGGCAAAAACCTCCTGAACCTCGCCCCCGAAGAGCGGGCGCGGGAAGGTCTGTTCCTCGCGTTCCAGTATCCGGTGGAGATTCCCGGGGTGAACAGCACCTACTTTCTCAAGGCCGCCTACAACGAGACCCGCAAATACCATGGCCAGCCCGAGCTCGATGCGATGGAGTTCCTCTCCCTGGTGAAAGAGAAAATGCGGCTGCTCCATTTGCCCGACGATCTCCTGAAACGACCAGTGAACGCAGGCTTCTCCGGCGGGGAGAAGAAACGCAACGAGATCTTCCAGATGGCCGTGCTCGAACCCCGCCTGGCCGTCCTCGATGAAACCGATTCCGGCCTCGACATCGACGCGCTCAAAGCGGTGGCTGCCGGCGTCAACAAGCTCAAGCGCCCGGATAACGCGCAACTGGTCATCACGCACTACCAGCGGCTGCTCACTTACGTGGTGCCGGATTTTGTCCACGTCCTGTGCGACGGCCGTATCGCGAAGTCCGGCGGCAAGGAACTGGCCTTGGAACTGGAGGCCAAAGGCTATGACTGGATCATCGGCTGCGCCACCTGCGTCGGTTGCGGCGCCACCCCCGCCTGAAGTCCCAACTCGAGCACAACGATGCTTGCCACCATGGAATCCCGAACGGACACCGCGTCCGCCGCGCCGCTCAAGGAATCCGGTCCGTACTGGGACAAATTCGAGGAGCTCCAAAGCACTGCCCGCGACCCTGCCTGGGTGACCGCGGCGCGTCACGCCGCCATCGCCCGCTTTGGGGAACTGGGCTTTCCCACCCTCCAGGACGAAGACTGGCGCTTCACGAACATCGCGCCCGTGGCGAAGCTGCCGTTCCGGCCGGTGCTCGCGCCGTGCACCGATGGCATCGCGCCGGAGGCCCTGAGCCAGCTCCCCTTCGCCGCCCTCCCCGGTCCGCGCCTGGTTTTCGTGAACGGCCATTTCGCGGCGGCGCTCTCGAACCTGCCGCCGCTGCCGAACGGGGTGAAGCTCTGCAGCCTGGCGACCGCGCTCGCCACGGAGCCGGCGCTGGTCCAGCCGCACCTGTTCCGCCACGCCAAAGCCGAGGCCAATGCCTTCGCCGCGCTGAACACCGCGTTCTTCCAGGATGGCGTGTTCCTGTGCGCCGGCCCCGGCCGGATCCTGACCGACCCAGTGCGGGCCATTTACCTTTCCACCCTCAAAGACAACGGCGCCATCACCCACCCGCGCAACCTCATCATCGCCGAGCCGGGCTGCCAGTTTACCTTCCTCGAGAGCTATGTCAGCCTGGGCGATGCGGCGCGCGTGACCAATGCGGTCACCGAACTGGTCGCCGGCGACAGCGCCGTGGTGGAGCATCTGCGGTTCCAGGACGAGAGCCCGCACGCGTACCACCTGGCCACGCTCCACGCGCGCCTGGGGCGGGCCAGTCAGGTCATCGTGCACTCGATCGTGACCGGCGCGAAGCTCTCGCGCACCAACATCAACACCATCCTGACCGGCGAGGGCCTGGAGTGCGTGCTCAACGGCCTTTACCTGGTGCAGGGCGACCAACTCGCCGACCACCACATGATTGTCGAGCACGCCCGGCCGCAGTGCGTCAGCCACGAGTATTTCAACGGCATTCTGGCCGACAAAGCCAAAGGCGTCTTCCACGGCCGGATCCTCGTGCGTCCCGGCGCCCGGAAGACCGATGCCAAACAGACGAACCGCAACCTGCTGCTGTCCGACGACGCCACGGTCGATACCAAACCGCAACTGGAGATCTACGCCGACGATGTGAAGTGCACGCATGGCGCGACGGTCGGCCAGTTGGACGAGGAATCCATCTTCTACCTGCGCTCGCGCGGCCTGGGTCTCGACACGGCGCGCCGCCTGCTGATCCACGCGTTCGCGGGTGAGATCATCGAGCGGATCCGCCATGCCGCCGCCCGCGAAGAACTGGATAAGCTGGTCTGGGACCGCTTGGAGCAACACCCGTTGGTGGCGGAAAAACACCAGGACATTCCCAAACCCGAATGACCAATTCCCCGCATGTCTGACGACCTTGCCGACCTCTACCAGGAAGTCATCCTGGACCACTGCCGCAAGCCGCGGAACTTCCACGAACTGCCGGCCGCCACCTGCTCCGCCCAGGGCCATAACCCCCTCTGCGGCGACCAACTCAAGCTGTTCCTGCAAATGGATGGAGACCTGGTAAAGGACATCGGCTTTCTCGGCTCCGGCTGCTGTATCTCCAAGGCGTCGGCGTCCCTCCTGACGACCGAGGTCAAAGGCAAAGCCAAGGCCGAAATCAAGGCGCTGTTCGACAAGGTGCATGAGATGGTCACGACCGGCCGGAGTGTGGACGGCGTGGGCAAGCTCGCCGTCTTCGCCGGGGTGCACAAGTTCCCCGCCCGCGTCAAGTGCGCCATCCTGCCGTGGCACGCCGTCATGGCCGCGGTGACGGGCCAAGGCGAGACGGTAACGACCGAAAAGGAAGATACCTGAGGACACGACTATGCCAAACACAGGTCCCATTCCGCTCACCCGCGATGTTGAAGCCGCGGTCGTTCCACTTGGCACCAAGGTGACGCTCCAAAAGGGTGAGCAAGCCTGCATCGCCCAATCGCTCGGTGGCTCGCACACCATTGTCGTCAACGGCAACATGTTTCGAATCGACGCCAAGGATGCGGACGCGCTGGGGCTTGAAGTGGTGGCCAAGCCGGTCGCCTCCTCGACCACACCCGCCACGCCTGAGGAGTTGGAGAAGCAGGTCTGGGATGCCTTGCGGACCTGCTACGACCCCGAGATCCCGGTCAACATCGCGGACCTGGGCCTGATTTACGACTGCAACATCAGCCCGTTGCCGGCGGGCGGCGGCCATCGTGCCGAAGTGAAAATGACACTCACCGCCCCGGGCTGTGGCATGGGACCGATGATCGCCCAGGAGGTCCAGACCAAACTCCTCTCCATCGACGGCATCGATGAGGCGGAGGTAGCGCTGGTCTGGGATCCGCCGTGGAACCAGAACATGATCACCGAAGCAGCCCGCTTGCAGCTCGGGCTTTATTAGCGGTCCCCCACCCCCCAAGATTCCCCTTCCGCCGGCGCCGGGGCGCCGGACCAATCCCATAAAAGCACCTTCAGCCCCCGCCCCTTGACGGCCAACGCGGCCACGTAGCTCGGCCCCGGCGACAGTTCCTGAAGCTGCCACCGCACCGCCGCTTGCGGGTCGCCTCTCACGCCGAGCAACCGGGCCGGTTCACGGGGCGCGCACGTCACTTCAATCCGGTCCGGAGACTCCGCGATGCCTTCACCTGTGGCTTTCAAGTAAGCTTCCCGGCGCGTCCAACAGTTGAAAAAGGCGGCCGGCCTCTGCTCCGCTGGCAAAGCGCGCAACCGGGCACTCTCCTGCGGTGAGAAAAAACGCTCGGCGATCTGCGTCGCTTCGGCCACCGGCCGAGACCACTCGACATCGACGCCGACCTCCCGGCGCCGGGTGACGGCGACCAACGCCAGACCGTGCGTGTGCGAGAGGTTAAAGCGCAAATGAAGCGGGTTGGATCCCGGGGCCAGTTCGGGCTTGCCTCTGGCCGACAGGTCAAAACGCAGGTGGGCCGGAGCCAGCGACAAATACGCGCCCAGTATCTGGCGCAGCACAACGTGGCTCAACACGAACTGCCGGCGGTCCTTCTCGAAGTGGAACCGCCCGGCCTGGGCGCGTTCCGTATCCCCAAGAACACTCTCGTATCGGGGAGGAAGAGCCGCGGGGTGATCCAAGTCGGCACGCCAGACATGCGCTTCGTCCTCAGCCAGGCTCGGATGAAGTGTCGCTCGGCGCCAGACTGGTTCAGTCGCCGAGGATAGATGGACCGGTCGCGGTGCCATGACGCCGGGAACGCTGCACCGAACAGTGGGGCGCAGTCAACCTCCGCCCGCTGTGGCCAGGTGTACGGTCCGTTGATTCAGCCGCAAACGGCCCGGAAAGGCAACGCACTCCGTGGTTTCCCTGCGGCAGGCGCCTCCGGGGCCGCGTAGTCAGAGTAGAATGAACTGAGCAGGTAAAAGTTCAGACAATGGGTAAGAAAGTCATCGTTCCCGGATCCACTGCCCGCTACCGGCCAGGCCCGCGCCCCGGGCCCTCGCGTCCCCGCCCCGCCGGCTTGGGTCATTGTCAGGTCCGTCAGCTCGCAACGGTCAGCCGCTGCGCCCGATAACGTCGCAGTGCGGCCTCGCGAAACCCGCGATGAAGTCGGGGCCGCGCCCAGCCAAACACCAGCACGAGGTCGAAGACCAGTCCGATGGCAACCCACAAGGCCGATTGGGTGACCACCAGCTCATTCGAGCTCGTGGCCATGCTGGCCCCGGGGTTCCAGAACCGCATAATCACCTCAAACGCCACCCACGGCAGTAACAGCACCAGGAAAACCGCAGTCAGGATGGCCCGATTGTGGCTGCGAGCGGTCAAACCGGTCCACATCGCCACCCACCCCAACGTGACGAGATCGGTAGCCAGCATCACCATCCCGGCGACGAAAAGCGGGACCAGGTTCTCGTCGCGACCAAACCACTTGACCGGGCTGGCTTGGAGCAACACCCAGGTTTCGAGCGCCAAGGCCGCCACCACCGGCAGCAGGAATTGTTTGCGCAAGGCCAGCCATTGGCCCCGCAAGATGTCCCTCACGCCCAAAGGCGTGCTGAGCAATAGCTCCAGCGCGCCGCTGTTCTGGTCCTCGCACAGGCGGCTCGAGGCCTCGGCGATCAACCAGACTTTGAGCAACCCGTGAAACAGAAGGCACGCGGGGATGAGCACGGAGGCGTCCAGCATGATCTCGCCATGTTTGTAATAGCCCAACCACCAGCCCAGCACCATCGCCGCCAAGAAACTCCACACGTAGTAGAGCTTCAGGGGTTGGCGCACTGCCAACCAAAGGAACGGGTTCAAGGCAAGGAGCCGACGCCGAAAAGCCTGCCACACTGCGGTCCTTCCTTCGTCCGACGCGCCCAGCCTCAGGCCATATCGGAAACGGAGCGGCGTCAACGCGCGGTCCCTCCACACGCGCGGCAGAATGGAACAGGCGCGTAGCAGAAAAAACCAGCTCAGCAGGTGCGCGAGCGCCACCGAACACCAGAATCCGACTGCCGGCAGGGGCGCCCCTGGCCATCGCAGGTACCCGAAACCAAAGCCCGGGCTGAGCACGAGCACCAACGCGAGTTCGTCGGATGACAAACCCAACGGCGCCATATCTTGCAGGAATATGAGAAGCCACACCGGGCCTGTCGTGAGCGCCAGGATCAACCCCAGCGCCGCGAACATCGCTTTGCGGTCGTTGCGGCTGATTGAGGAAACGAAGATCCCGACCGACAGCGACAGGAACATGGTGTTCACCAGCACCAAGGCCAGCCGCCAGAACTCGGTCCCGGTCACCCCGCCGAGCATCAGCGGAATGGCCAGCACCGGCAGGATCGCCAGCAGGCCGTAGAAGCAGCTCAACGACTTGGCCACCAACTTGCCCAACACCACGTCATACCCTTTCAAGTCGGTCAGGAACAGCAGACCCAGCGTGCCTTCGCGCTTCTCCTCGCTCACGCAGTCCGCCGTGGCCACCGCGCCAATCAGCAGACAGTACGCGAAGGCGAGCGCCGATAGCACCATGAACAAGCTGTGTCCTTGCGTCGCTGGCGTCACCACGTTCTGGGCCATGGCCACGATCCCCCAGAGGCACAGAACGACCGCCGCCAGCACGGCAAAAAACCGGATCGAGTAAGTACCCCGCCGTCGTGCCGCCACACGCAACTCCCGTCCCACAATCGGCAGGAAAATCATGGCCGCCAAAGTCATCCGCACCGGAGCCGCTCTGTCAAGCTTACCCAGCAGCGCCGCTCAACAGCTTGACCGCCGGGCTTAGTGTCTCTGCGGGCCACATTCCTGGAATAAAAAGGCGAGGCCACCTGGCCTCGCCGAAGCGAAATCACACCCGCCAGTTCAAGCGGCAGCGGTGGCGGCCTTCTTCCAATTGCGCTTGGGGGCCTTGACGATGAGACCGCGTTTGATGGCCTTGGCGCTCACTCGCATGTAGCGCACCTCGCCATCCACCAGGACCTTGACCCGCTGCAGATTGGGCAGGAACCGGCGCTTGGTGATTGCCGTTATGTGCGTGCCGATGCCGCCCTTCTTCTTGGCCTTGCCACTGCGCCAGATCTTACTGCCCTTGATCGGGCCCTTGCCGGTCAACTCACAGATTCGCGCCATAACATTTCCTGTTTCTCAGTCAAGGAGCGGTGAAGCTACCACTCCGAAGCGAACTGGCAAGTACGAAGTGGACCTCTTTCACTGGCCATGGTGCGCTGCGCTGGGCACGCCCGTCGGCAGGAACCGGCCAGCTTTGGCGTTGTCTTCCCCTGCCCTTTGCCGCTACCTTCCGGCCCATGAAATTGACTGGATGGCTCGCCGTTTCCTTCGCCACTTCACTGCTGCTCACGTTAGCCCTCGGGACCGCGGCGGAGCCTCGCTCGGCGCTCCAGGAACGGGCTGATCGCTTTCTTGCCCTGGTCAACGCAGGTTATCAGGCCCTCTACCGCGTTGAGAACGAGGCCCAGTGGCTGGCCGCGACCGATGTCACGCCGGCCCACGACGCTGCCTCCGCCACGGCCGGCAAGGCGCGCGCTGCCTTCAACGGCAACCCCGGCGTCATCCGCGAGGCCCAGGCTCTCCTTAAGGAACGCGCCCAACTCAAGCCAATCACGGTCCGCGAAGTGGAGCGCGTGCTGCTCAACGCCGCCGAAGGTCCGATGACCAACCCGGCGCTGGTTGCGGCGCGGATTGAGGCCGAAACCGAGCAAGCCTCCACGCTCAACAGCTTCACGTTTCACCTGGAGGGCAAGCCGATCACCGCCAATGAGATCGACAACCGGCTGCGCGCCAGCACGGACCTGCGAGAACGCCGGGCAGTCTGGGAAACCTCCAAGCAATCCGGTCCGGCGCTCAAATCCGGTTTAGTCAAGCTGCAAAAGCTCCGCAACGGCGTCGCTCGCGAGCTCGGCCATCCGGATTATTTCGCTCTGCAAGTAGCCAGCTACGGCATGACGACCGACGAAATGGTAAAGCTCCAGGACGATTTCATGCGCGAGTTGCGTCCGCTGTATCTCCAGCTCCATACCTGGGCCAAACATGCGCTGGCCAGGAAGTTCAACCAACCGGTGCCCAAACTCATCCCCGCGCACTGGCTCAACAACCGTTGGAGCCAGGAATGGTCGGGGCTGGTCGAGGCGGCCAATCTCGACGACCGTTTCAAGGGCAAATCGCCGGAGTGGATTGTGCAGACCGCCGAGCAGTTCTACACCGGGCTCGGCTTCCCGAAACTTCCGGCCAGCTTCTGGACACGGTCCGATTTGTATCCGGTGAAGCCGGGCGAGACCCGGAAGAAGAACACGCACGCCTCGTGCTGGCATGTCGATCTGGAGAACGACATCCGGTCGCTGATGAGCGTCGAACCCAACGCGTGGTGGTTTACGACCGCGCACCACGAGCTGGGCCATGGTTATTACTTCATGAGCTACACGCGACCCGAGGCGCCGCCGCTGTTGCGCCTGGGCGCAAACCCCTCTTTCCACGAAGGCATGGGCGAGTTGGTGGCGCTGGCCGTGGGACAACCGCCCTATCTCCAGTCCGTCGGCGTGCTGCCCCCCGATTTCAAACCGGACGACACCGCGTTCCTGTTGAACGAGGCCTTGACCGGCTCGGTCTCCTTCATTTTCTGGAGTTCGGGCACGATGACGCATTGGGAAGCGGACCTGTATGCCCGCAACCTGGACCCGCGTCAATGGAACGCGCGTTGGTGGGATTACGTCCGGCAGTTCCAGGGCGTCGAACCTCCGACGCCGCGCGGCGAGGAGTTTTGCGACGCCGCCACCAAGACCCACATCAACGATAATCCGGCCTACTACTACTCTTATGCTATTGCCACGGTGCTGAAGTTCCAGCTCCACGATTACATCGCGCGGAAGATCCTCAAACAACCGGCGCAGCGCTGCAACTACGCCAACCACCGCGCGGTGGGCGACTTCCTCCGCGGCATTATGGAGAAAGGCGGCACCGAAGACTGGCGGCAAGTACTGCGCGACGCCACGGGTGAAGACCTCTCGACTCGCGCGATGATGGAGTATTTCAAGCCGCTGATGGCCTGGCTTCAGGAACAGAACAAAGGCCGGACCATCGGTTGGGAGTGAGCCGGGCGGCGCGCGATTTTCCGTGCAGTCATCGGGACGCCGACTAGGATGGGGCGCATGTCGGAAGCTTATCGTCAGTTGCTCGAGGCAACGATCCAGCACCTGGAAGAGCTGAAGGAACAACAGGTCCAGTTTGTCTCGGTGCGGCCGGAGACCCTCGCCGCCCTGGCTGCGCCTGCCGGCACCGTCAAGTCCGGTCCGTCCAGGCCAACGGCATCGGCGTCGGCCGCGCCCACGCCACCGCCCCAACGCGCGGCCCCGCTCCCGGTCGAGGCCAAGGTTCAGGCCATGGCGGAACTGCGCTCACGCGCCGTCGTCTGCGAGAAATGCCCGCACTTGGCGCGCAGCCGCAAGGGCGTGGTCTTTGGAGTGGGCGACGTTAATTCGCCGCTGATGTTCATCGGCGAGGCGCCGGGGGTCGACGAAGACGAACAGGGCGAGCCATTTGTTGGCCGGGCGGGCCAGTTGCTCACGCGCATTATCGGGACCATGGGCTTCAGCCGGGACACTGTGTATATCGCCAACGTCCTGAAGTGCCGACCTGACACGCCCGGCCACACCACGGGCAACCGGGCGCCGACGCCCAAGGAGATTGAGACCTGCCTGCCGTGGCTGTTGGAGCAGATCGCGATTATCCAGCCCAAGGTGATTGTGGCCCTGGGCGCCACGGCGGTAAAGGGTTTGCTCGGCCAGGGGAGCGGGATTACCAGATTGCGCGGTCAATGGCAGGGGTTTCGCGGCATTCCCGTGATGCCAACGTTCCATCCGTCGTTCCTGCTGCGTCCGGAAAACGTGAACAAGAAGAGGCTGGTGTGGGAAGACATGCTGCAAGTGATGGAGAAGCTGGGGCTGCCGATCAGCGAAAAGCAGCGGAGCTACTTCCTCAAGGCCTGATCCTTTTGCCTTCCGCTGCCGGAGGAATCCTGTTAGAAGTGGCGCATGTCAGCCAAGCTCACCATCGGTTTCCTCGGCGCCGGGAAGATGGCTACGGCGTTGGCCAAAGGATTCATCCGGGCCGGATTAGTGACCGCCAATCAAGTCATGGCCAGCGACGTGATCGAGCGCGCCCGCGCCGCGTTCACCAGGGAGACCGGTGCGAAGACGACGGCGCTCAATCCCGACGCATTGAAGTTCGCCAACGTCATTGTGGTCTCGGTCAAACCGGGTCAAGTGGAGGACTTGCTATCGGAGATCCGCGGCCAATTCACGGAGAGGCACCTGCTGATCTCGATCGCGGCGGGGATCCGGTTGGTGAACCTCGAGGACGGCCTGGACGAAGGGGCGCACGTGATCCGGGTGATGCCCAACACCCCTGCCCTGGTCGGCGCGTCGGCCACCGCTTTCGCGCTGGGCAAAGCTGCGACCATTGAGGACGCCCAGCTTGCCCGGAAATTGTTCGCGGCGGTGGGGGTGGCGTTCCAGGTCACAGAACCGTTGCTGGACGCAGTCACGGGCTTGAGCGGCAGCGGGCCGGCTTATGGCTACTTGTTGATTGAGGCGCTGAGCGACGGTGGCGTGGCGGCGGGTCTGCCGCGTGACATGGCGACGCGATTGGCGGCACAGACGTTGCTCGGCAGTGCCAAGATGGTTTTGGAGACCGGCCAGCATCCTGGCGCGTTGAAGGACATGGTTACCACCCCGGGCGGCACGACCATCGAGGGACTGCACGAGTTGGAGAAAGGGGCCGTGCGCGCCGCTTTGATGAACGCAGTGCGTGCGGCGGCGGAGCGGAGCCGGAAACTGGGGCAGAGCTGAAGGGCTCATGGATTTTCCACCCCCAACCGCGGGCCAGGCCCGCTTGATCTGGCTGGCGGTGTCTGCGCTGGCGTTGGCGGTGATCGGGGCGCTGGGTGTGGGTCTCATCTGGGGCTTGGGGAAAGTCATTGCGATTCTGTCCCCGGTGCTGTGGCCGTTGGCCATTGCCGGGGTCCTGGCGTATCTGCTGGATCCCGTCATCGATTTCATCGAGCGCAAAGGCGTCTCGCGCACCCGTGCCATTGTCAGCGTGTTTGCGCTGGGCTTGGCCCTGTTGGTGGGTCTGTTTGGCGCCATTGTCCCGCAGTTGGTGACCGAAGCCCGCCAACTGGCACAGGACATTCCCTCCTACGTCGCCAGGCTGGAAGCGCGCACTGAGGTCTGGATCAAGCAGAACCCCATTTCGCCGCTCCGACGGATTCTCCGACTTGAAGGTGAGTCGCCGGCCACCACCAACACCGGCGCCCTGTTCCCCGGCCCAACCGGCGCCGCGAGCACAAACGCACCGTCGCCGGCGGCAGGTCCGGAGTCGTCCTCGTTTTTGAGCAACGCCCTGGGCGCCGAGACCCTTCAGTCGGCCACGGGGTGGCTGCGCCGGATGCTGCCCGAGATTGGGACGTGGTTGTTTGGCCAGGTGCTCAAGGTCGCCTCGTGGTTCGGCGTGTTGGCCAGCCTTGTGCTGGTCCCGGTGTACGCTTTCTATCTGCTGCTGGAAAAGCACGGGATTGAGGCCAGGTGGACCGACTACCTGCCGGTGGCGAATTCCCAGTTCAAAGACGAGCTGGTCTTTGTCTTGAAGTCGATTAACGAATGCCTGATCGCCTTCTTCCGGGGACAAGTGTTGGTGGCGATCTGCGACGGCATGCTGTATGCCATCGGGTTTGCCATCGTCGGCGTGCCCTATGCCCTGCTGATCGGGGCCGTGGCGACCGTGTTGACGATGATCCCGTTCCTGGGCGCGATCACCACGTGTGTCGCTGCTCTGATCATCGCCCTGGTTCAGTACGGGGACTGGTACCACCCGCTGCTTGTCCTGGTCGTGGTTGGCATCGTGCAGATGCTCGAAGGCCTGGTGATTTCGCCCAAGATCATGGGCGATCGCGTGGGTCTGCATCCGCTGACCATCATCATCGCGATCATGGTGGGGACGACGTTGTTTGGGGGGATCCTGGGTGGGATCCTGGCCATCCCGGTCACCGCCGCCTTGCGCGCGATCATGTTCCGCTACGTGTGGGGGCGCCGCAGAGCCAGTGCCCTTCCCGCCACGGGCGCCGAACGGGCTCAGCCCGCGCGCGAGGCCGGGGACATCGGCGCCTGAGCCTGGGCTTGTTCGAGGCAGGCCTTCAACTGTTCGGCGGCGCTCCGGATGTGCTGGCGGATGTAGCTGAAGTGGTCGCCGGGCAACGGGCGCACTTCAAGGCCGCCAGTCGCCCAGCGTGCCCAGCCCAAGTCATGCTCAGCCGCGAACCAGTGCTCGTTGACCAACAGGATCACCCGTCCGCCATAGGGCTTCGGCCGGCATTTCCAGAGCGTCCCCGCGTAATCGCCGAGCGGGGTCCGGCCTTCGCTCCGCACTGGAGCGCGGTTGGCGGGGTCGTGCGTCACCGTCGGCCATTGGAACTTCTGGCGAGCCTTCGCGATGTACTTCTGCGCATAGGCCAGGCGTTGGCCGCGCTCGACTTCTCGGAGTTGGTGCAGGTGGTAGAGACCGCGGACCAGGACGCTGGCCTGCCACCGTGCCCGCGTGCGCTCCTTGGCCTTGCGCCAGCGATAGTTCAGATAGGAAGACGGTTTCGGGCACCGACAATCGAGCAATGCCAACAGTCCCACCTGTTGCCCCTGCGCCTGGAGCTCGCGCGCCATTTCGAAGGCGATGATGCCGCCCACGCATTCGCCCACGATCAGGTAAGGGCCCTGGGGCTGAAAGGCGCGGACCTCCTGGAGGTAATCCGCGACCATCGCCTCGACTGTGTCGTGCGGCGGTTGAACGCCGTCCACACCGCGCGCCTTCAAGCCGTACATCGGCTGGTCCAGGCCGAGATAGCGGGCCATGCGGGCGTAAACGAGGAATTCCCCTTCGCCGCCTGCCCCGCCGGGAAGCAGGTACAAGGGACGCTTGGCGCCCACCGCCTGGATGGGCGTGAGCGAGCCCTTGATCCCCGGACCGACCTGGGGTCTCTCCGGTCCGTTTCCACTCAGGGCTTCAATGCGCGCCGCGAGACTGGCGATGGTCGGCGCTTCGAACAGCAAGCGCATCGGCAGGGCGACCCTGAAGGTCTGCTCCAGCCGGGAGAAGAGCCGGATCGCCAGCATCGAGTGGCCGCCCAAGTCGAAGAAATTGGCGTGCACGCCGATGGCTTGAACTCCGAGCACTTCGCTCCAGATCTCGGCCAGCATCTCCTCGGCTGGGGTCCGCGGCAGCGCGGCCGCGCGGTGGCCGACGGCTCCCTCGTAGTCCGGTTCCGGCAGCGCCTGCCGGTCAACCTTGCCGTTAGGCGTCAGGGGCAGCGACGACAGATAAACAAATGCCGCCGGGATCATATGGTCGGGCAGCCGTTGTCGCGCAAATTCGCGCAGCTCGCCGACGCTGGGCGGCGGAGACTGCTGTGGGACGAGGTAAGCTACGAGGCGTTTGTTGTCCGGGGCATCTTCCAGCAACAGCACCAGGCACTCGCGCAGCGCCTGATGGCGCGCGAGGACCGATTCGATTTCACCCAACTCGATGCGGTGTCCGCGCAGTTTGACCTGGCCATCCGACCGGCCGTGAAACTCAACGTTACCGTCCGGCAGGTACCGGCCCCAATCACCGGTCGCATAAACCCGATCGGCCGATTGCCGCGTGGCTGGGTTGGTCCGGTAACGCGCCTGCGTCAACTCCGCATCGCCTTCGTAGCCTAGAGTCAAGTAGGGTGTCCGGACGAAGATCTCACCCAACTCCCCGATGCCGGCCAACCGGTGGGTGGCATTCAAGACGAGCAGCTGCACGTCCGCGATACCGCGCCCGATGGGAATCGTGATTCGCACCTCAGCCGCGGCCTCCGACACCACGTAGTAGCTCATGGCCTGGGGCGTCTCGGTCGTGCCATAAAAGTTGACGCAGGTCGCCGCCGGCGCGAGTCCGCGGAGTCTCAGGACGTCTCGGCCGGACAGACGATCGCCGCCGAAGAAGGCGTAACGGAGGGAGGGAACGGCGGGCGTTTCCTGGGGATTTCCGGCGCTTCCGTAGCCGAGCAACTGCCCCAGAGCCGGGGTCAAATGGCACACCGTCAGCTCGACGTCGCTCATCCATTGCGCCAGGCGGCCGGTGCTTCCGAAGACGCCGGGATCCGGGATGCACAGTGCGGCGCCGATCGTGAGTGGCGTGAAGATGTCCCGCAATAACGGGTCGTGTGACAGGCCCGAGAGCATGCTGAATCGGTCCGACGCCTTGAACTGGAACGTGCGCGCGTGCCAATCGATGAAGTGGGCCAGGGGCCGGTGCGTGCCCAGAATGCCCTTCGGCCTGCCGGTCGTTCCCGAGGTGAAAGCGATGTAGGCGAGATCGTCCGGGCTGACGGTGACCGGGGGGACCTCGGAGCTCGCGTGGCGTAGGCAATCCCAGCCGGGGGCGGATTTCCGTTCGGGCAACAGCAGGCGAATCGCACAACCGCTTTCGGCCAGCGCCTGGCTCAAGTCAGGCGGTGGCGCGTCTGTTCCGGCCGCCAGCACCCAGGCCCGCGGTTTGGCCAGACGCACCCGGTCCGCCAGGCGACTCGGCGGCTGAGCCGGATCCAGCAGGCAGAACGCCGCACCGGCTTTGAGCACGCCGAGCATCCCCACGACCAGCGACGCGTGCCGCGTGGCGTAGATTGCCACCCGCTGTTGCGGGCGCACGTCCGACGCGCGCAGCCAGTTCGCCACCTGGTTGCTCCGGGCCTCCAGTTCGGCGTAGCTCCATGTCTCGCCTTGATCCAGGATCGCCGTGTCCGCAGGCGTCCGTCGTGCCTGCTCCGAGAAGCGCGCCTGGACACTGCCGAGCCACTCGGACCGCAGCCGCGCCGTCGGGTCCGGCAACCGGCGAGCGGCGTCGCTGGTGACCAGCGAGTATTCGCTGACAGCGGCGTCCGGGTTGGCAGCGATTTGGGCCAGCAACGACTCCAACTGGAGCGCCATCTCGTGGAGGCGCGCAGGCACGAACAAGTCCGCATTGCCGACGAACTGCAGCGCGATTTGGCCGGCGCTGGGCTCGGCGTAGAGCGTCAGGTCAAACTTGGAACCTATGACCGGCAGGGGATGCTGCGTGGCCGACAAGCCCGGCAACCGGAGCGCGGTGTCGGCGCCAGCGCCAGCGCCGACATTCAACATCACGCAAAAGAGCGGGTTGTGCGTCAAATCGCGCTCCGGGTGCAGCACCTCGACCAATCTGTCGAACGGCAGTTCCTGATGTTCGAGCGCGCCACAGGTCACATCATATACCTGTCGCAACAGCGCGCGAAAGGTGGGGGCACCGGCAAACCTCACCCGGAGCACGAGCGTGTTCACAAAGAAGCCGATCAGCCGTTCGGTCTCCGGACGGGTCCGGCCCGCGACGGGTGTGCCTACCAGGATGTCAGGTTGTCCCGCGTAACGCTGCAGCAAGGTCGCGAACGCCGCCAGCAACAGCATGAACAAGGTGACTCGCTCCGACTGCATCAACCGGGTGAGACGCGCACTGAGGTCGCTGGACAGCGAGTGCAGGGCCGTGACGGCTTCGTAGCTCGGCACGGTTGGCCGGGCACGATCGGTCGGCAACTCAAGTGCCGGCAGGGCCTCATCCAGGTGTCGTTTCCAGAAACTCAGCAGCGTGTCCAGGTGGGGCCCATCCAGGTTGCGCCGCTGCCACAGGGCATAGTCGGCATACTCGATCGGCAGCTCAGGCAGGGCCGGAGACTGCCCTTCCGCATGAGTGGCGTAACACGTGGCGAGTTCGTGGGCGAAGAGGGCCATCGACCAGCCGTCCGTGGCGATGTGGTGGAAGGTCAGGACCAACACATGGTCGTTCTTGGCTAACCGCAACAGAACCCCGCGCAGCATCCGATCAGAGTCGAGCAGGAACGGGCGGCGGGATTCCGTCGCAGCCAGCACGCCGGCCTGGGCTTCGCGCTCCGCCGCGGGCAGGTGGCACAGGTCAACCACCAGCAACTCGAATGCCCAAGGTGGATCAATGACCTGCCGTGGGCCATCCGCGGTGCCCATAAATCGCGTGCGGAGCACCGCGTGGCGCCGCACGATTTCACTCAGGCTGTGGTTCAACGCCCGCAGGTTGAGCGGGCCGGTCAGGCGCGCGGCGGAGCTCAGATTGTACGCGGGGCTGTCCGCTTCCAACTGGCTGAAGAACCACAGCCGTTGCTGCGCGAAGGAGAGCAGACAGGGCCCGTTGACTTCGCGACGTGAAATGGTCTCGACGGGGGACGGCGCCGATTCCAGCCGCTTGAGCAATCGCCCTTCCAGTCGTGCCCGCTCTTGCAGGGAGAGCTGAGCGAGTTTGGCGGGCAGAGTGCTCACGCGGAAGGCTGCTGGGGGTCCTGGGGCGACGTCACCGGGGTGGCGCCAGTTGGTCGGCTTGGAGTCACCTGTGCTTCGCCGAGGAGGCGGTCCATCTCGCCCGGGGGCAGGTTCTGGAGTTGCAGTTCCATCAGTGCCTCGGCCAGACCCGCTACCGTAGGATACCGGAAGAGCAACTGCATCGGCACCTCAATCTGGAGCGCCTGGCGTAAGCGGAACGCCACCCGGATCGCGAGGAGCGAATGGCCCCCGACGGCAAAAAAATCCGCGTTAACGCTCACCCGTGTCAGCCCCAACAAGTCCGCCCAAGTCTGCGCCACCAGTTGTTCGAAGGGCGTGCGCGGCTCCACAAAGTCGCTGCCGTCAGCCATTGTCTCCTGGGTGGGCACAGGCAGGGCGCGCCGGTCAATTTTCCCGTTAGGTGTCCGCGGCAGTTCCTTCAGGAACACGAAGCCTGAGGGGACCATGTACCCGGGCACTCGCGAGCTGAGGTAGCTCTGGAGATCGGCGCTGGCAGGACCGGGCGATTGTCTGGGCACCACGTAGGCCGCGAGCACCTTCCCGCCCGAACCATCTTCCAGGTCAACGACAACGCAATCGCGCACGGCCGCATGTTCGCGCAGCAACGCCTCGATCTCGCCCAACTCGATGCGCACCCCTCGCAGCTTCACCTGTTGGTCCAGCCGACCCAGGAACTCGATGCTACCGTCCGGCAGGAACCGGGCCCGATCACCCGTCCGGTACAACCGCTCTCCCCCCGTCGGTCCATACGGATTCGGGATGAAACTGGCCGCAGTGAGATCGGCGCGGTTCACATAACCCCGCGCCAAACCTCTCCCCCCGATGAGCAACTCGCCCCTGACTCCCACAGCTACCGGCTCCAAATGCCCGTCCACGATGTAGGCCTGGACGTTGGCTACCGGCTTCCCAACCGGCACCCTCGCCGCGGGCCTCCCTGGCAAACACGTCCACGAGGTTGCGTCAATGGTTGTCTCGGTAGGTCCATACAGGTTGTGCAACGTCGCGCCTGGCAGTCGGGCATGGAACCGCTCTTGCAGCTCCACTGACAGCGTTTCCCCACCGCAGAACACCCGGCGCAGCGATTGGCACTGGTCAAAACCCGGTTCCTCCACCAGGCTCCACAAAAGCGATGGCACCATCTGCAGCGTGCTGATCGCCTGGGCGCGAATCGTGCGCACCAGGTAGCCCCAATCCAGGTGCCCCTCCGGACGTGCGACCACCAACCTCGCCCCCGCCAATAATGGCGCGTAGAACTCCCACACCGAGGCGTCGAAACTAAATGGCGTCTTCTGCAGCACCGCATCCGAGCTGGTCAGCGGGTACGCCGCTTGCATCCACTGCATGTGATTGCAGATTGCCCCATGCGGGATCATCGAGCCTTTGGGCCGGCCCGTCGAACCGGACGTGTAGATCACATACGCCAGGTTCTCCGGCGCGCACCTGACCCCGCCCCCGGCCTCCGCTGCCCGCGCGATCGCGGACCACTCCCGATCCAGACATACGACCCGGCACGGGATCCCGGATAACTTGTACCCCCAGTCGGTTCGCGTCAGAACCAACGGCATCCGGCACTCCGCCGCCATCCACGCCAGGCGCTCAACCGGGTGAGCCGGCTCGATCGGGACATACGCGCCGCCCGCCTTCAACACCGCCAACAACGCCACGACCATCTCCACCGAACGTTCCAGGCACACCCCCACCAGCACGTCAGCTCCCACCCCGCAACCTCTCAAGAACTGCGCAAGCTGATTCGCACGCCGGTTCAGCTCCCGGTAGCTGATTCGTTCACTTTCGCTCACCACCGCGAGGGCTTCGGGGCTCCGTTCCACTTGCCGCTCGAACAACTCATGCAGACAACAGTCTCGCTCAAACTCAACTCCCGTCGCGTTCCATTCTTCCAACAACTGCCGCCGTTCGGCCGCCGACAACAGCGGCAGAAGCCCAATCCGCTCGTCCGGATCCGCCACAATCCCCTCCAGCAACATCCGGAAATGCCCGGCCAGACGCTCAATCGTGGCTGGCTCAAACAGCTCAGTACTGTATTCGAACTCCGCGTCAAGCCTACCCCCCACCTCAACCACAGCCAGACTCAAATCGAACATGGTCAGCTTGCGATCCACATGAAACGGCGTGCAACTCAGACCCCCCAAGTTCAGCTCGCCAGCCGGCGTGTTCTGAAACACAAACAAGACCTGAAACACCGGATTGTACCCCAGCCGCCGCTCCGGTCGCAGCTCTTCCACCAGCTTCTCGAATGGTAGATCCTGATGCTCATACGCCTCCAAGGCAACCTCCCGCACCCGCTGGACCACGTCCCGAAAACTCAGGCGCCCGGACAGCTTCGTGCGTAACACCAGCGTGTTCACAAACAATCCGACCACCCCTTCGGTCTCCACCTGATTGCGCCCCGCAGTCGGCGATCCCACCACCAGGTCTTCCTGCCCCGTGTAGCGATACAACAACGCGTTTAACGCCGCCAAAAGCGTCATGAACAAGGTCACCCCCTCGCGCTGGCTCAGCGCACTGAGCGCCTCCTTCAACCGGGGCGCCAGACTTAAAATGTGAATGGCCCCCTTATGCGCCGGCTGCGACGGCGGCGGATAGTCCGTGGGCAACCCCATCGCCGCTGGAATCCCCGCAAGCTGCTCCCGCCAGTAAGCCAGTTGCGACTCCAGCACCGGCCCCTGCAACCACCCACGCTGCCATTGCGCGTAGTCCGCGTATTGAATCGGCAACCCCGCCAGGGGCGAAGGCCCACCCCGCCGGAAGGCCTCATACAACACCCCCCACTCCCGCAGCAGAATCCCACAGGACCACCCATCCGCCATCATGTGATGCACCGTCACCGACAGGATGTGCTCGTCAGCTCTCACGCGCACCAGCCCCAGACGCACCAAGGGGCCCTCCGTCAGATTGAACGGACAATTGGCCTGCTCCAAAACCACCTCCCCCACCCGCCCGTCCAGCTCCCCCTCCGGCATGCCAACCAGGTCCACCAATGACAACCGTACCGGCTGCCAATCATGGATCACTTGGACCGGATGACCCTCACACACTGCCACCGTCGTGCGCAGGCTTTCGTGCCGCCGCACCAACTCCCCAAACGCCCCCTCCAGTGCCACCATGTCCAGCGGCCCGCGAATCCGCCAAAGAAGCTGGATATGATACACGCAACTGGCCGGTTCAAGCTGTTGGATGAACCACATCCGCTCCTGCGCAAAGGACAGCGGCACCGGACCCGTGGCCGCCCGCCGCCTAATGACCGAACCCAATGCCGCCCCGATCCCCTCCCCGGCCAGCAGGACCTTCAGGAGTTGCCCTTCGTCCGCGCCCGACGGGCTTCCGGCGTTCTGGTTATTATGGTTGTTATGGCTCACGGGGATTGCAGGGACTGGCCTTCGGTCTTCTTCTGCCGGAGTGCCCGCTGTCGCTCCTGGGGCGACATCTGCCCGATACGCTGGACAACCATGGCGATCCGTTCAGCCTGTCCCGCCTTTGGTTCAACCGCAACAATGGCCTCAGCCAACCCAGCCACCGTCGGCGCTTCAAAGAGCTTTCGCAACGGAATGTCCGTCTGGAACGTCTTGCTCACCCGGGAGATGATCTGCATGGCCAGCAAGGAATGTCCCCCCAACTCGAAGAAGTTGTCATGGATGCTCATGCGGGCACCCCCAAGCACTTCCGCCCACAGGCCCGCCACCACTTCCTCGATCGCCGTCCGCGGCGCAATGTGCGGTCGTTCCCTCTCCCGCTGTGTCGCCTCCGGTTCCGGCAGCGCCTTGCGGTCCACTTTGCCATTCGGACTGAGCGGCAGCTTGCTGATCGGCACCAACACCGCGGGGACCATGTATTCGGGCAATCGCTGGAGCAGATCGCGGCGCAGGTTCGGCAACGAGAAGGCCATGTCACTCACCGCCGGCAAGGTCCGCAAGTGGGCGTCCGGCGCCTGTTCACGCACCAACCGGCGATCCACGGAGGGGCGAATGGCATAGACGTAACAAAGCTCTGTCTGGTCCAGCAACACGTCTTGTTCCACAACATACTCGTAGCCGTGTTGTTCGAGCAGGCCGGTGATCAGCGGCAGATGCGCCTTCAGGTCCACCTCCAGCACGATCTGCTTGATCTTCGGCCAGTCGGCCGCCTCAATACCCTGCAGGACTTGCCACTCGCTCTTCTCGACGTTGACCTTCAAAAGGTCGATACGCTCCACCTGCTCCTCCGCCATCACGCTGGACAACGTCCGCAACTGCGCCATGTAACTCCGAGCTTTGAACCGGTCCTCCAGCAGTTCGTCGGCATGTTCAATCAGCGCGGCCATGTCCGCCCGACCGGTCCGTTGCTGGTTGATCAGGAAGGTCTTGACGGTCTGCTTTTCCTTCTCCGGGTCCGCGTGGAAGCCCGACAGGAGCGAAAAGCCCTCGAAAAACGTGAGCGCTGCGGTGGTGTTTTCATTGGCGAGGCCGGAGGCGAACACTTTGACCCCCGCTCCATAGGCCTGGGCGTTGGCAGTGGCGATCTCGAACACGACCGGGTTGGGTTCGATTGCATACACACGTGGACGGTCGCAGACCTGATTCGCAAACACGGTGAACAAACCGATGTTAGCCCCCACGTCGAAGATGATGTCGCCGTCGTTGATCGTGATCCCGTGCCGAAGGTAGGCCTGCAACTCGAAGATCTCGCGGTACATGTAGTCGGTTTCGTTCTTGTTAAGGTGGGCCACTACCAGGCCGTTGGGCAGTTTGTACAACTCCCGTCCCGGCACCGCCCCCGCCAGCGGTTGGCGCGGCACCAGATACGCCACCAACTCCTTGCCCCCGGCCTGAGCCTCGCGCGCGAGCACCACCGCCTCGCGCACCGAAGGATGCTGGCGCAGCGCCGCCTCGACCTCGCCCAACTCGATACGGAAGCCGCGGATTTTCACCTGCTGATCCAGGCGTCCCAGGAACTCGATGTTGCCATCGTTAAGGTACCGTGCCCGGTCCCCAGTGCGATAAAGGCGCTCCCCGGGCTCATGACCGAAGGGGTCCGGAACAAACCGTTCCGCCGTCTGCTCGGGTCGATTCAGGTAGCCGCGCGCCACTCCCGCGCCACCGAAGTACAACTCGCCGGCTACGCCAATGGGAACCGGTTGCTCGTGCTGGTCCAGGATGTAAACCCGCGTGTTGGCCAGCGGGCAACCTAACGGCAGTGTCCCCGATGGCGGATCCAGCCGCGTCGTGCCAATCCGATAGGTCAGCACCCCGACCGTGGTCTCGGTTGGACCATAGTGGTTGAAGATGACGCAATCCGGCGCCAACCGCTGCAGGCCCGCTACCCAATCGCAGCCAGAGGCGTCGCCCCCCAGGATTAAACGCTGGCGCGGCATCGGCTTTTGCGCCGGCGACCCGGCAAGCAACGCCGCGAGAAACGAGGGCACGATCTTGAGGCAGTCGATCCGGTGCTCGGCGAAGTACTTCCCGAGCGCGTGGCCGTTCGAGGCGCGGTCTAGCGAAATCACGTGCAGACAACCGCCGCAACACAGCGCGGGAAAAAGCATCGTGTTCCCCAGATCGGCGGCGATCGTGGATACCAGCGCGTAGTTCGCCCGGCTGGCAAACTCCATCCGCCGGAGAATAGCGCGCACGTAATTGACGATCTGCCTATGCTCGATCCCCACGCCCTTGGGCTGCCCGGTCGAGCCCGACGTGTAAATCACATAAGCCAGGTTCTGCAATGCGCACCGAACACCTAAATCCTCCTCGCTCTCCCGCGCAATCACCGCCCAGTCCCGATCCAGGCACACCTTCTCGCTGGCGACTTCGGGCAGCACACCCACCCATCGCGCCTGCGTCAGGATTACGGCCATGCCACACTCCCTCATCATCCAGGCCAACCGTTTCACCGGATAACCCGGCTCGAGCGGGACATAGGCCCCGCCCGCCTTCAGAATCCCCAGCAACCCGACCACCATCTCCGTCGAGCGTTCCAGGCAAAGCCCCACCTTCACCTCCGGCCCGACGCCCAGGCGTACCAGATACCGTGCCAGTTGATTGGCCCGCCGGTTCAACTCAGAGTAGGTAAACCGTTGTGCCTCGCATTCCACCGCGGGCAGGTCGGGGGTCCGTTTCACCTGCTGTTCAAACAGTCCATGCAGGCACTGGGCTGGCTCAAACTCAACTCCCGTCGCGTTCCATTCCTCCAATAACTGCCGCCGCTCCCCGTCGCTCAGCATAGGCAGCCGCTCCAGACTCTGCTCTGGCGCGCTTACGATGCCCTCCAGCAACGTCCGGAAATGCCCGGATATCCGTGCAATCCGGGCGTGCGCAAACAGGTCCGTGCTGTAGTCCCACGTGCCGCGCAGACCGCCCTGCTCCTCCACGAAAGTCAAACTGAGGTCGAAGCTCGCCGTGCCGGTCGCGGGTCGCGTCACCGCGAACCGGAGATCCGGCAACGCTACGTTCCAGGTTGGCACGTTGTGCAAATTGAGCATCACCTGAACCAGCGGCTGCCGGCTCAGGTCGCGTTCGGGCAGCAAGGCGGCCACCAACTGCTCAAACGGCAGATCCGCATGCGCATACGCGGCGGCGGCCACCGTTTTCACCCGTTGCACCAGCTCGCGGAACGTCGGCTGGCCGCCCAACTGGATCCGCAGCACCAGCGTGTTCACAAACAGACCGATCAATCCTTCAAGCTCGGCCCGGTCACGGCCAATGATGGGCGCGCCCACCATGATGTCTTTCTGCCGCGTATAACGGGACAGCAACGTGGCAAACGCCGCCAACAGGGTCATAAACAAGGTGACACCCTCCTGCCGGCTCACCGCCTTGAGCGCCAACGTCAACTCCGCGGAGAGCAAAAACTCATGCGCCGCTCCCCGCAAAGAGAGTGCGGCTGGCCGCGTGTGATCGGCAGGCAGGTCCAGTGCGCCTGGCGCGCCGGCTAGTTGCCGGCGCCAAAAGGCCAATTGTTCCGCGGACGTTGGCCCTTGCAGCCACTGCCGTTGCCACACCGCATAGTCGCCGTACTGGACCTGCAGTTCCGGCAGCGGCGAGGGTTTGCCTGCCGCATACGCCCCGTAGAGCGCGGCCAATTCCCGGAAGAATATCCCCATCGACCATGCGTCGGAGACGATGTGGTGCAAGGTGACCAAGAGCAGGTGGTCCTCGGCCCCCAGCTTGAGCAACCGAGCCCGCAACATCGCGTCCCGGCTCAGGTGAAAGGGCCGACGCGCTTCCGCCTCAATCCAGGCGGCAGCGGACTGCTGCGGGTCCGCCAGTTCCGACAGGTCCGTCTCCGGCAGGGCCACCGGCTCAGGCGGCCTCACCACCTGAACCGGCCGGCCATCAGGGGCACTGAAGCGCGTGCGCAGCGTTTCATGACGGCGGACGATTTCCGTCAAGCTGCGCCGCAAGGCAGTCACGTCCAAACGCCCGCTCAACCGGACGGCGCGCGGGACATTATAAACCGCCAGTCCGGGCGTGAGTCGCTCCAGAATCCAGAGCCGCTCCTGTGCGAAGGACAAGGGGACCGGACCTTCTCGCGGTCGTCGCGGAATGGCGTCGGCGCCGGCAGTGGTTTCGGCGCCGGCCTGCAACCGTTGGGCCAATAGCGCCTGCCTGGCGGGCGACCACCGGGACCGTTGGTCCGCAACTGGTTTATCCTCGCTCATTGGGGAGAAGCACCCGCCCCCTGCGGCGGGCTGCTTTTGAGATTGTGCTCCAGGACCCAGCGGAGCGGCAGTGACATAACACACGACCGCCAGTAAAACCACGGCAACATGACGATCATGTTGTCGGGATCATCGCTCAAATATTGCTCAGCATCAAGGTCTTTCCTGGCCGAAAATTGCCTCCGGTTCACAGCCCCGGGCTTCGTGAATCCGCCAGTCTGATGCCCCGAGAATCTTCTTGAGCCTCCGACAGGTGAAGCGTAGGAAAAGGCCATGACAATACCAGACAACTCAAACCTCTCCACCGCTTTCAGCGGTTTTCCCCGTCGTCAGTTCCTCAAATACTCCGCAGTTGCCGGTGGCGTTGCCCTCCTCCCAGGATGTGCCAGCCTCACCAGCGTCAAATCGCCCGGCGATAAACTCAATATCGCCACCGTCGGCGCCAACGGCAAAGGCGCCAGCGACACCGACCACTGTGCGACGGAGAACATCGTTGCCCTGTGCGACGCGGACGAGAGCATGGCCGCCAGTCAGTTGAAGAAATATCCCAAAGCGAAGTTCTATAGCGATTTCCGCAAGATGTTCGATGATATGGGCAATTCCATCGACGCCGTCATCGTTTCCACGCCTGATCACATGCACGCCCAGGCTGCCGCCATGGCCATGAGGCTGGGCAAACACGTTTATTGCCAGAAGCCGCTCGTCCAGACGGTCTATGAGGCACGCCTGCTGCGGAAGCTCGCGAAGGCCAAGCGACTGGTCACCCAAATGGGTAACCAGGGCAGCGCCGAAGACGGCCTGCGCCGCGCCGTGGAAGTGATCCAGACCGGCATCATCGGCCCGGTTCGCCAACTCCATGTGTGGAGCAACCGCCCCATCTGGCCCCAAGGACTGGACCGGCCCCCAGGCGAAGACCCGGTCCCGCTGAGCTTGTCCTGGGACATTTGGCTTGGGCCGGCGCCGTGGCGTCCCTTCAAGAGTAAGGTCTATCATCCTTTCGCTTGGCGCGGCTGGCAAGACTTCGGCACCGGCGCCCTGGGGGACATGGCCTGTCACACCGCCAACATGCCCTTCCGGGCGCTGAAACTGGGCTATCCGACTGAGGTCGAGGCGGAATCCTCGCCCATGAACAAAGAGACCTATCCGCTGAAATCGAAGATCCGCTTCGAGTTCCCGGCCCGCGAAGGGCTGGCCCCGCTCACGTTCTGGTGGTATGACGGCGGCAATCCCCTGCCCGGCAAACCCACCGAACACGACGGCAACAACAAGCCACCCAAGGATGTCACCGCCGAGATCGTCGAACTGCTGGGCGAAATGCCCGGCAGCGGTTGCCTGCTCCTGGGCGACAAAGGCAAAATCTTCTCGCCTGACGATTACGGCGCCCAGTTCTATCTCATGCTCTCCGGGGAGAAAGGCTACAAGAATGGCAAGGACCACGAGGCGGTCAAGGGCATCCCCCAAAGCATCCCCCGCAACGCGTTCAAGGGCGACGGGGATTGGCGGAATCATCAGGAATGGATCGCCGGCATCAAGGGCGGCCCCACGCCTTACTCCAACTTCGACATCGCCGCGTACCTGACCGAGATCATCCTACTCGGCTGCGTCGCGCTGCGCGTCGGCCGCAAACTGGAATGGGACGGGCCGAACATGCGCGCCAAGAACGCCCCGGAAGCCGCCCACTACGTCAAGCGCGAATACCGGAAGGGCTGGAAACTCTAGAGCCGCCAGCCAAAAACCACAGCCTGGCGGCGCCCGGTGAGGGCACCGGGCCTACAACCAGAAGCGGTTCCCTTGTAGGCCGCGTGCCCCCACGTGGCGGGCGATGCGGGACGACCGAACGGCTTGGGGATGCACCGCTCCGGATGCTTCGGGCGCCTTAACGGTTGTGTAACTGCGCGGACGAATGTAGGATGCTGTGCGATGCAGTCGCCCGTTGACACCAAAGACTCACTCGCAGTCGAGGCCGAAGTCCAGCGAATCCAACAGCGCCTGTTCCCTCAAGGTGAATACGGGCTGGTGTCCCGCGCACTCGGTTGGGCACGCGACTGGTTTGCCGGCCGATCCCAGGGCCGCCAGGCCGTCGATGTCCACTATCACGACTTCGAGCACACCCTTCAGGGACTGTTGTGCCTGGTCCGTTTGTTCGAGGGACGCCATCGGGCGGGAGCCACGCCACCGTTGCCGCAGCGCATCTTTGAACTCGCGGTGTTGGCCATGCTGCTCCATGACACCGGCTACCTCAAGCGACGCAACGACACCCAAGGCACTGGCGCCAAGTTCACCCCCACTCACGTCCGGCGAAGCGTCGAGTTCGCCGCGGTGACCCTGGCCAAGGAGGGATTAGTTCCGGCCGAGATCTGGGCGGTTCAGAATATGATTCGCTGCACCGGCATCAGTGCCGATATGAGCCAGATCGCCTTCAGCGATCACTTGGAGGGTTTGGCGGGCATGGCGGTGGGCACCGCCGACTTGCTCGGCCAAATGGCCGCAGCCGATTACGTGGCCAAACTGCCCATCCTCTACGCGGAGTTTGAAGAAGCCCGGCGATCCACGGACGGCAAACCGCTGGCCGTGTGCGAGTTCGCGAGCGTCGAGGACCTGATGCGCAAGACCCCTCAATTCTGGGAGCGATGTGTCCTCCCCAAAATCACCAAGGACTTCGACGGTTTCTACCAGTTCCTCAACGATCCCTACCCGGACGGACCGAATCCTTACCTCCAGGCGATCGCGGCCAATATGGAGCGGCTGCGCGATCAACTCGCCCGCTCGCTGGCCACGTGAACCTGACCCACTTTTTCCTTTTGCCTCCGCCGGTTTGTCTTTTCAATCCGCTCCATGTCGAGCGACTACGTGCTGCGTCCCTTTGCGTCCGAAGTCAACCTGCACATTGACTACGCCCGCGAACTGAATGCGCAACAACTCGCCGCCGTCACCGCCGCTCCCGGCCCTTCCCTGGTCATCGCCGGCGCCGGCGCCGGGAAAACCCGTACGCTCACCTACCGCGTGGCTTACCTGCTGGAACAAGGCGTGCCCGCCGACCGCATCCTGCTGCTCACCTTCACCAACAAAGCGGCGCGGGAGATGATGCGGCGCGTGGCCGACCTGCTCGGCGCCGAGCTTGCGGCATTGTGGGGAGGCACCTTCCACTCAGTCGGCAACCGGATCCTGCGCGCCCACGCCGACCGCGTCGGGTACCACCGGGACTTCACTATCCTCGACCGCGAGGACGCCAAAGACCTGTTGCACGCCTGTATCGCCGACGCCGCCATCGACACCAAAGCCACCCGCTTTCCTAAAGCCGACGTCCTCAGCGACATCTTCTCACTCGCGATCAACCGCCAACAGACCATCGCTGAGGCCATGGCCCAGGATTACGGCCACTTCGCCCACCTGGCGCCCCGGATCACCGACCTCCAACAACGTTACCTAACCCGCAAACGCGCGGCGAATGTCATGGACTTCGACGACTTGCTGGTATTGTGGCTGCGACTCCTGGCCGAGCACGCCGACCTGTGCGAGCAGTACCAGCGGCGCTTCCAGTTTATCCTCGTCGATGAATACCAGGATACCAACAAGCTCCAAAGCGACTTGATCGATCTCCTGGCCGCGCGCCACCACAACGTCATGGTGGTGGGCGACGACTCGCAGAGCATCTATTCGTGGCGCGGCGCCAACTTCCTGAACATCCTCCAGTTTCCGAAGCGTTATCCCGAAGCCAGGATCTATAAGATCGAAGTGAACTACCGCAGCACCCCCGAAATCCTGACCCTCGCCAACGCCGCCATCGCGCCCAACGTCCATCAGTTCACCAAGGAACTGGCGCCGGTGCGCAAAAGCGGCGGCAAACCGGCCCTCGTGGTCTGCGGCGACGCCGGCCAACAGGCGGCCTTTGTGGCCCAGCGGGTCCTCGAATTGCGCGACCAAGGCGCCGCCCTGAATCGCATGGCCGTCCTGTATCGCTCGCACTTCCACGCCCTGGAACTTCAGTTGGAGCTGACCCGCCGCAACATCCCCTTCAGCATCACCAGCGGGATCCGCTTCTTCGAGCAGGCCCACATCAAAGACGTCGCCGCCTATCTCAAGCTGGTCTGCAATCCGCACGACGAACTCTCGTTCAAACGAATCGTGCAGATGCTCCCAGGCATCGGCGGCAAGAGCGCCCACCGGCTCTGGCAAGCCGCCACCGGCGCCGTTCAAAGTCACCAGCCGGACCTGCGTCCCTCGAACCCGGAATCTGCCCCCGTCACGCCCGCCCGCTCCCCCTCCGACGGGGAGAGGGCCCCCGCCAGGGCGGGTGAGGAGACAGCCCGCCCCCAGGTCACCACGCCAGGCCAATTGGCTGCGGTTTCCCTCGCGGAAACGCTCACTGCCATCACCAACGTCGTGCCGAAGAAGGCCCGGAACCAGTGGCCGCAGCTCGTGGACACACTGACGCAACTGGAGGCCCAACCCACCCGCCAGCGAGCCGCCGAGATGATCCACGTCGTGGTCAAGGCCGGTTATGAGGACTACCTTGAGGCAAACTACACCAACTACCGCGCACGCCTGGACGACCTCGAACAGTTGGCCACCTTTGCCATGCAGTTCGCCAACCTGGAAGAGTTCCTTACCCAGCTCGCCTTGCTCTCAAACCTGGAGGCTGAAGACGCCAAGCCCGGCGCGCGCGATGACGAACAGCTCCGGCTCTCCACCATCCACCAGGCCAAGGGCCTGGAGTTCGACGTCGTGTTTGTCATCATGTTGTGCGATGGCTTGTTTCCCTCCGCGCGCTCCCTCGACCGGCCCGAAGCGGTGGAGGAAGAACGGCGCCTGTTCTATGTGGCGATCACCCGGGCCCGGAATGACCTTTACCTGTGCTACCCGCTGCTCCGCCTCACCCATGGCTACGGCGGCGATTTGATGCAGCGACCCTCGCGTTTCCTGGGCGAAATCCCGACCGAACTCCGGGACGAGTGGGACCTGAAGCCGTTCGATCCGTACCGATGAGGGCCACCTCACACTCACTCTGCGCTCCAGGTCCAGGTCTTTCGCGCGCAGCCGGATGCACTCTATCAACCGCATCCTCGTCCCATACAGCAGCCGCGCCAGCAACTGGTAAGTGCCTCGCATCACCTCCCGCACCCGGTCCAGCAAGCGCGCCTTGGGATTGGGAATCACATGGTCGCTCCGCAACACCGACGCCTTTATCGAATTCATGTTGACCTCCGGCCCGTCATAATCCCCTGTGGACAAAGCACAACGCAAGGATTATCTTCCCTGATGACGCAGAAGAACACGTCCGATCGGATGTCGAATGCCTGTTAGGCCGTGACCGAATCTATTCACACCCATAAGGAGATTTCCCGAAATGGACATCCCACGGATATTCAACATCACTGAGAGTGCTCACCGCATCCACAACCCGATCACACCCGAAAAGCTCGCCACTCTCGGCGCAGCGCTGCGTCTGGAATCGGGGGCCCGAGTGCTCGACCTCGGCAGCGGTTCGGGGGAGATGCTGTGCACCTGGGCACGCGATCACGGCGTCATCGGCATCGGCATCGACATGAGCCAGTTGTTCACCGAGCAAGCGAAACTCCGTGCTGAAGAACTCGGCGTCGCCCATCAAGTCAAGTTCATCCATGGCGATGCTGCCGGCTATGTCTCTGACGAGAAGGCCAGTGTGGCAGCCTGTGTCGGTGCCACTTGGATCGCCGGGGGAGTCGTCGGCACTATCGAACTTCTGGCGCGGAGCCTGCACACCGGAGGGATCATCCTCATCGGCGAGCCCTACTGGCGGCAGTTACCGCCGACGGAAGATGTTGCCAAGGGGTGTCTTGCCAACTCAATCTCCGACTTTCTCATGCTTCCAGAACTTCTCGCGTCTTTCGGCCACCTTGGCTACGACGTCGTTGAAATGGTTCTGGCTGACCAAGACGGCTGGGACAGATACGAGGCGGCCAAATGGCTCACCATGCGCCGATGGCTTGAAGCCAATCCCGACGACGAGTTCGCGAAAGATGTTCGAGCCAAACTGACCTCGGAACCCGAGCGCTACGCCGCTTACACGCGTGAATACCTGGGCTGGGGTGTGTTCGCGCTGATGCCGCGGTGATGCGTTGGCAGATGAAAAGACAAAATGAAGAAGCCTAACAAGGCGATGCAGCCAACTCCGGTAAGTGTCACGCCCTGTGCTGTCGCACAGGTCGCGCCACTTACCTCCGTGGCTGATCTTTGACGTTAGCCTTAGGACACGCATGAAAACCACAGCAGCAGTAGCAATTCTGTCTTGGCAGGTCGCTGCGGCGGGTGCTGCCACCGTCGCAAGTACGTTTGGGCCGTCCGATTCCTACTCCACCTCAACCGCGGCGCATATTGGCCTTGCGCCCGGCGGCGGGATCCTGCAACAAGCCCTTCCCTTTACGGTTCCATCGTCCTCTTCCTATTTCCTCGATGGGATTGAGGTTCCAGTCAGCGCTTCTTCTCCTCAATTCACCACAATGGTTTTCGATTTGATGGCCGATTCTGCTGGCGTCCCTGGGCCTGTCTTGGAGTCATTCACCTTTCCCGGAATTACCACGGCTTTCTCAGGCCAGATTGTCCTCGGTCAGTCTAGCTTGCGCCCGACGCTTCTGGCTGGACAGACCTACTGGCTGGCTGCCAGCGCTCCGCAATCGACGCTGTACTGGAATGTTGCGGTCGGCGGCCCCACCGTCCCGAGGGCGCTGCGTCGAGATTTCGGCGCCTGGGAGATTTTCGATGGAGAGGACCCGAGTACTGCGCTCAGGATTTCCGGAACGGTGGTTCCGGAACCGCCGCCGTGTTCATTGATTGTTGTCGGCACCCTCGTACTCGCGTTGCTGCGCAAGCGCGCCCACAAGCGGAGCGGGAATGGCTAACAAAATCACTGGAGCGAACGCGGGCGGGCCACGTCAGTTGCCAATGCGGACGCGCTGGGCCGCCCGCGTCGCTCAGTTCTGGCGTTGGGTGTATGGTGCTGGCGGGGATTCTGGAGCTTGAAGTCACGGGCGGGCGGGGATAGAGTCAGCCCATGCCGGAAGTGCTGCGCACACGAGGTTTCAGGTTCTTCTTCTTCAGCCGGGAAGGCCACGAGCCCCGACACATTCACGTTGAGCGCGCGGAGAAGTATGCGAAATTCTGGCTGGAGCCGATCGAGTTGGCCGAGTCGCGGGGTTTTCGGAGCCACGAACTTGCGGCGCTCCGTCGCATGATTGAGGAGAATCGATATGAGTTCATCGACGCTTGGGACAGGCATCACCACCAGTAGACCGGTTGGAGATGCGGTGGATGTTTCGTTCACACCGGATTCGTTGGTGGTCACGCTGGCCGATGGGCGTACGGTATCAGCCCCGCTGGAGTGGTTTCCGCGGTTGCTGCGGGCCACGCCGAGACAGCGGCGGAATTGGCGACTGATCGGCCGTGGGGTCGGCATTCACTGGGAGGATGTGGACGAGGATATTTCCGTGCGCAGCTTGCTGGCACATTGAGAAACACACCCAACCATGCACTCCAGCCAACAGCCGCCCGCCTTCTCGTTTGCGGGAGGAGTGGCAGATTTCGGCGTCCGATCCGCTGCGGACGTCGTTGTCCTGCGGCTGTGGCTGAGTTCTGTCGTTGGTAAAGGGGGTCGCCATAACTTTTCCCATTGACAGGTGGAAAAGGAGTTGGCGGGCAGAATGCGAGGCGCGATGCCAGCTACGCGTTGAATAGCCTGGAGCGATTTACCACCTGATGCGGCACGTCGAGATTCTTTGCGGGAACCTGGGTGGTCGGGTATGCAACCTTTTGTTGCAGGTGCAACAAAAGGTTGCCACCGGAGTTTCATGGTTCCAAGGCGCGCTTGACGGAGCATGGCGGCCTTCCATGAACCGTGTGGAGGGCATTGCTCCGTCAATGCCCACTCTCGACCAGTCAGGGCAGCGACGGAGCGCTGCCCTCCAGAACCGAGGTTCATGGTCGGTGAGCAGGTCTGAACGGAACAGGTGGCTTCCGTTCCAGACATTCTCCCCTGGCGCGACCTGCACCGGCAGGAGGTCGGGTGCGACTTTTGGTTTGCACAACCGGGACCTGGAGCGTTTGCATTGCGGCTGATGACCGAGTCTTCCACACCCCGACCGCTGCGCGCCTTTGTTGCCCTGCATCTCTCCGACGAGCTGCGCCGGGCAGTGCAGGACCTTCAGGATCAACTCCGCCGGGAATCGCCGGGCGCAGGAATCAAATGGGCGCGCGTCGATCAGATTCACCTGACGCTGAACTTTCTGGGCGATGTGCAAACCGCGGCGATCGACGAACTGGCTTTGGCTTTGCGCCGGGCTTGCGCCGGGCAGAACCTCTTGCACCTGCGTTTGGGGCGGCTCGGCTGCTTCCCGGAACTCCGTTCCCCGAAGGTCATCTGGCTCGGCGTTGAAGGCGACACGGAGCGGGTGCAGTCGCTTCAGTCACGGATCGAACAGGAGACGACCCCATTCTCGGGCCATCAGGAGGAGCGCGCTTTTCATCCTCACCTCACCCTGGCGCGGGTGAAACACGTCAGTCCGCCCGAGCGCAATCGCCTGGCAGAGGTCCTCAAGAGCAGGCAGGCGGTCGCGCTTGGCGACTGGATCGTGCGCGAGGTCGTGTTGATGAAGAGTGTGCTGTCGAGCGCCGGGCCAGCCTACACGCCGCTGGCAACGATCCCGCTGGCGGCGACCTGATAGTCGCCGGGTTGACACCCCTGCCCTACCACCAGGGTCCGCATCCCGGGACGCAAGCGCATCACCGCCTCGTGGCCGGCCACACCCGCGATGAGCAGCGCGGTCGAGAGCGCGTCGGTCTCGGTGGCCGAGGGGAGGACCACGACGGCCAGCCAGGCGCCTTCTGTGGGCTCGCCTTTGCGCGGGTCGATGACGTGGCCGTAGGTGCGTCCGCCGGCCTCGAAGCACTTCCCCCAAACCGCGGACATGGAAAGCGATTCGTCCTTGAGCGAGACGACCGCGAGGGGACGGTTTCGGTTCGCATCCGCTGCCGACCGCGGCGCATCCGGTCCGGCGCGTTCTGATCGGGCAAGCTCGGGTCGTTCCACGGCGACTTTCCACGCCTCGCTGTCGGGCGGCGCGCCGACCGCGCAAGCCGTGCTGGTGCCTCCGTGGACCATTGCGCTGGTCACGCCGGCCTCGCGGAGGACCTCGACCGCGCGATCCAGGGCGTAGCCTTTGCCGATGGAACCGAGGTCGAGCATCATGCCTGCACGCTCGAAGCGGACGCTGAAATCGCGCTCATCAAGTTGGACATACTGCATCCCGGTCACGGCGCGTGCCGCGGTCACCGCTTCCGGCGTCGGCAGTCGGCCGCTGTCGCGCATGAATCCCCAGCAGCGCATCAGGGGCGCGACAGAGATGTCGAAGGCACCGGCTGTCTCGAGAGTCAATCGCTGAGCGTGCAGCAGCAGCCTGAATAGACCCGGCTCAACCCGCACCGGGCCGGCGGCGGCGCGGGCGTTGATGTGGCTGATCTCGCTGGCCGGGTTGTAGAGGTTCAACTGCGCATCCAGGCGCTCGATCTCGTCCAACGCCTCCTCCCCGGCGGCACGGAGGGCCACCGGGTTCGGCCCGTGGAGCACCACTTCAAAGCGCGTCGCCATCGCATGGCGGGCCAAGGTCACGCGCGGCATAGGGGGGCCATTAAAAGCGGACGGGGTCCCGCAGGCGTCAAGCCCGCGAGACCCCGACACGCCAACATCGCTGTTTAGGACAGGTCCGACCAGCCGTAGGTGAGCGGTTTGAGTTCTTTGCCGCTGCCATTGGTGATCTTGCGGGTTTGCCAGTCGAACAGGCACATCTCGCTCAGGCGTTCGGACATCTCGGCCAACGAGATGATGGTCTGCACTCGGACGGCCAGCTCGATCCCGGCATTCGGCGGTTTGTTGGCCCGAATCGAATCGAACCAGTTCTTGTGATGCGCCGGGATGCTCTCCGGCGGGAACGTCTCGCTGGTTTCCGGATCGATGTCTTCCGAGAACGGCCGTTCCGGTTTGAGTTCGACCCGGTTGGCAGCCATGGTCAGCGTGGCTTTGTGGCCGCGGATCATCTCCTGCGTGCCGATCTCGTTGACCGAACTGCTGGTGATATGCATCACCATGCCGCTGGGGAACTCGGCGATCATCTGGATGATCTCCGGACAGTCGCGGATGGGAGTGTCCGGTGTGAGTTTGTCAGTAAGCACCTTCTTGCTGCCCACGGCGGCGACGCGCAGCGGGAATTCCGGGTTGCCCGTGGCCAGCACGTACGGATACAGCTTGTGGGGGAACAGGTCGCCCAGGAGACCCGCGCAGTACTGGTAATACTTGCGCCACCGGAAGTAATCGTCGGCGCTGAAATCCTTCTTCTTCTTGATCTGATCCCCGAGCCACATCTTCCAGTTCAAGTCTTGCGCGGTGCACCAGGATTGAATGGCGTAATTCCATTCGCCCTTGTTGTTGTTGCGCATGTAGGAGCCCTGCGCCATGACCACCGGCCCAATCTTCCCCGCCTTGATCCACTCGGCCGCCTTGTGCCACTTCATATCAGAGCACCCTTGCGAACCCACCTGGAGGATCTTGCCGGTCTTCTTGCACGTGTCGTAAATGTCAAACGCCTCGGTGATATACCGGCACATCGGCTTCTCCACATAGATGTGCTTGCCCGCGTTCATGGAATCGATCGAAACGCGTGTGTGCCAGTGATCCACCGTCGAGCAGACCACGGCGTCGATATCCTTGCGCTCCAAAAGCTTGCGGTAATCTTCGTAGGCCTCGCAGCCTTCGCCGACGGCCGTCTTGGCTTCTTCCACCCGGTGCTTGGAGACGTCGCACACCGCCGCCAGCGCGAGGTTGTTGGCCTGGGCGCTCTCCTTCATCGGTTTGACGTGCGAGTTCAGGCCCTGGCCGCCCACGCCGACAAATCCGACGACGATCCGGTCATTGGCCCCGATCACGCGGCCAGTCGCGGGGGCCGTGGTTTGGCCATAGACCGGCGTTTTGAATACGTTGGTGGTGGCTGCGACCGCCGCGGCTGTGGCGGCCTTTTTCAGGAAATCCCGGCGGGTCCCCGCGCCGGTTTTGAGCATGTTCTCTTTTGGGTCCATAAGCAGTTTAGTTCACAGCAAGCTGATGCTTCACGCTACTGTAATTTGACTGCCGGTCAATGCTGAACATTCAGCCGGCACCCGCCCGTGGACCCACTCCTGGGCAATGCGCGAAGGAATGTCTTTGACTTTGCCCGGCATTAATGGTTTTTACATCTCCGCGCAGGGCCGTACGAAGTTATGTTGTGGCAAGTCAGAAGTACCACGAGAAGCACAGGTTTTCTAATTCTCCTCTCTTTTCAGTTTGGGATACTTGCCATCGGCGCCCAAACCTCCACCAACGCCCCGCCGGCGGCTGGGTTATCGCTGACGGAATTCACGCGGCGAGTAGTTCAATACAACGAGAGCGTTCAGATCCGGCTGCTGGAGTTGGCGATTAGCAACAAACGGCTGAAAGCCGAGCGCGGCATTTTTGAGCCGGAGCTGTTCAGCACCCTGGACCGCGTGGGGAACAAGCGCGAGAACACGGCCCAACAGCAGGTGGGTTCCTCATTTGAGTCGTTGTTCGCCGAGCGCAACAATGTGTACAACGGCGGCATCGAATTCCTGGTGCCCACCGGGGCCCGGGTGCGCCTGGGCTACACGCTCCAGGATTTGATGAACAACTACGCGCAGAAGTACTTCAAGGTCAACCATCAGTACCAGACCTTCGCCGGCACCAGCATTGTCCAGCCCCTGCTCAAGAACGGCTGGGGCATGGCCACCCTGGCCAACATCCGCCTGGCCGCCCTGGCGTCTGACATCGCCTTCCAGGATTACCGCCGGCAGATGATGGTGGTGCTCTCCACGGCCGAGGCCACGTATTGGGACCTGTACCTGGCCCAGGAACAACTCCGACTGCACCAGGACTCGGTCGGCTTGGCCGATACGATCCTGGCTGACGTGCGGATCAGCTTCGAGGTTGGCAAGTCCAATGAACTGGACGTGGTCCAGGCCGAGACCGGGTTGGCCCTGCGCAAGTCCAGACGCAGCGAAGCGGAACAGAAGCTGTACGAAGCGGTCAATCGGCTCACGGCGTTCTACTCCGGGGCCGTGGTGACGACGAACGCCGCCATCCGGGCGGTTACTGCTCCGGAGACCACCGAGCCGGTCCTCAACTACTTTGAGGCCTGGGGCGAGGCCTTTGAGGCCAATCCCGACTACCTCATTCAGCGCAAGAAGTTGATCGAAGAGGACGTGAAACTGGCTTACACGCGAAACCAGCGCTGGCCCCAGTTGGATGTCAAAGCCAGTTACGGGCTCAATGGCTTGGGCACTACGCCAGGCGCCTCCATGGATGACATCGAGAGCGGCGGCTTTTCCTCCTGGTCGATGGGCATGGAGTTTCGTATTCCCCTGGCTGGAGGGGTCAAAGGTCGCAACGAACTGGCCGCCGCCAAGCTCCGCAAGCAACAGTCTATCCTCAGCCTCAAGGAAGTCGAAGTTCAAATCGCCAACGCCCTGGATTCCTCCATCCATAAGGTGCGCAGCGCGCTCGACAACGTGACCAACTACCAGACCGTGGTCAGGCTCAGCCAGAACCTGCTCGACACCCAACTGGCGCGACTCCAAGTCGGCAAGAGCGACACCCGCCGCGTGCTTGAGATCGAGCGCGACCTTTTCGAGGCCAAGACGGCCGCTCTCGAAAGCCTCGTCCAATACCAAAAGGCAAAACTGGAGCTGGATCTGGTAAAAGGCTCCACCTTGAAACGACGCGAGCTCGACCTGACTCGCCACGAACTGGAAGAACGCACCCAAGCTGTCGTCCGCCGCACGGTTACCGGCGAGGCCGAATACGCCGGATTACTCGAAGGCATGAAGAGGGCCTATGAAACCCCGAAGCCGACACTCGATTTGAAGAACATGGACGACGCCAAGCGGCTCTTGCGCAACCGGATCCAGGAGGAGGAAGACAAGGCCGCCCAAGCCGAGCAGAAGATCCGCGATAACCAGGAGAAGGCCCTGAAGGTGCTCCGCGACAAACTCCAAGAGATGCAAAGCGAAGGGACACTCAAACCGTGAAAGAGGCCGTGGTAATTCTCGAGACATCTCGTCTTGAAGCGAAGCAACCTCAACGCCCGCACCGCAGGCATTGGGCTGCCGCCCTGCCGTTTTGCCTGAAGCCCGGCTGGGCTCGAGTCTTTGGTCTGCTCATGGCTTGGATCGGGGTTGTCGCTTTTGCCGCTCCCGGCCAAGCCCAACAACAAGTCGCCGCCGGCATCACCGAACCGATCCTCGATGTCACGCTCAGCGCCGCCGTCCCCGGCCTGGTCGGCGCCCACAAGGTCAAGGAGGGCGATTTCGTCACGGAAAGCCAAGTGGTCGTCGAACTGGACAAAAAGCTGGAGGAACTCGAAGTGGATCGCCGCAAGCTGGTGGTCGATCGGCTCAAGGCCGACCTGGATGCCACCCGGGCGCTGTTCACTCGCACCAAGTCCGTCAGCCAGGAGGAACTCGAACGCAAGGAAACCGAATACAAGGTGGCCGTGGTGGAACACGAACTGGCCAAGGAACAACTCCGGCGGCGGCTTGTGGTGTCCCCGCTCTCCGGCATCGTCACGCGTCTGCCGCTGGAAGTGGGCGAGGCCTGCCAGGCCCAGCAGCCGCTAGCGCGCATCGTGGATACGCGCCGGTGCTACTTCATTAGCAACGTCGAGGCGAAAGCCGGGTACCGGCTCAAGGTCCATCAAGCCGTGAAACTGGAGATTGAAGCGGGCAGCTCTACCGTGACCGTGTCCGGCCAGATCGTCTTTGTCTCGCCGGTGGTCGATCCCGCCAGCGGTCTGCTCCGCGTGAAAGTGCTGTTCGACAATGCCGAGGACAAGATCCGGCCAGGCGTCGCCGGTCGCATGGCCTGGGAGGAGGTCGCCGATGACCGCTGAGCCCACCCTGTCTCCCGGGACGTTCGAGGCGGCCTCGGCGGAGCTGAGCAACCTGCGGCGATGGAACGGCCCGCCCAAGGAGTTTTGGCCGCGCTACCTCAACGCCCTGGCGCACCTGAGCGGAGCGACCAAGATCATCCTGCTTCTCAGAGAGGCCGGCCCCCAACCACGGTGGAAGAAACTGTCGGAACTCGCCCTGCCCGGGACCTCCAGTCGTTTCCTGGTGGCCTTCACGATGCAGTCGGAGGACATCGCTGAGCGCTGCTCCCGAAACGGCAACCTGGTCTTTCCGCTCGAGGAAGGCACGAATGCGGCGCCCTGGGTCGCGGGTTTAGAGCTCAAGCTTCATCCCGCCGAAGAGCTCTGCATCGCCACCTTTCTCCTGCCCACCAACAGCGAAACCGCAGCCCGTGAAGCTTTGGTGCGCCTGCACCTGGCGGCGGATGCGCCGGCGGCTTACCAGACAAGCCAGGCTGCGCTCCAGGCCAAGGCGGACGTCGAGAAGTTCGCCTTTGCGCTGGATCTCATGGTCCAGGTCAATGCCGAGAAACGATTCCTCGCCGCCGCACTGGCCCTATGTAACGGCCTGGCCACGCACTTCGCCTGCGACCGGGTGAGTATGGGCTGGCTACAAGGCGGTTTCATCAAGCTGCGCGCCGTCAGCCGCATGGAGCGGTTTGATCGACAGATGGCGGCCGCCAAAGCGCTGGAGATCGCGATGGAGGAGGCGCTCGATCAAAACGAGGAGATCGTGCTGCCGCGACCGGAAGGGGCGAGCGTGGTCACCCGCGACCACGAAGCCTTCCTCCAGGAACAGAACGCCGGGCACCTCTGCTCGTTGCCGCTGCGGGTCGAGGACAAAGCCGCGGCCGTGCTGACCTGTGAACGGCTTGCCCGGCCCTTTAACGTCCTTGAACTTCAACAACTCCGGCTCTGCTGCGACCAGGCGGCCCGACGGTTAGCCGACCTCCAGCGGCGCGATCGCTGGTTCGGCGCCCGCGCCGCCTTGGCCGCCAAGGAACAACTGGCCAAGGTGGTTGGCCCGGAACACACCTGGGCCAAGGTCCTGACACTCACCGTCACGGCCTTGCTCGCCGCCCTGTTCCTCGTGCGTGTCAACTACCGCGTGCAGGGAAACTTCCTTCTGCGCAGCGACGAAGTCGCGTACCTCACAGCGCCGTTCGACGGCTACATCGAGCAGGTGCCGGTGCGCCCCGGCGATCCGGTAGCCATGCGTGCGACGTTGCTCACGCTGCACACGAACGATCTGGCGCTGGAGGAGGCTTCCGCGCACGCCGACCTCGTGCGTTACCAGCGCGAAGCCGAGAAAGCGCGCGCCACGAATGCCCTCGCGGAAATGCGGATTGCCCAGGCCTTGGCCGACCAGGCCAAAGCGCGGCTCGATCTGGTGCAATATCGCTTGCAGCAGGCAGTGATCACCGCGCCGTTCGAGGGCGTGGTGGTGGAAGGCGATCTGCGCGAGCGGCTCGGCGCCCCGGTCAAGCAAGGCGAAGCCCTCTTCAAGGTGGCCCGCACCCGCAAGCTCTACGTCCAGGCCGAGGTCAATGAACGTGACATCCACGAGCTGCGCCCGGACGCCCAGGGCGAAATCGCCTTCGTGAGCCAGCCGCGGCTGAAGTTCCCGGTCCGTGTCGAACAGATCGAACCCGCGGCGGTGCCCAAGAACCGGGAGAACGTGTTCCTGGTCCGCTGCGCCTTTAGTGAGGGACCGCAGCCCTGGTGGCGGCCGGGGATGAGCGGGGTGTGCAAACTGGAAGTCGGCCGGCGCTCTTTGATCTGGATCATCAGCCACCGCACCGTGGACTTCCTCCGCCTGAAACTCTGGTGGCCATGAGCACCCGCACTCAGCGGCGCACACCCACACCCCGGAGCGCAGACTTCAGTCCGCTTCTGCGGAGTCTGGCCGCGCCGATGCCGATCCGGGTCCGACCCCCGCTCCACTGCCGACTGGTGGTCTCGAATCGCGCCGGCCGGCCGTGCGCGCTTCGGCCGGCCCCGCTCACGCGCTAACGCGCCTTCGTCCCGATGGCCGACGCGCCCGCAACCTTCAGCGAATCGTGGTACCGGATCGCGAACCAACGGATCTGCCTGCGGCCCGAGGTGAAAGTCCAGCGCCAGAACTACCGCGGCGAGCGTTGGTTCGTCCTCCAGAATCCTTTTAGCAACCAGTTCTTCCGGTTGCGTCCCGCGGCCTACGAGTTCGTGGCTCGCCTGCGACCGGATCGTACAGTCCAGGAGGTCTGGCAGGAATGCCTCAACCGGTTTCCCGACGATGCGCCAGGGCAGGAGGCCGTCATCCAGTTGCTCTCCCAGCTTTACCTGGCCAACCTGCTCCAATACGAACTGGCCGCCGACGCCGCCCAACTCTTCAAGCGTTTCGAGAAACGTCGCCAGCGCGAACTCCGCGCCCGTCTCCTCAACGTGATGTTCATGCGCATCCCGTTGTTGGATCCCGACAGTTTCCTGGTGCGGACCATGCCGCTGGTCGGACCGCTCTTCTCCTGGTTCGGCGCTGTGCTCTGGTTTGGGGTCGTGGGCGCCGCGCTCAAAGTCGTGGCTGACAATTTCCCCACGCTGGTGGCGGAGAGCCAGAATGTATTGGCGCTGGGCAATCTCCTGCCGCTTTACCTCTGCCTGGTCGTGGTGAAGACGCTGCACGAGTTCGGCCATGCCTTTCTCTGCCGGAAGTTCGGCGGCGAAGTGCACACCATGGGCGTGCTGTTCATGATCTTCACGCCGACGCCGTACATGGACGCCACCTCCAGTTGGGCCTTCCGCAACCGGTGGAAACGGGTGCTCGTCGGGCTCGCGGGGATGCTGGTCGAGATATTCCTGGCCGCCGTGGCCACCTTTGTCTGGTCCAAGACAGGCCCGGGCACCGTGCACGGCGTGGCCTACAACATCATGTTCATCGCCTCGGTTTCCGCGGTCATATTCAACCTGAATCCGCTGCTCCGGTTTGATGGCTACTACGTCCTGTCCGACCTGCTGGGCATCCCCAACCTTAACCAGCGCGCGGGTCAACAGCTCCGTTACCTGGCCGAACGCTACCTCTTCGGGCTCAAGAAAGCCGAGGGCCCCACCCCCAGCCGACGCGAGGCGGTGTGGCTGGTGGTCTATGCCATCCTGAGCGGCATTTACCGGATTGTGGTCTTCAGCGGCGTGCTGCTCTTTGTGGCCGACCGGCTCCTGATCATTGGCATTATCATGGCCGCTGTCTGCGCTGTCGCCTGGGTGATGGTCCCGTTGGGCCGCTTCGTCCACTACCTGGCGGCCAGTCCGGCGCTGGATCGACAGCGACTGCGCGCGGTGGGCATGACGACCGTTTTGGTCGCCGCGGTGCTGCTGCTCTTCCAGGTCATCCCGTTTCCCAGCCACTTCCGCGCGCCCGGCGTTCTCCAGGCGCGCGAGTGGAGCGAAGTCGTGAACGAAACCGCCGGCCGCATTGACGCCATCGTCGCCCCGCCCGGCAGCCGCGTCAGCCCGGGTCAACCCCTGGCGCGGTTGAGCAACCCGGAGCTTGAACTGGAGTTCAAAGACGCCCGCGCCCGGCGGGACGAAGTCGATGCCCGCTTGCTCCAGGCGATGCACCAGGAAACCGCGGACGTAAAGCCGTTGACCAAGCGACTGGAGGCCAGCAATGCCCGCCTCGCGCGGCTCGAGGCCGACCAGCGGGCGCTTACGATCCGAGCGCGGCACGAAGGCATCTGGGTCAGCCCGCAAGCCCGGGAATTCGTGGGCCGTTGGCTGGTGCGCGGCTCGCGGCTGGGCCTGGTGGTCAACCCCGCCGCATTCGACTTCCGCGCCGTGGTGGCACAAGAGGACGTGGACAGTCTCTTCGCCCGGCATATCCACGGCGCGGAAGTGCGCCTGTTCGGCCAAGTGGACAAGCTCCTGCGCGTGCAAAACCTCAGCGTGATCCCGGCCGAGCAACGGGCGTTGCCTTCCCCGGCTCTCGGCTGGGCCGGCGGCGGCGAGATCCCGACCGCCCCCGATGACGCCGAGGGTCGAACCGCGGCCGAGCCATTCTTTGAGGTGAAGGCCGAGGCGCCGTCCCTGGAAGGTCTCGCCATGTTGCATGGACGAACGGGCAAGATCCGTTTCGTGCTGGACAACGAGCCCCTGCTCCAGCGTGGGCTGCGCCGCCTGTTGCAGTTGCTCCAACGCCGCTATCAACTGTGATCACGCCTACCCAGGAATTCCGGCGCACGGATCACAAGATCCCCAAGCCGCTGCTCAAAGGACTGGACGCCGCGCTGAACGGTCTGGTCGGGGCGTACCAGCGCCGCAGCGGGGTGCTGAAGAAACTCCGCCGCCAGGCGGAACAGGTCGATGCCCAAGCCGGCCTATGGAGCTGTCTCTCCGATCACGCGCTCCAGGAGCGACTCAAGGAGTTCAATGACGGATTCCGACGCGGCGGCCAGCAGACCGACGCGCTGCTCCTCCCGGCCTTGGCGGCCATTCGCGAGGCGGCGGATCGGCAAGTCGGTCTCCGCCCGTTTGTCGTGCAGTTGATGGGCGCCCTCGCCTTGCACCGCGGGCACCTGGCCGAGATGGCCACCGGCGAGGGCAAGACGCTCACCGCGGGTCTGGCCGCAGTCTTGGCCGGCTGGACCAACCGGCCTTGCCACATCGTCACCGTGAACGACTACCTCGTCCAGCGCGATGCCGAATGGCTCCGACCGCTCTACCATTTCTGTAGCGTGCGCGTCGGGGTCGTCACCGGCCTGATGAGCCCGGACGAACGGCGCCACGGCTACGCCTGCGACGTCACTTATACCACCAGCAAGGAGTTGCTCGCCGACTTTCTCCGGGATCGACTCCGCGTCGGCGAACTGCACCGCCCGGAACGGCGTTTGCTCTACCAGATGTTGCGCCCCCAGGCGACAGCGGCGGACGGCTTGGTCCTGCGCGGCCTGCACACGGCCATCGTCGATGAAGCCGACAGCATCCTGATCGACGAGGCCGTGACGCCTCTGATCATCTCCACCACGCACAAGAATGAAACGCTGCGCGAGGCTTGCCGGGTGGCGCAGGGCCTGGTGGCCGGGTTGGAACCGAAGGCCGATTACGCCCCCAACCTGCGATACCGCGAAGTTGAGCTGACCGAAAACGGTCGCCACCGCATCGCCGCCCGCAGCTCCTCGCTGCCGGGTCTGTGGCGGGGCACGGAGCGCCGGACCGAGCTGGTGCGGCAGGCGCTGGTGGCTCGCGAGTTCTTTTTGCGCGACAAGCAATACATCATCACGGACGGCAAAGTAGTCATCGTCGATGAATTCACCGGCCGGCCTATGTCCCAGCGCACCTGGCGCCAGGGTCTCCACCAAGCGATCGAAGCCAAGGAGGGCCTGGAAATCACCGACCCCAGCGAGAACATCGCCCGGCTCAGCTTCCAGCGGTTCTTCCGCTGCTTCCGTCGCTTGTCCGGTATGACCGGCACCGCCCGGGAAGCCGCCACTGAACTCTGGCACATGTACGGACTCCCGGTGCTCACCATCCCTACCAACAAGCCGTGCATTCGTCAGCAGCGACCGGACAGGATCTTCGCCGGCGAAACCAGCAAATGGCGCGCGGTGGTGGACGAGGTGACCCGCTTGCATGCCGCCGGTCAACCCGTCCTGGTGGGAACCCGCAGCGTGGCGGCGAGCGAGAAACTGGCGGGCTTGCTGGCCGAACGCGACCTGGAATGCCGGGTGCTCAATGCCGTGCGGCTGAAGGAAGAAGCCGAAATCGTGGCCCTGGCCGGACACCGGGGCCGCATCACCATCGCGACCAACATGGCCGGCCGCGGCACCGATATCATATTGGAACGTGGCGTGGCCGGGCTCGGCGGTCTCCACGTGCTCGCCACCGAACGGCATGAGTCGGGTCGTGTGGATCGACAGCTCTTTGGCCGCAGTGCGCGTCAAGGCGATCCCGGCAGCGCGCAGGCCTTCGTCAGCCTGGAGGACGAACTGATCCGCCGGTATCTCCCGCGCCCGGTCCACAAGACGGTCGCGGCGGCCTGGAACCGCGGCGCCCCGGGCGCTTACGCCCTGGCACGCGTGGCGTTCACGCTGGCCCAACACAAAGCGCAACGGCTGGCGTTCAAGCAACGCAAGGCCGTGTTGCGGATGGACACCTGGCTCGAAGAAAGCCTCTCCTTCGCCGGGGTGCAGGAAGTGTAGCCCGGGGAACTCTGTTGCCGCATTGCCGAAATCGACCGGCTCGTTTAGGCTGGTGCCTGCCATGATGAACTCGCGTCACGCAGTCGCGGTTTTGCTGGGCCTGGTGCTCGGGCTTTGCGGGGTGATCCTGTACATGGCCTTACTCCTCCACGACATCACCACCCCGGTCCACCTGATTCAGCCCACTCGAACCGTCACCAATACCGTCACGAAAGTCGCGCCGGGACGACCGGGACCCAAAGCACAGGCCCAATCGCCATTCGCGGGATTCAGTTGGAAGCTCGTTGAGTCCAATGATTACCGCACTTATATCGCTAACCTGCGGGCGATCCATTGCCCGGAAGAGACCATCCGCGACATCATCATCGCCGACATCAGCGAGCTCTACGCCCGGCGGCGCAAAGACCTCGACAAGTCCCTGGGCCAATTCCGCTTCTGGGAGACCAGCGAACCGGGGTGGGCCTCTCCGTCGGAGCGCGAACGCCAGCAGAAACTGGCGGCCCTCGAGGAAGAGAAACGCAACCTGATCCAGGAACTGCTCGGCGTGGACCAACGGGCTGAGCTCAGCAAATACCTCGGCGAAGATGAGAACGACCGCCTCCTGGCCTTTCTCGAGGAAAGCAAGCGCGCGGATGTGCTCCGCCTCCAGGAACACTATGGCGGCCTGGAAAGCGCTGTGTTCGAAAAAGCTCACGGGCTCATGACCGACGACGACGAGGCGCGCATCAGGGAACTCCGCGCCGAGCAACGCGCCGAACTGGCCAAACTGCTCACCCCCGCCGAACTCGAAGAGTATGACCTGCGCACCTCGGAAACCGCCAGCGAGATGCGGACGACCCTGGCCGCTTTCAAACCGACACCGGAGGAATTCCGCGCGATCTTTCGCTTGCGCCAGGTCTTTGCGGACAACAATGGCAGCCAAACCCCGGGCGAGGCCACGTCGGAAGCCGACGCCGCCAAGCTCCACGCGGCCGGGCAAAAGGTCCAGCAACAGCTCAAGGAGCTGCTCGGCGAACAACGGCTTGGCGAATACGAAAAGGCGCAGGATCCGGATTACCAAAACCTGGCTATGTTGGGCCGGCGCTTCGAGTTGCCCACTGAAACCACCGGCAAAGTCTATGCCATCAAACAGACGGTGGAGGAACAATCGCGACTCGTCCAGGAAGACACCACCCTCTCACTCGAAGAGAAAAAGGCCGCGCTCCGCATCATCAAAGCGCGCACCGGGAAGACCATCACCGACGCGCTCGGCGAGAAGGCGGCGGCGGTCTATCGTCGCTTTGGGGGCAACTGGTTGGACGAATTGACGGCCCTGCCTGAAACTGAGACGCCGGAAACGCCACCCCTGCCACCCGGGGCGGCACCACCAAACTGAATCCTGTCGTATATGCGACGAAAGGTTGCACGGGCTGGGCGGCCGCGGTTGCGTCGCTTCCCGCAAAGCCCCCTGGTTCTTCGACCACGCCGTCGGGACGTGAACCTGTTCGGACGGGGAGAAACCGCGACAACACAATACACGGTCATGTTTTCTGTTGTCGCGGTGTTCATCGGCTTTCGTTGTCCGGGTTGATTGAGAGCCACTTGTTCCTGTTTGAATTGTTCAGCGACCATGAACCTGCAGTGGCAACCTTTTGTTGCAGGTGCAACAAAAGGTTGCACACCCAGCCGCCACGGTTCATGGGAGGTCCTTGGCCGTTCGGCCACGCATCGCGACCATGAACCGAGCCGACGTGAGGACGCTCTGGCTTTCATGCGGAAAAGAGTGAGCCTCCTCACGTCGGCCGCTACGAGGTTCCTGGAGAGCCGGGACCTCCAAGATTTGGACGCGCATTGGGACCATGAACCGGGCTCGTTAGTGGGGCGGGCTTCCAGCCTGCCGTCGGGGCTTCCAGCCCCCTACACCTTTGCCGGCAAGATGCTCGGAGGGCAGGCTGGAAGCCTGCCCCACTAGCGGTTCATGGGTAGGAAACGAAGGAGCGGCGCTGAGCGCGGAGGCGGCGGACTGCGCCCGGACCGGAGGCGTGGCTGACCGCTTTGGTGTTGTCCGACAGTCTGCGGCGTGCGTTCGATGGTTTCCTGGTCCTGGTAGGCCAGCGTATCCTGATCTTCAAGTAATGGGGCGCATCCTGGCAGGGCGGGCGCCTGGCGGCCCGTCTCCTGCCAACTACTTGTCGAGGTGTTTGACGTAGTGGGTTTGGGACGGGAAAGCGAACTCGATGCCGGCCGCGTCGAAGCGTTGCTTGATGGCCAGGTTCAGCTCCTGCATGTCAATCAGATAGGCCCTGTAATCGGTGCCTTTCCACCAATGCACGACGCTGATGTTCAGGGCGGAGTCGGCGAACTTGTTGAAGCCGACCAAGACGTCTTCGGTCATGGGGTGCTGGCGGTAGATTTCCTCCAGGATGCGCAGCGCCAGTTGGACCTTTTCCAGGGACATATCGTAGGTGATCCCGATATTCATCTCGGTTTTGATGTTGGGGCGCAAGGTGACGTTGGTGATGGTGGCGTTGCCCATCGTCTTGTTCGGGATGGTGATCAGGTGACCGTCAAGGTTGCGCACGCGTGTGCTGCGCAGGCCGATGCTCTCCACGATGCCGTCCACCGCCTCCAGTTTGATGCGATCGCCGATGCGGAAGGGTTTATCGATGAGCACAGCCACGGCGCCAAACACGTTGGCCAAGGTGTCCTGGGCGGCCAGACCCAGGGCCAGGCCGCCGATAGACAGGGAGGCGATCAGGCCGGTGATGTTGATCCCCAGGTTTTGCGAGGTCATCAGCGCCGCGACCAGGACCACAAAGGCCATCAAGCTCTTGCGGATGATCGGGAACAGGAGTTGGTCAAAGGCCTTGTTCTCTTCCTTGCCGGCGCGCTGTCGCCAGAAAGTGAGCAACAGGTCCACCAGCTTCAACACCATATAGGTAATGGAACAGGCCACTACGATGATGAAGCCCTTGGACAGGACCAACTGCACCGGCGTCGGCCACCGGAAGACGCCCAGGCCGACGTAAAGCAGGATCACGAACGAGACCACCTTGATCGGGCCGTGCGCCAACTCTAACAGCAGGTCGTCGAACCGCGTCGCGGTTTTGGCCACGAGTTTCTTCAGCCAGACGCTGGTGAGGTAATCGACGGACTTGGACACCGCGAGGGCCAGGAGGATGTAGATCAGCGAAGCGAGGTATTTCCACAAGGGCTCGCCGAAGAGCGCATGTTCACGCAGGAGATCCCAGTGGTTCAATCCGAAGGTCAGGTAATCCTCGTCGAGGGTCTTGAATCCCGGCAGCAACGAAGGCGCATTCGTGGTGGCTCGTTCCAGCGTGTTGGTTGAAGGATCCGCCGCGCTGGCCCAGACACTCCAGAACAGCGCAAGCACCAGCACCACCAGGCAGCCACGAAATACGGTTTCGATTCTTGGTTTCATGTCGGCAGGGGATTAAAAAGGCCCCTCCCCAAGAGGACAAGCATTTATGAACCTGGCGGTGGCACGATCATGTGGGCGGCGTTCTTCAGGAGGAGAAGGAGTGCGAGCACTGACCAGCGGTGCCGTGGGTTAAACCGTGAACAGCGCCCTGCCTTTTCATCTGTTGGGACCAATGCCAACCCGCTTGGCGCTATTGCTCGTTGTGGAAGATGTCAGCCATTGAGCACCTCAGACGCTCCATGATCTGCTGGAGTCGTTGAAGCGTGACGCTCTGCTCGCCATTCTCCAAGCGGTAGAGGGTGGAGGGTGAGGTGCCGAGCTTCCGGGCAAACTGGGCGTAGGTCATGAAGTCATCTTCACTGACGCAGAGATTTGGCATCGTGATGCTGTCATGTGCCGTATGGCTGATCGGGCAGGAGCTGAATGCAGCCAACCGGATTCTTTCGTTCGACGGTAACGGCAGCTATGTAACCATCCCAAGCTCGCCGGAGCTTCAAAACCCCGACGCGATCACGGTGGAGGCGTGGGTGTATCCGATTAAACCAAACGGCGCCCAGGGCCTCTTTCTTGGGAAGGGCGATTCCTTGATGCTTCCGCTCGGAGACAACGCGCGGACCTACGATCTGCAATGGACACCGGACAATATGCTGACTTTCACGGTACATTTTGAATTTCCCGTGGGAGCGGCGGATACTAATCGTCCCGGTGGTGCTATTCTTAGTGTGCCAGCACAGGAAGGCAGGTGGATTCACGTGGCGGGCGTCTACAGCACAAACGACTCTGGTTTGCAGGTTTTTACGAACGGGGTGTTGGCAGCCGCGACAACCACTGCAAGCGGCAACTCTTTCAAAGGCTTCCGGCTCCGACAGCATGATCGGCCTCTGTATTTTGGGTATTGTCCACCCTATGCTGTGTTTCCTAAAGGTCAGATGGATGACGTGCGTATTTGGAGCAAGGCCCGCAGTGGTGACGAAATTCAGCGAGATTTTCAGTGCATATTGAGTGGCGGGGAGCCGAATTTGGTCGGTTACTGGACCTTCGACGACGGCACGGCCAAAGATCTCACGGGCAATGGACACAATGGAACTCTCATGGGTAACGCTCAGATCATCCCGATCTCTGCCGACGACGGTGTTCATGGTGGTTGTCCGCAAGCCAGAACTGTGGCGATTCAGGTACCAGGTTCCGCCGATCCTTGGCTTGCCGGAATGCCTGACAGGACGGTTGCCAGTGCCACCGATCACGCTCCTGCCCAGTCTCCGGCTGAGGTCTCCGGCCTGACCGTATTGCCTGGCGTTACTCTCACGTTTCATGTCACGGGGAGTGTGAGCCGAGGCCCTGACTTTCCGTTAACACTGCCCGATGGCGACACGGCCATCACGAGCCACCTTCCTCCCATTGGGGCGGAGAATGGTATATCAGACATCAGTGCCCCCTTTGAGTGTTTGGTGGGAGTCTTTTTAAGTGCCGGTCAGCCAGATCAGCACGTCGCGCCCCAACCGCTCGATTTCTCCTCGGCTGCGAGCCGAAGCTTCTCAGTGCTGACGCCTGCCCCTCAGCAAGTCTTCTTTATCGGGGACGGTCTGAACAGCGCCGGAGCAGCTCAGCAATTCATTGTTCCAGTCGGTGCCTCAAGGCTGTTTTTAGGGACTCTCGACCGAGATGGGTACTACAACAATCTTGGGTCGTTTACTGTTGAGGTTCACGGCACTCCGACCCTTGGGATCGTAATGTACCCGGGCTTGTGGCTTGAGGGCACGGTTGGAGCAACCTACCGCATCGATTTTATCACTGATCTGTCCGGCGCGACAGACTGGACGACGCTGACTAGCATCGTCCTGCCCACGTCGCCATTCCTTATTCTGGATACAAATGCCCCGACACCGCGGCGATTTTACAGGGCCATCCAGCAACCGTGAGCACTAAGCGGCATCCGCCTGCTTGCAGCGTCCACTCGCGGCCGATGGCTGTGCACACTACGCACGGCGGCCCCATAGAGTGTAAACGATACTGAGGAGCTGGAGTCTCCAGACGACTCACAGCCGGCCTGGATCAGAAGGTGATCTTGCCCTCGCCACGGTGTGCGCGGCTGGGTCTGTCACGCGCTTCCAACCAGGGCCTGCACCGGCACGCTGATCAGTGACCGACTACTCGCGCTACCTACTCCCCAACCACTCGACCACCTCTGCACGGCAAGCTTCCAGGAGCTTCTGCGGGCGTTTCTCTCAGTCTCAGGCCGCAACGAGAAGACGATCAAGGCTTGCTCGCAGGACCCGGCTGACTTCCAGGCCTTCGTCGACGTCGCCAGCCTCAATGACGCTGGCAGCCCACGTCGCTGTTTTGAGGTCGTGCGGCGCTGGCAGGTTTGTAGGCATCAGGATGAAGTATAGACCGCTTGGCATGGGGCAAACGGTGAAGATCAAGCCGCAGGTCAAGGAGCACAGCGGCAAGGTGGGCAGGGTTGTGTACGAAGGGCAGGAACTTGGCTGGCGCGTGGTCAAGGTGAAGTTCGACCACCTGCCTCAGCCCGTCAGCTTCGCGCCCGATGAGGTAGCAAGGCGGTGAGATGCTGTGTATGCGCTCACCAGCGTTTGCCTCCCAGTTGACCATCAATCCACAACTGGCCCAGCCGATACTTGCCGAGCCACGCGGCCAGTTCTTCCTTTTGCAGCCGCTTCATTTCCGTCCGCCAGATGGGTGATCTCAGGGTAAAGTTCGGGATCTCGCCGCTGCGCGAGAATGGAAACCTCCAGGTTCACTGTCTCCCGCGCCAGCTTTCTCTCTTTTCGCGGGGCAGCGCTGATGGTTGAGTGTTTGACGTGGCTTTCCTTCAAGGTGAGTGCGTTGTCCGCATCTTCCTGGACAATGGTATTGACCACCGGATGTCCGTTCTGGAAACGGTAGTAAAAACAGGGCTCGCTCTGGCTGGGATAGGGGATTTCGTTCTCCGCCCGCTCATCGTGGAGCACGAAACCCTGCGTGTCGCCGCGAAAGGCGAACAGATTTGCGGCAACACTGGCGTCGCCCGCATCAGCGCGAGGGCTTCAATCAGGTTGGATTTACCTGCCCCATTCGATCCGATGAACACGTTCAGGCGCTCCAGCGGCAGAGTCTCCGTCTCCAGCCCGAAGGAAAGCAGGTTCGTCAGGCGAATCCCGCGCAGGAGGCACTTATGCTGGTCTGAGTTTTCTTTCATGGGTTGTCTTGCATTGCTGATAGGATAGTCAGGTCGCGGGCTTTCGCCTGGCTCACTCTTCCGTTTCGGAAGTGTCGGTGGTCATGGAGTTTTCTTCGGGCGTTTGTCAGACCTGCCAGACTGGTCGGACTTTTCTGACGGACTCACCGCGAGCGTGCCCCTGCAGTCGGGATAGCCGGAGCAGCCCCAGAAAGGTTGGTTGGCTAGTGGCCCTTTCCGTGCAATGCGCTGGAGCATGGGCTGGCCACACACCGGGCAGGCAGGTCCGTCTGACTTGTCCGCCCTGGCCGCCCCGTCAGACGTGTCAGACCTGTCCGACTTTCTCCGTTGACTCCGCGCCCCGTAAAGCTTCTCGGTGAACCCGCCACTCTCCACAAACGTCTGGCCCAGGCTTTCGAGCTGGCGCTTCAGCAGGTAGGCGGCCTGGTTCACCGCGCAGAGCATGGCGTTGGCGGCCAGCTCCGGCGCGGCCCGCTCCACAAACTCCGACAGCCCGGCCAGCCCCCTCAACCGCACCCCGCCGGCCGGCGCGGGCGGCAGGTCGGGCGCGTGATCCTGCGCCAGCCGCGCCCGCATCGCCAGCGCCTCCCGCGAATCCTTGGGCCACACCCGCAGCCCGTTCTGCGTCAGGAAACTCTCATAATCCCGCAGCAACTCGTCTGACAAACTCGCGCGGGCCACGTTCGTGAGCAGCATCTCGCTCTTGCGCGACGTGGCCGCCGCGCCGCTACCCTCGCTGATGTTCCGCACCCCGCTGCGCGCCGCCTGCACCATCTGGTCACTCATGCGGCGGTCCTGCGCGTAGAACCGCCGGCAGAACACCACCGTGGCGTCATACACCGCCTCCGCCACCTTGTAGCTCCGCAGCTTCCGGTAACCGCCGTGCGGCAGGAACACGCTGGGTTTCTCGGTCTGGTTCATGGTGTGGCAGGCTACTCCAGCGGCATTTCGTCTGACGAGCCGGAACTGTCGGACGGGTCAGCCTCCTCGGACAAATCCCCTGGCTGCTCCCCACCCTCCTCCGGCAACTGGCGGGCGGCGGGGCCCATGTCCGCCACCAGCCGCGTCCGGTATTCCCGCAGCAACCCGATTTCGCGCTCAAGGCGCGTGATGGCGGTGTGGAGGTCCCTCAAGTTGTCCCGGAGGAGGGCAGCAATTTCCCCGGCTTCTTTGAGCGGGGGAATTTCGAAGATGAAATCACGCAGCGACGACAACGGGAGATTATTCGCCATTCCTTCTGCACCGCTGATGGCCTGCTCCACTTGGTCGCGATAGTAGCGGCTATTCATGGCGAAAACCATGAGGTCCACGTCCACAAGCTCGCGGAAGACTGCCCGGAAAGTCTTGTCCGACAGGATCAGGCGACACTTGAGTGTTTCGACTTTCCCGACTGACCCCACAAGGCTTGGTGACCCACAGGCGCGCGAAATGAGGACGTCACCGACTTTCACGATGATGGCCGGGTCAATCTCAAAACTCTTCGCGAGTTGCTTATGCTCTGTTTCTCGGAAAATGCTTCCGTTCACGCACCCTGACTTGAGCACTCCCCAAGAATCACCTTCGGCGAGAAATCCAACGGCAAGCGGACTAACGCCCTGTTCGATGCGATGAACTAGCGTCCGGAGTCTGCGCACCTCCCAATGTTCCGGGATGTCGCCGAGCCAGGGGATGCCGGAGGGCTTCTTGGGGAAGGTTGAAGGCTGAAGGCTGAGGGCTGAAGTGCCGGATTCTGCCTTCTTCATTTTGACTTCTGCCTTTCCCGTCACGGCGCGGTGGATGATGGCCTGCTTCTGCTCGTGGAGCAGCGCGATCACCTTCCGCTTCGCCCGGATCGCCCGCTCCAGCCGCCCGTGGGCGTAGTCCAGAAACCGCACCATCGCCGCCTGCTCCTCGGGCGGGGGCACCGAAATTGGAATTGGCCCAAAGCGGTCGGTGTAAAGTCGGTTGAAACCTGAGCCGATGCCCTTTGATTCCAAAGCGAACTTAATGCGCCGGACCGACCAATGAGTTGGCACGCGCCCGAGCCACGGCAGGCCCGATTCCTTGTATTCCGGGTAAGGCTGGAGGTTGGCGATCATGGCGGGCCTCCACTCGCTGGGCGAGGCGGGATGGACCTGGCGGACTGGTTTGGCGCGTTGGACAAGTCGGACGGGTGGGAGGGCGGGCTGGCTTGGCGCTGGCGGGCCTGGGTGCGCACGGCGTGGAGGCGTTCGGTGAAGCCGCCGTGCTCAAGGAAATCCCGCTCAAGCCTCTCAAGCTGGCGGTGGAGGAGGTAGCTGGCCTGGTTGATGAGGCAGAGGAGGGTGTTGGCGGCGGCTTCGGGAGTAGCGGAGCGCGGGTGGTGGGGGTCGGACGGGACTGACGCGCCGGACTTGTCAGACTGAAAACTCCGGCGCACGGCCAGGGCTTCGGGATCATTCTTGCCCCAGAGGCGGAGGCCGCGCTGGCGGAGGAAATCCTCGTAGTCGCCCATGAGTTCTTCCAGGCTGGCGCGGGCCACGTTGGTGAGCTTGAGTTCGGTTTTCT
>Ga0315274_10000152_pt1 | contig 102581 bp, 84 predicted proteins | sample YL17G02_20_MG_FD_203700 | JGI IMG/M metagenome (GOLD analysis project Ga0315274, IMG submission 203700) | Sediment microbial communities from Yellowstone Lake, YNP, Wyoming, USA - YL17G02_20 | ecosystem: Environmental > Aquatic > Freshwater > Lake > Sediment | place: USA: Wyoming | collected...
GTTGTCATAGGTCATTCCTTTCAATAAGGTTAGATTTGTTTGTTGTGCAAAGCACAAATCATAACCGTTGAAAGGATGACCTTCATATTATCTAAATATAGTAAGGAAAAAATTAAGACAGAGAGATTGCTTCGCTTCGCTCACAATGACCCCGAAGCAGGCTTCGGGGCTAAACGATAAGGATTAATCCTGAGATTAAGGAAGTGGTTCGTAAAAGGATGCCGGCCTTTGGCCTAACGTATTGTTCAAAATTCCCAGATTCTCAATTCTACATTCAATTTCATCCCCCGGCTGTAAAAATTTGCCTGAGGCGACGGCAACGCCCGCAGGCGTGCCGGTGAGGATAATATCACCCGGCTCCAAAGTCATAAGAAAGCTCAAAAACGACACAACATCCGCAACCGAATAAATCATATCGGCTGTATTGGCCTTTTGCCGGATTTCACCATTGACCGACAATTCCATTTTTAGATTCTGCACATCCTTAATCTCATCACTGGTAACTAAATACGGCCCCATAGGGCAAAATCCGTCCGCCCACTTGCCCGCCATCCAGTCATAAAACTCATCCCACGGCCTTTGTTCCCTGCCCTTCTTGAATGTTACCGACCTTGCCGAGACGTCATTGGCAATCATATACCCCGCTATATGTTCAATCGCATCTTTTGGCCCTATGCACTTCGCCTCCCTGCCGATAACCACTGCTAATTCAATCTCGTAATCAATCTGCTCGCTATACGCAGGCCACGGTATAACGTCCCCCGGCCCAATCACCGTCGTCGCCGGCTTCAAAAATGGCCTCGGCACCGTCGTCTGCCTTACGGCATCCGACAGTCCTAACTTGAATCCTCGCTTCAGCGACGCCTCCTTGATGTGCTCGCCGTAGTTTCCCGCGAGCGCCAAAATCTTCCCCGGCCTTTCTATGGGCGTAAGTATCTTCACCTCTTCCATTGGCGTAACAACATCCGCCACCTTCGCCAACTCTTCGACCTTCGCAAGGACGCCTCTGTGTAAAATCTCAACGACGTTTCTCGGCGGATTAGATCCCTGCCAGTTAGCGGGTATATCGACAATTCCTCTGTCCGTCAAAATCCCGCAACTGACTGCGCCATAACGCTCGTAACCTGCAAGCTTCATTTTTTTACCCTTAAAATTATGGCTTCATATTATCACAAATCGCTCCCGCCTGGGACAGTGTGTGTGATTCGAGTTTGAAGGTTACTTCTGCGGATTGCGTTAAACGGTTGCGGTTGCGCGGCTCGTATCGGTTACGTCAAACGGCCACCGTCGCGATTCAGACGCAACCATCCGACGATTTACGAAACGAGCTGCGTAACCTTTAGACGATATACGCAACCAACTACAAATTAGAGTCGCTCTCTATGATAGTAGATAGTTAGGGCTTGGCAAGACAGGCGGGATGTGCGATAATCTCAACTTGAAGGCAGTTTAGCATTTGAGGGACTGTTAAAAAAGAATGGGACTGCAGGGATTATTATCGCGTCTGATGAACTGGCTGCGTAATCGCCTGCCGGCTGCGCACGGCGACTACCAGTCGCCGCGGTTAGGCGACGACGGCCTGATGTATCAGGATACCCCCCCGGCATCCTCTGGTCCCGGCCGCGCCGGCGACAACGCCGTCCAGGCCGTCACCGTCCGCGGAAAGAGCGAATCCCTCGAAAAGCTCCAGCTTGGCTTTGACCGCCTCATCGACGAGCTAAGCGGCATAAACGACCACCTCCGCAGGCAAGTTGCACAACACGAAGACCTTATTACAAGAATAGACCTGTTGCCGAAGCTGCTTGAGAATTTTCCGAGCGTCGTCGAAAACCAGAAGGTGCTCACTGAACAACTCATCGGCCAATTGAAGACGAACCTGCTCAAGGACGCCCAAATGTTAGCGGCGGTTGAGAAAATTCCAGCGGAGAGCGCAAGACAGACAGATGCGCTTGTCAATATCGACCGGCAGCTTGCGGCGTCGGCGGACGTGGACGTCCAAATGACCGAGACATTCAATAAATTCAATGAGTCGCTGGGAAAACTCAATGAGAGCACGCAAGGCCACACCGACGGCGTGGCGCAGATGAGCCGGACGTTCGCGGCAAGCGACAGATACCTGAAGTTTATCGTGACGCGGCAGACGAGGCAGTTTATGTGGGTGTTTTACTCGGCGCTGGCGGTCTGCGTGGTAGTGATATTGGTGCTGGTGGGTATCATCATTTATCTGGCAAGATAGGCAATCGCGAGAGGATTTTCGCTGCGATACGAAGATATGGACCCCAGATAACGACGTTCTGGGGTCTTCGCTTTGCTACGATGGGTCACCGGCAGATTTGAGACAAGTGTGATTCAGTCTTGACAAAGACGGGGCAAATCGGTTCTAATATGAACCGGTTTTAAGGGCGATTAGCTCAGCTGGTCAGAGCGCACGGATCACACCCGTGAGGTCACAGGTTCGAGCCCTGTATCGCCCAGTTTCAATACCTCAACTTCCGGCCTTCTATTAAAAGACCAGTTTGGCATTCCAAATGTGATTCGAACCTCAAAGGGTGCGGGAAAAGGATTTTCCCGCGTCGTCGGGGTGACAGACAGCCCGGCTGCCGCCAGAGGGGCACCAGCCCCTATGGGGAGCGAGCCAAAGCGAGCGACAGGTTCGAACCCTGTATCGCCCAGTTCAGTTCGCAAAACGTTACTGTGGCTCACTGTTTCGGCGGATTCGGCCCTTCGACTCCGCTCAGGGCTGGCAAGCTCACCGCAGGCGGGATGACGGCATCCAGCAGCCCCTTGTTCCAGGATTTGGTTTGCTGATTATACAGGCCAAAGCCGGAGCAGAACTCCCAGTATGACAAGCTGAAACCGCGTTGGGCGGCGGTATCAACTACGCATTTAGTCCAGCATATGCGGGACTCCATATCCGCCTTGTTGAAAGCGCCGAACTCGCCCAAATAAATCGGCCGGCCGTTTTCTTTTCCCCACTTAGCCGCCAGGTCGAAATCCTTTGCTATGAGCCGCTTTTCATCTTCGGAAGCAGTCCATTTCATACCGAGCCAGTTGTTGGCGTCCTTGGCCCAGTGGGCGCCCTGATGAGTAAACCTATAAGGTGAGTAATAATGGAATGTAACAATGATGTTGCGGTCGTCTTTGGGAAGCTCAAGCGTCTTGATTTTGTAAACGTCGTTGTAGTTGGCGGGGCCGATGACGATTGTCCTGTTTGGATTGGACTGACGAACGACAGCAAGGGTATCTTTCAGCAGAGCATTCCACTTGGCAGCATCGAGCTTGCCCTGCGGCTCATTCAGAAACTCGAAAAGCAGCGTATTGGGATAATCCTTGAAGTGTTCGGCGATTTGCTTCCAAATGGCGATGAATCTTTCCTTGTGGCCGTTTGGGTCGCTGTAAAGGTCATAGTAGTTGTGCATGTTGAATATCAAAACAAGGTTCCGTGACAGGGCGTTTTTGGCGACCCAGTCAATCCTGGCCATGAAGTTGGGGTCGATGGTATAAGGAGGTTTTTCCAGGGCGTGACTGTCCCAGCGGACGGGCTGCCTGATGGAATTGAAGCCCGCGTCTTTTATGAGCTGAAAGTATTCTTCATGTAAAGTAACGTCCCAGTCGCCTTCGTTTGGCGATTCGAGAGCGTTGCCGATATTAATGCCTCGCCCAATCAGCTTGTTGATTGCGTTGGCATCAGCGGGGGCGCCTGCTGATTCAGCGCAAAAGGCCGGTGCCGACCAGATTACCAGTAACGCCAACATAAGTGTTTTTGAACTGCTGAACATAATTTTTCTCCTATAGCCGGTAACGCAATGTCGAGTAAGTTATCAACCACAGCGGGCGATGGGATTCGAACCCACGGCATTCGGCTTGGGAAGCCGACATTCTACCACTGAATTACGCCCGCAACAGCACAGGGCTATTATACCACCTTGCTGTATGTTTTCCAGAACAAATTGATTGCAGATTTTTGATTGCGGAGTCGTTCTCAATAATCAATAATCAATAAAAAATAAACAATAGGAACCGGTGTGATGGCGAAAGCAATTCGATTGCCGCAGTTAGGTGAGACGATGGAGGAAGGGACGATTGTCGGCTGCAAGGTCAAGGTCGGCGACCACGTCAAAAGCGGTGACGTGCTTTTTGATATTGAAACCGACAAGGCAACATTAGAGATAGAATCGCCCGCGGACGGCTACGTAAAGCAGATAATGGCGGGGATGGGGCAAACCTGCCGCGTCGGCACGCCTTTGCTTATCCTGGGCGAAAAGGATGAGCAGGTAAGCGACGAGTTTGTGCGGTCGATAAAGGGGGCGGCGGCTGCGCCTGCGAGGGCGAAGGTCCCGACACCCGTCCCGGCTGCGCAGCGGGAGGTAATGCTCGGTCGGACGATACCTGCCGGCCGGCTGCAAAAAATCGCCGGCCAGAAGATGCTCCACTCCAAGCAGGAAATCCCCTGCTTCTATCTGAACGTCAGGGCGGATGTTACCGAATTAGTCGCCTACAGGACCAAATTCAACCAGGCCGGCTCGACAAAGCTCGCCACAGGCGGTAATATCAAAGTCGCATACACCGACTTTATCATAAAGGCCGTAGCGATGGGGCTGACCAGATTCCCCATAATGACAGGCCAGCTTGAAGGAGACAATATAAAATTAGCCGGGTCGATTGGCATCGGCCTTGCGATTGCGGTGCCAGAGGGGCTTGTCGCACCGATAGTAAAAGACCCGGACAAGAGAACGGTTGTTGAGATTGCCCACTGTACCCGGCAGCTTGCTGACAAGGCGAGAAATAACCTGCTTACGCTTGAAGACCTCGAAGGGGGCTGCATCACGGTGAGCAACCTCGGGGCGTTCGGAATCGACTCGTTTATCCCCATTGTCGTCCCCGGCCAGTGCTCGATATTAGGCATCGGCCAAATAAAGGACGTATGCGTGCCCGATGACAGCAACGTTAACATCCGCAAGGTTATGAATATGACGCTGTCGGTTGACCACAAGGTTACCAACGGCGCCTACGCCGCCCAGTTCCTCGACTTCGTGAAAAAGGTGCTGAAAGAGCCAGCTAACTTCAAATAAACAAGGGCCGACTGCCCCGTTGCCAGCCCTGAAAACCGGCTCAAACCGCGATATCAGTATTACCCGCCTGTTGTCCGGCCTGTCCCCGATGGGGCGACCCGTCCTCCACAGCCCCGCTGCTGTCTTGCCCGCCTCCGCGTCTCTCGACGCGAGTCGAGGCGGCAGGCGACAGCAAGATGCGGGGCGGAGGGGCGATAAGTTCCGACCTGCAACGTTGTTAAGCGGGATTTTTATCGGCTGGTCCCATAAAACGATAAAGTTTTCTCCCCACTCTTGCCGAAAAAACCTGTGGGCAATTTACTGCCTTATGATACTGATAAATAAGGATTGAGCCAGAGGAGTCACCGGCTTTTTTAGAACCTTGTTTGCTTTGAGGTTTGTGTACCTATGAGGACGATAGCTATTGTCAATCAGAAGGGCGGCGTTGGTAAAACCACCGTATCGATTAACCTTGCAAGCGCGATTGCCGAGCAGGAGCAGAAGACGCTGCTGGTCGATATGGACCCGCAATCGCACTGCGCGGTCGGCCTGGCGGTGCCGGAAGAGCAAATCGAGCAGAGCATCTATGACGTGCTCATCAGTTTCACCAGGGACGAACCGATGCGCTTAGGGGAGGTGCTGTGGGAAATCAACGACAAGCTGGAGCTTGCACCCGCGAGCATCGACCTGTCGGCCTTTGACCAGCAAATGGCGGGGCTGCCCGAGCGGGAAGAGTGCCTCAGAAAAGTCCTCGATTCAGTCAAAGACCAGTACGATTATGTCATCATCGATTGTCCACCCGCGGTGGGTCTGCTTACGTTCAACGCCCTGCGGGCCGCAACGGACGTTATCGTGCCCGTCGAGACGGGCTATTTTTCGCTGCACGGCCTGAGCAAGCAATTAGAGACGCTTGCCATCCTCTGCCAGCGGTGCAGTCAGAACATCAACGTCAGGGTGCTGGCAAGTATGTATGACATCCGCACGAAGATGGCCCGCGAGATTCTGTCAGAGTTGCGGACGCATTTCGGCGACAAGATGTTCAAGACGGTGGTCAATTTCAATACTAAGCTCAAGGAGGCGTCGTCATTCGGCCAGCCGATTGGCGAATACGATGCTGCGAGCAAAGGGCATAACGATTTCCAGACGCTGGCAAAGGAGATTTTGCAGGTGCAGCCCGAGAAGCAGCGCCGCCAGATTATCGAATCGTTATCGGAGAAATTAGAGGCGATAAGCGCGACGGCGGAACAATTACTGGAGAAGGCAAAGCCACAGATTAAGGCGATAGAGTCGCCCAGACCCAAGGCCCCGAAGACCGAGGCGGTGGCGGTGCGGGCCGAGGACAGGCCGGCTGTTGCGCAGGCCGAAGCAAAGCAGCCGGGTTTTGCCGCCACCGACGCCAAGCTCAGCGACTACTATGGCGTCAACCAGGTCAACGACACAATAGCGTTCGTGACGCTGTATCCGCGTGCCAAATCCGTGCAGGTTGCCGGCGACTTCAACGACTGGCAGCCGTCGAAGCTGTCATTGGAGAAGGTCGCCGAAAGCGGTGTCTGGCAGGCGTCGGTGAAGCTGCCGCCGGGCAAGTACCGCTATCGATTAGTCGTCGATGGGCAATGGCAGCAGGACCCTTATAACGAATCGACTGAGCTTAATCCCTTCGGGGGTTATAATTCGGTAGTAGAGGTAAAGTAGCGCCCGCCAAAAACCATCCGCCGCCGACCCAGGGCACACCTGTCTGTCAAGGCCTATTTCCCCAAGTTTCGACCGTGCGTTCAAGCCCGCATCCGGCTTTGAGCCGTCCGCCTATTTAGCCGTGGCCCGCTTGATGCGAATGCCGCTGTCGAGAGCCACCGTTTGGCCCTGGCTCGGCGTAATCGCCCCGCCGTCGTCAACGCGGTTGGACCCTGTGCTATAAACCGTATATGACTCGTCATCATGGCTATAAAGCAGCGGCTTGCCGGTGAACGGGTCCAAGGGAATCGACTCGATAAACCGGGGGCAAATAACATTCAGAGAATCAGGTATGCCCCCATATTGCAGACGGTAACGCTCTATTGCGACCGCTGTAGTCGTGCATCGAATCGCGGCAAGTGTTATCGCTGTAAGGCGCGGAAGCGGAGTCACAACCGAGAGCAACCGGCTCGACCTTATTGAAAGAGACGTGTTAGCGTCAACAATTTCATTTAGCGGCCCCGGCCAGGGCTGGCGGGAAACCGTTATGAGCCAGGCCATATCTCGCAGGTATTTCACGGACCTGACAAACATGCGCATACGGTGCCACGTGAAGGCGGGCAGCTCCAGCCGTTCAGGCAGGGGAGGCGCATCGGCCATAAGGTACCTTGACGCAACATTCTTAGGGATGAGGTTCCGTGCGATTTCCAGTTGGTACACCCTTTCCGCCAGAAACATTTTTTCGAGACTGTCCGAATGGAACGCATCCTCCAGCAGCGATTGCAGTTGTTTAAGCCGGTCCTCCGAAGGACGGCATTGCACGAGCAACAACTGGATATCGCTGCACACAAGTCCAACGCACAGTATTTTTCTTCCCTGCACGACTATCGCAGGATACGTGTCAAACACCCGCATCAACTTTAGCGTGCTCATTATGGACTTTGCCGCCCCCTCGCCGTCACCAGCCAGGATCAAATCGAGTGTTCGCAACGATAACAGACAGACAGCACCCTGAGCGATATCCAACCGGCCCCTGCAGACCTGATTGCCGCGCATTATTCCAATATCAAATCCCGACAACGCAAGTTGCGAGCCCTTGTCAATCCCCGCAAATATTGGTTTGGCCTTGGTAAGAGTCTGATCCACTTTTTCGTGCAGGTCGGCGGGAAACTGGCTTGCTGGAAGGGAGAGCAGGTTCATGCGGTAGAACAAATTCACCTTCATCAGATTCCCCAGCTCATCGGGGCGGATTTGCCTGAGCGATTCGATGTAGCAGCCGTTGGCATCTTCACCTGCCGCCCCCTGAGTTTTCCCGGGACGCAGGTCGGGAAACGTCACCGGCTCACCCCTTTTGCTTATCTTGACAATCTCCCTGCCCAGTTGTCTTCCAGCCAGATACGCCGTCAGCATCAAGCCGGCGACTGCAACCATAGCCGCGATTACCAGGACCAGCAAAACTCGACGCCACAAGGGCATCCGCTTCTCAGCCACAGCACCTTCACCCCCATTGCGTCCGAAATCAATTGCCATAGAATACCTCTCATTCACACGACAGTTCAGCTACACAGGAAATTATATCACCTTTCAGCCCCGGTTTGCCAGCAAAACCCACACAACATTACATCCGGTCCAATATCCATTAACAAACAAATCGTCTGAATCCCTTCTGCGGCATTTGCCCTTTTCATCCCGCGACCGACTTTTTATCTCCCAACCCGCCTGATACCGCAGTTCTTTGATTATCTGATATCAAAACGGCAACGATTACAAAAAATGCGCCTGGGCGGCCCCTAACTTCTTGACCGCCAAAACGCCAAATACCCCTGTTTTTTGGTCAGAAACGGCCCTTCTGCCTTTTTTTCCTATTAGTCCATCTATACTGCTTGATTTGAAGCCCCCACAGGATATAATGACTATTAGGATTGTTTTTTCGCCGCTTCCGGGTAAGCTGGAGATAAAAATAAATTTCTGTCCGGACGGTATGAATAGTCCTAACAACACCCTTATGTGGATTATCCATACCGTTGGCGGACAAGCGTTTGAGGAGGAGGTGAAAAATGAAATGCCGAGCCGACGTATTTTTAGTCATAGCGCTCTCATTTGCGTTGGCTTCGTGGCTCGTCAACTCGGCCTTGGCCGCCACAATTGTCGCCTGGGGTGACAACACGTACGGCCAGTGCAACTCACCGAAGGGTTCGGATTTTACGGCAATTGCCGCCGGCGGATTGCATTGTCTGGCTCTAAAGACCGATGGTTCAATCAAAGCATGGGGCAACAACAGCTACGGGCAGTGTGATGTCCCCAAGGGCAGCGAATTCGTCGCAATAGCTGCAGGAGGATACCACAGTCTTGCCATACGTTCCGACGGCTCGCTTGTTGCCTGGGGCTGGAACAAATTTGGGCAATGCGACGTCCCCAAAGGCAGCAACTTCGTTGCCATTGCCGCCGGAGGATACCACTGTCTCGCTATCAAGTCCGATGGGACACTCGTTGCGTGGGGTGACAACACGTACGGCCAGTGCAATGTCCCCACAGGCAGCGATTTTACAGCCATTGCAGCCAACGGCTATTGCAGCGAGGCCTTCAAACGAGACGGTTCGGCCATAGTGTTCGGCCTGAACGAATACGCGCAGCATAACCCGCCGGACGCCGACCTTGCCGTTGTCGTCAGCGGCGGTTTCCACACCGTTGCCCTCAAGCTCGACGGCTCGCTGGCGGCCTGGGGCTGGGACGCCTACAAGCAGTGTAACGTCCCCTCCGGCAGGGATTTCGTCGCCATCACCGCAGGAGGCCGCCACAGTCTCGCTCTCAGATGCGACCCTGCCGTGGCGGCCGCGAGCATAGACACATATCGGCAGCTCGACACCACCGCTGCCATCGATTTTCTCACCATCGTCCGGGGAATCTATTATCGCCTTGCAGTTCTGGGCGAACCCGTTATACTGCTGCTGCTCGGACTCACTGCGGTGCTGTTGTGCGGATGGTCCTGCCCCGCGCTGAAAGCATTGACTAAGGACCGGAAGCACGACCGCAGATACGTCCGTTCTACGCCGTGGGCGCGAATATAATCCGCCGGACGTAAGGCAGATTAACCTTGTATTTTCGTTCACATTCTTGGAGAAAAGATTATGTCGAAGGCAGCAGGACTATCCACGTTCATTATCGTTTCCTTCATAGCGATAGCCATCCTGGCATCCGCATGTTGCACGGCCGCCGTTGAGCCGAATGCAACAAAATCACCAGCCGACCCGTTCAAAATGAACAAACTCTTAGGCAGGGGTGTGAACCTCGGCAACGCGCTCGACGCACCAAAAGAAGGTGAATGGGGTGTTACTCTCAAAGAAGAATACTTTCAAATCATAAAAGACGCCGGCTTCAATTCCGTCCGGCTGCCCGTCCGCTGGTCCGCTCACGCGATGGAACAATCGCCTTACACAATCGACCCCAACTTTATGAAAAGAGTTGACTGGGCCATCAACTGCGCCCTGTCACGCAATCTCCCCATAATACTCAACATCCACCATTACCGCGAGACCTACAGCGACCCCAATGGCCACAAAGAAAGGTTCCTCGCCCTGTGGAAGCAGATTGCGGAACACTACAAGGGCTACTCTGACTTGCTCCTGTTCGAGCTTATGAATGAGCCGAAGAATAAACTTAACGAGGTTGTTTGGAATACTTATATGAAAGAGTCGCTGGCTGTCGTTCGCCAGTCCAATCCCAACAGGACGGTTGTCATCGGCCCCGCCAGCGACAACATAATTCCTTACCTCAAGTTTCTCGATATCCCCAAAGACGACCGTAATATCATCGTCACTGTCCATTACTACTTCCCATTGGAATTCACCCATCAGGGCGCCGACTGGATAACCAAAGGAGACCCCAATAGCTGGATGGGCACAAAATGGACCGCAAGCGCCGCGGAAAAGAAGGCGGTTACAGACCAGTTTGATATCGCCGCCGCATGGGGAAAAGAAAATAATCGCCCGATTAACTTAGGCGAGTTCGGCTCTTATAAAAAAGCCGATATGGAGTCCCGCGTCCGATGGACAAAGTTCCTCGCCGATGCCGCCATCGAACGCGGAATAAGCTTCGACTACTGGGAATTCTGCGCGACCGAATTCGGCTTATACGACCAGCAGACAAAATCCTGGCGCAAGCCGCTCCTTGATGCGGTCATCCCGCCAAAACAGTAGGTATAAATTTAACTTTTTATTGTCGTCTTCATTTTTTGAGGAAAAGATTATGTGGAAACCGGCAAAAACATTGGTATTCGTCGCATTGGCAGTGGTGGTTGTGCTCGGATTTACCTATGCCGTGGCCGCCGAGCCGAATACCGCACCGATGCAACCCGACCCGTTCAAAATGAACAAACTTTTGGGCAGGGGCGTGAACTTAGGTAATGCCCTCGAAGGACCAAACGAAGGCGAATGGGGCGTAATGCTCAAAGAAGAGTATTTCGACATCATCAAGCAGGTCGGCTTCAACTCCATCCGCCTGCCGGTTCGCTGGTCGGGGCACGCACTGACTGAAAAACCTTACACCATCAACCCCAACTTTTTCAACAGGGTTGACTGGGCCGTAAATTGCGCCCTTTCACGAAACCTGCCCGTAATCCTCAATATGCATCACTACCGCGAGCTTTATACCGACCCCAACACTTTCCACAAAGAAAGATTCCTTGCGATGTGGAAGCAGATAGCCGAACATTATAAAGATTATCCCGATATGCTGCTTCTTGAAATTCTTAACGAGCCGGACGACGCTTTAACGCCCCAAATGTGGAATGAATGGCTCAAAGATGCCCTTGCCGTTATCAGACAGTCAAATCCGAAAAGAACCATCGTCATCGGTTCAGCCAACGATAGCTGGATTACTTATCTAAAGCTCCTTGAATTGCCTGAGAATGATCGCAACATCATCGTCACTGTTCATCACTATTTCCCGCACGCATTTACCCATCAGGGAGCGGACTGGATAACGCCCGCCAAGGTCGCCCAGGCGATTATAGATATGAAAGTTGTTAATCAGAATCCCGCTTCGGACGGCAACAGCGATTACAATAAATGGCCGGGCACCAAATGGACCGGCACGGCTGAAGAAAAGAAATACATGACCGACATATTTGATTTCGGCGCCGCCTGGGGAAAAGAGCACAATCGACCGATTAACTTAGGCGAATTCGGTTCCTACAGGAAGGCCGATATGGCTTCCCGCGTGTGCTGGACGAAATTCATCACCGATACGGCCGTCGAAAGGGGTATGAGTTTTCATTACTGGGAATTCTGCGCCGAATTCGGCCTGTACGACCGGGACACCAAATCCTGGCGCAAGCCCCTTTTGGAAGCAGTCATCCCGCCCGCGGTGAGCAAAGTCGAACCGCCGAAACCGTGAGCCGCAGCAGGGTTATAGAAGTTGGTCAACTTTGGCGGCGAGTTCTTTGACGTGGCTGACGGATTTTTCAAACTCCGCACGCTCTTCGGGGTTGAGGTTTAGCTCGACGATTTTCTCGACGCCGGCCTTGCCGAGTATGGCGGGAACGCCGACGAAGTATCCTCCTTCGCTATCGCTACGGAGGACAGGTCCTCCGACGTTATATTCCTTCTGGCAATACACGCAGCAGGCCATCTCTGCGTGGCTGTCGGTGATAATCGCCTCAGCCATTTTCACGACGCCTGCGGCTGGTGCGTAATACGCGCTTGAGCCGAGCAAATCGACGATTTCAATTCCGCCCTTTCTCGTCCGCTCTATCAGCCGGGCGATTGTGTTGCCGTCGAGCAACTCTGTAATCGGCACCCCGGCAACAGAAGTAAATCTCGGCAGCGGCACCATATCGTCGCCGTGCCCGCCCATCAGGACCCCCCGCACGTCCTCACTGCTGATACCTAATTGGGCAGCAACAAAATAACTGAATCTCGCCGCATCCAGAACCCCAGCCATCCCCAGTATTCTCTTTTTAGGAAATCCTGTAACCTTCGCCGCGGTATAAACCATCGCATCCAGCGGATTCGATACCACTATCACGATTGCTTCAGGGCAAAATTCTACTACTTTTTCGCTGACCTCTTTGACTATCTGCACGTTTTTGGCGAGCAAATCATCCCTGCTCATCCCCGGCTTGCGGGCCAGGCCGCTGGTAATCACAACTATCCTGCTATCCTCCGTCTTCGACCAATCTGTTGTCCCGACTATCTCGCAATCGTAATTCTGGACCGGTCCCGCCTCCGCCATATCCAGCGCCTTGCCCTCGGCAAGCCCCTTAACAATATCCAGCAAAACTATGTCGCCAAGCTTTCTGCCTGCTGCAATGTGCGCCGTTGTCGCCCCGACGTTGCCCGCTCCGACTATCGTTATCTTATTGCCGCTCACAATAAGTTCCTTTTCCTATTAAATATTATTCACATTTTATGCTGTTTGCGTAGTTCGTTTATCGGTTACGCGGCTCGTTTCGTCTTTCGTCAGACGGTTGCGTTACGGATTTGCGCTCGTTAAACCTATCCCACGCAAGTGCTAAATTGTAACACTGTCTGCTAATCTTGTCGTATGTGTCTATCAATCGTTCACAAATTTTAATGTTAACCAGAGAAGAGTACAGGTCTCTGGCCTGAGCTAAAGAAACGGCTGTCTCATTGGACTCTGCCATTGCATCATCTAAATATTTTTGAAATCCCTTTTTCTGATGCCGCTTAGAGTGTCCCTCTGCTATCAAACGGGGAATGGCTTTAGTTGAACGCCTAAGCTGGTCAGTCAAATCATATTTTTCTTCAATCGGTAACACCGGCAAAATATGCTTAAATACCTCAAGCATTGCCTGATAGGCAGTTCGATAAACCTCTAAATCGTGAAAACTTCTGATAGGTGTTTTATCTTCCATAACGCCTTACGTTATACGCAACCGTAACGAGCCGCGTAACCGCAACCGTTTAACGTAACCTATTGAGTTGCGGTGAGAAGATTATACGCAATGAACCGCCCGACGCTAACGAAAACCTGAATCTATCGACAACGGACAAGCTGGTTTGAATCGAATTTGACCTGCGGTATATTCGTCTTTATGTCCTCGATAAAGCGCAGGCCGTCTTTCCAGTAGCCGGCCGTCGGCCTGACCGTCGTATTAAATCCGATGAAATACCGGTTGATGTTGTCCACTAAAACCTCCCTGACGTATTTGCTCGCCATCGACGCAAGCGACACGGGCAAATATCGGCTGTCCGCCCCCACCACAAAGTGCACCCGCACTCGTCTGTCGCCCGTTCTCATCTCATAACTGCTCATCTGCCGGCCCTCCCGCACAATCCTCAGCCCCGTCCCCCCAAACATCAGTTGCAGCTCACGCCGATAATGGCTGCGGCCGCCTTGGCGGTCTATCACTATCTCCAAATCCTCTCCTGCAAATTCCTCTATTGCCGCCTGCATCAGCTCCGCCACCGCCGTGAACAATACCTTCGCCTTGTTTTTTACCGCTGCCACCATCCTGTTGTAATACGCAACCTCCAGACACCGGCTCTTGAAACCCACAAGCTCAATATGCTGACTCGCAAGGTCCGCTCTTAACATAGAAGCCGCAATCGCAATATCCGCGCTTTCGCCGCCAAGCTGATAATCATCGACCTGCTTATACCACGGATACTCGGCCAAATGTTCGAGACAATCGGGGCACAGCGCCGACAAAAGTTCCCCGGCACGCCGGGGCTCACTGCCCAGGTGCTTGAGCACGGCGAGCACCGTTCGCCGCAGATGCCTGATTCCAATCGACCTGCTGAACGCCTTCTTGCTGTCGGCTATCATCAGCCGGCCCGACAATCCAGTTCGCTTTTCAGAAATGCTTCTGTGTAAAATCCCCCACAAGTCCGCCCAAACCAGATTCCGCGGCAGGCGAAAAACACTCGAAGAAACCACCAGCGGCCCTAAAATAGGCCCAAAACCCGCCTCGTCAATCCCCACCAGTATAGCCATCCCTGACTTTCCTTTGGTTGCGCTTTTCGTCCATTGGTTGCGCTGCTCGTTTCGTCAATCGTCTTGCGGCTGCGTATAAACCACGCTTTACGTTCCACGCAACCGATACGAGCCGCGAAACCGCAACCGTTTAACGCTTACTACAATCTTTCCACCTTCGCGGTCGCCCGATACAGTCCATTTATACGTTTGCCTTCTACAATCTTCGGCGGGTATTTCTCGTTCCTCGGCTGCAGCCGAATCATATCGTTCGGCTCAAAAAACACTCGCTTGAAAGTCGTCTCGTGCGGCGAAGCGAACCGCACAAAACAGTCGTCCCCGTTCTTAACCGCCGCCGCGGGCGAAAACACCACAATATCCCCCTCCTTGAAGCTCGGCTCCATCGAATCCCCGACCACACGCACCGCGAAGGCGTTGGGGTCGCTAAGGTCAGGACATCGAACGTAGTCGTCCGCCACGCCGACCGGATACTCCAGGTCGTCAAAATCCGTCGGATACCCCGCCGAAACCTTGTTGATAATCGGCACGAATTGGCCTGGCGCCACCGGCAAACCGGGTTTGTCAACCTCAAGCTCGCTCGCTTCAAGCAGCCGGTCAAGCTTCCCTTTGTCCGTCTTGTCCTCCATAAAATTCTTGATAATTTGCCGCCACCTCTTGTTCTCCGCCTCCGCCGACTCATATCTCTCCCTGACATCCGTCGGCAGCCGTTCTATATGCGCTATATACAAAAGCAGACCCGCCTCAAATCCCAATACCTTCTCTAACTTTCGCAAAAGCTCGTCGCTCGGCGGGTTATTCACCTGGCCCGTCTCTATCGTCGATAGATACGGCTTTGAAAATCCCACCCGGCTGCTCACCTCATCGAGCGTCAGCCCCAGCTCTTTACGCTTTTTTCTTATTATCTCACCAAGTGACATAAGCACACCTCGATTCACACTTCGGTTTTCGTCTATCGGTTGCGCTGCTCGTTTCGTCAATCGTTGAACGGTTGCGACTTAATGACGTCGGACGTTCCACGCAACCGATACGAGCCGCGCAACCGCCCCGTGAAATTCAAAGAATTTCCGGGACTTAGTCCTCGGAATCTTTTTAAGATTCCTGAGGGCAACCGTTTGACGTTTTTACAGTGGCCTTCGTATTTCTTCCATTCGTTGCGATTCTCGTTTCGGGATTGATTATTGATAATTGAACAACAGACGTCAACAAATTGTTAATTATCAAGAAATAATTTACAATAATCAATCGTGTCTATCTTACCCAGATTAACATCTCAAGAAAATTCCCATTATTTTGTTGCTTTTCTATATAACTGATACTATTGTTGCCATCATAAAGAACTTTATGTGGTTCGACAAAATTCACCACAGGTCATTATGAAGGGGCATTAAAAATGAACTCGGAAGGACAAATTGTAAAGGAGTATAGTTATGAAGACGAGACAGGAGAATTATTGTATCAGGTCGTCAGGTACCAGCCAAAAGGATTCGCACAAAGAAGGCCCGCCAGCCCGTCTCGCCGAGGCGAGCCGAGGTCGGACGAAGCGGGCGAGGCGGACCCGACACACTCTCACGGCAATTGGATATACAACACAGCCGGCGTGCGGAAGGTGCTTTATAAACTGCCCGAGCTTATCGCGACGCCGCTCGATGACTGGGTCTTTATTGTCGAAGGCGAAAAGGACGTTGACCGCATATTTGCTGAAGGATTTGTTGCGACAACCAATCCCGGAGGCGCGGGAAACTGGATTGATAGTTTTAACGAGTATTTTCGGTCAAGACGTGTCGCAATTATTCCGGATAATGATGACGCAGGACGAAAACACGCAAAGAAAGTTGCTGATTCAATTGTCGATGTTGCTGCATCTGTTAAGCTCATCGAGCTGCCGGGCCTGCCCCCGAAAGGAGACGTAAGCGACTGGCTCGACCCGGCTTCGCCGAATGGCTCCGCCGAGGCAGGCGCGGGGCACAAAAGAGGCGAGCTGAGCATTCTCGTTGACGATGCGCCAGAGTATGTAAAAGACGAGGACTGGACAAGACGAGCAGAGGTTATATCTCTTGAGAGCGTCGTGCCCGAGGAGATAGAATGGCTCTGGCCGGACCGGATACCGCTGGGGATGCTAACGATACTGGCGGGCGACCCGGGCGTGGGCAAGAGCTTCCTTTCATTGTATATCGCGTCATTGGTAACAGCGGCGAAAATGACGCCCGACGACAAGATGGCCGCTTATGGGTCGGTCGTGATATTGAGCGCGGAGGACTCGATAGAGCACGTTATACTTCCCCGGCTGAACGCCCTGGGGGCAAACGTGAGCAAGATAAAGGCGATTCGCTGCGTCAGGTGCAAAGACGCCGACGGAAACGTTACGACGGACAATTTTAATATCCTGCACGACCGGTTCGAGCTTGAACGGGTGCTGACGGAAAATCCCGATACAAAAATGGTAATTATAGACCCTGTGAGCGCGTATTTCGGCAGCGTCGATACTCACAAGGACTCCAACGTCCGGTCGGTGCTGGCCCCTTTGGTCGAGATGGCAGGACGGTTCAATATCGCGCTTGTCTGCATAATGCACCTCAACAAGGGCAACTCCACCAAGGCGTGCTACCGGACGATGGGTTCACTGGCGTTTCCCGCCGCGGCCAGAACTGTCTGGCTTATAAGCCCCACGCCTGACGGGCCGAAGAACCCTCGGCGCCTCTTGATTGCCGCAAAGCATAATATTTTGAAGGACCCGACGACGTTGGCGTTCGAAATAAAAGATGGGCGAGTCGTATTCGAGAGGGGAGCCGTCAATATCACCGCCGACGACGTATTAGCGCCGAAGAGCAATATCGAAGCCCCGGAAAGAGACCGCGCAGTCGAATGGCTCAAAGAGTTGTTATCCGCCGGCCAATCAATGAGTTCGAATGAAATCTTCAAGCTCGCCGAAGAAGAAGGCTTCAAAAAGCATACTTTAGAGAATGCCAGAAAGGAACTCGGCGTCAAGTGCTTTCCGGACTTTGATGAAGAAGGGAACAAATTTTGGTGTTGGAGATTACCAAAGCCAGATGGAGACAAAAAGAAGTTGCCCAGCTTATCAGAGGCCCTTGCAAATCTTGAAAAGATGCGACAGGGGTCGATGTTGACTACTCTTAATACGATGAGAAGTAATGGTAAGTAATGCTAAGTAACGCTAAGTACCATTATTAAGCTAAAAAACGCACTTCTCATTACTTCTCATTACTACGCACTACTTAGCATTAGTTTTGGTGACATGCCCCGTTAGAAAAACTTGGTTTCTAACGGGACGGGGGAAATCGGCAAAGAGTCGAAAATTTGTTTTGGGCTATCGCCAGTTTTGGGGACGACTGATTATTGTACTTCCGATTTTAACTTCATCAGGAAACTGGCAATTCCGAAGCAGTTCTTCGGACATCTTGCGTCTGAAACCGGCATTTTGACGTAGTTCAAAACTGGACCTTCCGATTGGAAACATTACGCCTATTTCCTTCTCTGGTGCGTGATGCTGAACCGATTTGATTACAGGCAGCAAACCGCTGTCAGCGGAAATAATCAGGGCTTTATCATATAAGCCATCTATGGCATCACCCAGTATCTTCAAAGCTATGTTCACGTCGGTTTGTTTCTCTTCATGTGTTTTGAAATACTCATGGCATTTGTGGCATTGGATATGTTTCTCTAAAAAGCGGCCGTGGATGATTTCCACTCCAACACTTCTTAAAGCGCTTATATACATCTTGTGCCGCTCAACGTTTTCGGGATGCCATTTTACAAAGGTAGTAAAATAGAAGATGCCGGCAATCGTATCTTTTTCGTGCACCATGGATTCGGCGAGTTTACGGTAATTGAGCCATTTGTATTTGTGGTAGGCGGGATTTGTTTGCAGGGCGTAATAGACGTTAAATCCGTCTATATAGAAACAATATCGGCTCATCCTTGGCTCCATAAAAAAAAGAACCCAGACATCCGAAGAGGTCTGGGGCCTGATAGTTTCCTATCAGGGATGTACATATATTATCGTATATAAAGGCTAGTTGTTCAAGAATATTTTTTTGAAAATTTTTAAGAAATTCCATAAGCCCTTCGTTTTCTTAACGTTACCGCACCCAGGCCGACTCGTCTCGGCGAAGACCGTATCGAATCCGATTTCAGTAACCATCGCAGTGAACGACAACAGATTGCTTCGGAAATCAACGTGCCGAGCCGTAGCCGGAGAAGCAAAAGCGTCGCGGGTTCGGGGACCTGCACTGCGATAAACATCGGGCGGTGCATATCCGAGGCGAGCGTGTAGCGTGTAGCCCTTCGACGCGCTCAGGGCAGGCGTGCAGCGGATGGTTGCGATTTGAAGATATCGTGGTATCATATCGGGTTTGAAAGACGCAAAAGTGTTAATAAAAGCGCTAAGTGAAAAACGCCCCGCCTCGCCGAAGACGGCGAGTCGAGGCGGGCGGATTCAAAATCTTCAAAATAAGGAGGTCAAAATTATGCTCACAAGAACCTTCATATTACTGCTCGCAGTCGCAGCAATAACAACAGGCCCGGTTTTTAATACAGAGGCGATTGCGGCGTCCCAGTCTGACCCTCAGGCCGACGCAAACCAGCAGGCGGACGCGAATTCAAAACCGCCTTTAAGAATCGCGATAGCCGGCCTCGTCCACGACCACGTCACCGGCCTGCTGAGGGAGCTTCCCCGTCGCAAAGACATTGCCCTTGTCGGCATCGCTGAACCGAACGCCCAGCTTGCAGCCAAATACGTGGCAAGATACCATCTTCAGCCGTCGATAATTTACACAGACCTCGAGAAAATGCTCGATGAAACCAAGCCCCAGGCCGTCGTTACCTATACCTCCACCTTCGACCATTTGCAGGTTACCAAGGTCTGTGCCGCACACGGCATAGACGTGATGATGGAAAAACCGATGGCTGTCAGCAACGAGCACGCAGCCGCTATCGCCGAGGCCGCCAAAAAAGCCGGCATCCACGTCCTCGTCAACTACCAGTCAACCTGGGACCCCGTCAATACATTGGCCCGCGACACAATAGCCGAGCAAAACTCAATCGGCGAGATACGCAAAATTGTCTTCTATAAAGGCCATTCAGGTCCAAAGGAAATCGGTTGTTCCGCGGAATTTTTCCAGTGGCTGACGGACCCAAACTTAAACGGGGGCGGCGCTCTTTTTGATTTCGGCTGCTATGGCGCAAATCTGACGACATGGTTTTTGAATAATCAAAGACCGCTATCCATAACCGCTGTTACCCGGCAGACAAAACCGAACATCTACACAAAAGTTGATGACGACGCGACCGTAATACTCACCTATCCCAAAACGCAGGTCATCATTATGGCCTCATGGAGCTGGCCCTATGGCAGGGACAATATTGAAATCTACGGCACGGCCGGCTCGATTCAAACCCTTGACGCTAAAACAGCGATTCTGCGCATCAATGGAAAGCCCGAGCAGAAAATCACCGCCAAACCCATCGAATTTCCTTACAGCGATTCTTTGAGCTATCTGGGCGCTGTGGTAAACGGCGGGGTAAAGGAGCAATCGCTGGCGTCTCTCGAAAATAATATGATAGTCACCGAAATTCTCGATGCCGCCCGCCGCTCCTCGCAATCTCACTCGGCCATTCCGCCTGCGCTTCGATAGAACTTTGAGCAGTCAAAAGTAGATAGTTTACCCTTCGATAAACTCCCCTCGGCTGCGCTCGGGACAGGCAGGGCAGGCAAGTCGCAGGGCAAGCACTGCGAAATTGTCTGTAAGTGCTTGTTATATAAGAATTTGGCAAGATTTGTTGATTTTATTGAAAGACAGCATTGCTTTTTGTCGAAAAGAAACGTATACTTAGTGTATAGACGATGTATATACAATAGCAATACGTTGTAAAGTTGAATGGGCTGGAGTAATAAAAATGACTACTCAAATAACCGCGAGAATCGATGCCGCAAGTAAAGAAAGGGCGCGAAAGATACTGAATTGCCTGGGTCTTTCAATGTCTGAAGCAATAGAATTGTATATGAAACAAATTATTCTTCATCGCGGTATCCCTTTCGAGATAAAGCTTCCCAATAAAACAACCTTGCAGGCCATAGAAGAGTTGGAAGCGGGCGGAGGGGAGAAGTTTTCTACAGTGAAAGATTTATTTGAGGACCTCGAATGTTGAGGGTAATACGCCGCTCAAGCAGGTTCAAAAAAGATTACAAGAAAGCGAAAAAGCAGCACAAAGACATCAGCCTGTTGGAAGATGTAATTTGCAAGCTCGCTAAAGGCGAGCCATTATCGCCCAAATTCAAAGACCATCCCCTGACAGGGAATGTTAGAGGATATCGAGAACTTCACTGCACCAGACTGGCTTTTGATTTACCAGGTTACATCACAAGAATTGTTGTTAGCCAGGACGGGATCGCATTCCGAATTATTCTAAATAAACTCCTCTTCTTCCGGCATTTTTTAAATCGGGACACTAACCGATTTCTACAATCTTGTACTTTCTGCTTCCGAGGCCGATTTTTTCGGCGTGCTCAAGCTGCCATTTGCCGTTGAGATTAGGATATTTAGAAAGTTTCTCAAGCGATTTACCGGCGGTTTTCTCCATCAAATCCACCGCCGCCTGGTCAACCGCAACAGGGTCCGTCGAACCTAATATCCCGATATCCTTGACGATTCTCTCATCAGGCCCGCCTTTTGGCGAGGTCTCGCCTTCGGCGGAATTGCCCATACAATCGCAATCACCAGTAATTGACAATGCGAAGTTCACAAACGCCGCACGACCTTCTTTGCCCTTCAGGACCCCTTTGGCATGCTCGGCCACGTTGCGTTCCAGCATCCGGTTTTCCGCGCCCCAGTCGTATTTCACCGCGTCGAACCTGCATACCGCCACGCACTCCGCGCAGCCGATACACTTGTCCTGATTGATGTGCGCCTTTAGGTCCTCAATTGTAATCGCGCCTTCCGGACAATGCTGGTAGCAGGTCCCGCAGCCGACGCACTTGCTTTTTTTAATGCTGGGCTTCAGCGACGAATGCTGCCTCATCTTGCCTTTCCTGCTGGTGCAGCCCATACCCAACGTCTTCAGCGTCGCCGCCAGGCACGTCGCAATATGTCCCGTTACGTGCGACACCGCCAGAATCGACTGAACGCGAGCAATGTCATAAGCGATGAATACCTCTTTGTTAAGCTCTCCGTCAATCCTCACCGCTGTCTCGCTTGTCCCGAAAAGTCCGTCAGGCGGAATGAACGGTATCCCAAGTCCCTTCACGTCGAACCCGTGCTCGGCAGCTAATATCGCGTGGTCTATCGCGTTGTGTCTGCGCCCCAGATACAGCGTGCTCGTATCCGTCAAAAAGGGCCTGGCCTTTAGTTTGACAAGCTCCTCAATCAGCCCCTTGATGCACGGCGCCTTGATATATGTCTTATTGCCGTGCTCGCCGACGTGAATCTTCACCGCCGTAAAATCGTTCTGTTGAAAGCACTTCGCAAACCCCGCCTCCTTAAACAGCCGCCTCGCCTTATCGGAAATTACCTTCTCGCCATCGTCAATCGCCGCCTTGATGAAATATACCTTCGAGACCATAGCCAAATACTTCTCCTAATTGCTTGTTTCTTATTGATTATTCAACAACGGCAATTATAATCATAAATCATCAATTATCAATGCGAAGAAAAGATTAAGGAGATACAAATATGACACAGCAAACAACTCAAGCGCCTTCTCTTACCGACATTATGAAACATTACGCAAAACCAGCCAATGAGCACGTCTCACTCGGCTGGTCGCTTCGCGCAGTGCTATTTTTTATACCCGCTGGTGTTCTTGCGCTGCTGCTGTGGCTTGCTGCGATGAATGGCGCAATCAAGCCGCCAGCGGCAATCATCACGGGAGTGGTCACGGTGGTAATCTGGAAGGTCTTTGTAAGCGGCATCCGCGTCGCCGCACAGTGGGAACGAGGCGTCATCCTTCGCCTCGGCAGCTTCCAGGCCGTCCGCGGACCGGGCCTTCTATACGTCATCCCCATCATCGAATACGTCCGCTTCCTCGACACCCGCACCGTCGTCTTCAACATCCCCGCCCAGAAGGTCATCACGCGAGACAACGTCCCCGCCGAAATCGACGGCGCCGTCTTCTTTATGATAAGGGACCCCGAAAAGGCCCTCATCAGCATTCAGGACTTCCGCTTTGCTATCGCACAGTATTCCCAGGCCACCCTCCGCGACGTCGTCGGGGGCCTGACACTCGACGAGCTGCTCTCCGAACGTCAGCAAATCCAGACTCGCATCGGCGAAATCGTCGAAGAGCGCATCAAGGACTGGGGCCTGCACGTCGATTCAATCCGCCTGCAGGATATCGAATTGCCCGAAGACCTCAAACGCATAATGTCACGCCAGGCCTCCGCCGAGCGCGAAAAACGCGCCACCATCACCAAGGCCGAGGGCGACAAATTAGCCGCCGTCAATCTCGCGGCCGCCGCCAACATAATGAAAGAGAATCCCGTCGCGTTTCAGCTTCGCACCCTGCAAACCATCGACGGCCTCGGCGCAAGCCCCTCCAACACCGTCGTCCTGTTCCCCATCGAGCTTGTGAATCTTCTCAAGGCAATTGTGCCATCGCAGCCAAAGCAATAATTTTTTGAGTATCGAGAATTGGCCTTACGCAAGGACGTGCTGAAGCATAATCTTTACGCCCAAGCCAATCAGCACCAGCCCGCCGATTGCCTCAATGGCGCTCTCGAAGAAATGCCCGAACCTCTTGCCGATATATACCCCCGTGCACGACAGGCCAAATGTAACCACGCCGATAATCACAACCGCCGCCGCAATCGCGTGCGTAATCAGTGATAGCGTTATCCCGACCGCCAGAGCATCAATACTTGTCGCCACCGCCAGCGCTAATAGCACCACGAGATTCGCCGGGTTCGGCGCCTGTCTTTCCGCCCCGCCCTTTGGCCCTCGGCTTCGCCGAGAGGCGAGCGAGGTCTCGCCATGTCTCGCCGAGCTTTGCTCGGCGGACGAGGCGGACTTGATTTTGAACGATTCATAAATCATCTTCAGCCCCACCGCGGCAAGAATCCCGAATGCCACCCAATGGTCGAAACTCGATATGTATTGTCTGACCGTAAGCCCCGCAAGGTAACCGACGGCGGGCATAAACGCCTGAAAAGCCCCGAAGAACCCCGCCATTCGAAGGGTGTGCCTGACGTGCAATTCCTTATACGCCGCACCGGTTACAACCGATACCGCAAACGCATCCATCGACAATCCAACCGCTATCACAATAATCGCCATAAGCTCCATAACCTCTGTTGCTAAAGCTCCCTTCTTTTCATAAAACAATAATTAAATATATGCGTCATAACCTTACCGACGATTTCAAGCACGCGAAAATCAATAATCTCGAACAACGGCTCAAAAAGTTCCCGCAATTCCGCTTCGGAAGATAGATACACCTTACTGCTGAGCTTTGTCCCCCGATATTTGCCGGCACCCTCGAAGGCCGTATCCTTCTCATTAAAACACACTGAAAGATACCTGCCTCCCGGCTTGAGTGCCCTGTGAACATTTCTTACGTATCTGCCCCTCATTTCCGGAAATATATGATGCAGCAGGCCCCAGTCATAAATAAAATCAAAGGACTTGCCCAAATCCGGCCAGTTCCTCGTCAAATCCGCAACTACAAACCTGCATTTGACCTTCTTCTGTTTGGCCTTTTGTCTCGCAGTCCTTACCGCCGTCGGCGAAGCATCCACCCCCACGACCTCAAACCCGCAGCCCGCGAGCCAAATCGCATAATTGCCAAGCCCGCAACCCAAATCCAGGGTTCTTCCCGGTTTAATTTTGCCGCTTTCAATCAGTTCCACAAAAAGTTCCGGCGGTGTCTCACTATTCCACGGAATCTCCTCCGGCGGTGTGCTCCTGTAAATCTCTTCCATTCTTCGAGTCTGGTCATCCATATATTCTATTCTGCGCCTACTATCCCTTCACTGGTCAGGTTCTCTGTAATCTTCTGCCCCGGCTGGACAATCAAAAACTCCTTTTCATCCCACTGCCCGTCCACAAGCCGTTGCATCAAACCCGAATCACCTTTCACCTCATCATACTTCCAGTTCAGAAACTCCGCCGCCCTCTTTGTAAATTCCTTCTCATCCGCCGAATTGGCAAATCCCCAGTCGATATATGCCGCCCAGTTATATTCCTTCATCCAGTTCTGTTCGGCCTCAATCAAATACTTGGCGTTGTCTTCGCCGAACTTTTCGATGTATTCCTTGAGCGTCCTCTCAAAGCGTTCTTTGCCGGGCTGATTATCCGTCTCTATCCACCCCGGACTGAACCAGTACACCCCCCGGTGGCTGTCGAAGTATTCCTTGTATCTGTCCTTCGACCCCAACAATAGCGTTATGCAGTCGTGTCCCCTCGGCACAACTATCGGCACCTTCGCCGACAAACCCACTATCCCGTTGCTGCAAAGCCCATATCCTAAAAGCGATGCATCATAAGGCCTGCCCTGGGTATCGCTCGTCGCATCGAGTGCCTTTTGAACCTCCCCGCGCAATTTCTCCGGCTCATTGTGCAGCCCCTGTTGCATCACCACCACGTCCACGATATTGGGCGACAGTGCCGCACAACGATACGCCTCCCTCTGCATCACCTTGCAAACTATGAATTGCAGCCGCATTTAAGGCAGATTATCACAAAGGGATGAAAATATAAAGATGCGTGTCTTCGGAGCGTCTTATTCCAGGTCGTATGCACTGTTATCCGGCGACAAAAAACCCGTGCCTGGGGCAATATTATCAACTTCAGCTTTATCTGTGTTTTTGAAACAATCTTTCACGGTCTCTGTGTGGCCGTCACAATAAACCACGTTGGTCCTACCGTTATGTCGATAACCCTGTGTTCCGGCGTATCTGCCGACAAATCCAGCATCACTATCACTTGGCCACGGTGACCGCATAAACTTGTTTGCCCCGCCAGACCACTGGCCGTCGCCAAAGAGGGCGCATCGGCCCGGCCTTTTAATCATAACCGCCATTGCAGGAATAACGATACTTTCGTACTGGCCGTGGCCTATATAGCTGGTGTTATAATTGTAGCCGGTATAAGGGTCCGCAATCGAGTTATGATAACCCTTAAAAGACGGGCACTGCTGCACTTCCTCGATTGTCCTGCCCTCCCATAACAAGCCCGGAGTTACTTTCCGCTCCAACGGAGTCCACTTTTGAATCGTTGTAAAATCCCAGGCATAAAAGATAGACATAGAGTCCGTGAATTGATTTGTATAGGCGATTGGGTAGAAACCGTCGTTGTTGCTCACATATACCTGTGAAGCTATCGCCAACTGCCTCAGGTTGTTCAGGCAGGATACGGATTTACCCTGCTGCCGGGCCTTGGCCAGCGCCGGCACCAGAACCGCCATCAAGCCAGCCACCACGGAGATTACAACCAGCAGCTCTATCAGTGTAAAAGCCCTGCTTCGCATTTTATCGAACTTTCAACGACCAATGCTGTTTGTCATTCCCGCGAAAGCGGGAATCCAGCCCTTTTATGATAGCTTTCTGGACTCCTGCTTTCGCAGGAGTGACACTTTGTTTGTTCCATTGCTTATTCAAACATAAATAATTCAACAGGCCTTATGGACATTTCCAGGTGCACTGGAGCCAACTGTCAGCCAGGGTTGCCAAATCGTCCCAGTCGCTTTCCGCCAGCCAATCCTGCGCCAGTATCGCGAAATCAAAAAAGTCAACCCTGCAATCTTCATTCAAATCACCCGCAGGACGCGGATGTTTATAATCACCGCAACAGCTTACATCAGCGATGGCGTCTATCTCTGTTGTTGCGCTGCTGTCTGGTTTATCGTCTATCCGGACATATTGAATCCAGTCCAGGCCCAGCGCACCTATGTCAAAACCCGTTCCGCCTGCTGAGCCGTTATAAATCTCGATTACCTGAGCTACCGTCTTGCCGTTCAGGCCGGCGGCCGTCAGATTAGGGTCTATCGGCCGGGTCGGGTCAAGCTCCTCAGCCCATACATTATTCACACCGTCCCACTCATAGCTTGCAGTAGGAGCAAAACTATCTGCATAGCGGCCGTTCGAGAAAGAATACCAGTTGTTGCCGTCCTGGCTGACGGCCACTATGCCCGGCTCGGCTGAAACCGTGTCTTCGACAGTGGTCAGTTCGGGATTGCCATTTGTCCAGCTTTGCCCCCCGCTGATTGTCTGGCGAGCATTCCCGTAAACGATAAAATCTATCCCGTAGGGATTATTCTTGTCGTTTGCGACGTGATGATTGAACTTAAGAGTCAGCCGACCGCCGTTGCCAACGGTAACTACTTCGAAAGAACGAAAAGGAGGATAAACCGGCACAACGGGCACGTTCTCACCGAGTGGTATGAACATGCCATCGCCGGTAGTTTCCAAGGTGGGTCTGCCAAGTGCAGTGTTAGGTTCGTTAAACGGTTTTTTTGTTATGTAATCAATGCCTACGTTGTTGCCTTGAACATACTCGATAACTTCCGCTGCAAAATCATTCTGGTCATAATCACCGGCCTCTGCGACCGCTGCAATGAAAAGGCAAACGATGAGAAAACCCGTATATGTTTTTGCGCGGGACATTGTTTCACTTTCCAGGTTTCGGGTGGGGCTATAGTTATAGCCCCACCCGCCTGTTAAGCCGAAGTCAAGTAACAAAACTACATTATGCTGTGCGTTTCCTAAGAAACAGACCGCCAAGACCCAACAGAGCAATCGTCAATGGCTCAGGCACCGGCGTCGTTGGTGACACGCCGGGGTCAAAACCGTTGTACCAGCCGTCCCAATCGCCGTCTGTTAGTATGCGGGCGGACATGCCTATCATAGACGAGTCCCATACGCCGCCGTCGCTGCTGGTGAAATACTGCCAGTAATAGCTCCGATTGCCGCTTTCGCCGTTGTAGTGGAAATTGTCAATATAGTAGCCCATATCACCATAGTTCGTTGCTTCAAAATACAGATTGCCTTCCGCATCAATTGCAGTAAGGGCATCATATCCGGTTGCGACGCCGTCCCACTTGAAACCAAAAGCATAACTGTCGCCGCCGGTTGCATAAAAATCGACAACAACAACGGCTTCATTGCTCCCAGAGCCGGCCCAGTAATCAACGTCCACCCAGTTGCCGTTGTGATTATAAATAGCGGCATTTGCTGTTGTGCTAACCACTCCGCAAAATCCAAGCACTAAAACAATACACAAACCTCTCATCACCTTCTCCGAAGCCATTTTCCCTTCTCCACTCTTTAACAAAATTTTCTCTCATAGTTTTTCGCCTCCTTGTCTTCTTCCACTCGCATTGTGATACCCTTCAAACAAACACAACCTTTTTTCGCACCTCCTTTCCAAGAGTCAATCCCGCGGAAGCGGGAATCCATTCGCGCAAAATAAAAAGCCGTCGTTCCCGCGAAGGAAACGACGGCTCCATATTTTCTATTTTCAATTTTATATTTTCTATTCGAGAAAAGATTACATAATCCGCAGAACAAGCTTCTGCCGGCTAAATAAAAAATAGAAAATAATAAATCGAAAATTGATAGGGTTCCATTCCGCGAGAACTCCATTCACCATTTATCAACCACAGGCAGGTTTTCTGACTCGCGCCCTACCTCAAGGCCCCTTCCCGTCCGGAATTTTTTACCGCAAAGACCGCTGAGCACGCAGAGATTGACTAAAATTTGTTTTTTTTCTGCGGTCTCCGCGTTCTCGGCGGTGAACCAGACAGTGGAACATTTGCCTTTCGGACTTCCGATTCGTCATCGGAACAGACGCTTACAGCCGCGGGTCGGTCTCGGCTTCTACCGAGTTCCCATTTGGTTATCCCAAGACATTTGCCTCAGAACCTGTGGCCATCCTGTTTATTTTCCAAAGAGCCGCAACGCTTCTTTTCTACCTCTCTTTTTCACAACCTGCAACAAAAAAATAAAAACTTTTTTACACTTTCGGCCCAGCCGGCACCCATCATCGGCCGTTACGGCCAGAGGACAGGCCCCATCAGCCACTCCTGAGCCAGCAGAGCAAAATCCCTAAAATTCACGACGCCATCAACATATATGTCCGCTCCTGTGTCGTTACTAAGCCACTGTTCGCTCATAACCTTCACGTCAGCCCGGTTGACCGCGCAGTCCTTGTTTAAATCGGCAGTTAGGCCCGAGTATTCCGGCACACAGTGCCGCTTGTAGAGCCGGACGTCATCGAACCTGACCGTTCCGGTGCCGCCGGCAATCCCTGTATTGCATCTGACACCAAAGCCAAGATAGAGATACCTGACCGCTCTGAGATTCACATCCGGACTGTTCAAGTCGGCAAGATTTACATTCCACTGATACCAGGAAATAGTCCTCTGGGCTTCGGGGTCGCCGTTGCTGACGATACTGCCAAAATTGCCCGCCATATCTTCAATCGACACGTACATCCTGTCGTAATCCGGGTCCGCGCCGTTGCCTGGCCCTCCGATATAGGATATCGCCAGACTTCTGATTCTATCGTTGTCGGGCAGCACGCCGCCCCCGGTCCAGTCGGTGCCGTTGGCGTCGAACCGCGCTTCTGAGAAGTAGTCATTACCGGCGTCTGTGCCGTTATTGTCGTAAGTGAATTCCATCGCCCCGGAGTTCAACACAATGCTTGCGCCGCCGCCGCTTGATGAGCAGCACGGGTCTATGGAATCTGTATGCCACCTTTGCAGCATTTCGTTATTATCGCCGTAGGACTCGAAGTCATCGACGATAAAGTATTCGACATTCTTAAAGTCCCAGACCTCGCCTTTCCACGGGCTTAGCGTGTTTCCGTCGTTGACCTCATCGACGCGCCAATAGTAGTTGGTGTCAGCGACCAAATTATAATCCAGACTGCTAAGCTCATAAACGGTGGAACTCTGCCTGCCCTTATAGGCGCCCAACGGCTCGGCGACGGTGGCATCTAACAGGTCAACCTGACTGGCGCTAAAGTAGACGTCGTGTTGGGCCGCCCATGCACCCGCTTTCCAGCTCAGTTGGGGCGGAACGCCTAAGCCGACCGTTCCTGAGGCGGGCTTCGGCTCGGTTGCCTCGTCGCCTCCGGTTGTGAACTGCCAGACCTGACCTGTCCACGGACTGTCGCTGTTGGTATCGTTATACTCGTCGATTCTCCAATAGTAGTTGGCCCCAAGGTAGAGCAACCCGGCCGGGGTATAGCTGTTCGCATCCTGCCTGCCCTTATATACGCCCTTTGGATTGCCGGGGGTGGCGTCGTTGACATCATTGAAGTCCAGCCCAAAGTACACGGCCTGGCCATCGGTCTCCTGTGCCCAGGAACCCGGCCTCCAGCCAAGCGTTGGTGTTAAGCTGACGTGCTGCGCGTATTCTGAAGGCATCGGCCAGCTTGCTTTGCCGTTTATGGGGATTTGGACCTCCACGTCCTGGTAACTAACTGCCGAGCCGTTGCCCGACGTCGACCACGCCCGTGTGCTGATTCGGTGCACTCCCGCACCCAGAGGCGACGTTGTAAATGTATAGTCTTCGACGTCCTCATCAAAGGTGCCATCGACGGCGTCGGCCTCTATCCACGGTCCGCCGTCTATTTCGTATCTGGCCACGGAAACTCTGTTAACAGTTACGTCGGTCCTCGTGGGGGAGTAGCAGGGGGTATCGATGGCATTACCGGTAAACGTCAGAACTGTCTGTGTCGTGGGTGTCGGGCAGGGGTTGATGCTGTTGCTGACAACGTTGTCGATAGTGTCGGGCCTGCCGTCGCCGTCGGTATCCCGCCAGCCCAACTGGCCGTTCGTATACTGACAAACCGCATCCGAGTTGTATTTCATTATACAGTCCACACTGTTTGGGTTGTTCCATTCGCAGTTTCCATTGTAAACATTGAGATACCCAAAGCTTCCAAACCCGCAGCACGAATACCCCGGCTGGCAGTATTCATCGCCCGCGAGGAATATATGCCCCGTTTCGTGCCTTGCAACCAGGTGCATGTTATCAATGCTGTATCCGTCGTTGTCATAGTTCATAACAAAATACGGCCCGCCCAGGTTTGCCCACGCGAAATACATACCGTTTGCGAAAATACCGTCCGCATCGTTCAAACTGTCAACAACAATGACAGCCAAGCACCAGTCCGTGCCAAGGGTTGTCCGCAGGTTATTTATATATGCCCGTGCCCGGTCAAACTGATTGCCGCTGGTATAGCCCATATTCTGGAAGATGTCGCTGACCCACAAGTATTCGTCACCGGTCCCGTTCATCATAATCGGTTCATACTGAGTCGGGACGCTGAACCTTTGGTCGTAGTAGAACGTGGGGTTCGCACTGCTGCCGCCTTTTGTTATCCACCAGTCGAGTCCTTCGACAATCTTGTTAAAGACCGTGGTTTGTCTGGCACTGCTCCAGTTCTCGGTGTTCAGGGATGCCTCATTGGATTCAGGCAGAATCACGCCAACCGCAATCTTGCCGACCATAAATTCGCTGGTGCTGTTGTTGCCCGGAAGGGCGCTGGGGGCCAGCATAGAAATACCCTTTGGCGCAAAGAGTTCGGGTGATGATGGTGGCTCGAAGGCATCTCCGACCAGAGGTCTTGCCCCTGGCGGGATTTTGCGTGGTCCAGCCGCTCGGGAAGCCAATAGATTGTTCCAGGCCGCCACACCGGCTGCTATGTCCGTTCCCTCGGCAACAGCGAAAGGAGCTACTGCCGTTTTGTGCACCGACGCGACGTTGGAAATTGCCAGGGCGAACCGTTCCGTCTGGGTTGGCAATCTTGCAATCACGACTCTGGGTGGAATTACGTGTGCTACGTGGATGCCTTCGTCTTCGAGGGCCGCGATAGTCGCGTGCATATCGTCAATGTTCTTGCTTTTGAGGATAAGCAACGCCTGCCCGGCCTCGGCGGTGTTGGCAGTATCATCCGCGAACACAAATGTGCCGGCTCCTGACTGGAGAATGACGGCGGTGCAGATGAAAACAAACACATGCAGCGACATCCTGCTTTTGAGCAATACTGATGATACCATTCTTCCTGCCTCGTATCCTTTAAGCGGATGCGATAAACGGTCTACATTTGTTACTTCGTCCTCTATTCCGTTAGTATCACTGTAACAAACCTGCTGATAATTTTCAAGGAAATTATAGGACCTTTTGGGCAAGCCAAGGAACATCGTAATCCCCTGATGAAGATAAGGTTTTCTTGACAATACCCGGCCGGCAGGTATCCTAATCGCGTCAAATAGACAGAGGATAAATGACAAGAACATTCGCTATCAATAAGATTGCACCTGCGATTTTGGTTTTGCTGGCCGGTTTGTATCTGCCCGGCTGCAATCCCGCAAGAACCGACCTCGCTGTCTTCGACTATCGCTTCGAGGCAGCCGATTACAACCAGGCAGGCCTCTTCGCCCAACAGAAAATCCGAAAAGGCAACACGCCGTCCGGCAACGACCTCCTCTGGACGCTTCAGCTCGCCGCCGCCGAGAGAACCCAGCTCAACCACGGGCAGGCAATCGCCTCCTTCGACAAAGCCGAAGAGATGCTCAATTACTACGCCCCGCAGTCCGAACTTGTCGATGCAGTCGGCTCAACCATCGTCAACGACAACCTTGTCCCCTATAAAGGCCAGGAATACGACGGCATAATGGTCAACACCTACAAGGCCCTCGACTTCCTCGCCGAGAAAAATCTCGACCTTGCCAGAGTCGAGCTTAACCGCGCCTTGGACAGGCAAATGCGGGCCAGAGAGCATTTCAACGCCGAAATAAGAAAACTCGAAGCCAAGCTCGAAAAGCAAAAACAGGAAAGCAGCTACGACGCCAAGGCCCTCGCTAACGACCCCAACACACTCGCCCGCGTCAATGCCCAGTATCCCAACATTGACCAGTTCAGGCCGTATCCCGACTTCGTCAACCCCTTCACAACATATCTGGCCGCAGTGTATTTTGCCCTCGTCGGCGAATACCAAAAGGCCGGCTACCTGTTCAAAGAATCCGCCGGTATGGTCCCTGACAATGACTATATCGCTAAAGACCTGCTCCTGACCGACGACGTAATCGCCGGAAAAGCAAAACTGGAAAATATGGTCTGGGTGATATTCGAAAACGGGCTGGGCCCCGTAAAAGAGGAAGTCCGCATCGACATCCCTCTGTTCCTCGCAGCCAGCCGCGTCCAATACGTCGGTATCGCACTGCCGAGATTGCGACCCAGGGACGTTGCCTACCCCTGTCTGATTCTCGAAACCGACGCCGGCAGATACCCTACGAAGCAGGTCGCCGATATGGACAGGGTCATCCAGACCGAATTCCAAAAGGACTTCAGGGGTATTCTCGCCAGGGCCATCGCCTCCGCCGTGCTCAAGGCCGCCGCCCAGTCCGCCGTCCATAACCGGAGCAATAATGACCTCGCAAATAACCTTGCAACTACCCTGATGGCTCTCTACAGCGCCGCCACCACCGCCGCCGACGTCCGAATCTGGTCCGCACTGCCGAAGGACTTCCAGGTCGCCAGATGCCCCATCTCCCAGGACCGCAAACTCAAAATCGCTCCAGCCGGCAGCGCACCATTCGAAATAAATATTCCCGCTTGCAGGAATGCAATTGTCTATGTTAAAATTGTCCGCACCGGGGCTTCGCCGGTGTATGAAGTCCTGACGTTTTAGGGGCCGCAGGCCTCGTTTATTGGATGCTTGGAGGTGAAATATGAGATTTACGCTTTACACTTTGCTGTTCGTCCTCGCGGTCGGTTTGCCTGGATGCGGCCAGCCGCAGGACAAAGGTGTCATCCTGCAGGAAGGCATCGCAAGCGACAACCTCGGAAATAACATCGTCACACGACCTGTTATCCACGCCTTCAGCGCGATTATCGGCGAAGGCGTCGAGGTTAAACGAGCAGTCACTTACGTCAACAAAGATGGCTTTATGCAGCTCGAAGTCGCCGGCTACAACAAATCGTTCGAAACTAAAAGATTCGAATATAAAGTCGAATGGCTCGACGGCTCAGGCATCGTCATTGATTCGGCAACCAGCAAGTGGCTGCTAACCTCCGCGGCGGGGAAATCACCGTTCACCATCAAGGCCGTCGCGCCAAGAACCACCGCAGTCGATTTTCGTATGAACACTCGAATAGTTCAAAACTGATTGGAGACTTAAATTATGATTAAAAATTTATTGCCATTCGTCCTGGCCGTGGCCCTTTGCGGCTGCCAGACCCCGACCGAAAATATCGACACCATCAACGACGCCGGCAAGCCCGTTATGCAGCTCGATTACCGCGACTTCGACAGGGCCGCAAGCGAAATGGTCCAGTCGATGATTGCCTCAGGCGCCCTTAAAAAAGAAGGCGGCGGCAGATACGTCGTCGCCACCGGCCATATCGTCAACGACACTATGCAGCGGGTCGATACCGACCAGTTGATGGCCAAAGTCGAGCAGGAGCTTGCCAACAGCGGGCTCGTCGTTATGACCTCAGCCGTCGGCGGAGGCACCGCCTCAGGCGACAGTATGCTCTACAAAGTCCGTGAAATGAGAGATTCCGACGTAGGCGACGAATTCAAAAAAGATACCCTCCAGGCCAAAGGCCAGCTCATCGCCCCCGAGCTGAGTATGTCCGGAAAGATTATCCAGAGAAACGTCCGCTACGACAACGACAAACAGCAGGTCGAGTATTACTTCCAGCTCCAGCTTACCAACCTCGCATCAGGATTGCGATACTGGCAAAACGAAAACATTATCGGTAAACGCGGCAGCAGCAAAACCGTCCCGTGGTGAGTTTCCCGACGGTTTTGTTCGCCGTTTGGAGGTGCTGTAAAATGAAAACGATTTGCGCACTGTTCGCAATTCTTGCGCTGCTTTGCTCCTCTGCTTTCTGTGAGGACACAATACTTAAGCAGGTCCAGGGCCAGGGCGTCACCAAAGATGAGGCCATAAAGAACGGCCTCTATCAGGCCGTCGCCCAGGCAAGAGGAGTCAGGGTCGGCTCCGGCGATTACTCCTTCGGCTACCGCTCCGCTTCAGCCGATATAAATAGAGGAGGAACAGGTAAACAAGTCGAGTTCGACGCCGTCTCCGTCCAGACCGCCGGCACCCTCAACACCACTGAAATCGCCGGCTCAGTCAAAACCTACGAAGTCATCGACGAAAAAAAACTCGGCGACGGCACTTATCAGGTTACTCTCAAGGTCTGGGTCTATGACCACCAGCCCGTCGATAAATCCGCCCGCCTGCGCCTCGCCGTAATGCCCCTCAGGGCCGAGGCGCCCTCTTATACCTTCATTGACCTCGTTATGTCCGGCGAACAGCTCGCGGACAAACTTGCTCAAAAAATCACCACCGCACTCACACAGACCAACAAATTCGCCGTCTTAGACAGGCAGCACATCTCGGAATACCTCCACGAACAGCACGTCCTCTTTAATTCCGCGCCCCTCGATGAACAGGCCAGAATCGGCGAGGCACTCGGCGCGGACTATATGCTCGTCGGAACCGTTACCGAAGCCGGCCTCCGCATCAAACGAACCACCAATGAGGCCATCGCTCATACCTTCAAGGAATACCGCGCCGACTTCGCCTTCGATTATCGCCTCATTGTCGCACCGTCCCGGCAGGTCAAATTCTCCGATTCCGTCCGCCTCCGTCTCGAAACCGACGAAGTCAAAAAGTTAGTCAAAAAATGGGAACCCTCCGACCTCGACTATAACGAGCTTGTCGATAACCTCATCGCCAAAGTCGCCCTCGAAATCGTCAACAAGCTCAGCGACAGGTTGTATCCGCCGCGCATCGCCACAATCGCTCCCGACGGCAACGTCATCATCGACCAGGGCGGCGACCGCCTCGTCACCGGCACTCTCCTCGAAGTCTTCAAACCAGCTCAGCAGATAACCGATTCCGACACTAAGGAATCTCTCGGCTCAGCCGAAATCCTGATTGCCACCATTAGAATCGATAAGGTCGCCCCAAATATGTCATACGCCTCTGTCGTCTCAGGCGACGCATCGAAACTCTCGCAGGGCCTTGTCTGCCGCATAAAGGCGCTCCCGCCGCAAGAACCCGAGGGCGCAAAAAGTCAGGAGCAGCGAACCCCGCAAGGCGGCGTAAAACTCCCCTTCGATTAGTCGTCTCTCAAGTCCCGAACCTCTTTCTTTATCCGCCCGCCTGCTTGGCCCCAAAACAAGCGGGGCCTGCCCCGCCGATTGGCGTTGCAGGCCCCGAAAAAGTTAACACAAGCTGTAAAACTACGGCCAGAGTATTGGACCAGTCATCCACTGCTGCACAAAATCTTCCGCCAACACTTAAATTCCCGCATTGTCCTGGCACACACCTTTGAACGGTTACTTTCGCCGGGCGATGGTTATGATTCCGGCAAGGCCGGTGTTTGGCAGGGATTGGACGGGGCATTTTAGCGGGAGCGCCAGCCCGCGCAGAGCATTTCTTCGGGCTTTGGCGCAGTGCGGTCGGCAAGCACCATGTCCATTTGCGTCTCGACGTGCCGATTTTTCGGGATGAACTCTTCGACACATTTGCTGGAAAACATGGCAGTAGCTAATTTCTCGAAGACTATGACAATGACGCACGCTGCAATGGCCTGAATGAGACTTCGCGGGGCGTGTGGAGAGCTTATCAGGAACGCAGCCGATACTGCAATCAGCAGAAACGTAAAAGTGATTTCCATAACGGCATCGAGGAGGCCGAGGAAGGGGTGCCGAGCGTAGAAATAGCCACCGCCTGGGAAGATGATTGAAAGCGCCGTGGCCCACGATTTAGTTTTGAATTTCAGCGAGCAGTGCGAGCAGGTGTAATAGTTGTTTATAAGCGGCTTTGTGCATCTTGGGCACAGATGCGTTCTTTCGAGCATGGGGCTTGTCCGGCCTTCGAGCGACACATTTTTGAGCAGCGTCTTGACTTTCCTTCTGCCTTTTCGGCTGATGCAGCGGAACTTCTCGGCCCGCCCGCTCCTGTACCTGGCAATCAGCGTTGACCCCCTGATACGAAGCTGGCGACAATCGGCATACATAATTTGTGAAATTGAACAGCGGTAGGACAAACTTTGCGTGGTTGGTATGTGCAGGATGCGCCTGTTGGTGAATACGAATAAAGAGCGCTTGAGCGGATGAAGGAACGCACCGGTAAGCAATTGCTCGACAAAGGATGCGGGCGAGAATCCGAACGCAACTTGCAGGATTTTTTCGCCAGGCCCAAAAAACGGCGCAAGCACGCTCAGTTTAGCCAATAGCTTTCGCTGGCGCTTTTCTATGCGTCGTTTGTATATATCTTTGTGGTCCGAGAATAAGACGGTTGTATCGACGGGAAGGCCCGACAGTTTCTGTGCGTCAACCTGCTGGATACGGTTTTCCTTCATATCAATCATCTGAGTCGGCCCCTTATGCCCCCTCTTATCATCGAATTTATCGACCAAAGAGGCCCCCGGCTTGCTTAATAAATGTCGCTATGGCTGCGATTTTTCGCCGGTTTCGCGGTCTGCAGGAAAAAAGAGGGGTGTTTTGTTCTACGCAGCTTTTGACTATAATCCGCCAGGATTCCCGCCTGTGCGGGAACAATAAAGGGCCTAAGCAATATGCGAGCGGTTATACAAAGAGTTGGCGAGGCAGCGGTCCAGGTGGACGGGCAAATGGTCGGACAAATCGGCAATCCGCCGACGGCGAACTCGCCGTCGGCGAGACCTCGCCATAAGGCGGGAGGCCTGCTCGTGTATTTGAGCGTGGGCAAAGCAGACAGCGACAAGGACGCCGAGTTTATGGCGGAGAAACTGGCGGGGCTGCGGATATTTGCAGACGATGCGGGCAAGATGAACCGCAGCGTTGTGGAAATCGGCGGAGAAATTTTGCTTGTGAGCAATTTCACCCTTCACGGTGACTGCCGGAAGGGTCGTCGGCCCGGGTTTGATGCCGCCTGTGAACCGGAGCTGGCCAAGCGGCTTTATGAGAAAACGGCTGAGCTTATCGCAGAGCAGGGTGTCAAGGTCGCCAAAGGCGTTTTTGGCGCTTATATGCAGGTAGCGAGCGTCAATGATGGGCCGGTAACATTCCTGCTGGATAGCTCGCAGCTGTTTTAGCCGGATATAAAATCATCGTTAACAGCCCTTTTTGGGCAAAGTAGGGGGGCATTTTTGTCGAAAGAAATTGAGTTTGTTCGGCGGAATTTAGTTGTGGGGCGGTTGCGGAAGTATATAATCTTGCAGCCGAATTTTGATTATGTATTTTTTACAAGGTTCGATTTTGAAGTTTATACGACCTTGAGTCCGGTTGATTTGAATCAGGTTAGCGATAAATGGCAAAGCGAAAAAGCAGCAAATGCGGATTGACGGCGGCGGAGATAGAGAAGTTCCGTGAGCTATTGCTCGCGAAACGCAGCGAGATACTCGGCAACGTAACCACTATGGAGGATGAAACCTTCAAGAAGGAACGAAGCGAGCTGTCGAGCATGCCGTTCCATATGGCCGACGCCGGCTCGGACAACTTCGAGCAGGAATTCGCCCTGGACCTGATGGACAGCGAAAAGAAGATGCTTACCGAGATAAACGACGCACTGAGGCGGATAGAGGAGGGGACATACGGGATTTGCGAGGGCAGGGGTGAGCCCATCCCCAAGGCCAGGCTGAATGCGATACCATGGGCGCGATACTGCGTGCAATGCGCCGAGCTGAAGGAAAAGGGCCAGCTCATCGAGGGTGAGCCGGACCAGACCGGCGAAATACCTGCTTACGAAGCCGGCACGGACAGCGAAGAGGAAGAAGAAGAACAAGAGGAAGAAGCCGGCAGCGAGCCCGACAGCGGCCTCGACCGTGAGGAATAATTTATCTCCTCCTCGCCCCATCACCATCACACAAATCCATCTCTGTTTGTTAAAGCAAACGCCTTGCTGAAAAAATAATGGGTTGACGTCTGCAGGGTGCAAACTTATGCTTACGGTTTTACGTGTCCTGGTTTTTCCGGAGATACAGGCGTGGAAGAAGCAATAACAAAGGCCCAGGGACTGATAGAGGCGATGGAGTACATTCGCAAGTTCCGGGGCAAGATAGTGGTGGTGAAGTTAGGCGGCAGCGTTCTGGATGAAGAGTGCCTGCAAAGGAAGCTTCTGACCGACGTGGCGTTTATGTCAACGGTCGGGATACGGACGATTATCGTTCACGGCGGCGGCAAGGCGATAACGCGGGCGATGAACGAGGCGGGGCTTGAGCCGGTCTGGGTCCAGGGCAGACGCTACACCGACGAGCGGACGCTGCGGATAGTTGAGCATACGCTGGTTCACGGCATAAATGAGCCGTTGTGCACGATTTTGAGCGAGCTGGGCTGTAGGACAATGGGCCTTCATACGCTTAGCAGTTGTGTGCTGTTTGCCGAGCCGTTGCGTCTGGATGGCTCTGATGGACGCAAAATCGACCTCGGCTTCGTCGGCAAGGTGACGGAAGTGAATGGCCAGCTTTTGAAAACGCTGTGCGCCGACGGGACGATACCGGTGATTGCGTCGGTTGCGCAGGACAAGTTCGGCGGGAATTTGAACGTCAACGCCGACACCGCGGCGGGCAAGGTCGCCGCTGCGGTCGAGGCCGAAAAACTTGTTATGGTCAGCGATACCCACGGGATTCGTCGCGATATACACGACCCCAATAGCTGGGTTTCGAGCTTGAACGAGCAGCAGATTAAGGAAATGATTGACGCGAAGATAATCACCGACGCGATGTATCCGAAGGTCGAGGCGTGCCTGGTTGCCCTTGAGGCAGGCGTCAAAAAGGCGCATATTATCGACGGGCAGATTGAACATTCGCTTCTATTAGAGATTTACACCGACAAAGGCGTTGGAACGGAAATTGTGAAGTAAGAATTTAGAATTGAGAATTAAAAGATGAAGACGCAGGAAACGATAGAGCTTTACAATAAATATGTGATTGCCAATTACAAACGGCTGCCACGGGTGATTGTGCGGGGCGAGGGGTGCTATCTTTTTGACGCCGACGGCAACAAGATATTGGATATGTTCCCCGGCTGGGCGGTCAGCGGGATAGGGCATTGCCATCCAAAGGTGGTTGAGGCGCTGCGCAAGCAGGCGGGCGAGCTTCTGCACATCGACAACACCTTTTATTCCGAACAGCAGGGCGAACTGGCGAAGCTGCTTAGTGAGCGCGGCTTTGGCGGCAAATGCTTTTTCTGTAACAGCGGGGCGGAGGCCAACGAGGCGGCGCTGAAGCTGGCGCGTATTGCGACTGCAGAGGGCAAGTACAAGTTCATCACCGCCGAGGGCAGTTTCCACGGGCGGACGTTTGCGACGGTGACGGCGACGGCGCAGCCGAAGTATCACGAGGGTTTTCTGCCGCTTTTACCGGGGTTTATTTATGTGCCGTTCAACGACGTAAAGGCGCTCGAAGGGGCGTTTAGCGATGAGGTCGCGGCGGTGATGGTCGAGCCGATTCAGGGCGAGGGCGGCATAAACGTTGCGACAAAAGAGTATCTGGAAACGATTCGCCGGCTGTGTGATGAAAACGGCGCACTAATGATACTCGATGAGGTGCAAACCGGGATGGGGCGGACGGGCAAGTGGTTCGCGTATCAGCATTTCGGTGTTGAGCCGGATATTTTAACCTTAGCCAAGGCGCTTGGCGGCGGGGTCGCAATAGGCGCGATGATTGCAAAAGAAGAGGTCGCGGCGGCGTTTGTCCCTGGCAAGCACGCATCTACATTCGGCGGAAATTGCATAGCGTGTGCGGCGGGCATCGCGGTAGTCGAGGCAATTGAAGAAGACCATCTGCTGGACAACGCAAACCGAATGGGAGAATATGCAAAACAAAAATTGCTTGGGCTTAAGCAAAAGTACCCAATAATCGAGTCGGTTCGTGGGATAGGCCTTATGATTGGCGTGCAGTTGGCGGGGCCGGGCGGCGAGATAGTCGATAAGTGCCTTGCGCGGGGCCTGCGCATAAACTGCACGAACAATACGGTATTGCGTTTTATGCCCGCGATGATTGTTACCAAAGAGCAGATAGACGAGGCGATAAATATCCTGGACGGTGTTTTAGGCGAGAGCAAATGAAGCATTTTCTGTGCATAAGTGATTGTTCCGTTGAAGAGCTAAACGAGCTGCTCGATTTGAGCATCTCGCTGAAGAAGCTCTATAAGGGCGGCGGGCGGGATTTGTGCTTAGTATGCAAGGTGCTGGCGATGGTTTTTGAAAAGCCCAGCTTGCGGACGCGAATCAGCTTTCAGGTTGCGATGTCCGATTTGGGCGGCAGCGCGATATTCATTCGCCCAGAAGACATCGGCGGCATCGGCAAACGCGAACCGATTAAGGATATGGCGCGGGTGCTCAGCCGATACGTTGACGGCATAATGGCGCGGACTTTTGAGCACAACACGGTTGTCGAGCTTGCCAAATACGCGACGGTTCCGGTGATAAATGCGCTCACCGATGTGTCTCACCCCTGCCAGGCGATGGCGGACGTGCTTACGATAAAGGAGCATCTTGGCCGATTAGATGGCGTGAAGGTTGCATTTGTCGGCGACGGCAATAACGTCGCACGGTCATTAGCGTTTGCCGCGGCCAAATTAGGGATGAAATTTGTGGTCGCCTCACCTAAGGGTTACGAGCTTGACTGGGGCACAATCGAGAAGGCAAACAGCATAAAAGCCGACAGCGTCTCAATTACCAACGACCCCGTCAAGGCGGTCGCAGGAGCAGACGTCGTCTATACCGATACCTGGGTCAGTATGGGCCAGGAAGATGAAAAGGAAAAACGCATCAAGGCCTTTAAGGGCTTTCAGGTCAATAGCGAACTGCTGAAATCGGCGCCCGCCGGTGCGAAAATTATGCACTGTCTGCCCGCGTATCGCGGCTGCGAAATCACCGATGACATTGTCGAGTCGCCGAATTCGATTATCTTTGACCAGTCCGAAAACCGCCTTCATTTCCAGCGTGCGCTGGTTAAGAAACTGATGAGCTGATTTTATGACGCATCACCGAATAATAATCGGGGACTCGCGGTCAATGGGAGAAATACCCGATGAGTCGGTGCATCTTGTCGTAACATCACCCCCCTACTGGCAACTCAAGGATTATGGCAACGGCAGCCAAATCGGCTTCGACCACAGTTACGAAGATTATATCAACAACCTGAATCTTGTCTGGAACGAGTGCAACAGGGTTTTGCACAAGGGCTGTCGATTGTGCGTGAATATCGGCGACCAGTTTGCTCGCTCGGTTTACTACGGCAGATACAAGGTCATCCCGATACGGACTGAAATAATAAAATTCTGCGAGACCATCGGCTTCGACTATATGGGGGCGGTAATCTGGCAAAAGGTAACAACCTGCAACACGACCGGCGGTGCGACAATAATGGGTTCGTTCCCGTATCCGCGCAACGGCATACTAAAAATTGACTACGAGTTTATCCTGATTTTCAAAAAGCAGGGCAGTCCGCCAGATGTCAGCGAGGCGATAAAAGAAAAATCCAAAATGACTACTGAGGAATGGAATCAATTTTTTGCTGGTCATTGGAATATCCCGGGTGAAAAGCAGGACAAGCACCTAGCGGTTTTCCCCGAAGAGATACCTCGCCGCTTAATTAAGATGTTCACGTTTGTCGGCGACACCGTTCTTGACCCGTTCTTGGGCAGCGGAACAACTTCTTTAACCGCCAGAAAACTCGACAGGAATTCAATTGGGTACGAGGTAAACCCCGACTTTCTGCCGGTGATAAAAGAGAAATTGGGAATAGAGCACAGGAAGCTCTTTGAAGAAGAAAAGTTTGAGATAATCCGGCAGGAAAAACCAAAAGCGAACTTCGCAGAGGAAATTGAACAACTGCCCTACGTTTTCAATGACCCTGTCAAATTCGACAAGAAGGTTGACCCGCGAAAACTCCAATTCGGCTCGAAAATCAATAATCACAACTCCAGCAGAGAAGAATACTATTGCGTAAAGGAAATAGTTTCTCCGGAGCAATTGGTTGTGGGAGACGGGCTGAAAGTAAAACTCTTGGGGGTGAAAGAAAAACCACAAACCAGAGGCCAAGCAATTCAGTTTTTAAGGGATAAGACCAGCGGCCAAAAAGTTTTTATGAAGTTCGACACCGTTAAATATGACCGCCAAAATAACCTGCTTTGCTACTTATACCTTCAGAACAAGACTTTTATAAATGCTCATTTGATTAGAGAGGGCTTAGTGTCAATTGACACCGAAACGGATTTCAAATTCAAAAAGAAGTTTGTACACCTGGCACAAATGGGGGCATTTCAAAAGTGAAAATCCATTCGAAGAATTTCGGCAAGAAGGAAAAAGTGCTGAATTACGCCTGTCAGACTTATCAATTATCACGGCCCAACAAGGTTGGGGCAGTTATGGCCTTAATCAGGGAGTGCCAGCCGAAAGCCATCGATGAATGGGAAAAATGGTACTTCGAAAAAGCACATACAGACGGGAAGAATTCTGTAAAAATCACGAAGGAAACGATAACGGAACTTGGTGAAAGATTATATGTCAAAATCACTGAGATTGTTATCCCTGAATGGCAGGAGGCCTTTAAGCAATTGACGCTTCAGGACTGTATCGACTACATATACAATCTTACGATCAATAGAACCTATGACGGCTTCTATAGAGAGAAATCCGTTGTAACTGACAATCTGGAGAAAAAGTTTAAGGATGTCAAATTCGTCGAGTCCGACCCTGAACTTGATCATGCGGGAGATATTGATTATCTGGGTTACGTCGGAAATAAAGCGTTTGGCATACAGATAAAACCGGTAACCGCCAAAGCGAATTTTGGCAATTATTCTCCTTCCGAGAGGATGAAGGCAAGTTTTAGAGAGTTTGAGCGGAAATATGGCGGGAAGGTATTTATCATTTTCAGTGTCGATGATGAGATAAAGAATACAGAAGTATTCGAAGAGATAGAAAAAGAAATTACCCGACTCAAGAAACTGCAAGCAGGAGGGAAAGATTGAAGGGTCGACGCAGGATACTTGTAGCCAGCACGAATCCGGGGAAGTTGAGGGAATTGCGCGAGATGCTGGGAGGGGAAATTGAATGGGTAGGGCTGGGGGATTTTCCGAGTGTCATTGAGATTGAGGAGGATGGTAAAACATTTGCCGAAAATGCACGCAAAAAGGCGACTGGGTATGCAAAGGCGACGGGGCTGTGGACGCTTGCGGATGACTCGGGGCTGGTGATAGATGCGCTGGGAGGACAGCCGGGGGTAAAAAGTGCACGGTTTGCGAGGGCGAAGGATAAGGACCGTAACATCATCGACCGTAAGAATTTCGAGAAGGTTTTACGACTTTTGAAGGACGTGCCGAAGGAAAAAAGGCAGGCCAGATTTGTGTGCTGCCTCTGTCTGGCAAGCCCTGAAAAGGTCCTGATAGAGACGGAGGGGAAATTAGAGGGGATAATTATCAATGAGCCGGCGGGCGAGAACGGCTTTGGCTATGACCCGATTTTCTTTGTGCCGGAATTGAATAAGACGGTTGCACAGTTGGCCGCCGAGGAGAAAAACGCGATTTCTCACCGCGGACAAGCCATTCGGATACTTAAGCCGCAACTTGAAGGACTGCTCAAGGGTCGTCGCCGTGCCGGCGACGGCCAAACTAAACAGATAATGGTTTGACAAAATCCCAGTTTTGGGCGGTTAGACCTATGCCGGCCGGGTTAGCGTTTATGTATTTTATGGCGGTCTTAAGTGCTTCCGCGTCATTAATGAAAACCTTATAGCAGCCGCGAGTCCAAGGACTTTGTTCCAGTCTCAATGCCTGCGTTGCAGCGCCCTTGAGTTGATTAACAATATATTCGATTCTGTATCGCGAGCGAAGAACAAGAACGTGTATATGGTCGTTCATTATTGCGCAGGCAGGAACTTCAATGTTTAATCGCCGAATAACAATTCCAAAACCAGCGGCAACAATTGGTCTTGTATGGTCGTTGATAAAAAACGCCGGCCTGTCCAAAACAGGACCCGCTTCGGAATAAAACTTCAGAAGCAATTTTCTCGGCGGCGGCATTTGGCGACCATATTTAATTTCACCCAATAAACGGAGCTGGTCGCTATAAATTTCTTTGGAATATGAACCTCGCGGGTCATTAGGCAGCCAAGTGCCATAAGTGGTAAAAATGGCGTGATACGCAATAATCATTAACAATTCCCCGGTTGTTTAGCAGCAGCCGGCACGGCTGCTTTCGACAAAACAACATAATCCTGAGAATTGCAAGAAACAATGAAAAATCTCAAAATATCTGCGTCGGCGTGCCGCCGACGGCTAAACTCTCCTATATTATCGCCGTGTCGGAGACGGCTAAACTTGACGAGTTTTTGCAGCGGGGATAATCGAGGCCAGGATTGTTTTTCTTGACAATCGGGGATTGTGTGTTTATTTGTCGTTTCCTCAAGGTAATTTGCGAAAGTTTCGATAAGAGGTATTGGAACGCATATGGCAAAGACAAGTGCTAATGGTAAATCGTTAGTGATAGTGGAGTCGCCGGCAAAATGCCGGACGATAAACAAATACCTCGGCCCCGGATTCGAGGTAAAGGCGTCGATGGGGCACGTGCGCGATTTGCCGACGAAGGAGTTCGGGGTCGAGATAGAGAAGGATTTCGAGCCGACATACGCGATTATGCCGGGCAAAAGCAAGGTTGTTACCGCGCTAAAGGCGGCGGCGAAGAATTGCAAAGACGTCTATTTAGCTACCGACCTTGACCGGGAGGGCGAGGCGATTGCCTGGCATCTTGCGCAGATTCTTGGGGTGCCGCAGGACAGGGTTTACCGTGTGATATTCAACGCGATAACAGAGTCGGCGATAAAGCAGGCGTTTGCCAATCCCGGCCGGATTGATATGGACAAGGTTATGGCCCAGCAGGCAAGACGCATACTCGACCGGATTGTCGGCTATCAAATAAGCCCGCTTTTGTGGAAGAAGGTCGCCAGGGGGTTGAGCGCCGGGCGAGTGCAGTCGGTCGCGGTCAAGATAGTTGTCGGGCGGGAGCGGGAGATACGCGGTTTCAAGGCGGAGGAATACTGGCTTATCCCCGCGATTTTCACCACCGACCTGAAGAGTAATTATGGACAGCAGTGGCAGGAGTTTGCGGCCAAAGGTGAAAAACCCGACTTCGCTAAAGCTACGCCGGGCAAGCCTGGTGAAGGCCCCACGGTTGACGAACAGAACAAATGGCTGGCCGAGCACAATGCCTTCAAAAGCGAGCTTTACCAAATCGGGGATGAGAAGTTCAAGGCGTCGAATGGCCAGCAGGCGCAACGGGCGTATGAGGCGGTCAGGCGCGCGAAGTTCAAGGTCGGCAACGTTGAAAAGAAGGAATCGTCATCCCGGCCCGGGCCGCCTTTCATCACATCGACGCTGCAGCAGGCGGCGTCAAATCGGCTCGGGTTTTCGACCAAGCGCACAATGGCGGTAGCACAGCAGTTGTATGAGGGCGTTGACCTCGGACCGGAGATGGGGTCGCTTGGACTTATCACATATATGAGGACTGACAGCACGCATATATCGCCGGAAGCCATCAATGAGGTGTGCAATTTCATTTACAAGCGTTTCGGCAGAGAATATGTGTCTGAAAAAGTGAACGTTTACACGGCGAAGAAAAGTGCTCAAGCTGCGCACGAGGCGATTCGGCCCACGGACGTGGATATGACGCCGGAGGACGTCCGCTCGCTGGTGAGCGAGGAGCAGTTCAAGCTTTATGATTTGATATGGCGGCGGTTTGTCGCCTGCCAGATGTCGGCAGCGAAATGGGACGTGACGAACCTGGATATCTTCGGCGAGACGACAATCGGGCGGTGCTGGTATAAGACCAGCGGGCGAGTTTTGACCTTTGACGGCTTTACGAAGGTCTGGTCAGCCGGCGCGGCAGGAGCGGGCGAGCAGCAATTGCCGACAGTTAAACTCGGGCAGGAACTGGCGGCGGTAGATATCAAAGCGGAGCAGCATTTTACCAAGCCGCCCGCAAGATATACCGAGGCGTCCTTGGTCAAGGCGCTGGAAAAGGAAGGCATCGGCAGGCCGAGCACATACGCAAGCATAATCAGCACAATCCAGGAAAGGGGCTACGTCGAACAAAAGGAAAAGAAACTCTACTCGACGGACCTCGGAGAGGTGGTAACCGACAAGCTCGATGAATACTTCCCCAAAATAATGGACGTGGCGTTTACGCGGTATATGGAAGAGCAGCTTGACAAGATAGAGGAACAGCACCTTAACTGGGTTCGCGTCTTAAAAGAATTTTACGGGCCATTCAAAACGAGTCTCGAAACCGCAACCGCGGAGATGAAACACGCCAAGGCGGAGGTAACGCCGAGTGAATACGAGTGCCCGATGTGCGGGCAAAAGCTGGTTTATCGTTTCGGCAGGAAGGGCAAATTTCTGAGCTGTTCGGGCTACCCGGACTGCAAGTTTGCCTGGTCGTGCGATAAAGAGGGCAAAATGGTTGAGCAGAAGGTAAGCGAACACAAATGCCCGGTCTGCGGCAAGCCGTTGGTGCACAGGACCGGGCGATTCGGGGCATTTCTTGGATGCAGTGACTATCCCACTTGCAAGACGATAGTCCGGCTGGATAAACAGGGCAACATCGCGCCGCCGAGACCACCGGCCGAACCGACGGGGCTGAAGTGCTATAAGTGCCGGGAAGGCGAGCTTGTCATCAGGCAAAGCCGAAAAGGACCCTTCATGGGCTGCAACAGGTACCCTAAATGCCGAACGATAGTTAGCATCAAGCAAAAGGACAACCTGCTGAAGCTGCAGTCGGAAGGAAAATGGCCGCCCAAAACGGCTGATGAGGCCGACAAAATTTTAGGCAGGAAGTCCACTTCACCACGGAAACCAGCCACGGCGCGCCGGCGCTGATAAAAAATTGACTTCCGCCTGCCTCGATTTATCGGGATTCCCTTTCTTTCCCATCCCAAAGGATGAACCTCAGCCGATTGACTTTAGTCGCGGCGGGTGGTTTAATAGCTTCAAAGGGCAACTGCTCTACGGTTCTGAGTTTTTAGTTTCAGCAAGGGGGCGGAGAGGAAGAACGGAGACATCGTATGCCATACAATATACGGATAGTGAGCACGTATCCGCCGAGGCGGTGCGGCATAGCAACGTTTTCACGAAACTTGGCCAACGCGTTGTCGCATTTTACCGGCGAGGTCGGCCATATTCGCGTTGCGGCGATAGACAACGGCAACGGGCCATACAATATCCCCGTGGACCTTGTCATCGACCAGTATAATGCGCAATCCTGGGCACATACGACAGAGGACATAATAACCAGAGCGGCAGAAAGCCCACATCCCACGGTGGTTCTGCTTCAGCACGAATACGGCCTTGACCCGAGCAGGGAAGGCCAGGAGGCGAGGGGGACGAATTACATGGAGATGGCCAGGGTGTTTACCGCCGCGAAGCTGACGACCCTGGCGTACCTGCACACGGTTTTAGACGACCCGGATGAACATCAGAAAACAGTCGTGCAGGAGCTTGCACGCATTTGTGACGGCATGATAGTAACCACCGAAAGTGCAATCGACATACTCGCATCGGATATTTACGGCATCAGCCACGACAAATTAAAGCACATCGACCACGGGATACGGATGCATCATCCCTCGCATTACGACCGGCTGGCGATAAAAAAGGAATTTGGCCTTGAAAACCGGTTTTTGATTACGACGCTCGGATTGCTTAGCCCGGACAAGGGGCTTGAATACGGGATACGCGGCTTTGGCAGATTTCTTGAGGAATCCTGCACGCCCGAGCAGCGCAAGAACATAGTATATCTAATCGCGGGCGAGTGTCATCCCGATTTTGTGCGAGCCGACAACGGCGAACCCTACAGGCAATTTCAGGACTCCCTTGCCAAGGCACTGGACCAGGCGAAGGTCAAATGGTGCAGGGTAAAAGAGCTGCAGGGGACCAATTTTGACGATTACGACGTCGTGTTTTTCGATACTTACCTCGACGAGGCAACGCTGCTGAAGCTGTATGGCGCGACGAACGTGATGGTCCTGCCTTATTTGAATATGCAGCAGATATCCAGCGGTGTGCTTGCCGACACACTTGGCTCGGGCAGGGCGGCGATAGCCACCAAATTCAGGTATGCGAGGGAGCTGATATGCTCAAACAAGCGATGTCCGGATGGACTTGTTCTGGGACGGTATGTTCGCGGGATTCTTGTGGACACCGGCGAGCCGGCGGTTGAGCAGATAGCGGCCGGGCTGGATTATCTGGTCTTTAACAAGCAGAGACGGCTGTTTATGGAAAAGGAGGCGCATCAGCGCGGTTATCAGATGAGCTGGAACAACACCGGCTGGGGTCTGCTGCAGTATGTCGATTTTCTGCGAGAGGAGCAGGAGATAGTAACGGGCCGGGGAATAACGTTTGTGCGGGAAAAGCCGTCGAAATATGAGCATATCAAGCGAGCTGTCAGCACTGAGCAGCCCGGCCTCGCTGAGGCGAGTCGAGGCGGGCATAGCGGACCCGCCGCTGGGCGAGGTCTCGCTGAAGGCGGACATTGGTCTGATTTGGAAAGGGGCAAGTCGTGAAATTTCTAATTGGATTGGTCGTCGGGGTGTGTTTTGTTCTGGTCGCCGGGGCGGTGGCCGAGCATTACTACGTGACAGTGGAAGGTGAGTTTGAAAAAGTCGGTGTCTATCAGTCGGCCTTTTCAGGCGTATCGACCGAGGGCAACTGCTATCTGGCGATAACAAACACGCGGACTGGCAGGACGGAGGTTTTTGGAATCACAAAGGAAACCAATAAGAAGCTGTCGGACAATTCGCTTCAAATGTCCCGAGAAGGCAGCGTGATTGTAGAGCCGCAGGAGACTATGAAGCGGCCGTAATAGCTTCAGTGAGGCAGTTGGTGAGGGGGCGGAACGGGGCTATGTGGGTGGTATATCTGTCGTTTGCGCTCGTCACGTTTCTTGGGTTGCTGGCGCTTGTGTTAAGGGCCTTTGTGCGAAGCAGCCGAGCCCGCCGCAGGGTGGCTGATAAAATGGGCGAGCTTGCCAAAGAGCTTGAACGGATTCGCCACAAGAGCCACGGTGAGCAAGATTGCAAACGGCGAGGGGAGCAAATTAGATAATCGACTTTGCCGGAGCACATATAAGGGAGTTGGGTTCATAGGCGATTAAAGTGGATATTAAGCCAATTGGAGGCGTCGGTAATCGAAGGTTGAAGAGATTAAGGAGTATTCGGTTTCTCTGACTGCAACTTCTGGAGATGATTTTTGAAGTTTTCGGCGTCCTTTGTGCGGTCGATGGCGTAAAAAAAATTCATCGCGTCCTGCGCCGCCTTGATTGCGGAATCGCTTTCTCCCTTGGCTTCAAGGGCCTGAATGAGGGACATTTGATTTTCAAAGCTGTCGGGCCGAAGGGCAACGACCTTGCGAAAAAGCACAACTGCTGTAGAAAAGTCGCCGCTTTCCGCCGCAGCATTAGCCAGCACGGCGAGCGGCTCCGGTAATTCAGGGTTTTTCTCAAGTAACTGGCGGCACTCTTTCAAGGCGATATCCGATTGTTCGGCGGCCTCCTTGTCTTTACCGGCTTTTTTCAAAACCATTGCATAATTATATCGCACGGACGATAGCTGTTCCATATACCGAGGGTCCGTGAATTTGTTGAAAGCGGTCTTATAGACGTGAAGCGCCTCGTTGGTTCTGCCGCTTTCGGCAAAAATGAGTGCCGCGGTGCTATATGCCTTGACAGACACACTCGGGTCAACTCGTGCAAGAACTTCAAGTTTTTGCATTGCTTTTCGCAGATTGCCCTGCGAGGCATAATTTTCCATCTGCGCAGCGACTTTGTGGGACTGCATTTCCACATTCCGCAGAACAACGGGCGCAAGCAGATTCTCAACCGGCGCATAGTCATCGGTCAGGACCATCGCATTCGATTTTTCCCGCAGTTGTGCGATTTCAGATTCGTTGAGATACCAGACCTTTTCATTGACATTAAAACCCCTGCATACGTCGGCAAGGTCGATTTTGCGTTTGGCCGCCACCACAACATAGGTGCTGCGGTTGTAGGGTGTGGAGGTACGCTCAGAGATGACAGTTACAAAAGGGAACGTCTGCTCCAGGGTGTTGATAAAAGACCCGAGGAACAGCCCGCTATCAAAGGTGTCAATCAATTCGACCGTATAGATTCCGTCGTCGGTGAGCAGCTCGTGGAGCTTATCGTTGAACTCCTTTGTAGTGAGCTGAAAGGGAACAGAGAAATTATTGATGGCGTCTTCGTATATGAAATCATATTGCCTTGTCTGCAGTCCGCGGCGTCGTTGTTCGATGAGGCCGTCGATGTAATTTCGGGCGTCCAGGGATATCGTGTTTATCCTGGTCTGGGGGTCAAGCCCAAATGCAGCAAAGGCGGCCTTGGTTACTCCGGGGTCGATTTCAGCCACGTCAACTGAGCCGGTGGGCCAGACCCTTTCAAGATACCCCGGAAGAACGTAGCCGCCGCCGCCCAAAATCAAAAAGGCAGGTTTATCTTTACCGGCGGCGAACCGATGCGTTATCGCGGCCATTATCTGCTCATAGGTGTATTCAAGACTGTTCGGCTCGCCGACAAGCATCTCACTATGTATCAACCTGTCCTGGATAAAATACCTCCTCTCAGGGCTGCCGCCTTGACTCGAGACGGCAACGTAACTGTAGGCGGTCTCATCCTCATAGAGGATAAGCTTCGTCACATTTTCTTTCAGGCCTATTTTAACAGCCGTTTGTCGTGCCCAGGCCCAGGGGCCTGCGCCTATGCCAAGTGCAGCCAAGAAAATAACCGCGACAACCCGGGTGGTCCACAAGCCCGCGCCGTATAGAAGAGACATTATGAGCATCACTGCGCCGATGGCCCAGATGATTGAGACGGTCCCCATTAGTGCGATAAGGTAGTAGCCGGCGGCGAAGGTGCCTGCGATGCTGCCGGCAGCGCCCCAGGCATAGATGTCGCCGACGGTCCTGCCGGTAGGCAAACCCCTTCCGAGGGCCATTTTTGCCACCACGGGGCTGATTGTGCCAAGAAGGGTGGATGGCAGCAGGAATACAAGTGTAACGTGCAGCAGGATTCTGGTTGGCCATTCGAACTGCCACAGCCAGGTCGAGTCGCCGACGACGTTATTCAAAACGACAGTAACAGGGCAGGCAGCGGCGCAGGCCGCGAACAGTATGGCGAGCACCCTGATTGGCTTGAAGCGGTCGGCAAGACGTCCGCCGAGGTAGTTGCCGATAGTGATGCCCGCGAGAACGACGCCAATGACGCTTGTCCAGGTGTATAGCGAGGAGCCGAGGAAACGGGCGATTATTCGGCCGGCCACAAGCTCCAAAACCATAATGCAGAAACTGGATATGAATACCGTCGCACAGGGAATGAAAAGCGACTTGAGTGTCTTCAGAAAAGAATCCGCCTTCGCTGAAGCTCCGGCGGACCCGCCAGCAGGCGAGGTCTCGCTAAATGCGGACAAGTCCGATTTTGGTTCATCCATAGAGAAACCTTTCAAAAATTTACACACAATCATCGAGCCGGACCCGCCTCGACGAACTCAGCGAGGCGGGCCTCGACAAACCCCGGACTTCGATGGGCTCAACCGAGCCGCTTGCCGGGGTCACACCTCGCATGGCGATACAATCCTTCGACTACGCTCAGGATGGTGAGCCGGTCGAACCATAATACACTATTGGGCTGTTTTAAGAAACAAAATCGAAAGGGCCGGAGTCGGTAAAAAACCTCGGAGTCGGCTTTGATATAGCTCGACAGCGGCATTGCAACCGGCAGCCCAATGTGTTATAAGTACTCTTTCGGTACAGGATTTATGGGCGAATTATGGAAGTTGCACAGTTAAAAAGCGGGATAACAGAGTTGCAGGCCCGGGTCGAAGCCGTCCGGGACTGGCTTTGACTTGGCGGGCAAAAAGACCGAGCTTGCGCAGCTTCAGGAAAGGATGAGCAATGCCGGCTTTTGGGGCAACCAAGAGGCGGCGCAGGGGGTGGTTTCCCGGCTAAGCGCGTTAAAGGCGGTGGTTGAGCCGGTCGAGGAACTCGTCCGCGAAACGCAGGATTTGGCGGAACTTTTTGAACTGGCGTTTGAATCCGCCCCGGACGAGCTTGCCCAGTTGGCCAATGACCTGGCGGCGCTTGTCAAACGCTGCGAGAAGATAGAATTGACGGGCCTGCTTAGCGGGCCTAACGATACAAAGAACTGCTTTTTCAGCATTCACGCCGGGGCCGGCGGGACCGAAAGCTGCGACTGGGTGAGTATGCTTCTCAGGATGTACACGCGATATTTCGAGCGGAATAAGTACCAGTACGGCGAGCTTGATATTACGCCGGGTGAGGAGGCGGGCATACGGTCGATAACCCTTCGCGTCAGCGGCCCATTTGCATACGGGAAACTATCATGCGAGGTCGGCGTTCATCGGCTCGTCCGGATAAGCCCGTTTGACGCCAACAAGCGGCGTCATACCAGCTTTGCCGCGGTTGACTGCCTCCCCGAGTTTGAGGAAGACATCGATATTGAGATAAAAGAGGAAGACCTGAAGATTGATTTTTACCGCGCAGGCGGCGCGGGCGGCCAGCACGTCAACAAAACAAGCTCCGCGGTGCGAATTCTGCACAAACCAACTGGGATTGTCGTGCAGTGCCAAAACGAGCGCAGCCAGCACAAAAACCGGGCATCGGCGATGAAGGTGCTCAAGGCCCGGCTCTATATGCTCGAACAGCAAAAACGCGACGCCGAGATTGCAAAACAATACGGCGCAAAGGGGGAAATCGCCTGGGGCAACCAGATTCGCAGCTACGTGCTTCAGCCATATCAATTAGTGAAGGACCATCGCACCGATTTTCAGACGGGAAAGGTCGATGCGGTGTTAGACGGCGAGATAGAGGATTTCATCGAGGCGTATCTGCACCATCGCGCGAAAGGCAAATCCGACACACGAAAACCAAAACAGCTCGTCTCGGCGAAGGCACCGCCAGAGCCACAGAAAAATAAAAACGCCGAGCCGTAGCCGGAAAGGCGGAAAAAGATGAAGCGGATAATTGATGTCGTATTAAAAACCAGTAAGGCGCATTTCGCGGAGTGCAAAACACAAATGCTCGTTGTGGGGCACTTCTCGGATGCAAAGCGACTGGATGTCGTAAACCGCGAACTCAACAGCCGACTCGGCGGAGCCATCGAGCAAATCATAAAACTCGGCGACTTCAAAGGCAAGGAAAGCACAAGCACCGTAGTTTACGGCAATGCACAGATAGGCGCTGAGCGCGTGCTTTTGGTTGGTCTTGGCGAACAGAAGAAGGCCACAATCGACACCATTAGAAAGGCCGCGGCGCTTGCGGCCAACAAGGCGGTGGGGATGAAGGCCAAGACAATGGCACTTGCTCTTCACAAGGCCTTCGGAGCGAGATTCGATTCGGGACTTCTGGCGCAGGCGATTGCCGAGGGGGTGTATTACGGAAGCTTCCGTTACGATGAGTACGTTACCTCGGAGGAAGACGGCAGGACGGATGTCCTCACCGTTGAGGTGATTCTCGCCTCGGCGGAGCCGAAGGCGAAGCCTGGGGACGATGATGCAGCAAAGACGACGCGGCTTGAGAACGGGCTATTGAGGGGCACTATCATCGGTGAAGCCCAGAGTTACGCCCGGACGGTCGCGAGCAGGCCGGGCAACGTTATAAACCCGCCGGCGCTTGCGGAAGAGGCAAAAAAGCTTGCCGGGGGGACGGCTGGGCTTAGCTGCATGGTGCTTGACGACAAGCAAATGGCCAAGTTAGGTATGGGCGGGGTTCTTGCGGTGGGCAGCGGGTCAAAGACGCCGCCACGATTTATCGTCGTAAAATATGCTCCGAAAGGTAAAACAGGCAAGCTGCCCACGGTTGCTCTCGTCGGCAAGGCAATTACGTTCGATTCGGGCGGGATAAGCATCAAGCCGGCGCAGAATATGGAGCAGATGAAGCTCGATAAAACCGGGGGCATTGCGGTGCTGGCGACAGTCAAGGCGGCGGCGGAGCTGAAGCTGCCTGTAAATGTGTATGCCATAGTGCCGTCGGCGGAGAATATGCCGGGCGGCGCAAGCTACAGACCGGGCGATATCGTTACCACATACAGCGGCAAGACCGTCGAGATTCAAAACACTGATGCTGAAGGCAGGATGATACTTTGTGACGCACTCCACTATGCGGTCAAACAAAACTGTGATGTGATTATCGACATAGCGACGCTGACAGGTTCTTGTATGGTTGCGCTAGGGACATATATGGCGGGCTTGATGGGCAATGACGAGCAAATGAGCAGGGACATCGAAAAGGCGGCCCAAACCAGCGGAGAGAAGGTTTGGCGGCTGCCCTGCGGCGATGAATACGCCGAGGAGATGAAAAGCAAGATAGCGGACCTTAAAAATACCGGCAGCAAGTGGGGCGGAGCATGCACGGCGGCGGCATTTCTGAGACAGTTCGCGGGCGAAAAGAAGTGGGCACATCTGGATATTGCAGGCGTGGACTACATAGAAAAGCCAACAGGGTCGTCAACTGAAGGTGCAAGCGCCTTCGGTGTTCGACTTTTGACAACATACCTTATAAACCTCGTGGATAAGAAAGGCAGAAAATAGCATTCGTCCAGTTCGTATGACCAAAAAGAAAAAGAAGATAGATGAAGCAAGAATTGAGAAAGCGGTCAGGGAGATACTTTCGGCAGTCGGAGAGGACCTTGACCGTGACGGCCTGAAGGAGACGCCGACTCGCGTGGCAAGGATGTATGGCGAGCTTCTGGCGGGTATGCACGAGGACCCGAATACGCATCTTCGCAGCGTTTTCAATGAGAATTACGACGAAATTGTGCTGCTGCGTGACATACCATTTTACAGTATCTGTGAGCATCATTTGATGCCGTTTATCGGCTCTGCTCACGTGGCGTATTTGCCCGCCGGTCGCATACTCGGCGTCAGCAAGCTGGCACGGATTGTGGACTGCTTCGCCCGTCGGCTTCAAACGCAGGAACGACTAACCTACCAGATAGCAGACTTTCTTATGAGTAACCTCAAACCGCTCGGCGTGGCCGTTGTGCTGGAGGCGGCGCATAGTTGTATGACAATCCGGGGGATAAAAAAACCCGGCTCAGTGATGGTAACAAGCGCGGTTCGCGGGCTGTTCAGAAAAGACCCGAGAAGCCGAAACGAGATTATGAGCTTGATACACAACCGCAGCAAATAACAGGCGGTTGAAAAGAATCCATCGCAAGAGGCATCGCGTGAATTATGCACAAATTGTGTCGCTACGTGCGGTTCTCGATAAATCCCTTCCTGCCCGCCGAAGAGGAGGGGTTCAATTCATTTGCGTCAAAGCCCGCCGGCGAAGGTTTGTCTGTGTTCCTTGAACTGGGTATTGAGCTGGCCGGCGAAGCAGACCCGGCAACCGGACTTATTGTTAACGTGAGCGACATAGACAAAAAGGTGCGGGCATACGCGGTCCCCCTTTTTGCCGAGAAGATAAGGACGGATTATCGAGCAGCCAGCTACATCGGTTATAGCGAACTGGCTGAGTTGCTGAAATCCACCTGGGAAAAACTTGCCGATAAATTCGGCGCGGCGCGGTTAAGTAAGATGAGCTTGAAGCTGAACCCTTTCAGAACATTGGCTGTGGATAAGGCGGATTGTGCGATGGTTTATTTAAGCGAGAAGTTCGAATTTGCCGCGGCGCATAAGCTGTGGAACGAGCAGTTCAGCGAGCAGCAGAACATTGAGGTCTTCGGCAGATGTGCCAATCCTGCGGGCCACGGTCACAATTACGTCGTTGAGGTATCTGTGAAGTGGCCTGCCAGGCAGGATCTGCGGGCGAGCAATTTTGAGAAGGTAGTCCATCAGGAGCTGATAAAGGCCGTAGACCACAAGAACCTCAACGAAGATGTGCCGGAGTTCAGGAAGACAAATCCCACGGTTGAGAATATCGCCGTGTTTGCGTGGAACAAACTGGTCGGCAGGTTCGGCAATGCGGCGCTGCACTGCGTTACCATCTGGGAAACCGACAAGACCTACAGTTCCTTCTATGGGTAGCGGTTCTCTGCTGCGAAAATAGCGGGACCGATTTTTTGAATAGAGCAAAGCGTGATGAGGAAACCGGATTTTGAGAATCTGCTGAAGGTTCTGCGTCGAGAGATACCGAGCAGGCCGACGCTATTTGAGTTCTTTCTCAACGGGCCTTTTTATGAAAAACTCACCGGGCAAACGCTGGGAGTTGAGGGCAGGGACTGGGTATGGGGGTCGGTCAATCCGATAGTGATAGAGGCGTTTAAAGTGGCCGGGTACGATTATGTCACCGTTCTCGGCTCGGAGATGAAGTTTGAGGCGCCTGAGATTGAAAAGAAGGCGACGATTTCACTAAATGCGGGCAGTGCGATCTGCGACCGGGAAAGCTTCGAGTTGTACGACTGGCCCGACCCCGATGCGTTTGATTATTCCCGGCTCGAGAGCGCCAGGGATTTGCTTCCGGCGGGGATGAAGTTGATAGTTTATGGCCCTTGCGGCATTTTGGAAAACGCGATTTTTCTTGTCGGGTTTGAGCGGCTGTGTATGCTGCTGGCCGACGACCCCGATTTGGCGAAAGACATATTTGACGCGGTGGGCAGGCGGCTGGTCCGCTATTACGAAATATGCGCAGGATTCGATACGGTAGGCGCTTTGATAGCAAACGACGACTGGGGATTCAAGACGGCGACGATGCTTTCGCCTGCGGATTTGCGGCGGTACGTATTTGGGTGGTATAAGAAGGTCGTCGATGTAATTCATAAGGCGGGAAAGCCCGTGATATTGCATTCATGCGGCAATCTTGAGAAGGTTATGAACGACATAATCGACGATACGAAATACGATGCAAAGCACTCATTTGAAGATGTTATTATCCCCGTTGAGCAGGCATACGAAAAATGGGGCAGCAGAATCGCAATATTGGGCGGCATAGACGTTGACTTTATGTGCCGGTCAACGCCGGAGCAGATAAAGCTGCGGTGCGAGGCAATGCTGGCGAGGACTAAGAATAGGGGTGGCTATGCACTTGGTACGGGCAACAGTGTCCCAGAGTACGTGCCATACGAAAACTATCTGGCGATGATTGATTGCGTCAGGGGCCTTTGAATCGGCAAGACCGATAAAAAAGGCGTTTTTGGTATTAGCAGGTGCGATTTGGCAAGGGAGCAGGGTTTTGTTTAGTTGCAGACGCCCTTGTGCTTGCCAGCCGATAAAGCAGTGAACTAAGGATGTGATTTTGGCGTATAGAGTGCGGCTTCTAAGAGAGGTTTTGGGCGCTTGCGTCGTTAAAGCTATGTCCTTGATACGCCGATACTTATGTTATGAATATGATGGCCGGCGTGCAGTGAAACACAGCGGAGCCGGCTTCCACAATTGCCATCCTAAAGGATTAAGGGCACGGCGATAACATCGTCAGTAAGTATTGCCGTGCCATCGCAGGGATGCAGCAGGTATTTTTGCGCGCCCGACGGGGACGGAGTCTGACCAAAATTGGTTATCGATTTATTTACTATTACTTGCCTTTCGCCCCCCTCGGGGTCTAACACGGGAGTGATATGAAAGCGCTGGTTACCGGAGGAGCCGGTTTTATAGGGTCACATCTTGCCCAGCGGCTGGTCGGAGACGGCAACGAAGTGATTGTTGTCGATAACCTCAGCACGGGCATTCTGAGGAACATCGAACATATCAGAACTCGACCCGGTTTCGAATTTGTTGAAGGTGACATTCGAAACGCCGGGCTGATGGAGTCATTGGCAGGTCGGTGCGAGGCGATTTTTCATCTGGCCGCGGCTGTGGGTGTTCAGTTGATAGCTGACAGGCCCGTGCACACCATAGAGACGAATATCGCCGGAACGCAGGTTGTTCTCGAAGCTGCAAACAAATTCAAGTGTAAGATTCTCCTCGCTTCAAGCAGCGAGGTTTACGGCAAAAATGAGGCGGTCCCATTCCGCGAGGATGACGACATCGTTTTGGGCAGCCCGAGCTTGTCGCGGTGGTCTTATGCATGCAGCAAGGCAATAGATGAGTTTCTTGGATTCGCATTTCATCAGCAATACGAACTCAGGGTGGTCGTTGCAAGGCTTTTCAATACTATAGGGCCGAGGCAGACAGGCAGGTACGGGATGGTGGTGCCGCGGTTTGTGCAGGCAGCTTTGCATAATGAACCGGTGCAGATTTACGGGACGGGCAGCCAGACGCGATGTTTCTGCTATGTGGAGGATGTCGTAGATGCGATTATCCGCCTTATGGAATGCGAGCAGGCGGCGGGAAAAACATTCAATATCGGCTCGGACGAAGAGATAACCATCGAGGCCCTTGCAGACAAAATTATCGCAATGACCGGCAGCAAAAGCCGTAAAGAATTTGTCCCCTACGAGGTCGCCTACGGCAGACCAATTGAAGATATGATGCGCCGCGTGCCTTGTCTTGAGCGAATCAGACAGACTATCGGCTGGGAGCCAAAAACCGGTTTGGCAGGGACATTGCGGAAAGTGATTACAGCTTCAAAAACAGGTAGCTTAACCGAAGAGTGATACGTCCGTGGCTATGGTGGCTGACTTGTGGGAAAGCCCGGTTTTGATTTTCACTTGGGACGTGAAGTGATGATAAGGATTATTTGCGTATGCGGTGCCCGCCCGAACTTTATGAAAATAGCGCCTTTGATGCGGGCGTTCAAAAAGAACGGCAGATTCGACACGTTGCTGGTTCATACCGGTCAACATTACGATGAGAATATGAGCCGGCTTTTCTTCGATGAACTCGAAATCCCAAGGCCGGACGTGAACCTTGAGGTCGGCTCCGGCAGCCACGCTCAGCAGACCGCTGAGATTATGAAGCGATTCGAGCCGGTCGTTCTGGAGCACAGGCCGGACTATGTTCTCGTCGTAGGGGATGTGAACAGCACAATTGCGTGCGGCCTTGTCGCGGTGAAACTTGGAGTGAAACTGATTCATGTCGAGGCGGGGCTTCGCAGCTTCGACCGAACAATGCCCGAAGAAATAAATCGTATATTGACTGATACAATCAGCGACCTGCTGTTTGTTACTGAGCAATCTGGAATCGACAATCTCCGGCGAGAAGGTATAGACTCTGACAAGACGCACCTCGTGGGCAACGTAATGATTGATACATTGCTGGCGAATCGTGAAAAGGCACAACAATCAAGTATCTTAAATGAATTAGGACTTGAACGTGGCAAATTCGCCGTCATTACGCTGCATCGGCCGAGTAATGTTGATGATATGAGCAGGTTTGCGGAGATTGTCACGGCGTTTGAGACTATCGAAAAGGAAATGAGGCTGGTTTTCCCCATGCACCCGCGGACAAGGGCCAACATGAAAGGCAGCAAGCTTGAGCAGCGAATCGCGGCGATGAAGAACCTGCTTTTACTCGAACCGATCGGGTACCTGGATTTTCTGTGTTTGATGAGCAGCGCTGCGCTGGTGATGACGGACTCGGGCGGCATACAGGAGGAGACGACGATACTCGGCGTGCCTTGTATGACTTTACGCGACAGCACGGAGCGGCCGGTGACGATAACCGAGGGGACGAACCGACTCGTCCGTATAACCACAGAAGATATTCTGAAGAATTTCCGTGACGTGATGAACAACAGGGACAAATACAGTGCCAGGACGCCCAAGAACTGGGATGGCAAGGCGGCGGAGAGAATTGCACAAATTATCGAACGGGACGGCACGTTAAACGCATCAAGGAGTAATCGGGTCGAGACAAGAAAAGATGTCTAATATAATAACCGCAAAACAAGCTGTTCTTAATATCATTTCGCAGTGGCTTCTACAGATATCCAACATCGTCGTAACCTTCTTCCTAATTGGCTATGCCCTTGCCAAGGTGGGCGAAGAGCATTATGGGGGCTGGGCATCCATAATGTCCATCATTGCTTACCTTGCGGTGCTGGACGCCGGTATGACGATTGCGATTCAGCATTACGTGGCTGCACTGTCGGCAAAGGGGGAGAGGCAAAAACTTACGTCGCTGTTCAGCTCGGCCTACATCGCGTATGGTATCGGTGCCGTTGCGGCATCGTTGATGTGTCTCGTTATATCTTTTTGGTATCATGAGTTATTCCCCAAGGTATCGGCTTTAATCGCCGCGGAGTGCACTGTTACTCTTCGATGGGTCGCGGCCGGCGTCTTCCTTTTTGTGCTCAACCTGCCGATGCAGGGGGCGCTTGTCGGTTTACAGCGGTACTATGTTCGCAATACGATTGAATTGGCAAGTCTGATTGTGCGAGTTCTGACGGTCGTTGTGCTGTTCAATCTGTTTGGATTCTATCTGACTTATCTCGGAACGGCCTTTTTTGCAGCTACGGCCACACGTTTTGTCCTGAGCAGCGTGGCTTTGTCCTTTATCGAACCGGATTTGCGCTTTCGCCCCTCTTACATAAGAACAGAGTCGCTGCGGGAGATTTTCTCTTTCGGGGGACACTCGATTTTCTGGGCAATCGCGACAGTGCTTGTTCGTGACAGCGGTCCCATACTGGGAACAATACTCATAGGTCCTACGGCGGCAACATATTTATACGTTGGCACCCGCCTGGTCGCATCAGTTGGAACCTTTATCTACGGCGCCGGAGATATTTTCCTGCCTATGGCCAGCGCCCTTAAGGCCGCAAACGACAATGTCCGACTCCAGGCCGCGCTTGTTCGAGGCACCCGATTTTGTGCGGCGCTGGCATTTCCTGCAGCGGCGGTGCTTTTAACGTTCGGCCAGGTGATATTGAAGTACTGGGCAAAGTTTGACAATAATGTGGCCTACTATGTTGTTGTTGCGACAACAATAGGAATGTTTGGAACCTGGGTGTTCAAGGTTCCCCTTGCGGTTTTGGCGGGAACCAAAGTTCTTCGGCCTGTCACCTATATGTGGATAATCAGAGTGGCTTTCGGTGTACCACTTGGCGTGGCTATGGGCTATTATTTTGGCGCGGTAGGTGTAGCTGCGGGGCTTTTAACGCCAATCCTTGTTACAAGTAATACGTGGGTTCCGTACAAAGCTTGTCAGAGCACGGGCATTACCGTCGGCAAGCTGTTCCACGACACACTGATTGGCCCGTTGGTTGTGGGCGCGATTGTGGCGGCGGGAGCGTTAATGATTCAAATTGTCTGGCCTGCCAAAAGTCTATGGATTCTCATAACCGAATGTGCCGTTATCCTGATGTTGTTCCTGGCTCTGGTTGTAACGGTGGGACTCGATGCCGCAAGCCGGAAATTAATACTCGCCAAGCTCTCGTTACGATAATCAGGACGCACGCGACCCTGCTTCTATGTCGGCCTGTTGCCAAGGTCGGCTACTTCTTAGCGCCGATTGAAAAAAATTCGATTACTTAAAAGGAGTTGCTTATTGTGAGAGTGCACTTGACCGACCTGCTCATTTACAATTACGGTTGTGAAGCCATTATACGAGGCACGGTTCATATACTTTCACAGGTATTTGGGGACGACCTTTGCTGCTACTTTCCCGAACGTTATCTGGGATACAGCAAAAAGCGTTTGTCGGATATGGGCAATCTTACCATTGTCCCACACAGCCAATTTCGTGCTGCGATTAGATTCGGTTTAAGAAAGCTTGGGCTGCCCTGGTATGACGTGATACGATTCAATACCACACAGTTAAGGTCCTCGGATTGCGTCTTGTCGATGGGGGGAGATATGTACACTTTGGCCACAGGCGATATTCCATGGAACCTGGTTGGGCTGGGCGAGTATTGCTATAAAAAGGGCATCCCCTACATATTGTGGGGGGCAACAGTGGGGCCTTTTGAAGACCGGCCGGACAGGTTGCCTTTGATTACTGAGCATTTAAGAAAAGCAAAGCTAATCTTTGCACGCGATACTGCTACAGTAAACTATCTGGAAAGCAAGTCTATAAAGGACAATGTAAAGAGAGTGGCTGACCCGGCCTTTCTAATGAGCCCCGAGCGATGTGATATTTCGCGGTTTCTGCCGAAAGAAAACAGGCGTCCCATGCTTGGTCTCAATTTCAGTCCGCTGGCAGGAAGATATTACCCGGACAAAGAACAATTTATACGCGAGATAATCAAAACGTGCGAAGCAGCTATCCAGACATTAGGCATCTCTATCGTACTAATACCTCACGTATTTGCGCCGTTTGAGTTCGAGGGTTATGATGATTTACAGTTCCATGCACAAATATATGAAGGTATTGATGATAAGTTGAAAGAACGTATTGGCATCGTGTCGGAAGATATCGGAGCACGCCCGATGAAACACCTTATTTCTCAGCTAAGTTACTACGCCGGAGCCCGTATGCATTCCACTATAGCCGCCTTTTCGATGAAGGTGCCTACGATTTCTCTGGCGTACAGCATGAAAGCTGAAGGGTTGAACCAGGATTTGTTTGGTCATAACGAGTGGGTCCTGAGTATTGATGACTTTACGGCTGAGAGATTTTGTGAAAAGCTGCAACGCCTTATCTCCGAGAAAAGTCAAGTGCGGTCCGTGCTGGAAATAAAAATCCCCCAAATGCGTGAGCTTGCGATGAAAGCAGGCAAATATCTGAACGATACACTTTCAAAAAAAGATGAGTGACAGTTTGGCACATAGACGGACGTTCGTGATGTTGAGATTCTATGAATGGAGCTATGCGAGATAGAGCAAATATAGACGTGGCTGTTTTCGCAGATGGCACAAGGACGTATGGTATTGAGAAAGTTTTATTGTCTCATTATATCGCGTCTCGGGACAAAGATTATGGCTTAAACTTTCGTTATGTTTGTTTGCAGAGAGGCCCTTTGTATGAACACCTTAGGGAAGCGAACGCCGATGTTTATGTGATAGAAGAAAAGGTGCCCTATACGTATCCACCGAATATAGCGAAACTGTGCGGCATCTTGTTATCTCATTTTTGGTCGAGTGTTCGGATTTTCAGACATATCAGGTCCTACTTGAAAGAGACCCGCCCAGATTTGGTTTATACGCACGAAGTGACCTTTCAAATTATTGCCGGAGTTGCAGCCAAGAGCTGCGGGATTAAATCGGTGGGACATTTCCATCGGCTTCTAAACAAAAAACACTATTGGGGCTTATCCAGGATACTCTTGTGCCTTGTGCTTAACGCCTGCCTTGACATGGGGATAGCAATTTCCAACGCGGTGCGAGAGTCCCTGTGGGGCCAAATGCGTGCCAAGACGCGATGCTTGTATAACAGCATAGACGTGGAGTTTATCCGCAGGCGTGCTGAACAGCTCAGCAGCAGCGGCAACTGCCTTAAAGCGGACGTGGTGAGCGTGGGCCGGCTGGTTACAATAAAGAAATACGAGATTCTCATCGAGGCATTGAGCATACTTGCTCAGGAAGGCCTGCACCCGAAGCTGGCAATTGTAGGTGGTCCTGCAGACCAGACGAATTCTTATTACCTCAGACTCAAGGACCAGGTGGCCGGGCTTGGCCTTTCGGACTACGTTTTCTTTACCGATTACGTCCCCGAGCCATACGGGATTATTGCAAATGCCGATGCAAGCGTGCTGTGCTGCACGAACGAGGGTTTTGGGCTGGTCGTGCTGGAATCAATGGCCTGTCGAACAGCCGTCATCGTCGCCGACGCCGGCGGTCCGACCGAGCTGGTCGAACACGACAAAGACGGGCTAAAGTTCTCGGACGACAACCCCGCAGAACTCGCCAAATGCCTGCGTATGCTCCTCCTCGATAAAAGCCGGGCGCACCGACTCGCAGACCAGGCATATAAGAAAGCAGCCAAGGATTTTGATATTGACTCGCACATGCGCTCCTTAAACAGAAACTTCCTTGCTGTCCTGGGTAGATATTAGTCAAGACCCCGGATTAATGTGCAGATATTAATCTTGGCACCGCCGAGCATTGCTCCATAGGCCATCGGCGTTATAAAGGATAGTGGCTGGGTAACTGAGGAATTTCCCCCTTACCCTTAAGTGCGTCAAATGGATAAGAACACTCTGCTATTGTTGGGCTTTTTGGCAGGAACAGCCGCAGCAGGTGTTGCTCTGCCTTTCTTTCTCAAACGACCCTGGCTTGCTGTTTTTCTGCCGTGGATGCTTCCAGTGATGAAGGGATATCTGCTGGTCAACTTCCCGGCTACTCAGGTGCTCGATATTACAGTATTGACCTTTATATTCTTAGCACTGTTTCTGGTGTGTGGCTTTGCATTCAGGAAACTGGCTTGGGACCGCAGTTATACTGTGTTGGTTCTTCTTCATCTTGCCGTAGTGGCGGTCTTGGCTGTTTCATACAGTTGGACGACGGCGCCAAATTATGGCTTTAGAAAGCTCGGCTTATTTGCGATATTCAATACTATCTGCCTAATTCTCGGGGTCTCGGTAGTCAGGTCCACAACAGACGCACGCAAGATAGCTCTGTGGTTCGGCATCCTTGTTTTCTTTATGGGCATTTCGATGCTGGTCTCTCCGTCATATATGATGGGTTATAAGTGGCAGATACGCCAGACATTCGCTGAGACAAGTCCTGGGAATGCTGCATTTCCACTCGCTGTGGGGGCAATATGTAGCTTCATCTGGCTTGAGCGAGGGAAGCGTTTTATGTTTCTTGTCGTCCCAATTTGGCTTGTTACATTCGTAGCGACTTATAAGACCGGCTCTCGATCGATGATAGTCCAAGTACTTATAGGCACGGTCATCCTGGGTCTGATGTATAAGGGTTTACACAGGAAAATCCGCGTGGCGACGATTTTATTAGTCCTGTTAGTCTCCGTCACGGCGTTAATCTCCTATTCGGGAACAGTCGGCGGTCGCGTTTTATCATTTCTTCAGGATCCATCTTACTGGCTGGAGAGGAGCGAGCGTCCGTATCTGTGGGCGGAGGCACTGAAGGGCTTTTACCAGAAGCCGCTCTTCGGGCACGGGGTTGGCGCGTTTGCAATGAACGTCAAAGGCGCGGATATTATAGAATACCCTCACAACTTTTTCCTGGAAGTCTTATACGAGGGCGGCTTAGTGTGCTTTGTGCTGTTCACATTGTTCTGGGTTTTAGTGGGCCATTACCTGTTTCATTGGCGTAGATTGAATAGTCGTTTTGGAACAACGAACACGCTTTATGTTCAGGATTTATGGTTAGCTGTTTTGGCGGCTGCATTTTTATCGACTTCGGTGCACTGGGACATAAGCGGTCAACGGCTATTATGGCTGCTGGTTGGGATTTCGCTCGGGACGACGCGGGCGTGCAACCAGGAGATTGCCCCGGATTGGGAAGAAGACTACTATCCTTCGGATGCTGACCTGCCGGAGAACGAGCAGGAGCTTCAATACTCTGACGTGTAGTGGTGTGGCGTTTCGGAAAGACAATGGCAAAATGTCCGGTCTGTCGAGCAAGCAGCAAAGTGGCGCCTCGGCAAGGCAGTTGGATTCTGTAAGCGATTCACCGGTTATCTATTTTTGTAGAGCATCGGTTGTGAGACCGGACGGCAGAGCCGGCACTGGAGGCCCCGGCCGGGCGACTACCTCTGGGCGACAGGAGAATGTGTTTGAGAATTTTCCACCCGAGCAAAGCTTTGGTGATTTTCTTGGCGCTGAGCACGGTCCAGTGCTATGGAGCAGAGACGGGTGAGCACGGGATGGATCTTGAGGTGAAGCTTCGCTCGCTGAAGCCTTTGCCTAAAGTGCACTACTCATCTCCATTGCCCACAGAACTGATGGAACCTCAGAACAATGGAGCGCTTTATGAGCTGGCGCGTATAATCCATTCTCTAAGTCTATCAGGCGAATGGTGCACCAAGGAGCGAGTTGACACCTGCGTTCGCACGTGCCAGAAGGTAAACAACACGAAACCCAATATCAAAGCGTCTCTTGCCATAAATTTCAGCCCCTGGCACCGCAAGTTTGGCAAGAACCTGCCCCCAACAGATAGAGGGCCTACGTATAAGGAGGAGTTGGAGTTTTTTGTGAGTCGTCTTAAGACCGTCAAGCAGTGGGTGGAGGAAGGCAACAAAAAATTCGGCAGCGAGGTCGCGGTCAGCGCTCTGATTCTTGACTCAGAGCGATTTTACGCGCAGGATGGCAATTCAACATGGAACGATGCGATAAGGGACAATCTGGACCAGATTCACAAACTCGGTTTATCGATATTCCCTGAAGCGCGCATTGAATGGTACGGACGCGGCATTCAGCGAATCTGGGGAGGCGATGGGTGGGGCAGAACGAATTACTTCACCGGCAAAGAGATTAAAGCCCCTCTGTCGTGCGCGCTGTATTCGGTTCCTGAACCGGAGCGGACACAGGAGACATACCGAAGGACGTGTGCACTGGCAGACGAATTAGGGATTAGAGAGGTTACGCCCTACGTTGCACTTGCCTCGGGCTATCGACGCGGACTGGTCAAAAAGCAATATTGGGACTTCGACTGGAAATACGATCTAATATACAGCTTGGAGATAGGAAGTGAGTTAAACATACACTGGTTTGCGGAGCGCCCGAAGCGGTTCGCTCAATACGATCGTGCCACAGTGGTTATATTCTATCCGGCCCCATTTGACAAACGCGTCCCGGGGTGGGCGACCCACTTCATCGCGTACGTTCGAGGCGCTACCGGCGTCGAAGACCTGAGTGACCTGGGATGGAAAGAGCCGACGGATAAATAGTATTCTTCGCCATAACTGACAGTAGCCGGACAAAATGAAGCAGGTTATTGAGAAACAACCCCGACAGAGTGAAGCTGGCCGAGACTTTCGCCGATGCATTGGCCAAGACATCCGGCAAGGTGTGGATGGTATTCTTATTTTTACAGAAAACAGGTTAGGTAATTAAAATATTATGAAAAAGACGGCTATCGTTTACCCGTATATTGCACATTATCGAGAACCTATATTTCGTCTGCTTTGCCAACAGACAGATAATACTGAATACACCTTGTTTTCAGACCGAGAAAATAAGCTTGATACTGTTAAAACGGCCGATCCCCAACTCGCTGAAATTCCTGTTGAACAAAGAGGGCTTCGGTGGAAATTTGTAAAAAATATTGATTTGTCCCATCACCTGTTATGGCAAAAAGGAGTACTAAGCTTGGCCCTTGGCAATGAATACGATTGTATTATCTTTTTGGGAAATGCTTATTATCTTTCCACGTGGGTTGGTGGTTTGCTGGCACACATAAGAAAGAAACGAGTATTAATGTGGAGTCATGGTTTTTTGCGAGACGAGGGGGGTATTGAGGGATGGATTAGAAAGCAATTTTATAAACTTGCTGATGGAATGCTGCTTTATCACAATCGCGCAAGAGATATCATGATTAAAAAAGGGTTTCGGCCTGAAACCCTGTATTTAGTATATAACTCACTGGATTATGATAAGCAGATTCAGGTGCGAAATACAATTACTAATCAATGCCTTATGGAGCTTCGGAAGAAACTATTCGACCACCCTGAGCTCCCTGTTTTACTGTTTATTGGCCGGTTGACGGCCCGGAGAAAATTAGATTATATCATTAAATCCGCGAAGATTTTATATGAACAGAATATAAAATGCAACGTGTTGTTCGTAGGGAATGGAGAGGAACGGTCCAGCATTGAGAGCTTGGCACGGGAACTGGGACTTTCTAATTATGTAGTATTTTATGGGGCCTGTTACAGCGAAAAGGAGCTTGGACCTGTGATTCGTATGTCTGATTTGTGTATTGCTCCCGGAGGGATTGGTTTAACGTGTATGCATTCGCTGGTCTATGGAACTCCGGTGATTACACATGATAATCCAGATGAACAGATGCCCGAATATGAGGCGATTCGGCCTGGAGTCAATGGAGATTTCTTTAAGCAGCATGACATTTACAGTCTTGTGGATATTCTGAAAAAATGGCTGACCTGTAGAAAAAGCAGGCAGGAAATTGCTGAATCCTGCTACGAAGTTATTGAACGATACTATAACCCTAATTATCAACTACAAGTTATAGACGCGGCAGTGAGAAATAAGCCAATCCCTTGAAGAATGTAACCTCTGGTTTGAACGAATATAAGACAGGCACAAGATTCAAGCAGGAGCCGGCGTCATCGAGGTTTGAAACTGACTCTCGACAAGATAAGAAATCTATACGCAGCGGCAGTGTGCCACGGTCCGGGCGTTTGTGCTTTTCGGATTGGGTATGAGCTGCGCAAGAAGCTCGGGCTGTTGAAACGAAGGTTTCCCGTGAACACCTGGTCTGAGCTGAACCTTTCCCGGTGGCTCGGGGTGGAAGGGGAGCCGGAAGATATACTGCAAAAGCACGAATCCAACGGCAAATTGTTTTTCTTCCGGAGTCAAGACCTGCCGAGATTCAATGACGAGAATTCGAAAAGACGGATTATATCCGACGCCGAAGAAATTCTGCAGAACCGGCTCCGGTATTTCTTTGCCAAAAGCCATTACATAGGGCAGGAACCGGATTGGTTTTTGAACCCGCAGACCGGTCGGCATATTTCCGCTGATAAGCACTGGAGCGAGACAGCATTCTTTGACCCCGACGTTGGTGACATTAAATTTATATGGGAGCCGTCCCGGTTTGCCTGGGCATACACGCTGGTTCGGGCTTATTCGGTAACGCGGCTGGAGAAATACGCCGACAAATTTTGGTCTCTTTTTGAATCCTGGATTGAGAATAATCAGCCCAACAGGGGGCCCAATTATGCCTGCGGCCAGGAATGTGCTATCCGTCTTATGGCGATGTGTTTCGCACTGTATGGCTTGGCAGCCGCCAAAGCGAGTTCTGTAGAGAGAAAAATCAAGCTGATTACTGCGATTGCCTTTCACGCAGAGAGAATCGAGAAGAACATCGATTTCGCAATTTCGACACGCACGAATCATTCGTTGACGGAAGCTGCAGGACTGTACACGACAGGGCTGCTTTTTCCTGAGTTCAAAGATTCAACGCGCTGGGTCGAGCTTGGCAAAAAGGTGCTGACACGAGAAGGCCTCAGACAGATATATGCTGACGGTTCGTATATTCAGCATTCAATGAACTATCACCGTCTAATGCTTCAGGATTACTTGTGGGTGATGAGGTTAGGGGAACTGAACGGCGATAGTTTCCGTAAAGAGATAGTATCTCGTGTGACAAACGCCGTTGAGTTTCTCTACGAAAATCAAGATAGCGACAGCGGAAAAGTTCCAAATTACGGGGCTAATGACGGTTCACTGATTATACCTCTGAATAGCTGTGACTATCATGACTTTCGACCGGTGATTCAAAGCTGCTGGTTTCTGGTGAAGCGGGAGAAGTTATACGAAAACGGCCCTTGGGACGAGGATTTGATGTGGCTGTTTGGCCAAAACGCATCTGCTAAGCCAGCAGTGAAGAAACAAAGGAGGTCAATGTCTTTCAGTTCAGGTGGTTATTACACGCTGAGGAGCAAAGAATCTTGGTTGATGTGCCGCTGCCATTCATATCGAGACAGGGTTGTACACGTTGACCCGTTGCATGTGGACCTCTGGGCAGATGGGGTGAATCTGTTACGAGATTCGGGGACGTGCGGTTACTTTATGCCGGAAGAGCCGCAATTGGAGTATTACTTCAAGTCTATCTGGGCACATAACACAGTAATTGTTGATGGAGCTTCGCCTTTGAAGCTTATCTCTCGTTTCACCTGGTGGCCTTTACCTAAATCGAAGCTTTTGAAATTCAGCACGGAGGGAACTCGTGGTGAATGGCAGGGTGAGAATCTGGCCTATTGTCGGTCACCGTGGAAAGTCACTCACCGCCGCCATATCGTTTTCGAGGAAGACAGGTGGGAAATTACCGACGAGATAATGGGACGCGGCGAGCATAATGTGGAGTTAAGATGGCAGGTGGCCAAAGAGGCGCAAGTGATATGTTCCGAACCGCACTTGATTCGCCTCAGCTTGCCGGGCGGATGGCGCCTCGAAGTAAACAACAATGGGCAGATGGATGCTGTGTTGCTGAGGGCAGAGCCAAATGCGGGGTATGAATCACCATTCTACGGATGTAAAGTCCCAAGCGCGACGTTGTCAGTGAAAAACAACGACCAACTGCCAATTCTGTTTCGGAGCATTGTTTGGCAGGAAACCAAATCAGGGTGCTGATGTGCGAGTCTTGTTAATCCACCAATACTTTTACCCTTTGCACCATGCACAGGGCGGGCGATGGAACGCGATGGCTAAAGTATGGGCGGAACAAGGCCACGAAGTCATGGTGATATCAGGAACATACAATATCGCTGAGAATAAGACATACGACTTTTGTAAGGGTAAGCTGTTCGCAATTGAAGACAACAACAGTGGCGTCAAGGTAATACGGGCCTATACAACGGAAAAATACAATAAGAACTTCTTCTGGCGCGCCTGGGCATATTTCACATCCGTCGTTTTTGGATTTTTTGGCGCCTTGCTATATGCCCGTGGCAAATACGAGGTTATCATTGCCACAAGCCCGCCATTGACGGTTGGTCCGCTCGGCGTAATTCTTGCTGCACTAAAGCGATGTCCTTTTATATTCGAGGTCAGGGATCTCTGGCCTGATGGCGCAATCAAAACCGGCGTGGTTACAAATCCTTATATTATCAAACTGATGTACTTTATGGAGAGGACTTCGTATAGGAAAGCTCGCTTCATCAATGCGCTGACGCCGGCATTTAGGGATAGGTTGATTCAGAGTAAAGGAATAGCAGCAGAGAAGATTTGGATGATACCTAATGCGGCGGATCTGGATGTAATCAAGCCAGGGCCTGTAGATAAGGCAATCCGTGACAAGCACGACTGGGGCAATAAGTTTGTCGGTATGTATATGGGCGCACACGGCAGGATGAATTGTCTGTGGCAGCTTATTGAAGCAGCCAAGCTTCTCAGAAACGAACCGGAGTATCTGATTGTCTGTATCGGCGGGGGTATGGAACGTGAAGCGCTGATGCAGAAGGCCGAAGAAGAGAAACTCACTAACATTCAGTTCCTTCCCTCGGTGCCAAAAGAGGAAATCGGCGCTTATATAAATTCGTGCGATGTTTCGTTGATTGTTTTGCAGAAAAACGAAGTGATGAAGGAGGTCTACCCCAATAAGATGTTTGATTCAATGTCGGCAGCCAAACCAATTATATTGGCGATTGACGGGGTGGCAAGAAAGCTGGTCGTTGATGATGCTAAGTGCGGGGTGTACGTGGAGCCGGAAAACGCCGAAGAAATCGCAGATAGTATGCGGATGTACAGGAAGTCTCCCGACCTTGTCCGTGAACATGGGGAAAACGGCTATGAATTCGTTAAAAAGAACTATGCCCGAAGAGAATTAGCCGATAAGTATATGCGGCTGATTCAGAATGGTGTCAGATGACGAAATAACGCTGAAACTCAGGCCCAGCATGACCTCTGAAATTCTGGTGCCTGACCCGGCAATTCAATGGGCTTGGAGCGGGTCTTCGAGAACAGGGTAATGAGCATAGAATTCGTCTTTAAAAAGACAACCGAGCTTTCTTCTCGCGAGCAGAAACAGATTAGGGCTCTCTTCTCGCGTGTTTTCAAGGTGGAGATGAGCGAAGGCGTTTTTGAACGTCGCTTTCTCTATAGCTGCAAAGGTTACTCTTATCACGGTTTAATGCTGCATGAGGGAGATATCGTAGGTTCGTTTACGGCAATTCCATATCGGTACACGTATTTTGACAGGGAATTGACATTTGCTCTTTCCGTTGACACGATGATATCGCCGCAGCACAGGGGGGGCAAGGCAAACCTTGTGACGATGTCAAATCTTGTATATGAAGCATTAGTGAAGGACGACATCGATTTTATTTACGGGTTTCCGAATGAGCTATACTATGCCCATGAGAAGCGCATTCTTGGGACGCGGGATATAGGCAAGCTCAATTACTATGTGCTGCCGATAAACGTCGGCACGGTAATGCGAAAACTTAGGGCGCTGGATTATCCAAGCCGGCTGTTCGCACGTATTATGGCAGAGCTTCCGGCTTCTCGCGATGCGAGGAGGTGCGGGTACAATATAGAAAAAATAAGTGATGAGCAGTTTATCAGGCACAGATATGACGAAAGTTATAGTTTCCTGTCGCTTGACGGCGGCGCACGATGCGCATTCAAGCCATACTCGGAGCAGGGTGGCGTAAATACTTTGCACCTTATCGATGTATGGCCTATGACTCCCGCTGCGATGGACGAGGCGGTTTGGAAGATATTCCAGCAGCATCGCAATTCTGCGGACCTGATACTGTATGTCGGCAAACCGCCATTTCGTCCGCGACGGCTTTTGAAAGTGCCGCGGTGGCTGGAACCACAGAAAATTAGAATGACTGGAAAGGTACTCCGGGAAAGAACTTTTCCCGATTCGATATTCAATATTGAGAACTGGAATGCTAACGTGTCCAATTTTGATGTCAGATAGAATGAAAAACCAAGAATGCTGAATGCGATGACGATTGATGTTGAGGATGGCTGGTCGATTTTTTCCCGCGACTGGCTTTCAAAGGAGATAGAGCCAACGGAGACCGTACTGAAGGATACAGAGAGGATACTTGACACCTTAGCGGCCAAGAGTGTCAAGGCGACCTTCTTCGTGGTTGGAAACGTGGCGGCGAAGTTCCCAAAGCTTGTGAAGCGGATTTCGGAGTGCGGCCATGAGCTGGGGGTTCACGGTTACACGCACAGACAGATATTCAAGCTCGACCCTTCTGAGTTTAGAGAGGAAGTCTCAAAGACAAAGAAGCTTTTGGAGGATATTATCTCCGGCGAAGTTTCAGGCCACCGCGCTGCGGCTTTTTCGATAATGCCTGAGACCAAATGGGCGCTTGAGATATTAGCCGAAGAGGGATTTGCCTACGATTCAAGTGTAGTTCCGTTCAAGAATCCAAGGTATGGCTGGAGGGGCTTTAGCGAGGATATTTGCCGTGTTGATTTAGGCGGGGGATTGAGTATTGTTGAGGTTCCGATGACGGCGATGCGTATTCCGTTGCTGAACAAGGGATTCCTGACGGGTGGCGGATACCTGAGGCATTTTCCATATTGGGTTTTCAAAGGAATTGTGAGACACATTCAAAAACAAAGGCCGGTAATTGTGTATGTGCATCCGTATGAGTTCGGGACGGACCGGCTGACACTGTCTTGCGACCATCTTTCCAAGAAGCAGAAGGGAATCGCTTACAGATACCTGAAGGTTGCGATGAGAAACAGGGAAACCGTCCCTGGTAAGGTCCTCAAGCTCCTATATGATTTTGAGTTCACAACTATGAGAGATGTGGTAAAAGAAGCGTTGGCAGGTTCGAACAAGAGCAGGATAGTTCAGCTCAAGTGAACTTTGGTTCTCAACCAGGGCAGGTTTATTGCTCAATGGAGGCTACAGTATTATCGTGGGTAAATTAGAAGGGAAAAAAAGACCCCCCGTTGTTTTCTTTGCGGTTGCCTTTTTAGCGATTTTGGTAGTAATGTTCGTGGCCAACAGGCGATCTTCTCTTGTGAACGAGATTCGCTTTCCGCTCAACAACGGCATAGCAAATCTGTCAACGTTCGATAACCTTCTGACGGCTGTTTCGAACGACAATAAAATCTACGTTTGGGAGTGGGCCGATACGTCGAAGAAGCCCCGCGAGGGTGTAGTTGAGTCAGACCAGGCCGCCCTTGTCACCTCTGACACGGTTGTATCCGTGCAGCGAACAAATCCTGATTGTGTTGTTGTGTCAGGGCTTGATGCCGACAAGAGTCGCAGAGAGATACCCCTGCCCTTGGGTTCGAACACGGCACATCTGGGTGTAAATCGTGACAGGAGCAGGATAGTTCTTCTGCTGGCACGGTGCAATAATGAGAATTGCAGTCGCGCGAAGTACGACCTGCTCGAGGTATTGACTGACGCCGGACAGGTGCGGCCAATAGTCACCTTCGACTCAGAGCAGAGCAAGCTGGGGCATTTATCCGTATCCGACGACGGAAATCGCATTATTGTTGTAGGAGAGAAGGATAGCCATGGCTGGATGTTTGTTGTGGATGTTAGAGAAAAACGGCTGGAATGGCAAAAGGAATTCCCGGACTTGAGGAAGCTATTCAAGGCAGTCTTCTCCAGTGACGGCCAGACTATCTATGCAAGGGGCAGCGATAGTATGCTGCTGTTGATAAAGACAAGTTCCGGAGAGTTAATTGACCGTCTGTTGCCGATAGAAGAGAACAAGAGCACATACAGCGTCCAGGCAATCCAGACGGTCGCTGCAAGTAACAACGGCAATCTGGTGGCGGCGATTGTTTTTAGTAATATCTATGTGTGGGACAGCAAAACCCGCGAGAAACTCTACACCGCCGAATCGTGGCACAAGGTTATAAGCAGTATGGCTTTTTCGACGGATTCCCGCTTCCTTGCAACATCGGATATGCGCCAGGGAGGAAAAATCCGGATTCTGCGGATGCCTCGTCATTGACGGCGTGGCGATACAAGTCAAAGGCAGGAAATATGCCGGGCAGACATATATGAGAACCAGTCGAATATCGCCGGCGAACGTGATTAACGCCTTCGTGAAACGGCTGCTCGACATAGTCTTCAGTGCAGCAGGTTTGGTTTTGCTCAGTCCCATTTTGGTATTATTGACAGTGGTAATTCGCTTTAAGCTGGGCTCTCCTGTGCTGTTTCGGCAGCAGCGCCCGGGGTTGGGTGGTAAGGGATTTGTGACATATAAGTTCCGCACAATGACGAACCAGCACGACGCCGCGGGGCGGTTATTGCCGGATGAGCAGCGTTTGCCGACGTTCGGGCGTTTCCTGCGGAGCACAAGTCTCGACGAGCTGCCGGAGCTTTTCAACGTATTGAAAGGTGATATGGGTCTTGTCGGCCCCCGGCCTTTGATGATGAAGTATCTGGGCAGATATACCCCCGAGCAGGCCAGACGCCACGAGGTCAAACCCGGCATTACCGGCTGGGCGCAGATAAACGGACGCAACGCAATTCCGTGGGAGGAAAGGTTCAAACTGGACGTGTGGTACGTTGACAACTGGAGCATCTGGCTTGATTTTAAAATAATCCTTAAAAGCGTCTGGATGGTGATAACAAGGCAGGGGATAACTCAACAGGATAGAGCGACTATGGATGAGTTTATGGGGACCGAGGGTAATCTGAAGCACACAGAGGGCAAATCGAAGTGACTATGACGCTCACATACGACGAGGTCGAAGAGATAGGGGCCAGGTATGGCACGCCGTTCTATGTCTTTCACGAACAGGCGTTCCGCAATAACTACGACGAGATAGTAAGGGCCTTTAGCAGCCGGTATGACAAGTTCATACTGGCCTATTCCTACAAGACAAACTATATCCCCTATTTGTGCAAGATTATCGAGTCGAAGGGTGGTTTCGCGGAAGTGGTTTCGCGGCTGGAATACGACCTTGCCCTGAAGGTCGGGCAGGAGCCGAAAAAGATTGTCTTCAACGGCCCCGTCAAGGATTACACGGACGTCGAATTTGCTCTGAACAACCAAACAATCGTAAATCTGGATTCCTGGTATGAGATTGATTACGTGCGAAAATACGCGACCAACAATCCGGGGCGGATTGCTAAAGTGGGGCTTAGAATAAACGTGGACTTGACCGACGATGCGGGCGCATCGCACCTGCAGGAGGGCATTCGCACCGGGAGGTTCGGATTTTCTCCGGAGGGCGACAACATAGCAAAAGTTGTCTCGGAGCTGACCAAAGCCGACAACGTGGTTATCAACTGTCTTCACGGCCACAGCTCGACACGGGACAGGTCCGTGTGGTGTTATGAGAAGATAGCGAGGACGCTTTGTGACGTCGGTTCACAGCACGCACCGGAGACGGTCGAATACATTGACATAGGCGGTGGGATATTCGGCTATATTCCGCCGCAAATGCGGCGGACACAGACGCCAGGTTTTGACGACTATGCGATGGCCGTCTGCAGCGCCCTGACAGATAATCCCTGGATTAAGCGCCGCCGGCCTTATCTAGTTCTTGAACCAGGCGTCGCTATGGTCGCCAACACGATTAGCTATGTGACAAAGGTCGTCAGCGTAAAGACCATAAGGGGCCAGGTGTTTGTAACTGTGGACGGCAGCGCTTTCCATACTAAGCCCACATTTCACAAAATAAATAACCCGGACAGTGTGATTAGCAAGGCCGGAAGAGACCGGCGCGGTGTATATAATGTGGTGGGGGCCACGTGTATGGAAAAGGATTATTTGCTGACGGACGTCGAAGGTGCTTTGCCCCAGCAGGATGATTATATTAAGATTGACAGCGTTGGGGCATATACGATTGTCCTTTCACCGCCGTTTATAAACGGCGCGCCGCCGATACTGGTCGGGCAGGGCGGGCAGTATAAACAGATTCGCAGGAAGCAGAACTTGATGGATATGTTCGGCTGTTTTACGTTCGATTGAAATCAGACACTTGAGAAATCGGGGATAGTGACGGATGAGAATAGTCGGCCATAAAGTGTCGCTGCGTGAGATGGAAAAGGCAGACGTGGCACACAAGGTAAAATGGTTCAACGACCAGGATGTCAACAAAACATTGCTTATGGAGGAGAAGCTGGACCTGGACAAGTCACTTGACTGGTTCGAGCGCACAAGAGCAGACGCTTCAAGACGCGATTTTGTAATAGAAAGCAGGGAAGGAAAACCAATAGGTATTATGGCGTTAGTGCATATAGATGCCGTCCACAGGACGGCTGAGTGCTTTTGTGTGATTGGAGAGAAGGCGTACTGGAGCGGTGGTATCGGCACCGAGGCGCATTTGCTGTTGGCTGACTGGGCCTTCAAGAACCTGGGGCTGCACAAGATTTGGGCTGACATACGACCGGAAAACGCCGCAATTATCAAGGTAATTGAGCGGCTGGGTTTTAAGGTCGAGGGGACGCTGAGGGAAGAGAAATTCATCGGAGGTAAAAGAGTAGATATTGTTCGGATAGGACTGTTGCAGCGGGAGTTTTATGCGGCGCATCCTGAGCTTGAGAAAAAGGGGCAATGATGGTTAACCGAGAAAAGCATCCTGATATCGGTGAGAAAATAAGGACCGTGGCAGTTCTTGGCGCCAGCGGCACGGTAGGAAGTCTCACGGGCGGGCTGATGGCGCAGAACGGTCTGAGAGTTTACTTTTTGAGCCGCACACAAAAGGGTTCCGAACGCGGGCTGCAAAAGGCGATAGCTCAGGCGCGTTCGGAAATGATAGCACGCAACATCGTATGCGGGGATTACGAGCATTTGCTTAAGGAAGCCGTCGGCGAAGCGGACTGGGTGGTTGAGGCGGTTGCCGAAGAGGTCGGCATAAAGCGGCAGATACATGAACAGGTCGAGGCATATAAAAAGCCACAGACAATCGTCAGCTCGACAACATCCAGTTTGCCGCTGACCGCCCTGGTGCAGGGAAGAAGCGCTGATTTTAGAAGACGCTTCCTATCGACTCATTTCTACAATCCGCCCGGGAGGATGCCGGCCTGCGAGGTAACGGGCACAGAAGATACAGACCCGGCTGTTGTCGAGTTTATGCAGGATTTCCTGACAAAACGGCTTCGGCGCGTGGTAATTCCCGTAAAGAACATCGCGGGGTTTGCAGGCAACCGCATCGCTTTTCTGCTTTTCAGCCGAATCACAACTCTGGCACGCGAATTCGGCGTGGAGATGACCGACTACCTGATTGGGCCTTACACCGGCCGGCTTATGCCCCCCCTGGCGACGCTCGATTTGGTGGGTTTGGACATACACAAGGCAATCATCGACAGTCTTAATGCAAACACCAATGACGCAATGCACAATTGGCTTGTCGTGCCGGGCTACATCAATACGATGATTCAAAAGAATCTGCTGGGCCGCAAGACGGGAGGCGGCTTTTATAAGAAGCTGGAGAGCGGCAAATATGTGTTCCTCGACCCTGTGAGTTGCGAATACATCCCGGCAATAGAACCGCACGTGGCATTCGTGGAAAAGGCAAAGCACCTGGTTCGTATGGGAATGTATAAGGAGGCCTTTGAGACAATACTATCAGCACAGGGCAAGGAAGCGGAGGTTGTTAAGGATATCCTGTGCGCGTATGTTGCCTATTCCTACTCACTTGTGGGCGAGGTGACCGACAGCAAAATGGGCATCGAAGGAATCGACAAGGTGATGTCCTATGGATTTAACTGGGCGGCCCCGAGCGTGATTGTGGAGGCGCTCGGCGGCAGCCGGGCCGCGGCAAAGCTGCTTGCGGAGAGGAAACTGGCTGTGCCCAAGGCATTACACAGCGACTTTAAATCAGGGTTCCGAATTACCAACTCCGGAAAGTACTTTGTGGCCAAATGAACGTATAAGAGAGTGGGCAGATGAAAAACGAGGCGGTATATATTCTGGGCGGTTATCAAACCGATTTTGCCCGCAACTGGGCAAGAGAAAACAAACATGTAGCAGCTATGATGCGCGAGGCATATCAGGGCAGTATCGAGTCAACAAAGCTGGAGCCCGCTGACATCAAGGCGGCCTTTATTGGTAACTTCGCCGCAGAACTGTATTGTATGCAGGCACACCTGGGGGCGTTCTTTGTAGATTTTGACCCCCGCTTCGTCGGTTTGCCTACGATTCGCTTCGAGAACGCCTGCGCCTCCAGCGCAGTGGCGGCACTTGCCGCGATGGCTTATATCCAGGCGGGCATCTACGACCTGATATGTGTAATCGGCGTCGAACTAATGAAAACAGCCGACCCTGCCAAAGGCGGCGATTACCTCGGAACCGCCGCCTGGTATGAAAAAGAGTGCGCGGGTATAGAGTTCCCGTTTCCCAAGTTATTCGGCAAATTAGGCGATGAATACGATAAGCGCTACGGCCTCGATAACAAACATCTGGCTCGCATTGCCGAAATCAACTACACCAACGCCAAATCCAATCCCAATGCCCAGACCAGAGACTGGTTTATGAGCCTCGAGCACGCCTGCACAACGGGCCATTACAACGCAGTCGTTAGCGGGAGAATCAAGGTTACCGATTGTTCTCAGATAACGGACGGTGCCGTGTGTCTGTATCTCGCTTCGCAAAGTTACGCTTCCAAATATGCCGGGCGTCACGGGCTGAAACTTGAAGGCATTCCGCGAATACTCGGCTGGGGGCATACCACGGCTCCGATGGAATTTGCCAGAAAAGTTGCGGACTCGATAGATGATGAGTTCGTCCTCCCAATGACCCGTAAGGCAATAATGGACGCATACAGCCGGGCCGGCATAAAGGATTGCTGGGACCTGAATGCAATTGAAACACACGATTGTTTCACCACCTCGGAATATATGGCGATAGACCACTTCGGACTCACTAAGCCGGGACGGTCGTGGGAAGCAATTGAAAAGGGTATAATTGAGATGGGCGGCAAACTGCCGATTAACCCTTCCGGCGGACTCATCGGCTGCGGCCACCCTGTCGGCGCTACCGGCGCACGCCAGCTTCTCGACGCACATAAACAGGTTACGGGCACAGCCGGCGATTATCAGGTGCCCGATGCCGGAAGAGTCGCCACCCTCAATATCGGCGGCAGCGCTACGACAAACGTCTGTTTCATCGTGGGGACCAATGGCTGAACTCATAGCGGATACCAATGACGTCAGAATTACCTCGCTATTGCCCGAACATGCGCGGGCCGTAGCCGAATTGCATATATCCGGCATAAAAACGGGCTTTATCAGCTCTTTAGGCGTGGATTTTGTTACCGCCCTGTACGAAGCCATAGCCAAAAGCACATACGGCTACGGCTTCGTGGCAATTATGGCTGGTAAAGTAGTCGGCTTCGCGGCATTCGCCACGGACCTTGGCGGCCTATACAAATCCGTAATCCTCAAGAACGGCCTTCGCTTCATCTTTTCACTGGCGCGCAAGATGCTTTCTCTACGCCGCATCAAGAATGCATTTGAGACAATTTTTTATCCGGGCAGAATCAGCAAGCTGAATGTTCCGCGAGCTGAATTGCTGTCTATAGTTGTGGCTTCCAAAGAACGCCGCAAAGGTCTGGCTACCGAATTCATAAAGGCGGGCTTTGCTGAGGCCGCAGGAAGAGGGATAGAAAAGCTTAAAATACTTGCCGCCGTAGATATAAAGCCAATCAACAAGCTGTATGAGAAACTGGGTTTTGAGCTTGTCGGACAGATTAACAATCACGGGGTGATAAGCAACGTATATGCGGCGAGGACCGACCATTTTGACGTTGTCAGGGAAGAAGTCCCAGGGATGGCTGCTAAAGACCGATTGTTGCTTGTCGGGCGAAAGGGCACTGCGGAAGGTCTGGGTAGTGCGTTTGTTACCTATGGGTGGTGCCGGACAACCTATGCGGTCGTTCTGTCGTTAGGCAGAAGAGGTATTGATGTTCACGTCAGTGACGCATCGTCGGTTGCCATGTCTCGCTACTCGCGATACTGCAGGTCTTACGCCAAGGTTCCCGATTTCTTCGTCGAGCCGGACAGCTACTTCGAGGCAACCTGCGAGGCGATAAGAAAAACCGGGGCCCGTGTTTTGCTGCCGTGCCACGAAGATGTGGGAATCTTCTGCAGACGCAAAAAAGAATTACCGGAAGGGGTCCTGACGTCATTGCCGGATTGGGACAGTTACTGTGTGGCTGAGGATAAGTTTGCGGTCCTGGATGTTGCCGCCCAGGCCGGCTGTCCGACGCCGCTGACCACAAAGGTCGAGTCCTGGACGCATCTGGAAGACCTGTCGGGGTCAATGGGGTGGCCTGTGGCCCTGAAAACCCACATAGGAAACAGCGCCAAGGGCGTGAGAATCGCCCACAATCGAGAGGAGCTTCTTGCCAAGTTCAAAGACCTCGTGGAAACGTTCCAGCTTCCCCGGGAAAGATGGCCTTTTTTGCAGGAGTTTTTGCCCGGGGACGCAGCGGGCGTGTGCATGCTGTATCAGAACGGCCGGTGCGTGACCAGCTTTGCCGAGCGATATCTGCGATGCAAAGAGCCGGGGAAATTCGGAACCTCTACTCTTCGAGAGCCATTCGAAAACCAGCAGCTTGTCTCGCGAGCAATATCAGTAATGGACAAATTGAAATGGAACGGCGTGGCTCATATCGATTTCGTCGCGGACAAGAATGGTGATTTCAGATTGATAGAGGTCAACCCCCGCTTGTGGGGGGCGCTGGCTCTGTCTATGTTTTCGGGAGTCGATTTCCCTTATCTGTGGTATCTGACGGCAACGGGAGAGCCAATCGACAAACTGGTCGTCTCGAAATACCCGCCGATAAAGTGCAGGTGGATAGTCGGGGACTGTCTGGCATTTATGGAGCTTACTAAGCGAGGAATGCTGGCGGAAGCGATGCAGATTCTGCTCCCGCGGCGAAGATGTTATCACGACGACTTCGTCTTGTCAGACCCGTTACCATTTCCGTTTGAACTGACGGACTACGTGGCAAAGTTCTTAAAGTCAGGTGGGTCGGTCAATCCGGTGACCGGCGGAATGGTGCGCTGAATTCGGCCCAACCGTGCCGTGAAGTCCTGTCATCTTAAGATACCCCTTCTTCCAGACCGCAAACGCGGACACAAGCACCGTGACAGCGCATACCACAACTGCGGCGAATATCGACAGCAAGACGACCACAAGTCCCACGACGGCATACATTGCCGTCAGGCCGTAGCAGAGCGCAACGGTCTTTCTTATAGACAATCCCCTGTCCATCATCTGGTCATAAATGTGGCCCCTGTCCGGGACGAATAGGGGTCTTTTGTTAATTATTCGTCTGGCGAACGCCACGGTGGTATCGAGTATGGGCAGTCCGAAAATGACGACCGACGCCGCCCACCATTGCAGCCCCCCTTCTGAGAACATTATCATAAGAACGGCCATGTTCACGCCCAGCAGCAAGCTGCCCGCGTCACCCATAAATATCCTTGCCGGATGGTAATTGAAAATCAGAAATCCCAGCACGCTCGGCAACAAGGCAAGGCACAGTGTGACCTTCACCGCGACGGCGTCGGTAGGGTGGGCATACCACGTCCCCATCAATGTGGCAAGCAACAGAAAGGCAGCAGTCATTATCGCAGTGACGCCCGCACACAAACCATCCAGGCCATCGAGTAGATTCAACGAGTTCGTTGCGCCGAGAACGAACAGAATCACAATCACCGCCTGTGCAATAATCTCGGTTGTTTTCGAAAGCCCCCCCACAATGCCCGAAAGTTCCGGCGTTACGCCGACAGCCACGAGGATTAATGCAGCAGCGGTCTGGCCAAGCACCTTCTGCCACGGCCTTATATCAAAGATATCGTCGAGGCACCCGACGATTACTGCGACGGCACTGGCCGCAAGTATCCCAAGGCCCCATCTGAAAGCAATCGAACCAGCGTAAATTTCAGGTATAAACAGGAAAGATACCAGCATCCCGGCAAGTATGGCGGCAAACATCGCAACACCACCCAGGTAGGGAGTAGGTTGCTTGTGCGTTTTGACGCTATTGTCAGGTTTGTCAACGACGCCGAGCCGAGGAGCTATTTTCTCAGCCAGCCAGGTTGCGGCAACGGAAACGACGAAAGCGACAGGTATAACGGGCCAGAATTGAACCGGCCAGGTAAGCGGTGCTTCAGGGCCGACGATATTATTGAACATTCTGTTATTCCTGTCTGGGGCGTCTAAGAGGTACAATATTAGTGATACTTGCGTGCTTTGTCCAGCCCCGCACCAATTTTGGGGATGTGGGCGACGGAGGAGGCGGCTATCTTGTGGACTCAAAATTGGTGCGGGGTTTATTATGGTCCTCATCCTATGTATCGCAGAGCATATAGCGTAACAACGGCATTACTGATGCTTCTCCTGTGCCGGCCGCTGCCCGCGTTGGAGCCGAACCAGATTCTTGTGATTGTCAACGGGGATATTGAGTCCTCGGCAGCGCTGGGGCGATACTACTGTCAGCAACGCAATGTCCCCAAAGAGAATATCCTGGCCCTGTCTTTGGGCAAAGCACTCAGTAACACGATAAGCAGGGACGAATACGACAAGAGTATTGCCGAGCCGATTCGCAAAAGGTTGGCCAACGGCGAATCAGGTCAGATAATCAGATGTCTGCTGACGACATACGGGGTGCCCTACAAGGTCGGCCCGCGAGGCCCCCTGAAAGACCGGCAGGAGCAGCTCAAGCAGTTCGAAGCGTCAGCCGAGCAATATGAAAAGGAGCTTAAAAATACGCAGCCGGGGGCGACAGGTGAGCAGGCCAGAATCAAGCGTGAGCTTGCGAGAGCTCGAGGCGAGATTGACCGGATTATGGGCAAAGAGACGGACGCCAGCGTGGACAGCGAACTGTCAATGGTGCTGTTTGGGCCTTACGAGTTGTTCCGGTGGCAGCCGAATCAGTTGAACAAGAACGCTGTATATCCTGAAGGCCTGACTTTGACGATTATGGTTTGCCGGCTGGATGGCCCGACGCCGCAAATAGCCCGTGGCCTTGTCGATAAGGCGATAATGGCGGAGAGGACGGGGCTGCACGGCGTTGCCTATATCGACTCCCGCGGAATTCCCGACGACAAACAGCCATATTCCCCTGGGCACTTCGACCAGACGCTCCGCGACCTTGCAGTCCTGCTGCGGCTTCGCACTACTTTAGAGGTCAAAGAGGAGCGGACCGAAAAGCTTTTCGAACCCGGCAGTTGCCCGCGAACAGCAATTTACTGCGGGTGGTACAGTTTAAAAAAGTATGTGGACGCCTTTGATTTCGTTGACGGCGCAATCGGACTTCATATCGCCAGTTTGGAAGCGGTTGACCTTCGGGACCCCAACAGCACACAGTGGTGTCCGGCAATGCTAACCCATGGGATTACTGCGACGCTGGGCGCCGTGGCTGAGCCATATTTGCACGCGTTTCCAAACCCCGAAGAATTCTTTCTCGAATTGCTCGACGGCAAATGCCTTGTTGAGGCGTTCTGCCGCACGCAGCCGTTCTGCTCCTGGCAGTTGGTCTTGATTGGAGACCCGCTTTATACACCTTTCAAGAGGCGGGTTGCCGGGGAATGACGGTTATTGCTGTGTTTCCGGCCGCTGGCTGCGGCAAAGGAAGGTAGCCAGATGTGTCATTGTGACGACGGCAATAATCGCCAAAACCGCAAACAGCAGGTCAGTCATCGCAAAGGGCCTGCCCAACAGCAGCGAACCGGCCTTCACGACGAGCAGAAAACCAGTAGGAACGCCAAGGGCCAGCAACAACCGGGCGCTCAGGGGCTTAACCGATAAATGGATTTTCATAAATTGAATCCATGCTGCCGTGAAGCCGCCGTAAGCGAAGACGTGAAAGGCGGCGTCCGTAATCGGCACTAACTTTGACAAATCGGCCCTTGCGAGGTTCGTCAGCCCGAAGATTGTTATCGCCAACACCGCCAGCAACGCCTGCCAGAACGCCAGAAAAGCGAATATAACCAACCCCGTCAATATCCCCTCCGCATTGGCAACGAAATCCCACACATCACACATCCTTCCCACATAGGGTTGCAGCAATTCATCCAACCCTCCGTAGGCGGCAGCCGCAAAAAGAATCAACCACGCCGCCCCGCTGCGCCAGCTTACCTTCCTGTCGGGGCTGATGGAAAACCACAGCAGAAAAACCAGATCCAGATACGCGAGGAAATGAAGCCATTTGTCTGATACCTGCGCCTGGTAAACTATTTGCGGTATCGGTATATGCGCAACTATAATAAGCACAATCCAGTAAGGCACCAAAACCGCTATCGTTATTTTCTGTCTGCGCGTCAATCTCATAGTAACCTCTGTAAGCGCTTCATAATCACAAAGGGCCGACATACACCTCTGAATTTTTTATTGATTATTGATAATTTGCCAATGGCAGTCATAATAATCAATTATCAATTATCAATCATCAATTTAAGGACTGGAGCAATGAAAAATTTTGGAATTTCCTGGTTTTGCAGAATGGGATTTTTAACGGTTTTTTGTCTGGCGGGCCTGTTTGTTCTTGATATTCCTGCGTTTTGTGAGGCCCAGAGGCGGTCGCGTGCGGGCGGGGCGAAAGTGGTTCAGCTCCCTGCACCGAATCTATCGGGCACTGTGAGCGTGGAAGAGGCAATCGGTATGCGGCGAAGCGTCAGGCAGTTCGCCGACAAGCCGCTCAACTTTGTTCAGATTGGGCAGTTGGCCTGGGCCGGACAGGGCATAACCGACAAGCAGCGGGGACTTCGCGCCGCACCGTCGGCAGGGGCCTTGTACCCGATAGAACTTTATTTTGTTATGCCTGACGGCTTGTTTGTTTATCGTCCCGAGGAGCATTCTCTGGTGCAGCTTTCCCAGTCAGACCTGCGTAAGCAACTGTCGTCGGCGGCCCTGGGCCAGGGACCGGTTGAGGATGCGGCCTGCGATATCGTCATTGCCGGGTCCGTGAGGAAGCTTGCAACCAAGTATGGCAACAAGGCGACAAGATTTATGCTTCTGGAGGCCGGCCACGTCGCTGAAAATATGCAGTTGCAGACCGTGGCATTGGGTCTGGCGTCGGTGCCCGTCGGCGCCTTCGATATGAAAAACATCGCCAAGACCTGCGAATTGTCAGGCGATTTGGAGCCGCTTTTGATTGTCTGCGCGGGTTATCCCCTTGTGAAACAGGAAACCGATAAATCACAACCAGGCGACAAAACCACTGCCAAAGCAAAAAGGGCCGTCCTGGTCGTCCCCAGCGTCAATTTCGCAGACGTGGAACTGTTCGAGACCCAGCGAGTTCTCACTGAGGCGGGCATCGAGACTGTAATTGCAAGTTCAAAGATTGGGCCGTTGCAGGGGACGCTCGGCGGGATTGCCGCCTCTGAGGTGGTGCTCGACAAGGTGCGTGTCGAGGATTTCGATGCGGTTGTCTTTATAGGCGGGCCCGGGGCCGAAGAATATTTTACTAACCCGGCTGCACTCGGCATCGTGCGCGAAGCGGCCGCCAGACGCAAAGTCATCGCAGCGATAAGCATTGCTCCGACGATTCTGGCCAATGCGGGCGTGCTCAGGGGCGTGCGGGCAACCGGCTTTCTGCCGCAGCGCGAGCAATTGCAGAGAGGCGGGGCACAATACACGGGTGCCCCTGTTGAGCGGGACGGTTTCATAATAACCGGCAGTGACCCATCGGCGGCCATACCCTTCGCTCAAACAGTCGCCGCCGCCCTTCAGGAAGGACGCCCAAAGCCGGGGAAAAACCCGTGATACCGCCGCGCCTACTTTGAATTGTTCCAGTGGTTGTAACGGTTCGTGATTGGCAGGCGCCTGTCCCTGCCGAACGCCTTGGGCGTGATTTTCACCCCGGGCGGCGACTGCCTTCTCTTGTATTCGTTGCGGTCAACCATACGGATGACCCTGCTGACAATGTCTTTGGGCAGGCCCTGCTCGATTAGCTGCCCGGCGGATTTGTCTTCCTCCACGTATCCTTTGAGAATCTTGTCCAACAGGTCGTAATCGGGCAGCGAGTCAGTGTCCTTTTGATTGGGGCGAAGCTCGGCGGTCGGCACCCTGTCTATAACGCTTGCGGGTATTATTTCCCGCTTGTTTATGTCGTTAATGTAACGTGCGAGCTTGTACACCATCGTCTTGAAGACGTCCTTTATGACGGCAAAGCCGCCGGCCGTGTCCCCGTAAAGCGTCGCGTAGCCCACGGCGATTTCACTTTTATTGCCGGTGGTCAACACCAGTGCCCCCCACTGGTTAGAGAGCGACATCAAAATGGTGCCTCTGATTCTGGCCTGAAGATTTTCGTAGGCGATGCCTTTGCTGTCCCAGCCGGGGACCTGCTCAAGAGAACCGTTGAACTGCTGCAGCACGGGACCGATGGGGATGGTCATAAACCTGATGCCTAAGTTTTTAGCGCATCCTTCGGCGTCGCTAATCGTCTCGGGGCTGTTGAACTTTGAGGGCATCGTGATTCCGATAACGTTTTCGGCGCCCAGCGCCGCAACTGCAATAGCCGCGGTCACGGCTGAATCTATCCCGCCGCTCAGGCCTACCAAAACCTTGCTGAAGCCGTTTTTTCGCACATAGTCTTTTGTCCCCAGCACCAGCGACAGGTACATCTCATCGAGCGCATCAAGCTGCCGAGACGCCGAAGGTTGAATGGGCCTTACCGAAAGGGTCTCACCTTTGGTGTCAATATCCGCAATGAGCAGGTCCTCTTCGAATGCCCTGGCCATAGCGACGATTTCGCCGGACGTGTCGGCAATAATGCTTTGCCCGTCAAATACAAGCTCGTCCTGCCCACCCACCAAGTTGCAGTAGCAAACTACACAGTTGAACTCCTTTGCGCATTGGCCGACAATCTTTTTCCTCGTCTCGATTTTGCCTAAATGAAACGGAGATGCGGAGATATTCAACAGGAGGTCTATCGGCCCCGCCTTTTTGAAAAACGCGCTGAGCCAATCGATGTCCCATATATCCATACATATCGTTACGGCGGTCTTTATGCCCGCGGGCCTGATTATCAACGGCTTGCCGCCGGACTGAAAATACCTCTGTTCATCGAACACACCGTAGTTGGGCAGCAGCCCTTTCCTGTAAACAGCGCTTATCCGCCCGCCGTGAAGAATAGCCGCGCTGTTGTAGGTGCTGCCGCGGTAAGAATCCGCGAAGCCGACCATTATGGTTATATCCGGACAATCGGCGGCAAGTTTTTCAACGGTTAAATGATTGTCTTCCAGAAAGTGTTTTTTTAAGAGCAGGTCTTCCGGCGGATAACCGCACACCGCAAGCTCCGGAAACAACAGTAATTCCACTCCCTCCTTTGCCGCCTGGCCGTAAATCTCCCGCATCCTTTCAGCGTTTCCTTCAAGGTCACCCACCACCGCATTAAACTGTCCTAATCCAATGCGCATCTGAACTATCCCCCAAAAATTGTTAATCAAGGGCATTGGGTCGGCGATTATACAAGATTGTAACTTAAATATGATGCACAGCAAGCCAACTTCTACTGATTATTTATGCCCCTCTACATAAACGCTGACTACATAGTTATCAAGTGATTCATTCTCTTCCAGAACATCCATGACAGACCTGGCTATTGGGTCTTTTGTATCGGGGGCTATGCACGCGGAATTGCCTTTGGGCGTAATTTTCACGCATATTAAGCCGGACGACTCCACTGCTTTTTTATAATCATCTACAAGTATGGCTCCAGCCACGCAGCCAACGTAGGCCGCAATGTTGTCCTGAACCTTTCTGGGCAGCTCTTTTTTCAGGGCAATATCTGAAATCGCTATCCTGCCCCCCGGCTTCAAAACCCTGTGTATCTCCCGGAAGACCCTCGATTTATCAACCGACAAATTTATAACACAGTTACTTATAACTACATCGACCGATTCGTCGGCCACGGGTAAATTTTCTATCTCGCCAAGTCGAAACTCGACGTTCTTGACGCCATTCTTTTGCGCATTGTCTCTTGCCTTTTCAATCATCTCTGGAGTCATATCCACGCCGATTACTTTACCCTTGGGGCCTGCTTTGGATGCGGCAATAAAACAATCGAACCCGGCCCCTGAGCCGAGGTCGAGCACCACTTCGCCTTTCTTTATCTTTGCCGATGCCGTCGGGTTTCCACAGCTTAGCCCCAGATTGGCCTCAGCCGGGACAACCTTTAATTCTTCTTCTGAATAGCCAATGGATTTGGCAAATGTTTTGGCTTCCGAGCCGCAGGTGCCGCCCGCCATCGGCAGAGCCGACGGCGAGACCTCGCCTAAGGGCGGGCACCCACAATTCTGCTTTCCTTTGGCTATTCTGCCGTATGCGTCTCTAACGATTTTCTTAATCCTCTTTTTGGCCATATTTCTTTATCCTTAAATTATTACGTTTCTTTTGCCGACCACCGGCCTAAGAACCGACTTGCTTCTTCAAACGCTTTAGTATTTATCGCGCAATACACCCACTTGCCTTTCCTTTCCGTCGTAACAAGGCCGGCGTTTACAAGCTCTTTTATATGATGAGACGCCGTTGGAATGGCGACATTCAGCGCTTTAGCTAAATCCTTTATGCAGGCCCCGTTTTGGCACCGTATTGCCCTGCCCCTGAAACGGCGCTGCTTGTCATAGATATACAGCAATATCCCCAGCCGGCTCCCGCTTGAAAGAGCCGCAAAAATTTTACTTAAAGATTCAATACTCCTTTTCATGTCGCCTCTTTCTTTGTCAGTTAGACATTTTTACAACTGTCTAAATGATATAAATAAACAGCCCAACGTCAAATACATTTTCTGAGAATTTTCTAACGCTATCCCCCAAAAGGCCGATGTCAAACCCGCGTTATCGGTGCTTCGCACCGCGCTTGTTCTCATCCCGCCGACAACCTGAGTCTCAAAGGTTAATGGTTTACATCGGTATATATTCGGCTGATTATTTCAAGTAACCTTCTGCGACCAGTCGTAGATTTATAAAATCGTTCCTTTTGTCGTGCTTCTTTCAAAGTAGAGTGCGTTTCGACATAGATTACTTCATATGGGCGGTATGGGCGACTGGATAGCACCTTACCGTCATTATGTTCTTTTAAGCGTTCCTCCACATCAGCCGCAACGCCTGTATACGTCCTTGTCCTGTCTCTATTCAACAAAATATAAACATTATACATTTTGTGTCTCACCTTTTGGTGGACATGTTTTTTGTCTCATCTCTTGGTGGACCTGTTTACTTTGAAACGGACCCGCCTCACCCAATTTGTGAAACAAATTGGGTGGGCGAGGTCTCGCCATTTTTATCTCACCCTCAGGTGAACGACATCTTTTTGTAACGGACCCGCCTAACCAAATTTGTTCCCAAATTTGGTTGGCGAGGTCTCGCCATTTTTTGCCCACCTGAAGGTGGACAAAAAATGGCGGAGAGGGCGGGATTCGAACCCGCGGTACTCAATAAAGAGCACACCGGTTTTCGAAACCGGCTCGATCAGCCGCTCCGACACCTCTCCGAGACAACTGAATTACTGATTATTTACAACTTGTCCGGCGTAGCTTTAGCGTAGCCGGATTGATTATTCTGGTCAAGGGATTATTGAAAGCAAACAGGTAATTACCTACAATTTCAGCGTTTTGACTTTTAGGACTTGTAAGGGCGAAAAATGTATATCATACCGGCTATCGACCTTCGGGGCGGCAAATGCGTCCGCCTGATACAGGGCGATTACCACCGCCAGATTAACTACGAGGATAATCCCGTTAAACAGGCCCAGGAATTTATCCAGCAGGGAGCCCAGTGGATGCATATTGTTGACCTCGACGGGGCAAAGGTGGGAAGGCCCGTAAATACCGAGACCATATCGGCCATTGCGGCTTTGGGCAAACTGAAAATCGAGGTCGGCGGAGGCATACGAACCGAGCAGGACATAAAAAAGCTCCTCGATTTGGGGATTGAGCGGGTGATAATCGGCACACAGGCGGTCAACGACTTTGAATGGTTCAGCGATATGGCGAAGCGATTTCCTGATAGACTTTCGCTTGGGCTTGACGCGCGTGGCTCGCATGTAGTTACCGGCGGCTGGGGCACCGAAAACCCCAAATCACTGCTGGAGCTTTCCCGCGAGGCGGCCCGGCTGCCAATAGCTGCCATAATCTATACCGACGTCACCAAGGATGGAATGCTCGCCGGACCGAACTTCGAAAGGACAAAAACTCTTATTCACACTGTTCCGGTTCCCATCGTCGCCTCAGGCGGTGTTACAACCGTCGCTGACATCAAAAACCTGGCCTTACTCGGTGCCGCTGGCGCGATTGTCGGACGAGCCCTATACGAAGGCACAATTACTCTCCTCGATGCCATAAATGCCGCAAAAACACCCTAATTAGCACCAATGCCCACTATATTATAGGACGACAGTATAGCACAGGCATATTTAGGTGTATTATCACCTAACATCAATGGCGTTTTCGCAACTAATTCTGCATCTCGCTGGTTGCGCCCTTAAATTAAAGCCCCCCTGCCATCTTTGTCTAACATATAAATCCCGACTTTCCGCTTTCCTCTGTTCCACATGAAACACTCTCTGTCTTGCCGAGGGCCTTGAACCATAGGTCATCTCCTGTGAGGAGGTTTACGCCACCTATGTTGCCTGATGTAAAAAAATGGACAAGCTTAGTCAAAGAGATAAAACAATCTATGCCGTGTGCGAACAGGAAGGGCGGAGAATGACATATCATTCACTTGCGTCCGACTGGCAAAGCGTTGACGGCAACCGATGGCTTCGTAAACTCTGCCTGTGATGGGCGGTGATTTTTATCCAACCTGAGTGATGTCGTTGGGCCCGCAATGGAAAACGCCAATGTGGAACCTACTTCAACCAGCTCAATGCGCAAGGAGCGAGTTAAAAGTTCCACGTGAAACATTTTTTCACGAAAACGATAAATTTTGCCTGGCAACGCTGGAGAATTTTCGCTAAAAACACCGAAATATCTTGAAGAGGCGTCGGACTCAGCACTCTGACAGGAGAACCCGACACCACGGCGGATATAGAATTGATCCTTAACTATTGCAGGAGCATAGCTATGAGTCAGACAATCGAAAAACCAAAACATCTCGGCAGAGGGTTGGCATCGCTTTTAGGTCCTATAATGTCAACCACCCAAGAGCCACATTTGCCTATCTCGATAACTGAAATTGGCTCTAACATCCCCACAGATAAGAACTTAGGCAATTCGCTTCGGGAAATAAAAGTCGATGACATACGGCCAAATCCTTACCAGGTTCGTTTCATTTGGAACGAACAAGAGCTGGCTGATTTAGCACGGTCAATCAAGGCAAACGGTGTTATACAACCCATTATCGTTCGACCAGTGGGTACCGGCTACCAGCTTATAGCCGGCGAGCGGCGCTGGCGGGCCGCGAAACTGGCTGGCCTGCAAATGGTCCCTGCCATTGTCCGTCAAGTCAAGGACAATGAGCTACTGGAGCTGGCCTTAGTTGAGAATATCCACCGGGCGGACCTGAACCCTCTCGAGCGGGCCAACGCCTATCAGAAATACTTGAGCACGCTATCTCTGACACAAGTCGAGGCGGCGTCACGGCTTGGCGAAGACCGGTCAGTGATAGCTAACTACTTGCGGCTGCTTGACTTACCAGCGGAAATAAAACAGATGTTAATCGATGGGCAGCTAACTATGGGCCATGCTCGTGCAATACTGGCTTTGCCCACAGATGAGCTGCGGCGGAAGCTGGCGAACCGCGCAATGGCTGGCCGGCTGAGCGTCAGGGAAGTGGAACGATTAGTGCGACAGTATCTGGCCGCCAATGACCAGCCCCGGCGCGCCGGGGCAAGAACAAGGCCCGCTCATATCCAGGACCTCGAAAGTCGGTTAAGCAAAGAGCTTGGCACCAACGTGGCGATTGAGACACGCAAAAACGGTAAATGCGGCAGGATTGTGATTGAGTTTCAATCGCTCGAAGAATTTGATAGAATTATACAGCAGATAGGCGTAACAAGTATGGATGAAGTATAAAGAGCACACAAACGACGTTTCCCAGGGTATTGGCCCTTTTGGGGGACCGACGAAAGGTGTTGAATATGAGGCGATGTAAAAAGATGATAAATGTTACCGACCTGAACTGGCTGAAAATCGACTTTAAGAGCTTTCGCGGTTTATTGTTCCTGAGCGTAGTCGGGTCTTTGCTGGGCTTGTGTCAGCCCCTGTACGGACAGGGAACTTTAGCGGAGACGGCAACCGCTGTGGGATTACAGGAGGAGTTAAACGGTGGCGGCGCTCAGCCGGCCGCACCTAAGCCAGCGGCTACATCGAAACCGGATGCGAATGCCGCCGCGGGAAAACCAATCATAGAGAGACTTGAGAAAGTAGCGCAAAAGCTTATGCAGTCAATGCAGAACGGCAGTTTCAACAAAAGCGACTTTTCTGCAGTTTGGAACAACAAAGTGCCCAAAGATGTAAACTTTTCGGATGGCATAAATACTTTAATACGACCGGTTTTTGAGCAGGCCGGCAATCCGGAAAAACTCGGCCAAGGCAGGATGGTCGGCCCCAACAGAGCGATATTCCCCGTGCAATGCAGCAAGGGTTCGCTGAATATGACCGTTTCAATCAATCCGCAGGACAAAGTAGTCGAATGGACGCTGACGCCATCGCAACAGCCCAGCGGACCTGCTGCCGGCGAAACCCTGCAAAGCCCGCCTCCGCAAACACGACCCCATAAGACAGTCCACGGCCTGTCAGAGGATACCAACATCCCTGACATAAACGACTTCAACTCCTTCCAGCGGGAACTCAACCGGATAAACATCGAGTCCCGCAGCGAAGAGGAACAGTGGCTTGGACGACTTGAAAAAAAGGTGGAGCTGGCCAGGGCGATAGACGAGCTGGTCGCTGCACAATTGAGGTTCATACAGAAACTCGCCGAATCAGGGGACGCGAACCAAACCGCCAAGGCGATAGACCTGGTATTGAGGCAAAGACAAGACCGACTGAACAAGCTGATAACCAAACTTCAGGATGAACTTAAAGAGGAACGCCAGCAGCAGCCAACCGAGCGACGCGATAGAAGGACGCCCAGGGCAGGCGATACTTTACAGGACCAGCCGCGCGCCGGCGAGCGCGTTACACCACCGAGACGCGCAAGGGCAACCACACCCGAATAATGAACTATTGACACACCCACATTCGGCAATCAGAACTTGTCCGCCGCGACTCGACTGAGCCCGTCGAAGTCAGGCGGAATCTTATCCAACTCAAAACTAAACACTCAAAACTTAAAACCAATCGCCTGCTCAGCTTGGCATCCTGGAAATGATTTCTTTCATTTCTGATGCGTTAAAGCCGCGCATAGTCTGAGTCTTGACGTTCCCAATCGACGCTAATCCCAGCAGCACACTAACTACCGTCTGGTCATCCGGGGCCTCCAGAATCATCACGACATCGTATCTTCCCATCGTCCAATAGATTTCTTTGACCGTCACACCTGCCTTTTGCGCCGCGGCCTTGAATTTGCCTGCCCTCTCAGGAGATGCCTTGAATTCCTTTACTCCCTGTTCTGTCATATTCACTAACGATATGAACGTCGCCATAATTTATCTCCTTAAACACTTGTTCGCTGTTTACCCGCCGTAGGCGGGACTAACGACCAACGACTAAATACTATCGACTAACTGCCCTCCCTTACATCTTTTTCTTGCAAATTCCTTGTCCGCCTCGGCAAGGACTTCTGCAAGCCCTCCCCCAGATGCGACACTTGCCCATTGAAGCAACTGCTCTCGTCCTGAATCCTGCGGCCTTCTGTCTTCTTTCTTATCCGCTCTGTGTTCTCCGCGACAAGGTCGGCGTTCGGGTCGAAACCGGGAAGCAATCAGGATTGAGCAAGAATATCCAAATCAATAATGTAAATCTCAGTGTACGGCTATTCTATAATTATCTCCGCAAACAACCTCAATCACTTTCCCACTTTCTTTATCAAATACGCAACGGGGAGGTTCAGACGCGACTTTAGAATGGGGAAATATCCATATCTCAGTTTTCAGACCCCGGTCTTCAAGTTTCGCTATCTCAAGAGGTTCTCCCATGATGCTCTTAACCTGCTCCTTTGTGAATCCTAATTCAATCGTCTTAATTCTGGCTTCAACCGTTGCAAACATGGGCTTGCGGCCCAGGTCATTAAGCAAGTCAATAGCATTTGTCTTCCTATCTAGTCGAAGTAGAAAGAAGATTGCCACTATTGCTACCACAATCACTGATAAAGAAATCCCAATAAATGTTAATATTTTATTTCTGTTCATTTCTTACCACTTTACTTTTTACCAAGTTCTTCCCTATCTTTAAAGTACTTATTCAGCGAATCCTGCATAGAAAAACCTTTTCCTTGGTAATACTCCTCATAAAAATCTGCCCCCAAGGCATTTGATAAAAAGTCTTGTGCATCGAATGCACTGTCGTAGATGCCTTCTCTCCATTGTTCGCACTCTATTAACAAGCCAACGAACTCTCCCTGCGGCCCCACAACCAGAAAATGTCGCATATCAATGACATGCTCTGGATTGGCTGGATCTATGATGTATCTATACTTGGCTGGTCCCCCGGCACCAGATTTGGTACCCGAACCTTTTAACTCTGTCTGTAAATCTTCCAAGGTCTTTCCTTTAGCGTATTCCACAAACGTCGTGAATGAGACGGCTTCTTCTTTGTGGCGACTGAGATCCTCCGGATTGCTGAAAAATATCTCCAGCCACAATCCCTGTGGGTCTAAATAATTTATGGGATTATTCTTGACATAGGAGTATAAGTGAAAGCCAGCATAATATCCTATCGGGTCTACCTGCAAAAATCTACCGATAGTTGGCGAGTAATATCTGGCACGGTAATAGTAGTTTCCTGTCTCGTAGTCATATTCTCTGCCCGTGAACATATACCGATTGCCGACGGTACTTGTACGGTTCGGCTTGCCGAAAACGTCATAACTATACCTTTCGACAATCGGCGACAACGTCGTTCCTCCCGGCGGGTCCGCTTGGCCAAAATTATTCTGACCCCAGCCGACTATGGAGCCGGTGCTATTTAAAGCAAGCGAATGACCGCTTGCCCCTGCAGCTATCGCAATATAATTACTTCCGCCCGGCGGGTCATCAAAAAAATCATCTCCCCATTGGACAACTGTGCCGTTGCTCTTTAAGCCGACCGCGTGCGCGGCACCCGCCGCGACAGCAATATAGTTGCCTGCTGGCGGCTCCGGTGGCTGGCAAATTGAGCAGCTCATATGACCCCAGTGGACAATAGATCCATCCTTTTTTACCGCAAGCGACTGATACCCTCCCGCTGAAATAGCTACAAAATCATTGCCCTCGGGCGGTGTTGCCTGGCCTGCCCATACTAATGAACCGTCATCTGCCATCATATAGTTACTGCCCCAGCCGACGATAGACCCATCGCTCTTTAACGCAAGCGAATGATAATAACCTCCCGCCGCAATAGCAACATAGTCATTGCCCGCAGGCGGCGTCGCTTGGCCGTAGGTATTATCACCCCAGCCGACTATTGAGCCGTCGCTCTTTAGGGCAAGCGAGTGGAAACACCCTGCTGCAATTGCGACAAAATCGTTTCCGGCAGGCGGTGCTACAAAATTACCCCATTTGACAATGGAGCCGTCGCTCTTTAGGGCAATCGAATGGTAATACCCTGCTGCAATTGCGATATAATTATTACCGGCAGGAGGCGTTGCCTGACCAGAACTATTGTCGCCCCAGCCCACAATTGTGCCGTCGCTCTTTAACGCAAGCGAGTGGTAACGCCCCGCTGCAATAGCGATATAATTATTACCGCCAGGCGGCGTCATCATAAATTCACTTTTCAAAGAACCATCGAACCGCTGAACCATTACAGCCGCTCATAGAATCATACTTCATAAAATTTTGAATTCGAACGAATTTTCATATACACCGATCTGCATAAGCAACTATGTAACTTATAAGGCTACCAATCTGAGGGAATCTCGTTTCTCTCTTCGCCAAAATAGAATTTTAAGTAATGCTTGATTGGCTTTTTTAAGTTGACCTTGGTTTCTCCCAAGTTTTTATCGTAGTACCATCCCCCCTTGTCATTTAGAACGTTACTCTCGTTGCTATTCCCCGCTCTATCGGACAGGTATTCTTTAAACTGTTTTTTCAAAAGTTCCGATTCCGAGTTTTCTGTAGCGTATTGCTTTAACTCGGATAGAGAAGCCGGAAACCTGCCAGTGATATTCTTGAACTTGGCTATATTTTCTCTATTCGCTTTCATCCCGAATTTTGTCCAGATAATTCGCTTGTTATAAAAATCAACACCTTCAAAAACCAATACCAAAGCTATTGCGAGCAGGCTTGTGCTGGCAATAATAATGATATGCCGTTTTTTTAACCATCTCATTTTTTCACCTCTATAAATTCACTACCAAACCAAGGCCATGTTTCATCTATAATAAGCCAAGGTTTTGCTGTCCCCGTATAGCCAAAGACATGGGAGTCAGGTAGCATGTTTTTGAAATGTGAAGCTATAGAATCGCTCCCTGCGGCGGTGTAACAGCCCTCAAGCTGGACAATCGCATTCTTATCAAATGTGCTAGTTATTAAATTCTTTAATGAATCAATACCTATGAGCTCATCACCCCCTGTATATGAGTCGGTGATTATACCACCTTCCCCGATGGCCAATCCGTATCCCTCCTCAAAACCATGACCAACATATTCGAAAAACATAACCTTCTCGCCAGAGTTGCTTATTTTTTCTAATAGGTCTCTAACTTCGCCAGCCTTTGACACTTTCACATGCGTTACACTACCACTGGTTGTTACTATTGTTATTGCAGCTTCACCCTTTTTGCTCGCTATTCTACCCGAAGGATCTATCAAATTTACAGGATCGTTGGAGCAATAGGAGTAGAGATTCATGGTATCATAATACCCAACGGGGTCTAATTGTAAGAATCTTCCAATCACCGGCGAGTAGTAACGGGCGCGGTAGTAATACAGCCCCGTTTCAGCGTCGAATTGTCGGCCGGTGAACAGGTACGGATTACCGACGGAACTGCTCATATTTACACAACCATACACATCGTATGCGTAGCTCTCGGTGAGATGACCGGCAGAATCACTGAGGGCAATTACACTGCCGAGGCCATTGTAATGGTAGTAATAATCCTCGCTGCGGTTGCCATCAGTGAGCCAGGAATCAGCGAGGGCTTTCACGTCCTGCAAATCTATTACGTTATCCGCCACGAGGTCGGCATTGGGGTCAAAGCCAAGGTCGTTAATATCCAATAGCCAGCTTTGGGCAAAGTCGGCGAAATCGCGATGATTGACGATGCTGTCTTTGACCATATCCGCTGAAGGCAGGACAATGCTCATACGAATTGTTTCGTCTATACCCGTGCCATACAGGAATTTACGACGAAGTTTACCTGGGCCGTCGTATTCGCATATTATCTGGTCGCCGTCGTATAGGTATTTTGTTATCGTCCCGTTGACGTTCTTGCTGATTCTCCTGCCAAACGGGTCATACTGATAACTTACGCTGACGCCGGTTCTATTAGCAGTCATTAGCCGATTCTCGGCATCGTAGGTATAGGTATTGTTCCCGTCATAAGTCAGGTTGCCGTTGCTGTCGTAAGAATACACAACGCCATTAACCAAGGTGTACTGATTGAGATTATTTGTTGCATAATTGGTTGTGCCGCCCGCAATGACTGATGAGCGATTGCCGGCCGTATCGTAATTGAAGTTTGTGTCTGCTGCGAAGAAACCCGCCGGATAATCAGCGCCGGTCAACTGGTATATCTTGTCGTAACTGTATCGGTGCAGGTTGACTCCATCTGTTGTCATCATCAGACGATTGCCGACCTTGTCATAACTGTATGCGAAACTTCGGCTTGAGCCGGTCATTTGATTGTCCAGCGTAAGTAATCTGTTAGCTATGTTGTAAAGATATGTTGCCGAAGTGCCATTGGCGAACTGTGCGCCTGTCCTCCGCGACAGGGCGTCGTAATCATAATGGGCGACCATCGAGCTATCATCATCGCGGATATAGTCCAGGCGGTTTAACGAGTCGTAATCGTAAGTTACATAAGAACTGTCAGGATAAGTCAGTCGCAGACGATTGCTCCCGGTATCGTATTGATACGAAACATTTTTGCCGTCTGGATACGTAACACCGGATAGCCGACCGACGCTGTCGTAGCCGTGCTGAATTGTTCCTGTTGAATCTGTAACGGCCTTCAATCTTCCCGTGAGGTCGTAAGCATATTGTATCTGCTGTGGCCCCGGAAGGGTCTTGGTTTTAAGCCGATTAAGCGGGTCATAGCCATAGCTAATGGTTTGAATACCTCTGGTCTGCTTTTGCGATACGTTGCCCGCCAAATCGTAGCTCAACTCCTCGTATGTAGAATTCGGGTAAATCGTCCTTTTCAGCCGGTTTTGGCCGTCATATTGATAGGTGGTGGTATTGTTTTTGGCGTCTTTCAGCGTATCGATGCTGCCGTTGGCGTTATATGTGTAAATGACTGAATTATTGTCGTTGGCGTCGATGACCTTCCCCAGTCGGCCTGCGGCGTCATATAGGCGCGTGGTAGTATGGTCTTCGGCGTCTGTCGTTTTCCACAGCCGGTCGAGGGCATCGTATTGGTATTCCGTCACGTCCCCGTTGGGGTCGGTGACGGTCCCAATCTTGCCCGAGAGCGTATACGTATAAGTCGTAACCTGCCACTGATTCGGGTCGCTGGTTTGACGTCTTAATTGCTTCAAGCTACCGTCAGGATAATACTCATAAGAGGTAACATAATTGAACGGCGAAGGGGCTGTTACTTTGACTAATCGGCGCATAGCATCGTACTCAAATGTGGTTTTGTTGCCTCGCGGGTCAGTTGTTGAGTTAACATCGCCTCTCGCGCTATAGGTCATTGACGTGGTGATATTGAGTTTGTTTGGCTCAACACCATAATCCACGACGGCGCTAATTAAATTGCTACTGGTGTCGTATTGATATTTTGTGACCATACCATCCGGGGCGGTAACGGTTTCGGTCTGGCCATGAGAATTATAGGTGAAAAGTGTTCGCGGGATGTTTCCATCGACTGCCGGTTGGTCTATCTCCTTCAGCTTACCGTTTGAATAATATTGAAATGTGGTGATTCGGCTGTTGGGGTCGGTGTAGGTCGCTACCCTGTTAAAGTTCGGCTCATAAGTGAACGATTCTACAATGTTCGGCTCGCCTGAGCCGGCTACCGGTATCTGAATGCCTTGCAGAACATTATGATTGGCGTCATAGATATACCGTGTGGCGTTCCCTCTCGGCTGTGTTACGACCGTCTTTCGTAACTGGCCATCGTATTGATAAGCGGTCTGATTGCCCAAGGGATTTGTCTGGGTTAAAACTCGACCATAGTCATTAAAGGTATAGATGTTCGAATAGTTGCAGGGGTCAGCTTCTTCTGTTCGATAGCCGGTATAGTAGTATTGGTAGGTGAATCCATTGGCGTTGGTCTGTGTCTTTACACGTCCCAGCAAATCGTAAACATTCGTCACGAACGGGTTGTTCGGCTCCGTCGGGTAATATATCCTCGTGATTTGACCGTCATTATTGGGGTCATAAACGAATGTAGTTGTAAATCCGTTAGCGTCGGTAATCGTTGTTAGATTGCCTTTCGCATCATATCCAAAGCGGACAGTCCTTCCCACCGAATCGGTTACGGAGGCAATGTGATTTGCATCATTTAGGTCGTAAGTCAGGTTAAGTGACCTGCCAAGCCCATTATTGACCTGCGACAACTTGCCATTGATACTGTAGGTGTAGTTAACAGTATTATTGGGGTCGCTCCACGTGACAATTTTGCCGTTAGTGTTAAAGTCAAGACATTCGCCATACTTGGTTTTTAAGAAATATCTGCCATCCGGCTCCAGTTGCAGCTTTGCCGCTTCGCCGGGCGGGGGATTATAATTACCATCGGTTAATCTTACAAACTGCATACTGTTACCCGGCTGGTCAACGGTAACAACATTATTTATCAAGCGGTCCATAAACCAGCGATGGGCCATTGTCGCTACGGTAAGCCGCAGGTTTGTTTTGGTTGAGGAAAGCAGGTCTGTGCTGACGTATGATTCAACAATGCTGGCTGCGGCATCTATCGGGGAATCCGCTCCAAGTCCCTGAAATCCGTCGCTCGATAAAGCAGCGGAAATACCAAGATTATGTTTCCAGCCCAGCCCCAGCGGGCCGTTGTCTAATGATGCACCGGAATTGTATGAACGTTTGAAATCGATACTGAATGGGTAACCGCCACTGCCGATTGTCAGGTCAGTGTTCTCATAGAGATAATCTCCCGTGACCAAGTCAATGGGTTCGGTGCTCGTAGCATGATCCCCGAAAAACCAGAAAAATGGCGAATAGATACCAGAGAGTAGCCAAGCGATAACACCAAATCCTCCATTTAATTGGCCCGAGATAATATGGGCAATCTGGTCCTCGTCCGGACTTACCGCAAGAAATCCTATGCCGCTCCAGCTTCCTTCACCAAGGTCACCATCCTGTGGCAGAATTACGCGCCATCCGTAATCAATATACATCTCAACATTGGAAAGCTCCCAGGAATCGTAGTTTACAAGCTGCCCTCTTACTGTGCTGTAATAATTTGCACTTGTGGCATCAAAAATCTTGTTGTTGCTTTTGCCGTTGGCGATATCCACAAGCTTAACCGTTGATACGGCGCTGTGCGGCTGAAGCTGCTCTATCACGCCCCATTCAAAAGCGCTACTCTGTCCGCTGCTGACAAAAAAGCTCGCCCGCTCTTTCACCTGGTCGCCGGTATTGCTGATGACGCTGCTCAGGCACATCGGCATATCAATATAGGGCGCGTCATTTTGCCCGCAGATGCCCAAGGTATGGTGGTCTATCGTTGCAGTATTGGCAATCCGGTCGGATATTTGACTTGCGCGGGAACATTCTGCAAGCCAGGTAAACCCAACCATCGCCAATGATTCACCCAGCACCGGCTCTGATGTATCACTGCCGCCGGCGTGACGATTCTGCTTTAGAAACCTGCGATGCTCTTCTATGATTTTTGAACCGGTGCCGGCCCAGCCGTTGACTATCAAATATGACCCGCCCGCGGTTATGTATGCCGTCTGGCTATCGTCACAATACCCCCCTCCTAAAGCCGCGTATGGATGGTCAACTGTTAGAATAACGTCCGGAGTAGTGCCCGGCGTAGTGACCAGCCCGGTAGCCAATACACTCCCATCCAGGGCAAGAACCGGCTGGTTGGAAGTGTTGTAAAAGATAGTCAGACGCTTGCCGTAAATCTGGTCTGAATAGACCGTTGTGTCAATCCCTCGATGCCGTATTCGCAGCGATACCTTGTATGAATTCGGAATCTCCGTCCACTCATAAGTAATCGACCTCTGGTTTGGCAGTGACGTCTGTCGCGGCACTGTTGAAGCAGGCACTATGGTTCGACCACCGATTATCTCTTTCAATGTGGCCGCGGGTGAATTTGTCCTGATGTGGTTTATCAGATTGGTGCTGTATGAGCTGAGGTCTGCCGTCAGATTCGGCTTATTTATATCCTTGACGTAGTCCGTTTCAA